>WNGK01000976.1_pt1 | contig 39302 bp, 34 predicted proteins | sample 5400601 | NCBI WGS metagenome assembly WNGK01 (sample SAMN13153376, study PRJNA577476) | soil metagenome | isolation source: 60 cm soil or saprolite under Garry oak tree replicate 1 | place: USA:California | collected 2016-06-15 | reverse complement strand
CAAGCCTCCACTACCACACTCCCACCGAGGTCGCTCAACGCCGTGCTCGACCTCACCGGGAGCCATCATCACAGCACGGCCGACAGACACCCGTGGCTGTCGCATAACCCTGGTCCGAAGAACGGGGGCACCTCACGCGGCCGGCGCCGAATCGAGCACCTGTCGCACGCGTCGCGCCAGACCCTCTGGGGTGAAGGGTTTTTGGATGTACGCGATGCCCGACTCGAGGATCCCGTGATGGACGATGGCCTGATCCGCATAACCCGACGCGTACAGCACCTTCATATCGGGTCTCAAGCGTACCAGCTGCTCGGCCAGCTGCCGCCCGCTGAGCCCCGGCATGACGACATCGGTCAGCAGCAGATGGATCGGACCGTGATGCTTGGCGGCGAGCCGCAGGGCCGTGTCGCCGTTCGGCGCCTCCAGGACCGCGTAGCCGTAGCGCTCGAGCACCTGTCGGGTCACCATCCGGACCGAGGCCGCATCCTCGACGACGAGCACCGTTTCCGTGCCGCGCGCCGGCTCCGCCGTGGCCGTCGGCGCGGTAGGCTCGGCCGGCTCGTCGACCCTGGGGAGGTAGACCTTGAAGCTGGTCCCGTGATTGGGCTCGGAGTACACCCAGATGAATCCGCCCGACTGCTTCACGATTCCGTACACCGTCGCCAGGCCCAATCCCGTGCCCTTGCCCGCTTCCTTCGTCGTAAAGAACGGCTCGAAGATGCGGGCCTTCGTCGGCTCGTCCATGCCGATTCCCGTATCGGAAATCGCGAGCATGACGTAGCGGCCCGGGCTGGCGGGTCCGTGGCCGCGTACGTAGGCCGCGTCCATGTCCACGTTGGCCGCCTCGATGGTGAGCCGTCCCCCCGTCGGCATCGCGTCGCGGGCGTTCACCGCGAGGTTCATGATGATCTGTTCGATCTGACCGGGATCGGCTTTCACCACTCCCAGATCGGGCGCCAGCACGGTGGTCAGCCGGATGTCCTCTCCGATCAAACGCTTGAGCAGCTTGTCGGTGCCGGCGACGGTCGCCTTGAGATCCAGAGCCTTGGGCTGCAGCACTTGCTGGCGGCTGAACGCCAGCAGCTGGCGCGTGAGCGCGGCGGCGCCTTCGGCCGCCTTGCGGATCTGGTCGACGTCGTCGCGCTTGGGATCGTCAGCGCCGAGATCTTCGAGCAACAGAACGCTGTAGCTGGTGATCACGGTCAGCAGGTTGTTGAAATCGTGGGCGACCCCGCCGGCCAAACGGCCTACCGCCTCCATTTTCTGCGCCTGGCGCAGGCGCTCTTCGGAGCTCCGCAGGGCTTCCTCCGTCCGCTTGCGCTCGATGCCCACGGCCAGGGCGCTCGCGACCGAGGCCAACGCCTTGGGCACGAACTCCGAGAGGGCGTGGCGCGCGAACATCGCCATGATGCCCAGGACGCGCTCTTGCACCACCAACGGGTAACCGGCGAACGCCACCATCCCCTCGCGCTCTGCCCACTCCTGGTCGAGGACTTGCGGATCGCCCACCACCTGGTTGGTGAGATGCGGACGACGTTGCTGGGCGATCAAGCCGATCTTGTTGTGAGGCCCGTCGACCTGCGTGTACATGCCGGCGCTGGCCTGCAGCTCGAGGATGCCGGTGGCTTCGTGGAGGATCCAAATGCGGGCGAGTGCCACGTCGAGGTGGCGCACCAGGGCTTCGGCGCAGAGCTGCAGCGTCTCGCGCAGGCCCTCCCCTCGCGTCAGCGCGCTCCCCACCTCGGAGGTCAGCTCGGCCAGGCGGGCCCGCTCGAGCAGGGCCGTCTGCGCCCGGCGGCGCTCGCGGCGCACTTCGGTGTCACGCAGCTCGCGCTGGACGGCCGGGATGAGCCGCCGGAGATTCCCTTTAGTGAGGAAGTCCTGCGCGCCCGCTTTCATCGCCTCGACCGCGACGTCCTCGCCGATCGTGCCCGAGACGAAGATGAACGGAGTATCGAGATCGCGCGCGCGCAGCAGCGCGAGGGCCGCCGGCCCGCTGAACGCCGGCATGCTGTAGTCGCCGATCACGAGGTCCCAGGCATGACGCTCGAGGGCGGACGTCATGGCGGCCGGCGTGTCGACCCGCTCGAACGTCGGTTCGTAGCCCGCGCGCTGCAGCTCCCGCAGCAGCAATCGGGCGTCGTCCTCGGAGTCTTCCGCGATCAGGACCCGCAGGGGGACGCGCATCGACAGGCTTAGAGACATGTGCCCCCGAGCAAGTCCCGTCCAATACTTCCTTGTTAGAGGAGGTAGCGCTCCGAGCGATAGGCCCTTGACGGCTGCGGCAGGCGGCGGTGTCCTGTACCAGAACCCAGTCCATCAATAGAGAGGGGTTATGCAAAAAATTGTCCCGTTCCTGTGGTTCGACGGCAAGGCCGAAGAGGCGATGAACTTCTATGTGTCGATCTTCAAGAATTCCAAGGTGCTGAGCGTCACGCGCTATGGCGCGGCCGGGCCCGGACCCAAAGGAACGGTCATGTCCGCGACCTTCCAGCTGGAGGGACAACAGTTCTACGCATTGAACGGTGGCCCGCAATTCAAGTTCACTCCGGCGATCTCGTTATTCGTGAATTGCGAGGCGCAGGCGGAGGTGGACGAACTGTGGAAGAAGCTCTTGGCAGGCGGTCGAGAGGATCAATGCGGTTGGCTGCAGGACAAGTATGGCCTATCGTGGCAGATCATTCCCACGGTCCTCGGCAAGATGCTGGGCGACAAGGATCCCGAGAGGGCAAACCGGGTCATGCAGGCCATGCTGCAAATGAAAAAGATCGATATCAAGGCGCTGCAGCAGGCATACGACCGGAAGTGAGCGAGGCGGGTCAGCTCACGAACTGGGCGATGGGGTGACGGAACAGGTCCGGATGACGCTGGACTAACCGGGCCGTTTCCAGGCCGGAGTGGCGGCGCGCGTCGTACAGGCACGCCGTGGCGACGGGAAAGCGCCGTGCCAGCCGCTGGTACGCGGCCTCGTACTCGAGGACCTGGTCGAAGTCGCCCTCCCGGGCGAGGCTTCCGCCGGAAACGTCGCCTACCACGCGCAGCGTGCGAGCGCCGTCCCGCATCGCCGCCTCGAACGTGGTCTTCCAAAACTCCAGCTGGGCCGCGACGGTCTGGGCGTATTCCGAAACCACCAGGCGCTTCGCCCGGAGGTCGGGTCGCAACGACGGTCGGCGGCGCGCGAGCCGTGCGAGGACCGGCTCGCGCACGCGACGCTGCGCGGTGAGGATACAGACGCTGCCGGCGTCCAGACTCTTCCCGATGAGGTTTGCCGCCTGGCGCGTGCGCCCGAGATCGCTCGCATAGAAGGCACAGACGTGCCCTGCCGGCGTCTCGCCCGCATCGCCCTCCAGGAACGCCATCAGATCGGCCCGCCGGAAGCGTCGCTCCCGGCGCCCGCCGATGCGGCGGCAGGGGAGACGCCCGCCATTGGTCCAGCGGCGCAGGGACGCCTCGCTGACCCGCAACAGCGCGGCCGCCTGGGCGATGTCGAGCAACTCGGAATCTGACGCCATGGGTCCGGAGACGCTCCGTTGTGAAGCAATGTATATTATAGTATAGCAAAGTCTAGAATAGGGGCAATGGAGCTACGGCATTTTCGCTACTTCGTGGCGGTCGCTGAGGAGCACAGTTTCGCACAGGCCGCACGCCGTCTGCGCGTCGCGCAACCCGCCCTGTCGAAGCAGATCCGCGACCTCGAGAGGGAACTGGGGGTGACGCTGTTCGAGCGCATTCCGCGCGGGGTCCGGCTCACGCGTTCGGGCGAGGCTTTCCTCGCCGATGCGCGCGGCACGCTGGACGCGGCGGGACGCGCCATGACCAGCGCCCGCAGCGCCGGCAAGAACGGCGCCTCCGACCTCGAGTTCGCCCACGGCGAACTCTCGGTGTACACCGCGAACATCGAGGACCTGCTCGCGGCGTTTCGCGACGCCCATCCGGAGGCGCAGGTGCACGTGTCGAGCAAGAGCGATGCGGACACCTACCACGCCCTGCGGGAGGGACAAGTCGACGTCGCCCCCGTGTTCATCGCCCAATGGCCCGTCGCCGGGTTCGACGCGCTGCGCATCGTTGACTGTGCGACGAAGGGCGTACTTCTCCCGGCGAGCCATCCGCTCGCCGCTCAATCCGCGATCGCCTTGGCGGACCTGCGGAACCTCACGTGGCTGCACTCCTCGCCCCAGCGGTGGCCCGGCTTCTTTCGCACGATCGACGAGGCGCTGCGAGACCGCGGGTTGGTCCCGTTGCGGCGGCGCGAGCGTCCCAAGGAGACGCCGTCGGCGAACGTGCAGATCGCCGCCGGAGAAGCGTGGGCGCTGGCGAGCGAGGAGGTCGGGGCCCGGTACCGGGCCGCGCCCACCGCCATCGTCTATCGCCCCATTATCGAGCCTCCGATCCCCTGCTGGATCGCGCTCGTCTGGCGCCCGAAGGCGCCGCGCCTGGTGCACGACCTGGTCGAGGTGGCGCGCAAGGGTCTGCAGCAGACACACGATCGGGGATGAGCCTTCGTCAAGTGAGACGGTGTCGGGATTCCTCGGGCGGTTGCACGGCGGCAAATCCGCGGTACAGCAACACGTCGTAGAGCACTTTCAGCGCGCCGGCGATGAAGAAGGGCACGCTCATCAGTGTCGGACGCGCGTAGAGCAACCCTGCAAACACGGGCGCGAGCGCGGCGCCGAGCGTTCGTGCCACCCCCGTGATGCCGGCCGCCGCCGACCGTTCGTCCGGCCCAACCACGGCCATGACGTATGACTGTCGAGTCGGCACATCCATTTGACTGATACTGAAGCGCGCCAGCAGCACCAGGATGGCGAGCGTGAGGTTCGGCATCAGCGGCACAAGCATGAGCAGGATGTTCGACGGGAGGTGCGTGAACACCATGGTTCTCACCAGTCCGATGCGCGAGGCAAGCCGGGACGCCAGCAGCGCCGATACCCCGGCGAATACATTCGCCCAAAAGAAGATCACGCCGAGTGTTCCGGGGTTCACGCCGAAGCGGAGATAGAACCAATAGGCGGCAAACCCTTGCACGACGAAGCCGCCGGCGAAGGAGTCGAGGGCGAACAGGCCCGACAGTTTGAGAACGACATCACGTGAGCGCGCGATGCCGAACGACCCTGCTCCAGGCACGCTCACTTCAGCGGCGGGCGAAAGACGGACGAACAGGAACGCCAACAGAGCGCCCAAACCGGCGTAGAGCAGGACCACAACGCGGTAGCTCGCGACGGGCGCCATCGCCATCGTCTGCAGGAGGTGCGACAACGTCCCTCCCGCGAGTGAACCGACGGCGGTCGCAAACGAGCCGGCCAGCGCGTACCAGGCGAAGACCGCCGTCCGCGCCTGGTCCGGAACGACGTGCGACAGCGCGGCCTGCTCGATCGAAAGAAACGGCCCCACCTCGTTGCCACTGGGGCTGATGACGCCGATCGTCCCGGCGACGACCAGGAACACGAAGTTGCGGGTGGAGGCGAACGCCAAACCGGCGGCCGCCATGAGCATGGCGCCGATGATCAGCATACGCCGCCGCCCGATCCGATCGGCTCGCGTTGTGAGAAAGAGAGAGACGACCGTATCCCCGACCAGCGTGAGGGTCAGCAGCACACCGGTTTGGGGCGTGCTGAGCCCGAGGCTGGTCAGGTAGAACACCAGGACCACGGACAACCCGCCGTAGGCGAACAGGCGGGTCGACCGCGTCAGGAACAGCAGCCAGCCATCGCGCGTCAGCACGCGAAGCAGCGAATCGAGCTGCACGAAACCGAGCTGACGCGGTGATGGGACCGTGTTACGATGGTGACACTTGGCTCAGCCGGACGAATCTTCCGCCTCTTTCGGCCGCACCGGCAGACCGATTTCACCCGCCCACCCGTCCGTCAACTGAAACGTCTCGCCCATGTCGAACTGCAGCACGCGGAGGCGGCGGGCCAGATCCTTCAAGGCCCAAATGACGGTATGTTGCACTTCCGGCGAGGACCATTGCCCGAACTCGTTCTGACTCAGGTCAGCCTCCAGGGCTTCGGCAATGCGGGCAGCGAACTGGCCGTGGGGTTGCTGCGAGGTGGTCCGGAGACCGACCGTCGGGGGCTCGGTAGACCTATCATGGGCCCCATTTGGTACCTTTTTGGGACCTGCCCCTTCGCCCCAGAGGACCCACTCGAGGGTCACGCCCGCCAGGCCCCGCTGCCGCGCCTTGGTCACGATCAACCGCGCCACATCCGCCGGAAACTTCTTGCGTTGCGGCCACTTCTTGATAGCCGCTTCCGTCACATGCTCACCGAGGTCGGCGGCGAACTGCCGGTACGTGAGTGAGATCCCTGGCCATGGGCTGAAGGCGCCCAGGAGGTGAACCAACCGTTCAGATACGGGGCCTATTTTAGATCTCTTTGAGGCCTTGACAGATGACAAATTGGTCCTAGTTTAGTGACCTAATGGGTGCCATATGAGCGTCTAGTAGCGACCCCCGATGAGGACAAGTTGTCACGCCTGCAGGCTGCCGTCAAGAGGCATAACCACGCTCGCGCGTGCGCCCATTAAGGAGCGATACCAGGTGCTCGGACTAGGGATGATCATCGGAGTACGGAGTGCCCAGCAGATGTCATGGGACCGTTCAGAGGCATTTCAGGAGGATCACATGGTACGGAAGGTAGAGATGTTGGCAGCGAAGGCGAGTGCCGTCGAGGGTGAGGGTGCGGTCGAGCGCGAAGGCTTGAAGTTGGCGCAGGACATGCCTCTGAAGGAGCAGATGATCTTCACCGGCTCCTCCGACTGGAGCCCGGAACAGGCCGAGCACTACATCGATTGGCGGATCCAGAGCGTGGATTCGGAAATCGCCAGGCTGCGGCAGCAGCTCGACGACTTGATCGCCTCGCGCAAGCGGTGGCTGGCGGTCACGGGCGGTCGTTCCAAGGTGTTCGGCATCTCCAACGGCAACGGTCACGGGGCGACGAGTCCCGCGTAGCAGCGGCGTCCCTCTTGGCATGACGAACGGCCCCGCGACGCTGCCCGTCGCGGGGCCGTTTCTCGACTCCTAGCTCTGGCGCCGCTCGCGTGGCGTGCGCTGCACGGGGATCGGGAGCGTGATCTCGAAGGTGGAGCCGCGACCCACCGCGGAATCCACTTTCACCGCCCCACCGAACATGTCCTGCGTGATCTGACGCACGACCGTCAGTCCGGTCCCCGAGCCCGAGCCGAACTCCTTGGTCGTGAAGCCCGGCTCGAAGATGCGCTCGAGATGCTCCCCGGCGATTCCCACCCCGTGGTCCTGGACCGCCAGGCGCAGCGTCTCACCGACCTGCTCCAGAGTGACCACGACCGGTGAGTTCCGCTCTCGCGACGCCGAGACCGCATTACGGATGAGGTTCGTGAGCACCTGATACAGGGCGTTCGGATCTCCTTGGAGAAAGACGCCGCTCGCGCCGATGACGCCTTGGAGCGCGATCTTGCGCTTGCCCGCGAGGGGGCGCTCGAGCGCCACGCAGGACCGCACGACGTGCGCGGCATCGAACCGCTCCGAGCGGGCCAGGCCTCCCCGGGCTCGATCCTGAATCGAGCGGAGAAACTGGATGGCCTGGTCCATGCCTTCCCCCACGCCCGCGAGCTCCTGGAGCAGCTCCCCCCGAAAGCCAGGCGTGAGCGATGCCGTCGTCCGGATCAGGTCGAGGGAGAGGTCGAGGCTGGCGAGCGCCGCGGTCAGCGGATTGGCGACCTCGTGGGCGATCACGCTCGGCTGGCGGGCCAGTTCGGCCAGGGCGTCCGGCTCCGGCAGCCGGGGCCGGCTGACCACGGGCGGTTGGTCCACGAGACCGAGACAGAGCCCCGCCAGCTCGAGCGTGATCCGCTCCCGGCTGCGGCGCTCCACGCCGTTGGGCGGCGGCGCGGCGGGCTGCTTCCTCACGGGGGCGATGCACCACGGCCCGGCGTCCTCCAGCAGGCAGCCGACCCAGCGACTGCCCTGGATAATCGGGGCGCCCCAGTGATGCAGGGTGCTATCGAGGTCGAGGCGGACGTCCGGCGACTGGGAAGGCGGGGCGCTGGTCATGATCGGGATCACTTCCGCGCGCGAGGAGACCTCCCACAGGGTGACGACCCGCCCTTGCAGGGCCACGCTCGCTTCGCGCAGGACCTCGCGACGGTGCTCTTGCATCGGATGGCATCAAGTTTGGGACGCCCCGGGCCCCGATCCTAGGGCGTTTTTGCGGCACGGAGGGGTGCGAATGCGGCAGAGGGTGGCTGGCCCGTCAGGCCTCCCCCTTGCGGCGCCGCTTGCCCTCCTTCTCGAGGTCCGCTCTGCGGCCGGCGACCACCACGCGATCGCGACCCCCGCTCTTCGCCTCGTACATCGCCGCGTCGGCGCTCGCGATGAGCTCCTCCGGCGTGTCGCCGTGCGTCGGATACTCGGCGGCGCCGACGCTCACGGTCATCTTCCCGCCGCTGAACTCCTCGGCCGCCACGCGGGCCCGGATGCGCTCACACACCGCGGCCGCGGTCGCGATCGGGGCCTCGATCAGCATCACCACGAACTCCTCCCCACCGTAGCGCGCCACGCTGTCCACCCCGCGCGTCATCTTCCGCAGGATCTCCGCGACCTTGACGAGCGCCGCGTCTCCCCCGAGGTGCCCGTGCGTGTCGTTGTACTGCTTGAAGTGATCCACGTCGGCCAGCAGCACCGAGAAGGTGCGCCGCAGGCGTCGCGACCGCTGGACCTCGTTGGCGAGGGTTCCCATGAGATGTCGACGGTTATACAGCCCGGTGAGCGCGTCGGTGACGGAGAGCCGCTCCAGCTCGCCCTGACCCTCGCGCTCCCGGAGGCGCATCAGCAGGTTTTTGAACACCTGCGTGAGGGTGCCCACCTCGCCGCGTCCGGCCGACGGCAACTCGACCGACAGATCGCCCGCCGCGACCTTCCCCGCGGCGCCCGCCAGGCGCTCGAGCGGGCGTACCAGGAGCACGCCGACGTAGGCCACCAACCCTGCTCCCGCCAGCAGCAGGACGAGCGTCACGCCGACCGGGGCGCCTTCCCGATCGATGAGCGCCTGCGCCGTCGCGGGCGGGACCTTCGTCCGCATCAGGTCCGCGGAGCTGCTCCGTGACCGGAGGATCAGCCTGCCCTGCTCGTTCATCAGGTAGACGTCGCCCGAGTCGGCCGGGGCAAGGCGCTGCAGGATGTCCGCGACCGAGCGCAGATTGGTCTTCGCCAGGAGCGCGCCGACGTAGCGCCCATCCGCCTGACGGATCGGGACGGCGAGCGCGAGCGCTACCTTCCCGAGCCCCGCGTCCCAGTAGGCGTCGCCCACGAGCGCGTCGCTCGTCCGGAGGGCGCTCAACCGGTCCTGGGAGAACTGCACGCCGCTCATCCGGCCGCCGCTGCTCGTCACGAACCGGCCGCGCGCGTCGAGCACCAGCAACGCGTCGCAGTCCGGGCAGCGCTCGCGCACCGAGTTGAGGTATTCACGCAGCCGGCCGACCGCCGCCGCGCTGCCCTGCATCCGGGCGAGGTTCTCCGCCACCGCGTACGCGGTCGCCGCTACGCGCAGGTCGCGCAGCCGATCGCTGAGCCACTGATCGATTTCCCACGCCGCGCCGGCACTCGCACCGCGCAGCTCGGGTGCGACCTGGTCGCCGATCGACGGCCGGCTCTGGCGGTGAGACGCGACCGTCACGGCGAGCGCGGGGACGAGCGTCGCCACCACCGCGAACACCAGCATCTGGTTCCTGATGGTGTCGAGGTGCACCGCGCGCAGCCGGCGCGCGATGGCGTCTTGCCAGGTGGTCACCGTCGGTCGTCCTCCCAGAGTACAGCAAGATTCACCTTCCGCCCCCCCTCGCAAGTGTGAGCCGGCTCACACGGTTCACCATCGGCCCCAAGACCTCCCCGAGCACGCCCAACCGTTCCGTCCAGAACCGGGCCAGCGAGACGGGGAAGATTTTGCTATTGGTGGCATGCCGGCGAGCTTCGCGTACTCGCGGGTCTGGGCCTGCTTCTTGGTGATGAAAGGACCCCCCGCTGGGGGAGGGTCGCCGAGGTTGGGCGTAGATCGCCGCCCGCGCCCTCAGCATGCATCGGCCTGGCGCGGGATGCAAGTCCCAACCGACCTGCTAGAGCTGGCGAGTGAACACGGCCCGCCACCCGCGATCCTGCGCGGTCCACGTGAAGTGATCGTGGTCGACCGCGGCGAGGGTGGAGGCTGGCGGAGGGGGAGGCTCGCCCGCCGCGGGCGAGATGGGGATGGCGTAGAACGTGATGCTCGGCTGGGCATCGTCCGGGATCCCCGTCATGAGCTCGGGCGCCGAGCCGACGTTGTACACCGCGGTGCTGAAGAAGCGGTCGCTCGAGGGGTCGAAGCCGACGAGGCCTTGGCCCTGCACCTGAGAATGATCGAGCACTTCGGTCCATTCCAGGCGCAAGTCGTCGAACAGCGCTTTCACCACGCGAATACCCGACACGTCGGGCGTGCCGCTGAAGTTCCCCGCGAACCAGATCTCGAACCGCCACGTTCCGACCAGGTCGCCGAGCATACCGCGGGCCGGTTGGAGGTGAGAGGGGAGATGCGCGGCCGGCGCGCTCGATCTGCCCCGCCCGGTCGTCTCCTTGGCGCCCTGGGCGGCGAGCCCTGGCGCGAACGCCGCACCGAGCGCCAGCACGCACACCGCGACCCCTGCGGACCCGCCAACACGACCGATGCCCATGGTGTTATAGCAACCATTCATGTTATAATGTGTGGGTCTATAATACGTCTCATTGTCATATATAGCAAGGAGGCGGTATGCCACAGTATCGGGGGCAGAAGGTCCGCTTTCGCCGTAGCGGCGTGCTGCGCTTGCGGTTGCGGCAACTGCTGGAAGCGCGCGGCCTGTCCGCCTACGGCCTCGCCAAGTTCACCGGCTTGAGCCTGAACACGATCTACCGACTCACCCGTCCGAATGGCCGGTTCAGTCTCATTCGGGCCGATACGATCGAGCGCTTGTGCGGCGCCCTGCGGGTCACTCCGAGCGAGCTGTTCGAGTACAAGCGGCCGACGTCCTGAGCGCGCGCGGCCCGCGTCCTCCGGGCGGAGCCTAGCTCCGCTCAGCGCAGCAGGTGCGAGGCCGTGTATATCGCGAGCCCGACCAAGCCGCCGACGAGGGTGCCGTTGATCCGGACGAACTGCAGATCTCTCCCCACGGCCAGCTCGAAGCGGCGGGACGTCGCCTCCGCGTCCCAGCCAGCGACCGTCTGGGCGATCAAGTCCCCGATCTCGTGGCGATACCGCTCCACCGCCGTCGCCGCGAGGTCGATCACCACGTCGTCGATCTCGGCGAGCAGGGCCTCGTTGGTCAGCAGCGCGGCGCCGAACTCGCTGAGGCCGCGCTCCAGCGGCCCGGGCGCGCGACCCCCATCCGCCCGGGTCGCGTAGGCGACGATGGCGCGCCGGGTCGCTTCCCACAGGCGCGTGGACAGGTCGGCGAGGGCCGGGTCCGCGAGCCATTCCTCTTTCAGCGCCTCCGCTTTGGCGATGACGTCGGGAGCGTGCTGCAGGCGGTCGACGAAGTCCCGCAGCGCGGAATCGAACGCGGCCCGCAAGGGGTGATACGGGTCGGCGCCGATGTCGCGTAGCAGGCTCTCCACGGTCCCGATAATGCGCTGGAAGATCTGGTCGTCCACCACGCCGGGCACCCACCAGGGGCTCTCCGCCCGCACCTTGTCCCGAATCACGTCGCGGTTGTCTCGCACCGCCTCCGCGGCGAGGCGGACTGCCTCGTTGAGCAGGGCCTGATGGCGGTCGTCGGCGAGGACCAGCGCGATGGTCTTGCCGAGCGCCGGCGCGACGCGCGTCGCGCGGAGTCGGGCGCTCACGACCTCGTGCACCAGCTCCCGCACGTCTTCATCCGGGAGAGCCTCGAGCGTCTTGGCGAGACGGCCCGCGATCTGGCGCGCGATGCGCCGGCTGTGCTCGGGATCGGCGAGCCATCGGGCGGCGCGCTCGGCCGGCCGCACCGCGCGCAGGTTGGTGGCGATCACCTCGCGCGACAGAAAGTGATTCTGCACGAAGGTGCCGAGAATTCGCCCGATGCGCTCCTTGCGCGTGGCCACGATGGCGGTGTGCGGGATCGGCAGCCCGAGCGGATGGCGGAACAGCGCCGTGACCGCGAACCAATCGGCCAGCCCGCCCACCAGCGACGCCTCGGCCGTGGCGCGCACGAAGCCGAGCCAGGGATACTGGCCTTCGAACACGCTGGCGCCCACGAACACTGCGGCGGCCAGCGCCAGCAACCCCGTAGCCCGGCGCTTCATGGCGTCGAGGTGAACCTGGCGCACGGCGTCGTCGGGCCGCGACCACGAGGAAGCAGCGGAGGACGAGGGTGGGGACGCCGGGGTCACGGTCACGGAGCAATGATAACGGATTCACTGTGTCGTCGACGCAACACTGCGGGCGGCGCGACTCCGACTCTCCGCACGCCGGGCACGCCGACCGCTCGGCCCGCGAGTTGCTGCAATTATATGGGTCCTATGACCGCCACCGCCCCTGCCCCGCCCCTGATCCTCATCGCGGCCCATGCGGAGCGCCCGCTCGCGAGCGTGTTCGAAGGCAGGCCTTATGCCGTGGTGCAAGTGCATACCGGCGCGCTGGCGCTCGAGTGCGTGCGTGACGTTCGCCCGGACGCGATCGTCCTCGACGCCGACTTGCCGGACATGTCGGGCATCGACGCGTGCCGGTTGCTCCACGGCGACCTGCGCATCGGGCACACGGTGCCCACCCTCATCCTCGCACCTAACACGCCCACGCCGGAACAGCGCGTGGCCGCCCTGCGGGCCGGCGTCTGGGATTTTCTCCCTTACCCGCCGGACGCCGATGAGCTCTTGCTCAGCCTCGAGACCTATCTGCGGGCGAAACAGAACATCGACGTCGCGCTCGCGGGGCTGGTGGATCCGGCGACCGGGCTCTACACCCGGCCTGCACTCGCCCGCCGGGCCCGGGAGCTCGGGGCGCTCATGTCGCGCGCGCGGGGGGGCCTCGCCTGCGTGGTGTTCGCCCTCGAAGCCGATCCGGCGGACCCCAAGGCGGGAAGCCTCGTGGTCCGCAGCGCACGCGTTTCCGATGTCGTGGGGGCGTTGAGCCCGACCGAATTCGCCGTGCTCGCCCCCGGTACCGATCACACCGGCGCCGTCAAGCTCGCTCAGCGCATCGGCGGTGCCTTGCGGGACGCAGTTGGCACAAGCAGCTCGGACGCGTCCGCGTGGGCGCTCCAGGTGGGCTACGACGCCGTCAGCAACCTGAAGTACTCGCCGATCGACCCCGTCGCGTTGCTCTTGCGAGCCACCACGGCCGTGCGAAACGGCACTCCCGAGCCGGGGTACCCGTGGATGCGTCGTTTCGACGAGGCTAAGCGATCTTACAAGGGAGCCGGCATATGAGAGCGACACGTCTTTGGCCCGCCATCCTGCTCGCCGCCGGGGGCGCGCTCATCCTGGGCTGTGGGGATCGCTCACCGATCGGCGTCCCCTCCCAGGCGCCGGCGCCACAAAGCAGCTTGATCGGCGGCCTGCCCGGGCCGACGGGCCTCCTGAGGTGCCAGCCGCTGCCGTACGACTCCACGACCCAGACCATCGGGCCCGATGGCGGCACGATCCGGGTCGGCCCACACTCGCTCGTCATTCCCGCGGGCGCGCTCCCGTTTCCGACGGTGATCACCGCCGTGGTGGTGTCCGGCCCGGTGACCGCGGTGCGTTTCGAGCCTCAGGGGCTGCAGTTCGAGCAGACCGCGGACCTCACGATGAGCTACGCGCACTGCAACCTGTTCGCCTCGCTCGCTCCGAAACGGATCGCCTACACCACCGACGGGCTCGACATCCTCGACTACCTGGTCTCGGTGGACGACCTGGTCGCCCAGCAGGTCACTGCCGAGCTCCACCACTTTTCCGAGTATGCCATCGCCTGGTAAGAGTGGCGTGACTACGGCCGCCGACCTGCTGCATGAGGCGCGGGAGCGGGAGCGGGCGGCGTGTCTTCCTGAAGCGATCGCCTGCTACGAGGCCGCCGTCGCGGCGGCCGAGCTGGGCGAAGAGCGCGCGGTACTGGCCGAAGCGCTGCGGCGGCTCGCGGTGATGCGGCGCCACCGTTCCGACGCCGCGTCCGCGCGCGCGCTGTGCCACAGGAGCTACGACGTGGCCCGGCAGGCGGGCAACGACCTGCTCGCGGCGGAAGCGCTCAACACCCTGGGGGGGCTGCACCTTTCAGCCGGCACGCCCGACGACGCCCGCCGGGCGTTTCTCGAGGCTCTGGAACTCGGCGGAGCAAGCCGGGAGTTGCGCGCGCGGGTGGAGCAGAATCTCGGTATCCTCGCGAACATCCAGGGGGAGCTGCACGAGGCCGTCGCGCGCTACGAGCGGTCGCTCGACGCATACCGGGACTGCGGCGACGAGCACGGATGCGCGCTCGCCTACCACAACCTCGGGATGGTGAGCGCGGACCGGGGACGGCTCACCGCGGCGGACGTCTACTTTCGGGAGAGCCGCACCCTCGCCGAGCGGGTGGGCGACGTCTATTTGCGGGGACTCTGCCTCGTCAATCACGCCGAAGTGGACGTGATGTGCCAGCGGTTCGAGAACGCGCGGCAGAAGGCGGAGGAGGCCCTCGCGCTGTTCGACCAGCTGGGTGTGCGGAGCGCCAAGGCCGATGCCTATCGCGTGATCGGCATGGTGTACCGCGAGACCGGCCGCACCGTGCTCGCCGAGTCCCGGCTCCGCTCCGCGATCGAGCTGGCGGTCGCCGCGGACACCGTGCTGGGCGAGGCGGAGGCTTCGAGGGAGTTGGCGCTCTTGTATCAAGGCATGGGACGCAACCAGGAAGCGCTACACCAGCTCAATACCGCCTCCCGGCTGTTTCAGCGCCTGGACGCCCGAGTGGACCTGGTCGACGTGGGCGGGAAGATGGCCGAGCTCAAAGGGGCGTACCTGGCGGTGGTGCGCGCCTGGGGTCAATCAATCGAATCGAGCGACAGCTACACGTTCGGTCACTGTGAGCGCGTGGCGCGGAACGCGGTGGCGATGGCACGGGTGCTGGGGCTCGACGACCAGGACGAGACGACGGTCCTCTTGGGCGCCTACATCCATGACGTGGGCCAGTTGCGGATTCCGCACGAGCTGCTTCGCAAGCCGGGGCCGCTCACGCGCGAGGAGCGCGAGGCGGTGCAGATGCACCCGATCTGGGGAATTGAGCTGCTGGCGAACGTCGAGTTCCCCTGGGACCTAAAACCCGTCATCCGCTGGCACCACGAGCGGTACGACGGGACCGGCTACCCCGACCGGCTCAAGGGCGATGAGATCCCACTCGCCGCGCAGATCGTCGGCATTCTCGACGTGTACGACGCGCTCACGACCAGCCGGGCCTATCAACCCGCCCGGACCGCGGACCAGGCGCTGGCAGAACTCACGCGCTACCGGAGGTGGTGGTCCGACCCCGTGTTCGAAGCATTCTTGAAGGTGATCCCGCACTGACCCGACAAGCGCGCTCGCTGCTCCGCGGTCGCAGCGGCGAGCGCGTCCCGCAGAAGCGCACAGGCCTCGCCTTGAATCGGGCCGATGGTCACCGCCGCCTCGAGCATCCGGAGCGCGCGCGCGGGCGAGCCGTTCGCCAAATACGCGCGCGGCTCGTAGAACGCTAGGTTGACGAAGACCCGCGCGAGTAGGCGCTGGGCGCTGGCAGCGTCGAGACTGTCCCCGCGCTCGGCCGTCCGCTGCAATTCCGAGATGCGCAGCTTGTCCACCAGGGTCTCGAGGGCCGGTGGCTCGCGCTGCGATCGTGCCCAGGAAAAGATCTTCGGCAGCTCGATCCCCTGGCGTAGGTCACGCTCGGCGAGACGGTGCGCCGCGGCCTCGTACTGGGCCACGACGGGGCTGCGTCGCAGCGCCGCGGCCCGGGCAGCGGCGGCGCCTCCTTCGGGCCAACGCGCGTAGTCCCGCACGAGCGCCTCATCGAGGCGCAGGGCCTCCTCCCAGCGGCCCAGCCGCTCCAGCTCCGCGGCGCGCGCCACGTCGGCCGCGAGCCGAGCGTGCACCCAGCCCGAATCCATCGTGCGGAGCCCGCCGAGCATGGCGCGCAGCTCCAGCCAATCGAGCGCGTCGCCGCACAGGTCCGACGGGGGCCAGCTGTGCGGCCCCTCGAACACCACGACTCGGAACGGCACGCGGGTGGACCGGAACCGGTCACCCATGGCCAGCACTTCCTCGTAGTTGAAATCTCGCGTTCCCGCGGACCCGAAATAGGCGAACGTGGAATCCCCCGCGAACGCCGTTTCAGGGCCTCCCAGGGCGAACCCCAGCGCACCGCCGACGGCGATGACTCCGGCCACGTGGCCACGGAGCGCGACGGCGAACCCTAACGCCGCCCGTGCGGTGCCGGAGAAGCCCGCCAGGTACAACCGGGTCGGGTCGAGAGCCGGATGCGTCTGCGCCCAGGCAAGCATCGCGTTCACGGCGTTGACGTTGGGCTCGGGTGGGCCGTCGCTCAGCGTGTTGTAGGAGCTCAGCACGACCCAGCCGAGACGCGCAGCGGCTGCTTGAAACAGTTTGAGCCCGAGTAGGGCCCGCCCCCGCGGGTCGAGTACGAACAGCACGGGCCACCGGCGCTCGGTGGTGTAACCGGGTGGGAGGTAGAGGGCGAATGCCTGGGAGGTATCGGTGGCACTCGGGACCCGCTCTTCCAAGCGGCCCGGAGTGACCTGGCCGGCATAGGGGCGCGCGCACAGCAGCGCGCATCCGGCGGCGATGAGAATGACACGCGTAGACACGCCCTGGAACATGGCCTGGCGCGCGTGGTTCCGCGACACGCCATCACCGCGCCCCTATCTTGTGCCGGCCGCGTCGCGGGGTCTAATTACCAGTGCGCCGATCGGCGCACCACAGGAGGCAGACCACGTGAAAATCGGGATTGCGTTGCTCGTGCTCGGCGCGACCGTCCTGCTCCCGGCCGCCGCGCCGGCGCAGGCGGGCCAGGCCAAGGTGAAAATCGTAGCGCCCGCGAACGGTGCCACCGTCACCGCGCCGGTGAAGGTCGTCCTCCAGGCGACCGGAGTCGAGATCGTCCCCGCAACCGTAGAGCGACCCGGAACGGGCCACCATCACCTGTTCGTGGATCACGACCTTACGCCCGTCGACGACACGATGCCCCGGGGCGTGACCGGGATCCTGCACCTGGGCCGGGGGCAGACCGAGTTCGTGCTGGATTCCCTCAAGCCCGGCCCGCATCGGGTGATCGCCGTGGTGGGGAACTGGAAGCACATCCCGCTGAAGCCGCTCGTGGTCGACACGGTGCGGTTCACCGTCAAATAGAGATGGGCCGTGCACTGCTGCTCGCGCTGGCGCTTGCGTCCCTGACCCGGGGCGCGAGCGCTCAGGGTAGCTCGAAAGGATGGAGCCCGATGAACTTCCAAAAGCCGAGCGACGCCGAGCTGCGCCGCACACTGGGCCAGCGGCAGTACGAGGTGACCCAGCACGACGGCACCGAGCCGCCGTTCCACAACGAATACTGGGACAACCATCAACCGGGAATCTATGTGGACATCGTGTCCGGCGAGCCGCTGTTCAGCTCGCTCGACAAGTTCGACTCGGGCACGGGCTGGCCGAGCTTCACCAAACCCCTCGAAGCGGGCAACGTCCGCGAGCGGGTAGATCGGTCACTCTTCGCGGTGCGCACCGAGATCCGGTCGGCCCATGCCGACTCCCACCTGGGCCACGTGTTCGACGACGGACCACCGCCCACCGGACTGCGCTACTGCATGAACTCGGCGTCACTGCGATTCATTCCGGTCGACCGCCTCGAGGCGGAAGGGTACCGGCGATATCTCCCCTTGTTCCAGGCGACGGCGACGAAGCATCCGACGCCCTAGCGGCACGCGACCCTCATCGTTGGTCAGCTGCTGGGCGCCGCCCGACGCATTCGACCGACCCCAGGGTGGGCCCCGTCACGGTCTAGCATCTCCCCCCCAAGGCATCGTGGTCTCTGCACGGCGATGTGGACGTACACCAAGCGTGGGTCACGCTCGCCGCCCTAGAGTCCGTTTTCCGCCGAACCGAGACTGCGACATCGTGGCGCACGGCTGCCAGCGAAGGGGGCTCGAATGTCCCACCGCAGCCGCTGTTCGATTCTGCTGTTCGCCATCCTCACAGCCTGCGAGCCGCTGGCCTCGCCCCGGACGGGTCCGGCGAGCGACGGCGGCGCGCACGCACCCGGCGGTCCCCTGCCGTTCCTGACCGCCAGTCAACAGCACGGGTTCAGGCAGGGCAACGCGGTGTTTCAAACGACCTTCACGCCGGCGACCGGGCTCGGGCCGCTGTTCAACGCCCGGTCCTGCGCCGAGTGCCACGAGAACCCCGTGGTGGGGGGTGTGGGCGACGAGGTGGAGACACACGCGACGGCGTTCCACGGTGGCGTGTGCGACGACTTGGGACGCATCGGGGGCCCGGTCATCCAGGATAGCATGACACCGGCGCTACACGCGGCGCTCGGCATCGACAAAGAGCCGGTGCCGGTCGAGGCTACGGCGTTCGGGCGGCGCACCACGCCAAGTGTATTGGGGTTCGGGTTGCTGGACGCGGTGCCCGAGGCCGAGATTGTCGCCCTGGCCGATCCCGACGACCGCGACGGTGACGGCATTTCCGGGCGCCCCAACCGGTTGCCCGATGGCCGCATCGGCCGCTTCGGCCGCAAGGCACAGATCGCGACGCTGCACGAATTCACGAGCGGCGCCTTCATCAACGAGATGGGCATCACGAGCCCGGCGGAGCCGAACGAGCAGACGATCCGTGACACCCCGCTTCCCGCCGGGGTCGATCCCGCCCCCGATCCCGAGCTCGGGCAGGCGGGCCTCGACGCCGCCGAAGCTTTCATGCGGCTCCTGGCCCCACCGCCACCGACGTTGGCGTCGTTCGCGGAGCTGCAGGGCCGCAAGGTGTTCGCGAGCGTCGGATGCACCGGCTGCCACGTGCCCCTGCTCCGGACCGGTCCCAGCCCGGTGCGAGCGCTGAGCTACACGACGGTCTCCGCCTACACCGACCTCTTGCTCCACGACATGGGCCCGGAGCTGGCGGACATCTGTCTCGGCCAGGCGGAGCCTGCCGAGTTCCGAACCGAGCCGCTGATGGGCGCACAGTACAAAGAGGTGTTCCTGCACGATGGCCGAGCGCCATCGATCGAGGCGGCGATCCAGCTCCACGCCGGCGAGGGTGCCGGTGCGCGCGACCGGTTCCTGGCGTTGTCGCCGCAGGAACGAGCCGCCCTGCTGCGGTTCGTGAGCGGGCTCTAGCGGCTCACACCCGACCCACTCGAAGTGCGAGCGGCCAGCGGACGCTCCGGGCCGTGGTCGGCGTCCCCCAGGCGCGCGCGAGGTCGCGACGGAACGACGCCAGGGGGCCCGGCCCTCGCGCCTGCTCCAGCGCCCACACGGCGGACCACGTCCCGACGTAGCCGATGAGCTCGTCGAGCCGCCAATCGAGCCGGATCTGGAACGCGGGCGCGTCGAGCTCCTCGAACGGGAACGGCAACGAGCGGTACGCCTCGTCCACATGCCGGCGCTCAGGGGGCCAGTACGAGGCTAGGACGTTCCGGTAAAACGGCTGGATGACCGCGTCCACAGCGGGGTCGGCCGTGACGACGCCGTAGCTGATCAGGGCGACGATCCCGCCGCGCCGGACCACCCGTCGCACCTCGGCATAGTAGGCGGGTAGGTCGAACCAGTGCGCGGCCTGAGCAGCCGCCGCCAGGTCCACCACGCGCTCCGGGAGGCCGCTCGCCTCGGCAGCGGCGCAACGGTACTCCACCTTGGGGTGCGGGACGGCCCGCGCGATCTGCTCCGGACTCGCGTCGCTGGCCACCACGCGCGCGAATGGGCCAGCCAGGAGCACCGACAGCTGCCCGGAGCCGCAGCCCGAGTCCCAAGCGAGCTGCCTCGCGGGCGCGAGCCGTGCGAGAAAGTCGATGAGCACGGCGGGGTAAGACGGGCGATGCGCCGCGTAGGCGCCTGCCACGTCGGAGAAATGATCCTTGAAGCGCCCGGACGACCTCACACCGTCAGCTCCCAGGTCTCGGAGACCAGGTGTTTGCCGAAGCTCGCGTTGCGCTCCTTGTGGACGACGCGGAACCCCGCCGCCGCGTACAGGCGTCGGGCGGCCACGAGCTCGCTCTGGGTCCACAGCATGATCCTGCGATAGCGCGCCTGACGCGCAAACCGCACGCACTCGTCGACCAGGCGGGTCCCGAGGCCCGACCCACGAGCCTTGGGCTCCACCAGCAGCAGGCGCAGCTGGGCCACGGTCTTCGATCGCGCCACGAGGAACACCGAGCCCACGAGGTCGCCGTCCTGCTCCGCGATCCAGCACCGCTCCCGTTGCGCGTCGTAGCGCTGGACGAAGTGCGCCACGATCTCGGCGACGAGCGCCTCGAACTGCTCGTTGTAGCCGTATTCCTGCGCGTACACGGCGCCATGTCGATGCACCACCCAGCCCAGGTCGCCCGGCTGTGGCGGTCGGAACTGGTACGAGACGTGAGGCTCGACGCGGTCGCCGAGCAGCCGCTCGATGGTTTGCATGGCGTCGATCACGCGCGTCTGCGCCCCCGGGGGCAAGCCGCCGAGCATCGCGGCGACTTCGTCGTGCGAGCGCGCGTTGAGCGGCGCAAACACCTTCCGTCCCTGCGCCGTGAGCGCGAGGTGGCTCTGCCGACCGTCGGCCGCGGAGCGGGTCTTGAGCACGAGCCCGCGCCGCTCGAAGCCGCGCAGCATGCGGCTCAGGTAGCCCGCGTCGAGCCCCAGGGCGCGGCCCAGCGCCGTGGCCGTCGGCCTGTCGCGGTGTGCGAGCTCGTACAGCACGCGCACCTCCGTCAGCGAGAACGGGCTGTGGTACGCCCCCTCGTGCAGCACGCCGATTTTCCGGGTGTAGAACCGGTTGAAGCGGCGCGCCGCCTCCACCCGCTGCTCCAGCTCGCGCGGCGCCACGCAGCCAACGTTCGGGTAGATACTTGACTCTGTCAAGTACTTCCTTCCTTCCCCGCCCCGTTTAGATTGCGCTGACGCCCATGGCCGACGCCCCGACCCGACCCCCCAAGAAGACCATCACGCCCGGAGCCTGGCAGGAGGCGCGGGCGCTCATCTACGCGCACCGCGGCCGCTTGACGGTGGGACTCGCGCTGATGCTCGTGAACCGCCTCGCCGGCCTCGTCCTGCCGTCGTCCTCCAAGTGGGTGATCGACCGGGTCATCAACCAGCACCACCCCGAGCTGCTGCTGCCGCTTGCGCTTGCGGCCGGCGGCGCCACCCTGGTGCAGGCCATCACCGGCTTCGGCCTGTCGCAGATCCTGGGCGTCGCCGCACAGCGCGCCATCACCGACATGCGCCGCACCGTGCAGGCCTACGTGTTGCGGCTGCCGATCAGCTATTTCGACTCGACCAAGAGCGGGATCCTGATCTCCCGCATCATGACCGACGCCGAGGGCATCCGGAACCTGGTGGGCACGGGGCTGGTGCAGCTCGTGGGTGGGCTGATCACGGCCGCGATCGCGCTGGGGGTGCTGTTCTACCTGAACTGGCGGCTCACCCTGATCTCGATCCTGATCCTCGGCTGCTTCGGAGGCGGGATGGCGTACGCGTTCGCGAAGCTGCGGCCGCTGTTCCGTGACCGCGGCAAGCTCAACGCGGACGTGACGGGGCGGCTGGGCGAGACGCTCGGCGGCATTCGCATCGTCAAGGCATACCGGGCGGAGCGGAGCGAGCGACTCGTGTTCACCCGCGGGGCGAACACGCTGTTCCGCAACATTGCCACGACCATGACGGGGATCTCGGCCGTCGGCGCGTTCGCCACCGTCATCATCGGGGCGATTGGGATCCTGATGATCCTCGAAGGCGGGCACGCCATCCTCTCCGGCGCGATGACGCTGGGCGATTTCTTCATGTACGGCGTCTTTATCGGCCTCGTGGCGCTGCCGCTCATCAACATCGCCTCGATCGGCACGCAGATCACGGAGGCGTTCGCCGGGCTAGACCGGATCCGCGAGATCCGCCGGCTCGTCACCGAGGACGCCGAGGACGGCGCGCGGGCGCCGCTCGCCGAGGTGGCGGGGGACATCGCGTTTGAGAACGTGAGCTTCGAATACGTCCCCGGGGCCGCAGTCCTGAAGCACATCTCGTTCCGTGCGGCCGCCGGCTCCACCACGGCCCTGGTCGGCTCCTCGGGGGCGGGTAAGAGCACGCTGATCAATCTGGTGCTGACCTTCAACCGCCCGAAAGCCGGGCGCATTTTCGTGGACGGCCGCGATCTCGCCACGCTGCGGCTCGCCGACTATCGCCGGCAGCTCGGCGTCGTGCTGCAGGACAATTTCCTGTTCGACGGCACGATCGCGGAGAACATCGCGTTCGCCCGGCCGCACGCGAGCCGCGAGGACATCGAGGAGGCGGCGCGCATCGCCCACTGCGACGAGTTCGTGCGCCGGTTCGAGAAGGGCTACGACACCGTGGTCGGGGAGCGAGGCGTCAAGCTGTCGGGCGGCGAGCGCCAGCGGGTGTCGATCGCGCGGGCCATTCTCGCGGATCCGCGGATCCTGATTCTCGACGAGGCGACCTCGAGTCTCGACTCGGAGAGCGAGGCGGCCATCCAGGACGGGCTCCGCACGCTGCGGCGCGGGCGCACGACGTTCGTGATCGCGCACCGCCTCTCGACCATTCGCAGCGCGGACCAAATTCTCGTGATGGAGCGCGGCGAGATCGTGGAGCGCGGCACCCACGCCGAGCTGCTCGCGAAGCACGGCCGCTATCGCCAGCTGTACGACAAGCAGTACCGGTTCGAGCAGGACTTGTTCGTGAACCCCGGCGAGGACTTTACCCCCGAGCCGGAGACGCCGCTCGCCGCACCCCCGCTGACGCCTCCGGCCCGGCTCTGATCCTACCTGGCGCGCTTGGTCGTGATGATGATGACGCCGTTCCCGCCGCGCGAGCCGTACACGGCTGTCGCGGAGGCGTCCTTGAGCACGTCGATCCGCTGGATGTCGCTGGGCGCAAGGCCCGCCAGCGTGGAGCCGAGTGCGCCCGGGAGGATCGGGAGGTCGTCGATGACCAGGAGCGGCTCGTCCTCCGCCATGTCTCCCCGGAGCCCGTGCGAGCCCCGGATGCGGAGCGTGTAGGTGCCGTCCCGCAGCGGCAGCACCTCGAGACCCGGGACGCGGGCCTGTAGCAGCTGTTCGATCCGCGGGACGCGCGCGTCGGCCTCGGTGGGAGACACCGACGTCACCGCACCGGTGATGTAGTGCTTGTTCTGGGTCCCATAGCCGACGGAGACTTCATCCTGAGGTGTCGGCGTCTCCAATCGCGGCGGCGTGGGCCCGCAGCCGGCAGCCAGCGCGAGACCAAACCCGAAACAGATCGCTCGCCTCATCGGTCCTCCTAGCCAGGGTCAGGCACCGTTGAACACTCGGCCGGGCGGTCGGGTTCCTTTCGGGGTGATGCGTGGACGCAACGAGCGAATATAATGCGTGGGCCGAAACCCGCTGGTCAGGGATGAAACAGAGCGGCCCGCCGGAGAGGCAGGCCGTTCGTACCGAAGGGGTTCGCTAGCGGTTCGGCGGGTAGATCAGGGGAAAGTCACGCCCGAGGGGCATGGCGTGCCGCCGTACCCCGGATTCTGGCACAGCGCCGGATTGGCCGTGATCTGGGTCTGGGGGATCGGCCACCGCTTCTTGTACGTCTGCGCCGAAGTCGCGCCCAGCTTCTCGGAGTTGGGGTCGTGCAGATGGAGCTGGGTGGCCCAGTAGTTCGGCTCCTCCGAATCCCGCCGCACCAGGTCGAACCAGCGCTTCGCCTCGAAGGCGAACTCCCAGGCACGCTCCATGTAGATCGCTTCGCGCACCGAGAGCTTGTCCATCAGCTCGCCGCCCGTGCCGTAATCGTGCGGCTCGGTGCGAGTCTGCGCACCAGTCCCCTTGCGCGCGCGGGCGCGGATCATGTTCAAGGACTGCACTGCTACCGCTGCGTTGTTCAGCTCGTTCTGCGCCTCGGCATAGATCAGGATCGCCTCGGCAAACCGGTATAACGGGACGTCTACGTCTCCCAACCACCACGTGTCGCCGCCGTCGCTCTTGCGGTATTTCCATGGCATCGGCCCGTCTCCGAGCGTGTCCGCGCATAAGGTGAGACCGCACCCCCCGGCTACGAATCCCGAATCGGACTTGTAGCCGTTGTAGCCCCGCGACCCCCGGAAATCGCCGAGGAGGTAGCTGTTGAGAAACCAGTCGGTCGGGTGGATCAAGCCCCAGCCACCGCCCTGCCCCTGGTCGAGCCCCCAGTCGCGCGGATAATAGAACAGCTGGAAGATGTTGCTCGTGCGATCGGCCACGCCCGAGTTGTTGATCACGAAGATCATCTCTTTGTTGCCCTTGTTGGTGGGCAGGAACGTGCTGAAGTAGTTGTCGTTCAGGCCCAACCCCCAAGCGCCCGACGAATCGATGACGGTCTTCGCCCAGTCCGACGCCTGCTGCCATTCGCTCTTCAGCATGAAGCTCGAACGCCACGCATACAGGTCGGCGAGCGCCATGGCCGCCGCCGCCTTGGTGACGCGCCCCTGGGTGGGGATGCCGTACCCATCATTGCCCGGCCACACGCGGGGCAGCCCCGTGTAGGCCTCGGTCAGGTCCTGGACGACCGCCTGATGCACCGAGTCGAGCGGCGTGCGGGTGGGACTCGGGTTGGCCTGATCCTCGGGGGTGAGCAGCAGCGGCACGCCGTCATACGCCTTGGTCAGCCGCAGATAGGCGTACCCGCGCAGCAGCTTGGCCTCGGCGAGGTTGTACGCTTTGGTCACGGCATCGGGCGCCGCGATGCCGGGGCCGTTCGCGAGCACGAGGTTGGCACGTGAGACGATGCCGTAGATCGTGCCGAACGGCACGGTCGCGCGGCCGCTCGCCGCGGTCCAGTTGAGCCGGTCGGGTCCGTAGGTCCCGGAGTTCGGCTCGCGATTGTCGGCCCGGGCCTGGTCGGATGCGAGCTCGGGCGTGGTCCAGTTGCTCTGGCCCTCGAGCCCGCGGAGGGCGTTGTAGATCGCGAGCGTGGCGCTGTTCAGGTCGGCGCCGGTCTTGAAAAAGGTGTCCGTCGTGGCGAACCCCTTGGGATCCTCGTTCAGGAGATCGGTGCATGCGATCACCGACAGCCCGACCGCGAGCACCAGGGGTGCAACGAATCGCTGGTATCTCATGGCTGTGTCCTCGCGGCTCAGAATGTGGTGGTCAGGCCGAAGTTCCAGACCCGCTGCCGCGGGTAGGCACCGATGTCGATCAGGCCGAAGGTCGCGTCCCCGCCCTGGCTGTTGACGTCCGGATCGAACCCCGAGTAGCCGGTGATCGTGAACAGGTTCTGGGCGGTGACGTAGAGCCGGGTCGCGACGGCGCCGGGGATGAGCCCCGCCGGCAGCTCGTAGCCGAGCGTGAGCGTCTGGAGGCGCAGGTAGGAGCCGTCCTCCACGAAGGTGCTGTAGAGGAGCCGCGCTCGGTCGCGATTTGGGCGCGGGACATCCGTGTTGGTATGCGTCGGCGTCCAGCGGTCGAGCACGCAGTCCCGCTCATTGGCCTGCATGATGGCCAGACAGCCGTACGCTTTGCCGGCGTTGATGATCTTGTTTCCGGAGGTGAAGTTGAAGAACGCGTCGAGCGTGAAGCGCCCATAGGCGAGCGTGTTGCCGAACCCACCGTAGAACTTGGGCTCGCCGTACCCGAGAATGGTGCGGTCGGCCGCGGTGATCGCGCTGTCGCCGTTCAGGTCGGCGATCTTGAATTCGCCGGGCGTGCAGTCCAGCGCATTCTTCAGGTAGCAGTGGTCGCCCACCTGCCACAGACCGGCGACCTGATAGCCGTAGATGGAGCCCAGTGGCTCACCCACCCGCACGAGATACACGTCGCTCGGATCGAAGAAATTGCCGGTGCGCGGCGTCACCGTGAACTCGGTGACCGCGACCGGCTTCCCCGTGATGGGGTCCGGCCTCGTCCCCAGGTCGACGACCTTGTTGTGATTGTGGGAGATGGTCAGCGTGCTCCGCCAGGTGAGCTTCGGCCGCACGATATTCATGGTGGTGACCGACAGCTCCACCCCGTTGTTGCGTACTGAGCCGACGTTCTGGAGCTGCTGGTTGAAGCCCGTCGTGATGGGGACGTTGACCAGGAGCAGGAGGTCTCGGGTCTTGGAGCGGTACGCGTCGAGCGTGAACGCGATGCGGTTGTGGAGCAGCGCCGCGTCGAGCCCCGCGTCGAATTGGGTTTGCTCCTCCCAGTGGAGATCAGGATTGGGCATGAGGCTTCCCGGAGCCATCGCCGGAATTTCCGTGGTGCCGGAGGAGTACCAAGCCACGCCCAGTTGCGCGAGCGACTGGTACGGGTCCACGGCCTGATTACCAACCTTGCCGTAGCTCACGCGCAGCTTCAGGTCACTGAAGAGAGACTGCTGCCTCATGAAGGACTCATCGCCGAGGCGCCACGCGACCGCGCCCGAGGGGAAGAATCCCCACTTGTGGTTCGCCCCGAACACACTCGAGCCGTCCCGGCGGCCGGTCAGGGTGAAGAGATACTTGTCGGCGAGGTTGTAGTTGGCCCGCCCGAGGAAGGAGAGCAGCGCATGCTCCTGGGTGCCGCTGCCGGGCGCGACGAGGGTCGAGCCCGAGCCGAGATCGTAAACGTTGGTGTGGTCGATCGGGAAGTCGGCCCCGCTGGCCGTGGCGCTCTCTTCGTACCACGTCTGCACTGAGTAGCCGCCCAGCAGGTCCAATTTGCCAGGGCCCACCACCCCCCGGTAATTCACCGTATTCTCGTTGGTCAGATTGCGACGCTCGCGGTTGTACAGCCAGCCGCTGCCGCCGCTCCCCCCGTCGAGGATGGTGCGCGGGGCATAGAAGTGAATGCCGTCGAACTGGAAGTTGCCGCCGAAGGTGCTCCGCACCTTGAGGTCGGGCGTGAGGTCCAGCTCACCGAACACACTGCCCAGCGCGCGGGAGGTCGTGTTCAAGTCCGTCTCCTCGAGCGCGTTCGCGACCGGATTCGGCACCGGCTCCGTCGAGGGCGACTGCATGATCCAGTTGCCGGCCGCGTCCTTGGGAGCCGCGAACGGGGCGAATTGCATGGCGGCCTGGAGACCGTTCGCGCTATTGCCGACCGCGCCGTTCTCCACCCGGGCTGCGTTACGGGCCACCCGCGTCAGGCTCAGACTCGAGCCCCAGCGGAATCGACTACTCGCGTCGCCGTCGAGGTTGAGGCGCACACCGTAGCGGTTGAAGTCGGATCCGAGCACGATGCCTTCTTGCCGGGTGAAATTGCCGCTGAGCAGGTAGCGCAGCTTCTGCTCACCCCCGGACAGACTGATGGCCTGGTTGGTCTGCAGCCCCGTGCGGAGCATCATGGCCGGGTAGTTGTACGTCGCGGCGGACGCGATCTGCCCAGCGGTGAACGGGAGATTGGTCGAATCCCCTTCGGCATTGAACACCGCTTCGTTCGACAGCTGCATGAACTGCGGCCCATTGAGCACCGGGATGGTCTTCCGAATGCTCTGGAAACCCGCATTCGATTCCACCGTCACCCGGCTCTCACCCGCCCGCCCCCGCTTCGTGCTGATCAACACCACGCCGTTGGCGCCGCGCGCGCCATAGATCGCCGTCGCCGAGGCGTCCTTCAGCACGTCGATCGACTCGATCTCGTTCGGGTCGAGCGACATGAGGGGATTCGTCTTCGGATCCCGCGCGTCGTCATTGTTGCCGCCCGCCCCTTGCTCGGCCGGCAGGCCGTCGATCACGTACAACGGCTCGCTGTTCGCGCTGATCGATCCGGTACCGCGCACGCGCACGCGGATGCCGACGCCCGGCATCCCGGAGTTCGACGTGACCTCGACCCCGGCGATCTTCCCCTGCAGGCCACCCGAGAGCGTGACCGTCGGGGCCGCCTTGGTGGCAAACTGGTCCGCGGTTATCGATCCGACCGCACCCGTCAGGTCTCGCTTCTGCACCGTGGCGTAGCCGATGGCCACGACCGGATTGAGCTCGATGGGACTGCGCTTGAGCTGCAGGTCAAAAACGCTCTGCTGGCCTTCCGCAACCACGGCGCTCGTATCGACCGCGCTGTAGCCCAGCATCCGGGCCCGCAGCCGGTAGGTCCCCGCCGGCACCCCCGCGATCGTGAACCGCCCCTCGGCATCCGTCTGAGCCGAGAACCGCGTGCCGACGACCGTGACGCTCGCCGCCGTCAGAGGCCCGCCCGTGTCCCCGTCCTTCACGCTCCCGGCGAGCGAGCCCGTCTGACGCGCCGGCCGGCTCGAGCCATTGCCGTCCGTGACGAGCAGGATCTGCCCGGTCCGGTCCACCGTCGAGGCGACGCCGGTGCCGTGCAGCAGCGTATCGAGTGCGGCCTCAACCCGCACCGCAGCGAGCTGCACGGACACCGGTCGGTCGAGCGGCACGACCCGACGCGAGTAGGCAATGCGGACCCCCGTCTGTCGAACGACTTCGTCGAGCGCATCTTTCAGAGACACACGGTCGAGCGCGAGCGTGACGGTGCGGTCGAGCGGCGGGGGTGCTTGAGCGGCGCCAGCCGGCACCGCTACGCCCGCCACCACCAGCATGCCGGCGAACGTGATCAAGAACCGCATAGCGAGTCTCCCTCCATGGTTACTGCCGCGGGTGAACGGGGACGAGTCGAACCAACCGCTCGACTCGCGTCACGCGGGCGTCGAGCACCTTGGCCAAGGCCGTCAGGGCCTCATCAGCCGATTGCGTCGTGAAGGAAATGGTCAGCCGCTCGCCGTCCAACGAGCGGTCGCCGGTCTCGATGTCGAGGTCGTACCAGCGGCCCAGCTGGGTGAGGACGCTCGCCAGCGGGGCGTCGTTGAACACGAGGGCGCCGCGCGTCCAGGCGAGGTACCGCTGGAGCGACACGCCCGCCGTGGTCGTCGCGTTGCCGCGCGCATCGATCACCGCGCGGTCGCGCGGCTTGAGCGTGAGCGCCACCGAGTCGGTCGCGTCTCCCCGGGCACCGCGCAGCGCCACACGTCCGGCGGCCACGACGACCTGCAGGTACGGCTCCTCGCGGTACGCGCGCACGTCGAACGCCGTGCCGAGGTCCTCCGTCGTCCCGCGCCGCGTGTGCACGCGGAACGGGCGCCGCGAATCGCGCCGAACGACGAAGTACGCCTGCCCCTCGAGCTCGACCGCCCGCTCGCGGACGCCGTAGTCGCCCGGCACGCGGAGGCGGGAATCGACCCCGAGGAGTACTCGGGTGCCGTCGGAAAATGACAGCTCGGCCCGCTGTCCCCGGGCGGTCGCATACTCGCGCGGGCTCGCGGCGGGCGCGCGCAGACGCCACACCACCGTCCCCGCGAGCACGAGCACGGCCGCGGCTGCGGCGGGCCACAGCGCGCCCCAGCGGGGGCGTGGCGCGAGAACCTGCGCACCCGGGGCGGCGGGCGCGCTCATCGCTCGGGACCGCGCCGGAAAGGGACCCGGCCCTCTCGCGCCCCCCCGCCGGTCGCGGGCATCGAACAAACGTTTTCGCGCCTGCTCGACGCCCCAATCCCGCGTGCCTTCACCCGACAGCCGCCAGACTGCCCTCAGGTCGTCCAGCAGCTCGCTCCGGCGCGGATCTGCGGCGACCCACGCCTGGATCGCCGCCGCTTCCTCGGGAGAGCACTCGCCTTCGATCAGGCGCAGGAGATCGGATTGCTTGGTCATCCGGGGGTCTCGGTCTACTTCGAGAACCCCTGAGGGAGGGGGCAGTATGAAAGCCTTCGGCCTACGGGGGAAGGGTGCCCTACAGCACCCGATAGCTCGCGTGGCCGCGTGTGACGACGGGACGGGCGTGGGCGAGATACGGTGCCAGCGTCTGCTTGAGCCGAACCGTCGCTCGCCACATCTGGGACTTCACGGTGCCCAGCGACAGGTGAAGCGACGCCGCGATCTCCTGGTAGCTGTAGTGCTGGTGGCGGCGGAGCAGGAAGATCTCCCGGCACCGCTCGGGCAAGCCGGCGATGGCATGCTGCACGGCGCGGTCCAGCTCGCCCTGCAGGTACCAATCCTCCGGGCTGTCTCCAGCGGGGGAGGGGGGCTCCTCACGGGCTGCGCGGTCGGCCCACGCTTCGGCCACGCGCCGGTGGCGCAAGTATTTCAGGGCGCGGTTCCGGGCCGCGACATAGAGGTAGCCTCGCGTGAGGCGGACGGCGTCGCGCGGGCCCCGAGTGTCCCACAAATGAAGGAAAAGGTCCTGTACGAGGTCCTGCGCGACGTCCGCCGAGCCGACGAAGCGCAGCACGTAGTCGCACAGACCGCAGTAGTGGGTCGCGAACGCCGATTCCCACGCGCGCGAGGGGTCGCGCGGTGACGGCTCGATTGCCTGCATCGCCAGCGCGTTCTACAAGTTCGAGGCCGACGCTACGGCGCGGCCCCATCGAACGTGCTTCGCGTGCGGAAATAACGAGTTAGCCGCGAGAGCCCTGCGCGCCCGAGTTGGGCGTGTTGCGGGGGCGCAACGGCGGGCTGGTCACTTGCCAACGGTCCCTGTGGCAGAATTACGATAACGGCGGGATGACCACTGCGCTCTTGCGACCGTCTCGGGCAGAGGTACACTAGGACCGAGCTTTTTCACCCTGGAGGCCCCATGCGTTCCGTCGTCGGCTCCACCGCCGCACTGTTGCTGGTGACCCTCACCCCGAGCTGCGACCGCAGCCCGCTCACCGATCCGCACCGGCCGCTCGCGTCACGGCTGGAGGCCGACCGCGTGCCCGACGCGAACAACTTCGTCGCCCATCTCAGCGGCGCGAACGAGGTGCCGACTCACGATACCCGAGCGGTCGGCGAGATCAAACTGCAGCTGAGTGAGGATGGCACGGAGGTCGAGTACCGGCTGATTTCGTCCAACATCGACAATGTGTTCATGGCGCACATCCACGTGGCGCCGGCGGGCGTGAACGGCCCGATCGTGGTCTTCCTTTTCGGACCGGTGGCTCCCGGGGGCGGCCGGGTCGATGGCGTGCTGGCGCATGGGACATTCACGGCCGCCGACCTGATTGGGCCGCTCGCCGGCCACCCGCTGAGCGACCTGATCGGCGCGCTCTCCACCGGCGGCGCGTACGCCAACGTGCATACGAACGATGGCGTGGCGCCCACGAACACCGGACCGGGGGATTTCCCCGGCGGCGAAATCCGCGGCCAGATCGACGTGGCCGGTCCGACGCCGTAAGCGACGTCGCGCATGCCCCTGATCGACACGAATCACCAGCGCGCCGCCCTGCTCGTCCTGCTGCTGGGCGTCGCGCTGCTCATCGCGCTCACGCCCTACGCCACCGGGCTCATCGGCATCCCCGTCCTGTACGCCGTGTTCACCCCCGTGCACGAGTGGTTGTCGCTGCGGGTCCGTCCCAAACTCGCTGCGACCCTGGTGGTGGCGCTCGCGCTCTTCCTGATCGTCGTGCCCGGGGTCTCGTTCGCCGGCCTGATCGTCGGCCAAGCGCAGGAGATCGCCGGCGGTGTCATCCGGAACCCGCTGCTCGGTCGCCTGCGGGAGCTCAAGCTCGGCGGCATGGATCTGGGACCGCGCCTCGCCGACCTGGGAGCCCAGGTCGTGGCCTGGATCGGCTCGTCCGCCTTCGGGTTGGTCGGCACCGCGACGCGGCTCGCGCTCAACCTCACCATCTCGCTGTTCGGCCTGTTCTACCTGTTGCTGCGGCCGGGTGAGACGTGGGAAGCGGTCCGGCCCTACATCCCGTTTTCCGCCAAGAACACCGAAAAGCTGCGCCAGCGGTTTCGCGACGTCACCACGTCCACCATCATCGGCACCGGTGTCACCGCGGCGATTCAGGGAGCCCTCGTGGGCCTCGGCTTCTGGCTCACCGGGCTCCCGAACGCCGTATTCTGGGGAGTGGTCACGATGGTGTTCGCCATCCTGCCGGTCGTGGGCAGCGCCTTGGTGTGGGGACCTGGGGCGCTCGCGCTGATCTTGGGCCATCACACGCTGGCCGGTGTACTCCTGGCCGTCGGTGGTGCCGTGATCGTCGGAAACGTCGACTACGTCATCCGACCGATGGTGTTCCGCCGCTGGGCGAACATTCACCCGCTGGTCACGCTGGTCGGTGCCCTCGCCGGCGTGCCCTACTTCGGCATCCTGGGCCTGTTGATCGGGCCTCTGGCCCTCAGCTACTTGTTCGAGCTGGTCAAGATGTACCGGGAGGAGTACCTCGACAGCTAGACGCACAGACGCACTGTGGCCCTCGCGCGACACACCTCCTCCCGTCGACCGGAAACCTCCGAAACCTGTCCGGTGTAAGTACGAACAGCTTCGTACATAGAGAGGCCGGATGCCGAAGCGTTCACCGACGAACGCGGAGCTGGAGATTCTGCGTGTGTTGTGGCAGCACGGTCCGAGCACCGTACGCGATGTCCACGAGTCCCTCGACCACGCCAGGCCGGTCGGCTACACGACCGTCCTCAAGCTGCTGCAGATCATGGTCGACAAAGGGCTCGTGAGGCGAGACGCATCGGCGCGCTCCCACGTGTACGCCGCGGTGGCGTCCCAAGGGGCCACGCAGCGGCGCATGGTCGCAGACCTGGTGCAGCGCGTGTTCGGAGGCTCGACGCTCGGGCTCGTGCTCCACGCACTGGAATCCACACCGGCCACGGCGCCGGAGCTCGATCAAATCCGCAAGCTGCTCGACGAGAAGAAGGGAGGACGTCCATGATGACGCAAGCGTTGGGCTGGGCTCTGGTGGACTCGCTGTGGCAGGACGCACTCGCCGCCGCGGGGCTCGCCGCGCTCTTCGCCCTGCTTCCGGTGCGGGCGGCCCGCACCCGCTACGCCCTCGCCACGCTCACGCTGGCGTTGATGCTCGCCCTCCCCCTCGCTACCGCCGTGCGGCTGAGCGGGACGTCGCCGTGGACCAGCGACGTGGTGACCGCCACATCCCCGGTCGCCCCGGGGCCGGAACTAGGCCTCGGCCCGCAAGCCGATCCGGTCGCCCCGACCGCCGCGGCACCGGTCGCCGCGCGGATCCGCGCGGCCCTCGAGCCCGCCCTGCCGTGGGTCGTCCTCGTGTGGTTTGGCGGCGTGGTGGCGCTCTCGTTGCGGCTCGCGTCGGGATGGCTGGTGACGCGGCAGCTCCGTAGCGTAGGGACGTCGTTCGTGCCCGACGCGTGTCGCGAGGCGGTAGCGCGCCTGGCGGCGCGGCTCCGCATCAGCCGGCCGGTGCGCGTGCTGGAGTCGGCGATCGTGCAGGTGCCCGCCGTCATCGGGTGGCTGCGCCCCGTCGTCCTCCTCCCCGCGAGCGCGCTGACGGGACTCACCCCGCTGCAGCTGGACGCGCTGCTCGCGCACGAGTTGGCCCACGTGCGGCGGTACGACTACGTGGTCAACCTCATCCAGTCGGTGATCGAGACGCTGCTGTTCTACCACCCGGCGGTGTGGTGGGTATCGCGGCAGGTACGCGAAGAGCGCGAGCACTGCTGCGACGATCTCGCCGTCGCCGTGTGCGGCGACGCGCACTTCTACGCGACGGCGCTGCTCGGCATGGAGCGGCTCCGCGTCACGCCCCCGGGGTTCGCCCTGGCGGCGGCAGGGCGCGGGGGCTCCCTCATGGGCCGTATCCGGCGGCTCGTAGCGCCGGTGCAAACGGAGATCTTCCCCCGCTGGATGGCCGGCGTGGTCGCCGTGACTCTCACGCTGGGCGCCGGGGCTCACCTGGCGGTTGGGACCGCGGCCACGGGGGACGGCGGCGGCCCGGGAACGGTGACCATCGATTCGGCAACCGTCGATTCCTTGATCGGTCGTGTCGAGGCGCTGCGCAACCCGGAGGCCCGACACGAGGCGGTGAAGACCCTCGGCAGCCGGCGCGACCCGCGGATGGTGCCGCCGCTCTTGGCGATCGCTCAACACGACGGCGACGAGGAGGTCCAGCACGAGGCCGTCAAGGCCCTGGGCAAGGTGCGGGGCGGCGCCGGCGTGGGCGCCCTCCTCGACATCGCCCGCACCCACCCGAACCCGGACGTCCGCCGCAAGGCCGTCAAGACGGTCGGTGACGTCGCGCCGCCCGAGGCGGCGCTCGGCGTCCTGGAGCGGCTCGCGCAGCGCGACCCCGACGCGCACGTTCAGCAGGAGGCCGTCGAGGCGCTCGGGCACCTCGGCAGCCCGCAGGCCATCGCACCGCTGGCGCGCCTCGCCCGCGCCCAGCCGAACGCGCAAGTACGAGATGAAGCGGTGGAGCAGTACGCCAAGAGCGCCGCACCAGAGTCCGCTCTCGTCCTGCTGGTGGACAGACTCGCGAACGACACCTCATCCATCGTCCAGGTGGAGGCCGTCGAGCGTCTGGCGCGGCTGCCGGACGGACTCGGGATCCCGGCGCTCGAGGCGGCGGCCCGCACCCACCCGCGCCGCCAGGTGCGAGTCGAGGCGCGACGTCGCCTGGAAGAGGATCGCTAGGGAGGGAGGCCCGGCGCGAGTCGCGCCGGTCCGTTCGGCCGGATCAGGTCGAGCGGATCGACGGTGATCCCTCCATAGGCGCCGAACCAGTGAAGGTGCGCTTTGGTCACGCGGCCGGAAGACCCCACGCGGCCGATCGGCTGCCCGACGTCGACGGTGTCACCCGGCACGACGAGCACGCGGCTCAGGTGAAAATAACCGGTCACGAGACCCGCGCCGTGGTCGATGAGGAGGGTGGTCCCACTGTAGTACAGATCGGCGACGAAGGCGACTACGCCGCGGTTCGCCGCACGCACCGGGGCGCCCCACCGCGCGGCGAAATCGACACCCCAGTGACGGCTCCGCAGCACCTCGTTGAACACGCGTGCCGCACCGAACCCGCTCGTGACCGCGCCGGTGCTCGGGCGCACGAACGGCGCCTGCCACAGCCGCGGGGTCTCGTGCGCCCGCTGTCTCACCTCCTGCACCATCTCTTGCTCGATCCGAATGCGCTCCGCCAGAGATTCCGGGGGCTGCGCGAATTGGGGAGCCACGCGGAGCCGCTCGCGCGGGACCCGGCGCCGCGCGACCGGTAGCACCGCGAGCAGGGTGTCGTCGGCGACGCCGGCGCGCTCCACGACGACATGCGCCGCCGTGCTGTCGCGCGCCGCGAACGGTACGGCGCCGAGCGCTTGGAAACCGTCCGCGAAGCGCTCGAAATGCAGCGGTTCGCCCGCCAGCTCACCGGACACCGCGGTCACGCTGTCGCCCGCGGACGGGGGGAGGCGCACCACCACGCGTACCAACGATCCCTGGAGGGGCAAACGGGGCCACCAGGCGACCTGCGGCGCCACGGCGGTTCCCTGCCCCGTCGCGACCGCCGGAACCAGGCACAGCGTGAGCGCGACGAGCCATCGGAAAGGGATTGGCATGGGGCAGGATACCCGCCCCCGACTAGCGTGATCCGGCGCGCGCGATCTCGAGCTCGGCGCGCGCGCCGTCGCTCTGCTGCATCTGCGTAAGGTATGTGCGGTAGCGCGTCCGCGCGGCCGCGACATCGCCCGCAAGCTCCGCCGCTCGCGCCGCGCCGAACAGGCTGCGGGGCCGCCCCGGCTCGCGCCGCAAGGTCGCCTCGTAGGCCGCTCGCGCCGCCGCGTACTGCCCGACGGCGAGCAGCAGGTCGCCCTCGAGCTCGCGCGCGGGGAGGAGCTCGCCCGGCGTCACCGGGTGCTTCTCGGTGACGTCCTCCCGGTCGGCCGCGGCCTTCGCCTCCCGGAGCGCGCCCGCGGTATCGCCGGCCGCGAGCCGCAACCACGCCGCCACCGCCTGCTGCTTGATGCCGACGATGCGAGACCAGTTGTAGCCGGGCTGCCCCGCGAGCGCCGCTTCGATGCCTGCGAGCGCCGCGACCTCGACCCGCGCCTGCGCGGTGTCGTGGCTCCGCGCGGTCCCGATGCCGCGCGCGAAGTGGCCGAGGGCCTCTGCGATGCCGCCCTGCTCCGCCGCGCGCACGGGCAGACGCGCCGCCGAGGCCCAATCGCCCCGCTCCAGCGGCACACGAGCTTCCATCGCCACTCGATTGTAATTCGTGACCAGCGCGTCGCTCGACAGCACCGTGGTGAGCGCCAGCCCCTGCGCGACGGTCCGCCGCGCCGCCGAATCACGCCCTTCCTGGAGGTAGCCGTAGACCATGTAGTCGATGGCGTGGAACTGCTCCGGCGCCACACCCCGGACGCGCTGCGCGCGTGCGTACTCTAGCCCCGCGTCGAGGGACCGTTGGTTCGCGGCAATCGTCTCGTCCCACAGCCCGAGCCGCACGAAGATGTGCGACGGCATGTGCTGCGCGTGCGGCGCAGAGGGCGCGATCTGCGCGTAGCGACGGGCGGCCTCGAGCCCGAGGGAGGCGAGCTGCGGAGAGTCGTTGGCGTGGATGATGTAGTGCGCGAGCCCCGGATGCTCGGGGAAGCGGCGGAACAGCGGATTGAGAATCGCCGCCGCTTGCCGCTGCCGGCCGAACGTCGTGTCGGTCGGCGACGCCGTCGCGACGAGCGAGAGTGCATAATAGATGGCCACCTCGGGATCGTCGGGGAAGTCGCGATACACGCGGGCGAGCGTGTCGGAGTAGGCTTGGAGCCGCCGCGCGTTCGGCGCGGTCTGGTAGTCGCGATAGAGCGCGCCGACGGCCGCGAGAAACCCCCGCTCCCGCGCCGTGGGCGCGCCCAGCGCAAGCGCCCGCGCCGCAGCGGTTGCGCCTTGCCGCAGGTTGTCACCCGACGGGCCGCCCACGAAGGGGTTCCCCCAGAAGTTCAGCGCCAGTCCCCAGTACGCCAACGCGCAGGTCGAGTCGGCGGCAGCCACGGCGCGGAACGCCGCGCCGCCCTCCTCCCACCAGAAGGAATGCAGCAACGCCATCGCCCGCTCGAAGCGCGCCTGCGCGTCGGGCCGACACGACGTGACAAAGGCCACGCGTCCGAGCCGCTCACCATGCGCGGCGTCGTGCACGTGCTGCTGCGCACACACACGAGCGACCAGCATCAGGGACAGCACAGCAGGCACGGCCAACCGGGATGCGACCGACATGGGGGAGCTCACGGTGAGAGTACGGCTCCAATGTGCGGGCAATGACTCGAGTTGTGCCAGAGCCGCTAGCTCGTGGAGCGTTCCTTACGTTCGTCGAGCAGTTGGCGAATCTGATCCAGCTCCACCGGGGTGGCCGGCCGGGTGGAGAGGGCTTGCAGGATGAGTTCGAGCGCGGGAGCCCTGAACCGGACCGCCGCGCGCTGGCGCGGGGTCATCGTCTCAGGCTCGGCCGCGCGCTCGGTCAGCCGAGTGGCCTCGCCCAGCAGCGCGTGCGCCCGCTCCCGCCAATCGCCACGCCCAGCGGTCGGTAGACGCTCCGTGAGCTGCAGCAGCGCGGCCGATCGATGCCATGCCAACGCGCGCTCGTCCAACAGGTCGCGCGTCCCCTCCAGAAACTCCTGCTCCGCCCGCAGTGCCTCGCCGGCGTGCGCGGGGTGCAGCAGCCGAAGCCGGGACAGAGTGGCCAGGAACATTCCGGCGTCGAGCTCCGCCGGCCCCTGCCCGAAGCGGTGCCAATCGATGACGCCGGGACCCTCCCCGATGTCGAGGATATGACGGGCGTAGAGCGTCCCATGCACCAGTCCCATGGCGCCGTCGTCCCGTGGCTCAGTGCGTGCCAACGCCACGGCCAGCGCCCTGGCGGCGGCGCCGACCGAGAGATCCGCGGTGCCCAGCGTGCCGATCCAAGCGCGAGTCTCGTGCATCATCCCCGCGGCGCAAAAGGGCAGGCCGAGCTTCACCGGCAGGGACGCGGTGCGCCGCACCCACTGCGCGGCCAGCTCGCCGGCGTGGCGACCCTGGCCCTGCTTGACCAGGTCGTGCGCCGTGGGCCCTTCCAGCCAGCCGATCACCAGCACGCGCAAATCGTGATCCCAGGCCAAGAGCGGGGGCACCCGGGCCCCGGAGTCGCCCGCGAGCCCGGCCGCGCCCAACGCCTGGTACAGCGCCGCCTCGGGCGCCGGATCGTCCGCGAACGTCTTGACGGCGAACCGACGCTGTCCCACCCGCGCGTCAAGCGTGGCCCGGGCACCAGCGTGGTAGCCGCACAGCACGAGCTCGGCCTCTACCCCTCCCTGCTCGAGCCCCAGAGCCGGGATCGCTCGAGCCAGGCCTCTGTCGCGGATCGCCATCAGTCCCGGCAACTGGGGATCGTGGGGGAGGTCGGCAGTCGGTCTCATGCGCGCACCCTCAGACAGTCCTGCGCCGCCGCCACCGCGGCTGCCACCTTCTCGGGCCAATGCGCCTCCTGCCGCCGGAAGATCGCGCTCGCCACCTCGACGAGCGCCCCGGCGCAATGCAAGCCAAACCGCCGACGCCACGCCCCCGGCACGTGGTCGAAGTACTCCGCCGCGAACAGCCCGGCGGCAGCGCGCGCTTGCTCGACTGCCATCGCATCCAGGCCGACCCTGCCGGCGACATACGCGAACATATGAGCGGCGTCCCGCACGGGATCACCCAGCACCACCGAATCGAGGTCGATGAAGATCACCCGGTCGGCCGCCAAGAAGACGTGGTCGGGCTTGAGATCTCCGTGAATCGGCGCGGGCGCCACCTCCTCCAGCCCGGCCGCCACGGCGGCGGTAATCGCCCGAACCTGGGTGGCGAGCTCGGGCCGCGCCCACTCGACGATAGTCGCCCCCCGCCGCAACTCCTCGAGCTGGACCGCCAGCGAGCTGCGCGCCACGGCCGCGGTCCCGACGTCGTCCTGATTGAATGCCGCTACGGCCCGGGCCGTGATGCGCAGTGGACCGGCCGGGTCATGACCCTCCCGCAACAGTTGCAGCAACGCGGTGCCGGGAGCCTCCTCCAACACCAGGGTGCGTAGGTCTTTGCGGTAGGCAACGGGCCGCACCACGGAGTAGCCGGTCTCGCCCCGCTCGACGCGCTGCCCGAGGGACTGCAGCAGCTCGAACGTGTGTTCACCGTGGTCGTTGCGATACACCTTCACGAAGCACCGCAGCGTCTCGGCGCGCCCCGTTGTTGCGTCGCGGGCCTGCAGCGTGTACTTGAGCGCGGCCCCGAGCTCCGTGCGGTAGCGCGTTGGCGCCATGGTGCGCTCCGTGACACGCCACTCACCCGGGGCCAAGCGAGCGAGCAGCTGCGGCTCGAGATCGCGCAACGCGCCGCCCAGCACCAGGCCGAGGTTCCTGAGCTTGCGGTCGTAGGGGAACACCTGCACCACCATCTCGAGGTCGGGAATGAAGGCCACTGGGCGAAACGTCAGCCAGTCGGCCGGAATTCCCTGGCACGGATCGGCGGCCTGCATCTCCCGCCACAGCCGCTCGGCCGCGCCCTGCTGGGCGTAGACCA
>WNGK01001109.1_pt1 | contig 39331 bp, 33 predicted proteins | sample 5400601 | NCBI WGS metagenome assembly WNGK01 (sample SAMN13153376, study PRJNA577476) | soil metagenome | isolation source: 60 cm soil or saprolite under Garry oak tree replicate 1 | place: USA:California | collected 2016-06-15 | reverse complement strand
ATCGCCTTCCAGCCGATGCAACAGTGTTACAAGCGTTGGTTCTTCAATGCCGAGATGCGCGGCAATTTCGGCCTGAGTCAACGGCCCGGGCGCCACCGACAAATGCATAAGCGTGCGCCATTTGGCCTGACTCAAACCCATCGGCTTGAGTCGCTCATCCAATTTCAGCCGCCAGGCGCGCGCCGTGCCGTGCAAGAGCGGACCGAATACATCGACATCCCTATTCAAAGCAAATTAGTTAGCATGCTAACTAATTCGAACTCAGAGCAGTGTCAATGCCACCGCTTAATCGATCTTCAGCAACAAGATGGATTCTTTTCGGTAATCGGTACTCCTCATGATACGATGGGGCTGACGCGGCGCCCAACGATTGCTTTCCAGTACTTCCTGTTCTCGTTCCGGGCGCACCAACAAATAGCGCGCGTCGATTGGCACTTCATCAATCTCGCTCGCGTAAACCAGTTTCGAGCGCATGTAAAAAAAGATCGGCTGATAATTTGGATCAAGCGCGTAAACAGCCTCCGCTTGTGGGATTGCCGCTTGAATCTGGGCGGCGAGGCGTTTGATCCGTTGCCGCCGGTCCATTTTCGGAACAATCGCGATCGCGTAAGTCCACATCGCAAGGCAGGCCAGAACGACGATGCCAATAATCGTGCGGCGACGCGCGTTAAAAGAAAATAATTTGCCGCCAAGCCATCCTGGCCAGCGAAGATTTTCCTCGCAGAAAGTCATAGCGAGCAGCCAGCACGCGGGCACAAGCGCCGGCATCCCGTACCGCGGAATCGATCCCGGTACAAGATCGACAACGACAAAAGGAACGAGCGCACCCCAAGCCAACGCTTTCGCAAGTTGTCGATCTTTCTCCACGGCAAAATTTCCAGATCGCGCCAGAGGCAGAAAGATTACCCATGGCAAGAGATAAAGAACGCCGTGCGGAATGTTAAAAATCCAACGGCCAAATTCGAAGTCAGTTCCACGGAGCCGGCCAGTGAATTGTTGCGACCATTTGGTTGTCGCCGTCGCGTGACCGGTGGCTTGCAAAAATGGAATCGCCCAGGCTGCGAAAATTCCAAGCATCACCACCATGCCGACGAAATGCGCCGGATGGAACAACGCTCGCCAGTTTCGCTCTTTCCAAATGACCGCGATCACGACGCCGTAAAAAAATAAAAGATGAAGCGGCCCTTTCGCCAGCCAGCCCAGGCCGAGAAAAACAAATGGAACCGTCCAAGTGAGCCAGGCCGATTTTTTTTGCTCCCAAAAACTCAACCAGAAAATGATCGCAAGCGCGCAAAGCGAAACATAAAGCCCTTCAATTTCGACCAGTCGCCCTTTTTCGATGATTCCCGCGTTAATCAGCCAGATGAGCGCGGCGATTGTCGATCCACGCGGCCCCAGACTGGGACGCGCAACAGTGACAAAAGCGAGCGCAACCAAAAGAACAGAAATGACCGACGGCATGCGCGCGGTCCATTCGTTCTGGTGCCCAGAGATCTTGAATGAGGCAGCGACCAGCCAATTGATCAGCGGCGGTTTCCGAAAGTAGGTTTCACCACCGACCTGCGGCACAAGATAGTTGCCGGTTTCGAGCATTGCGATTCCGGGCAAAATTCGACGGCCTTCTTCGCCTTTGATCGCAAGCGAGCCGAGCGCCGGCAAATAAAGCGCAGCCCAAACGAGAGTGACGATCAACAAGTTGCCGGCCCGCGAGGTCATGGAAGTTGAAATGTTGGACGTTCCGAGGGCGTCGTTCAACCCCGCAGCTTGACGCTCTCCCTCGACAAGGGTAAGTTCAACGTCTAGTCCGCGCCGATTGGAGTGGGAAATGATGTCCCACTCCTTTTGGTCTGCGGACTGGATGTTTTATGAACGCTGAATTCATCGCCATGCTGGATTACCTGGAGCGGGAGCGCGGGATCAAACGCGAAATCCTGCTCGAAGCGGTTTCCACTGCGCTTCTTTCGGCATCGAAGAAGAGTGTCGGCGCCGCCCGTGATCTGAGGATCGACATCGACCCGCGGACCGGCGACATCCGTGCGCTGGCCAATCTCGTCGTGGTCGACGACGTGAAAAATCCGCAGGACGAGATCGCGCTCGCGAAAGCGCGCAGGATCAAAGCGGAGGCAAAAGTCGGCGACACAGTTGAGATGGAAGTGACGCCGCGAAATTTTGGACGCATCGCCGCGCAAACCGCCAAACAGGCAATGATGCAGCGCATCCGTCAGGTCGAGAAGGAAATGATCTACGAGGAATTCAAGGACCGCGCCGGCGAAATCGTCAGCGGCACCGTGCGCCGGTTCGATCGCTCGGATGTAATTCTCGATCTTGGAAAATTTGAAGCCGTTATGCCGCAGCGCGAACGCGTGGTCGTGGAAGATTACAATGTCGGCGACCGCCTTCGGGCTTATGTGGTCGCCGTGGAAAATGGATTGCGCGGTCCCGAGATCATCGTCTCGCGCAGCCATCCGAATTTTGTGCGCCGCCTTTTTGAATTGGAAGTGAGCGAGATTGCCGACGGCACCGTCGAAATCCGGGGCATCGCGCGCGAGGCCGGTTATCGAACAAAGATTGCCGTCTGGAGCGCGAATGAAAAAGTGGATCCGGTCGGCGCGTGCGTCGGCATGCGCGGATCGCGCGTCAAAAATATTGTGCGCGAACTCAACAACGAAAAGGTCGACATCATACGTTGGAGCTCCGATCCGAAGGAGTTCATTCTCGAAGCCCTCAAGCCGGCGAAGGTGAAGAACATAACCTTCGATCCTGAGAAAAAAAGTGCGCAGATTTCGGTGGATGAAGATCAACTTTCCCTTGCAATCGGGAAAAAAGGACAGAACGCGCGCCTGACTTCACGACTCACCGGTTGGGAAATTAATATCGATAAAGACACGTCGGCCACAACGGCGGTGGAACAAAAGGTTGCGCAAGCGGCGCAGACGCTCGCGAGTGCATTGCCGATTACGGAAGAGCAAGCGGTGACGCTGGTGAAATCCGGCTTCACCAATCTGGAAGGCTTGCACGCCGCCGATGTTCAAGATTTGGTAGACATCCTTGGCGTGGACGAAGCAAAGGCGCGTGAAATTCACGACGCCGTCCATAAGCAAGATGTAACGCAGGAAGCGGGCTCGGCTCAAAGGGCTTGAGCCATGAGTAATTTTCTGAAATGGCAACAAAATCGAAAACCGCGGCGAAAAAAACTGCAGCCCGCCAACCAGTTGCCGCGCATAAGCCTGCCCCAGCCAAGGCGAAGGTACCGAAAAAGAAAGTAGAACCGCATCCGAAACCGGCGCCCGCGCCTGCGCATCCAAAAGCGCCGGTCCATCGCGCCGCAGAAGAAAAGCTGCAGGCGAAACCAGGCGTAGTTCATCGCCCGGCGGTTGAAAGCGTCTCCCTAATCGACAAGAAGCATCCGCAGAAAAAAACGGCGGATGGCGTTTTGCCGCCAATCTCGCGGATTCGCGCTTCATTGGAAGCGCCGACGGCGCCGCCCAAAAGACCGGAACCGGCTCAACCGACAACGCCAACTGACGGGTCAGCCGTGGTTGAAACGGCTCCAACCGGAGCCGAGGCGCCGACACAAAAAATCATTCACATCAAGCCGCCGATCATTGTGAAGCAGCTTGCGGCCGAGCTTGGTTTGAAACCGCATCAACTCATCGCCGAGCTGATGGCATTCAATATTTTCGCGAACATCAATCAGACGATCGAGCCCGACATCGCGTCGAAGATCGCCGAGAGCCACGGATTCGTTCTCGAAAAAGAGCGCCGCGAAAAAGGCGCGGGCGTGCATAAGGTTGAGCAAGTCGTGGTCGCGCCACCGCCGCCGGTCATTGAAAAGGCGGAGGAACTTAAACCGCGCGCACCGATCATCACTTTCATGGGCCACGTCGATCACGGCAAAACGTCGCTGATGGATGCGATCCGTAAAACGCGAGTCGCAGCGGGCGAGGCCGGCGGAATCACTCAGCACATCGGTGCTTACACGGTTGATCACAAAGGACAAAAGATCACGTTCATCGACACGCCCGGTCACGCCGCGTTTACCGCGATGCGCGCACGCGGTGCGAATGTCACCGACATTGTCGTCCTGGTTGTGGCGGCAGACGATGGTGTCATGCCGCAAACGATCGAGGCGATCAATCACGCCAAGGCCGCGCCGCACGTCGAAATCATGGTGGCAATTAACAAAGTCGATTTGCCGTCGGCGAACATCGACAAGGTGAAGAAGCAGCTCCAGGAGCGCGACCTGACCCCGGAAGATTGGGGCGGCAAAACTATCGTCTGCGAAGTTTCGGCAACGCGCGGAACGGGAATCGATCACCTGCTCGAACTGATGCTTTTGCAGGCGGAAGTGATGGATTTGAAAGCGTCCCCCACCGCCAGACCACGCGGCACCGTCATTGAAGCGCAAGTGGAGCCGGGCCGCGGCCCCACCGCGAGCGTGATTGTGCAGATGGGCACGCTGAAAGTCGGCGAACCCTTCATCTGCGGAGATTACTCCGGCAAAGTGAAATCACTGATCGACGACCGAGGCAAACCGGTTAAAGAAGCCGGTCCTTCGACGCCGGTGAAAGTTCTCGGGTTTACCGGACTCCCAAACGCGGGCGATGAGTTCTTAGTGATGGAATCGGAGCGCGCCGCAAAAACTTTAAGCGACGAACGCTTGCAGGCGAAACGTGCCGAGAAACTGACCGTGCCTCAGCGCGCAACGCTTGAAACTCTTCTTGAGTCAGCCACCGGCAAAAAAATTCTTCGTCTCGTTTTGAAATGCGACGCCCAAGGATCGCTCGAGGCATTGAGCGCCGCGTTGAAACAAATCGAAAGCAAGAAAGTAGATCTCGAACTGATTCACGCCGGTGTCGGGCCAATTTCGGAATCAGACATTTTGCTCGCAAGCGCCTCGAGTGCCGTTGTTATCGGCTTCAACACCAAAGTTGAAAACATGGCTGTTTCTGCGGCGAAGCGCGAAGGCGTCCAGATCAAGCTTTACAGCATCATTTACGAGTTGCTCGATCAGATCAAAGACGCGATGGCCGGATTACTCGAGCCGGAATTCCGCGAAACTGTTCTCGGTCATGCCGAAGTAAAGCAAGTGTTCGAGCTCAGCAGGGGTATCGTGGCGGGCTGTTTGGTCACCGACGGCCGAATCGCTCGCACCGGTCGTGCCCGCGTCCTACGAAAACGACAACCGGTCTATGACGGTGGTATTTCAACACTCCGCCGCTTCCAGGACGACGTGAAGGAAGTGCGCTCCGGTTTGGAATGCGGCCTCAAGCTTGGCGATTTCAGCGAATACTACGTGGGCGACGTCATTGAGTGCTATCAGCTCGAGGCTATCGCCCAAAAACTCTGACGGGAATGAAAGGGTCACATGAAACATCGCATGCTGCGCGTCAACGAAGTCGTAAAACGGGAACTGAGCGGAATCCTCGCCCGCGAAATCAGTTTTGAAGGGGCGCTTGTCACCATGAACCACGTCGAAGTCACCTCCGATCTGAAGAGCGCGCACGTTTTTGTCAGCGTGCTCGGATCGGAAAGTAGCGAGACCGTGATGAACAAACTGGAAGAACACCGCCCTGCCTTTCAGGCCGAGCTCGCGCGTCGTGTGACCATGAAATTCACCCCACATCTACTTTTTCATCTCGATGAGTCGGTCGCGCGCGGCTCGCGCGTAGTCGAAATTTTGCAGCAAATCGACTCCGACAGCAGAAAAAACGAGTGAGCGCAGCCAAGTTCGAGCAAATCGGCCAGGCCTTGCGCGAAGGGGGGCGGTTCGCTGTTCTTAGTCATGTCCGCCCAGATGGTGACGCGCTCGGGAGTCAGCTTGCGCTCGGTCTCTCCCTCAAACGACTCGGCAAAGACGTGCGCATTTGGAACGAAGAAGGCATGCTCGAGAAATACAGTTTCCTTCCGAGCGCGAATTTGCTCACGAAACCGCCGGCCGATCCGGAAGATGTCGACGTTGCCATCGCGCTCGATACTGCGATTCAAAATCGGCTCGGCACCGCTTTGCCTGCCGTGCGCTCGGCCAAAGTTTGGATTAACATCGATCATCATCCGAGCAATCCGGGTTACGGCGACCTCGTTTACATCAATCCGAAAGCGCCGGCGACCGGGCAGATTCTTTTCGAACTGATCCGGAGCGAAAAATTACCGATCGATGCTGCGATTGCGGAAAATCTTTACGTCGCCATTTCAACCGATACCGGTTCCTTTCAATATCCAAACACGACCGCGCGAACTTTTGAGATGGCGGCCGAGCTCGTCCGCGCCGGCGTCGATGTCGGACGCGTCAGTCAATTGACTTACGAGAATTATCCGCGCCGCCGGGCCGAGCTTTTACGCGATCTTCTGGGCACGATGCGATTCGAGGTAAACAATCGGGTCGCTAGTTTTAGTTTGAGTCTGGCGACGGCGAAGAAGCTCGGAGTTTTACCGGAAGATAATGAAGGGCTCATCGATCATTTGCGCGCGATCCACGGCGTCATCGTTGCCGTGTTTTTTGAAGAACTAGCCGACGGCAAAGTGCGCGTGAGCATGCGTTCAAAAAGCGAAAAGGTGAATGTGTGTGCCATCTGCGAAAAATTTGGCGGCGGTGGGCATGTGCTGGCTGCCGGCGCGCGCCTTCCCGGCACGCTCGCCGAGGTCGAAAAGAAAATCCTGGAGGAAGTTCGTGATGTTGTCCGTCGCGGCTCCTGACGGCGTTCTGTTAGTGGACAAAGCCGAAGGGATGACTTCGCACGACGTCGTCGCACTCGTTCGTCGCCAACTTCGGATCAGAAAAGTCGGCCATTGCGGGACCCTCGATCCGATCGCGACCGGGCTGCTTTTGTTAACGATCGGGCGCGGAACCAAAGTCCAGGATTTGCTGATGAGTGAAGACAAGGAATACGTCGGCACGCTCACGCTCGGCACAAGCACCAGCACGCAAGATCGACAAGGTGACGTCGTCGAGGCAAAACCAGTGCCCCAATTGAGCGAGTCCGCAATTCGCGCGGCGTTTGAGAAATTTCGCGGCGATTTTTATCAAATCCCGCCGATGGTCTCGGCCAAGAAACACGCCGGCGTGCCGCTCTATAAATTGGCGCGGCAAGGAAAAGTGGTGGAGCGCGAGCCCCGCTTTGTCCACGTTTATCGCTACACCATTGACCGGATCGGCCTGCCAGAGATCGATTTCAGCGTGGTGTGCAGCAAAGGTTTTTACGTTCGGACCTACGCGCACGATATCGGCGAAGTGCTTGGCTGCGGCGCTCATTTAAAATCGCTCCGACGGACGAAGTCCGGGCGATTCGATGTCGCGAATGCGATCACGGTCGCTCAAATCAAAGAGACGCCTCGCGAGGAAATTACCCAGCGAATTCTCTCGCTCCCACAAGTTTCACGGATGCGCGGCGCCTGACCGCGAGATCGACAATGGAAATTCTGCGGTCGATTCCGAAGCTTAAGGGATTGCGCGGACCGGTATTTCTCGCCATCGGCGTGTTCGACGGCGTCCATCGCGGCCATCAGGCAGTGATTTCGACTTCAGCCAATCACGCGCAGGTTGCGGGTGGAACACCTGTCGTCGTGACGTTCGATCCGCATCCAGAAAAAGTTCTGCGACCGCAGGCGGCGCCGCATTTGCTGAGCGCAACCCAACACAAAATCGCGTTAATTCGCGCTCTCGGCGTGGAGCACTTGCTCGTCATCACTTTCGACAAACAATTCGCCGCGACAGAGCCGGAAGATTTCGTCGGAGAGCTAGTTGCTCATTCAAAGCCGCTCCGCGAAATCTGTGTCGGTCATGAATGGTCGTTCGGGAAAAATCGCCGGGGCAATCTCGATCTTCTCAAAAAACTTGGGTCGCAATTTAATTTCGACGTCGTAGGGATTCCACCGGTCAAGATAAACGGCGTGGTCGTGAGCAGCACAGCGATTCGACAGGCAATTGAAAAAGGCGATTTGGCAAAAGCTGCCGAAATGCTCGGCCGTGAATACACGATTCTTGGCACCGTGACGCACGGGGACAATCTTGGAAAAAAAATTGGGTTTCCGACGGCAAACCTAAGCGCACACAGCGAGCAATTCCCGCCCAACGGTGTTTATGCAGCCGAAGCGTGGATCGACGGTGAGTTGCATCGCGGCGTGATCAACCTTGGGATTCGCCCGACCGTGAGCGGCGGAAAATCCGAGCGCGTGCTCGAAATTCATTTGTTTGATTTCAATCGCGACATTTATGGCCACAGTGTCGAAGTTCGCTTCCTGAAATTGCTTCGTCCGGAAGAGAAATTTGAGAACCTGGACGCGCTGGTTCAACAAATCCGCCGGGACGTCCAACAAGCGCGCGAAGTTTAATAGTTATCTAAGCTGATACTTCGCGACGCCGACCTTCTTGATTCCAGGTACGCTTCTACCGGTGCCGTTGAACCAAACGTATAGGTTCGCACTCGGCACCTTCAAGTTTTTCGAAAGCTCACTGACGGTCGCCCCTTTTTTCCCAGCCGAGCGCAACGATCGCAGGATTCTCTCTTTTAGTGCGCCGCGTTTGCTTCGCCGACGGACGAGACCGGGCGCGCGGGAGACCGTCACCGGCGCCCGCTGGTCTGTGTCGCGAGACGGGATGCCGAACTTGTTTTGGACGCGGATCATTTCGCGATCGATTTCCTGGATCTGCGCCATCAAAGCTTCTTTGCGTTCGGAGAGGCGAACAAGTTGCTTGAGTGTCGAACTCGGGATGTTTGTTAGCATCCCTTAGGGTGAACCCTAAGATCGACAATGCAAATCTAAGTTGAATCTAAGATTGAAGGTGAGACGTCTTAGACATGGCGGCAAAGATGCCGCCGGCCATAACTAACATGCCGCTGGCCAATGCAAACGCGACCACCCACAACGTCGGAATCGTCGTCAATCTGAACATCTCGACCAAAATAAAGCGGCCACCGTCGGACAAAACGTAGGTGAGCGCACTCGCCAGCGCGCTCATTCCCACCAGAATGAACGGACGCAGAAATTGACCTGCCGGTCGCGGGGCGGGCAGCCGTCGCAAAACGCGCGCGGTAAAGCCGTCATCCTGGATGTAAAGCGCAGCTTCCTGCAGCTTTCGATCCAACCAATCTTGTTCGATCTGCTCGTTCATTTACTGCGCCCAGACAGCCAAAGTCTTCTTCAATTTCTCCCGCCCTCGCAACACATTTGTTTTGACCGTGCCCAGCGGAATGTCGAGCACCCGCGCGGCTTCGTCGTGTGATAATCCATTCTGGCAGCAAAGCAAAACGGCCAAGCGCTCGCGCAATGGCAGTAAACTAAGTGCATGCATAAGATCATGTCTTAGACCTGGGTCGACCGTCTGTGGATCCTGCTCCGCCTGCCATTGTTCCTCATTAATTCCGACGAGCTCCTTCCGGCGTCGCGCGTCCTCGCGAAAGCAGTTGTAGGCGATCCGATAAAGCCAAGTGGAAAATCGCGCTTCGCCGCGAAAGCCACGGATGCTTTTATAAGCGCGAACAAAAGCGTCCTGGGCCAGATCGTCGGCGAGGGCGAGATCGCCGCGGGTAAGTTGGCGCAACAAACTTCGCACGCTCGACTGATGTCGACGAACCAGCTCGCCAAAAGCGTGCTGGTCGTCATCGACAAGAACTCGGGCGACGAGGCCTGCATCGGTTAGCTCCACGCCGCGATATTATGGCACCGGCGGCGGTGACGAAACGTCCTTCTTTCCCTCCAACTTCCACACCAGTAGATAGCCGAGGCCAATCACGAAGGGAATCACGCCGATCGCCCACGAGCCACCCTCCCAATCGTTCACTGCGCCGAAGAAGAGCATGAGGCCCAAGCCAACCATGCAAAGCACAACGCCGCGACGCATGTCGGAACGTTGGCGAACGGCAGGCGCCGGCGGAGCGAGTAAGGCAGGCGGGATCGGTTGGCCTTTCTCGGCCATCATTCGAATCGTGCGATGCATCATTCGATTTCTCGAAAAGCCGAAATACATGATCACAGCGACGATCATCACCGGTGCCCCGAAGATGGTCAGAAACACAATCGCGACGATCGGAATGGCCAGTCGCTCGCCGAGATCTCCCATGTCTTTAAGATCGACATCTTCGTTTTTGTCTCCATCGATCACGATTCCGTGACGTCCGTGCAGCTTTTTGTCCAGCTTTTGATGGAGCCTGTCGGCAAGGTTTGAGCCAGGCGATACGCTCACCGTGGCCGACGCCGACACCGCCGGTGAAGGCGCTAGCGTGGAGGGAGGAGGCGGCGGTTGGGCCGGAGCCGTCACCGCAAGCGCAATCGAGCAAATGCAGAGAGCCAATGTTTTCATATTCATCCTTTGGCAGTGAGATGCAGCCCGGTGCCAGTTTGGATTCAATTAAATGTTGCACCCCTGGCATCGCTGGCCATTATTTGTTCCCCTCGAAAGCGCGGGTGTAGCTCAGTGGTAGAGCACCTCCTTGCCAAGGAGGACGTCGCGAGTTCAAGTCTCGTCACCCGCTCCATGCCTTCTTTCGATATTACTCCCTCCCGGGACGAATTCCGCGAGCTCGCGAAGCGCGGCAATCTCATCCCGCTGATTGTCGATCTTGTCGCCGACGTTGAGACGCCGGTGTCTGCTTTTGCGAAGATCGATCCCGCCGGTCGCGGGAGAGGTCCGTGTTTTCTTTTTGAATCCGCGGAACGAAATGAAGAATCCGGCCGGTTCTCTTTTATCGGTTTCGATCCGCTAGTTCTTTTCAACAGCGCCGATTACGAAGGCGATCCACTGACGCAACTCGAACAGATCCTTTCGCGTTTTAAGTTTGTCGCGCCGCGCGACGTTCCCCATTTTGTTGGCGGCGCAGTCGGTTACATCGGTTACGACGTGATTCGTTTTTTCGAACCGACGGTGCCGACTCACCAGCAGGACGATCTGCAACTTCCCGAAATGATGTTCATGATTCCGCGAATGCTGCTCGTGTTCGATCATCGATTTCGAAAACTTCGCTTGGTCTGTAACGCGCACATCGACGGCAAAACGTCGGTCGATCAGGCGTACGAACACGCGGAGGCGGATTTGGAAAGAACGTTAGGAAAGCTGGGCGAATCTCGCGCGCTGCAATCGGTGGATGCCAAACCGGCGGCAAGGCTTCCGTCCCCCGCGAGTAACACAACTCGCGCTGAATTTGAATCGATGGTCATGAAAGCCAAAGAGCTAATCGCGGCCGGCGACATTTTTCAGGTTGTCCTTTCACAGCGTTTCGAAACCAATTTTGAGGGTGCGCCCATCGAGCTCTATCGCGCGTTTCGTTTCGGGAACCCTTCACCCTACATGTTTTGTTTACGTTTCGATCCTAACTTCGCGGTTCTTGGCAGTTCACCCGAAGTTCACCTGCGCGTGCGCGAGCGCACCGCCGAACTGCGACCAATCGCCGGAACTTATCCGCGCGGCAAAGATTTAGCCGAGGACGAGCAGCTCGCGCGCGCGTTGATTTTCGACCCAAAAGAGCGCGCTGAGCACGTAATGCTGATCGATCTCGGCCGCAACGATCTCGGCCGCGTGGCAGAGTTCGGCAGCGTTCAAGTCACCGAGCAAATGGTGATCGAGCGCTATAGTCACGTCATGCACATTGTCTCGCACATTGTGGCGCGGTTGCGCGAGGACAAGAACGCATTCGATGCCATTCGCGCGACGTTTCCAGCGGGCACCGTGTCCGGCGCGCCAAAAATCCGTGCGATGCAGATCATTGCCGAATTGGAAAAAGCGCGCCGGGGGTTCTATGCCGGCATTGTCGGCTATTTCGGATTCGACGGATCGCATGACAGCTGCATCGCAATCCGGTCGATCATTTTGAAGAACGGGCAAGCATTTTTCCAGACTGGCGCCGGTATTGTAGCCGATTCCGATCCCGCGCGAGAATTTGAAGAGTGCGTCAACAAGGCGAAAGCTATGCTCGCGGCCATTGCGCGCGCGACGACTCCATGAAACTGCTCGTTATCGATAACTACGATTCGTTCACCTATAATCTCGTCCAGCTTTTCGGCGAGATGGATGTCGATCTTGTGGTGAAGCGAAACGACGAAACCTCAGTCGATGAAGTTAAAAAATTGAAACCCGATCGCATTTGCATTTCTCCCGGCCCGGGACGGCCGGAAAATACCGGGATCAGCTCTGATCTAATTCGAGAATTGGGGCCGGGCGTCCCGATCCTCGGCGTTTGCCTTGGTCATCAATGCATCGCCCAAGTTTTTGGCGGCGAAATTGTGCAGGCAGAAAAGTTAATGCACGGCAAGACTTCAAAAATTCATCATAACCGCAGCGGTGTTTTTGAAGGTTTAGCTGAGCCGCTCGAAGCAACGCGATATCATTCGCTGATTGTTCGGCGTGAATCGTTACCCGATTCACTGGAAATCACAGCGCAGACTGATGACGGCGAGATTATGGGACTGCAACATCGGCAACTTTCGATCCACGGCGTGCAATTCCACCCAGAATCGATCCTGACGACCGAAGGACGTAAGTTGCTCGCGAATTTTCTGCGAGTTTAAGCGCCGTTGCGCGAGATCACGTCGTGAATTTGGCGAACTTCGCGCACCATTTGTTCGTATTCGTCGAACATTAGCGATTGCGCGCCGTCGGAAAGCGCTTCGTCGGGCCGGCCGTGCACTTCGATCATTAGACCATCCGCGCCAACCGCCACACCGGCGCGCGCCAGCGGCGTGACCATGTAGCTGCGACCGGTTCCGTGCGCAGCATCGACAATTATTGGCAAATGCGAAATCCGCCGCACCGCCGGAACGGCGGCCAAATCCAAAGTGTTCCGCGTGTGCTGGGCGAACGTGCGCACGCCGCGCTCGCATAAAACAATGTTGTAATTTCCCTCCGCCATCACGTATTCGGCCGCGAGCAACCATTCTTCCAATGTCGCGGCCATTCCACGTTTCAATAGCACCGGCAATTTCGAGCGGCCAACCCGTCGGAGTAACGTGAAATTCTGCATGTTCCGCGCGCCGATCTGAATCATGTCGGCATATTTTTCAACCAGATCGACATTGGCTTCATCAAGCGCTTCGCTGACGATCTTCAAACCAAATTCCTGCCGAATGTCCGCAAGAATTTTTAATCCGGCTTCACCGAGACCAGAGAAAGCGTAGGGGGAAGTGCGCGGTTTGAATGCGCCGCCGCGGAAAAATTTCGCGCCGCTCCGCTGAACCACGTCCGCTATCGCAAACGCTTGTTTGCTGTTTTCGACCGCACACGGCCCGGCGATAATCGCAAGCGAGCCGTCGCCGATGCGCGCGCCGTCGCCAAGGTCGACAATCGTGCGGTCTGGCCGCAGATCGAGCGTGATCAATTTGTAAGGCTTGGTGACACGGATAGCTTCCGAAACACCGGGAAGATGTTCAAAATGCGAGAGATCGACCGCACCCTGATTGCCGGTGACTCCGATCGCGGTTCGGTTCGCGCCAGGCATAACGTGCGCACGGAAGCCAAGCGATTCGACCACACGAACGACGTTGTCGATCTCGGCCTTCCCGGCGCTGGCGTTCATTACGATGAGCATGGCGTGAAAAGGCGGTTACTTACCGGGAATTATACCCTTCGGTCAAATTTAACCCACTCCTTTTGCTTTCGATTCGAACATAATCGGAGGCAGCACCCGCTCGATTTCAGCCCGATGCTCCTCGTATTGTGGCGGTAATTTCAAATTTTCGCCAAGATGCTCGACCGGTTCGTCCACTCTAAAACCGGGACCTTCAGTGGCGATTTCGAACAAAATACCGCCCGGCTCACGAAAGTAGATCGAGTGAAAATAAAAACGATCGATCACCGGCGTGACGTGCAGACCAAGCTCCAGCAGTTTTTGTCGCCAGCGTAATTGTTCCTTTTCGTCGGCAGAGCGAAACGCGATGTGATGCACCGTACCGGCGGAATTAACTCCGAACTGTCCATCAGCACGTTCAATCAAATCCACCTGCGCGCTGGTCGATTTTGAATTCAATGAAAAGCGACGACGCGCTTTTTCCTCAGCGATCAATTCGAAGCCGAGATTCTTAAGCAGCTCTTTGGTTGGTTTGGCCTGCCGAACTTCAAGCGTTGGCGCGTGAAATCCATGAATGGCAAATTTATTCGGCGCTTCGCTTTCGTACTTAAGATCGATATCGTCGAGTTGCTCCGCTTCGATAAGCTCCAGCGGCAATCCATCGGGATCGGTTAAACGAATGGCCGACGCTTCAAAGCGTGATGGGAGTTGCTCGGAGAAAATATGACGCTCTTCGAAACGCGATTTCCAGAAATCGAGTGAGCCCGACGGAATGGCAAAGCTAGCTGCAATTACTTGTCCTGTTCCGCGCGACCCGCGACGCGCACCCGGCCACGCAAAAAATGTAATCGCAGTGCCCGGCCGGCCGGTCCGGTCACCGAAATATAAATGATAGGTCGATGGATCGTCGAAATTAACGGTGCGCTTGGCAAAACGCAGGCCGAGGATTTGGGTGTAAAAATCAACATTGCGCTGCGGATCGCTCGCAATGGCCGTGATATGATGAATGCCGTAAAGTCTCACTGAAGAAGGCAAAGGCTAACAGGTTTCCCTGCACCAACTCAACGCATGTATTTGTGGCGACGACTGGCGAGTCAGAAGTGGTGGAGCGATAGCGAGAAGGAATTGCGCGCGATCGCGGGCAATGAACTGGCGATCATCGAACGGCCCGGTCGCAAACAATTGCAGCTCGAAGTCGCATCAACTTCCCGCACCGAACTGCAAAGCCTGGCGACACAATTCAGGGGACGAGTTGAAACCCTTTCAGCCGATTGGCAAAGACGATTTTCGCCGAAGCAGAAAACCAAACCTCTCCGAATCGGTCAGCGACTGACTGTTGTTCGCTCACGAAAAAATCGACTCTCAACTAAAGACCTTATCATTCCCGCTGGCGCAGCTTTCGGCACCGGTGAACACGAGACGACCGCGATGTCGCTGCGACTGTTAGAAAAACTGACGCGAAACTGGAAACCAGGCTGGTCGATTGTTGATCTTGGAACGGGCAGCGGAATCCTCGCGCTGGCCGCGAAACGTTTTGAAGCAATGCGCGTGATTGGAATTGATAGCGATCCGGCTGCAATCTCGACTGCAAAAGAAAACGCACGTGCGAACAAAGTTCACGATGTGAATTTTCGCGTCGGCGACGTGCGCTGCTGCAAATTGGGCAAGAGACGGCTTCGCGGGACGAGCTACGGCGGCCAAGTCGACGTTGTTACCGCGAATCTGTTTAGCGACCTGTTGATTGAGATTTTGCCAAAACTAAAAGCTACGCGCTGGCTGATTCTTTCTGGGGTTTTGCGCGAGCAAGAACGCGATGTAACGCGCGCGCTTAAGCGCAACAAGATTGACATCTTGCAACTGCGCCGACGCGGAACGTGGGTTGCGATTTTAGCGGCGATCAGGTAGGTTCGGCGACCCTTTAGCGGCTACGGTTTTCTGCATAAAACGCGGTTTAATCTTAAGCCGCGGGCAAACGTACATGCAGACCGAGGAACTTTCCTACGCCACCATTACGCCGTATTCGATGCGCAAATCGCGCACCGGCGGAATCATCGCGCGGCTGATTTCGCGCACCGGTCTGGATCTGGTGGCGGCGCGCATGTTCGCGCCGGGTGAGGAGCTGGTTCGGCGCTACGCTGAGACGATCGTAAGCGAAACGGAACCGAGTCATCGCGCGACACAGGAACTAATCAGGGCGTATGTCCTAAAAAATTTTACTGGCGAAAAGCAAGGACAGCGAGCACGCGTCCTGTGTTTGATTTTTCGAGGTGCCGGTGCTGCAGAAAAAATGCGCAACACCGTCGGTCACATCTCTCACGAAGATACGAGCGGTGAAACCATTCGCGATACCTTCGGCGATTACATCACGGACGAGTCAGGCAAAGTCACTTACTTCGAGCCGGCGGTCGTGGCGGCATTCGATGGCAAGGCGATCGAGCGCGATTTAAAACTTTGGGCGGAATTTTCCGACCGCAACGGCGGTGTTCTCGATCAAGCCGTCCAGTTTCCGAAGGACGTCAAGATCGAAAAGACGCTCGTTTTAATTAAGCCCGACAATTTCAAATTTCCAAACATTCGGCCCGGCGGAGTGATCGAAGTTTTTTCGCGCACCGGGCTCTACATCGTCGGTTTCAAGGTGCACCGGATGAGCGTGGCACAAGCCGAGGTCTTTTACGGCCCGGTGTTACCGGTGTTGCAGGAAAAATTAGGACACAACAAGGGACGCGACGCATGGGAGGACATCGTCGAATTCATGGCGGGCGCGCGCCCGAGCGACACGCTTCCGGAAAAGCGCGACACGCCCGGCACGGAAAAATGCATTGCCCTCGTTTATCAGGGGGGAGACGCAGTTCGCAAAATTCGCGAAGTACTGGGCCCCACCGATCCCGCGAAGGCGCCGCCCGGCTCGATTCGAAAAGAATTTGGACAAACTATTATGATTAACGCTGCGCACGCGTCCGACTCGATTGAGAACGCGAAGCGCGAAATGGCGATTGTCCGCGTCGAGGAGAATAACTTTAAAGCTTTGATTGAAAACTTTTACGGCCGCCAATAGTGTGCGCTCCCTGAATTAAAAGAACAAGATCGATATGGAAATTTCGGAACGCGCTGCCCAACTGACTCCGTCGCTGACGCTTTCCATCGACAGCAAAGCGAAGGCGATGAAGGCAGAGGGAATTGACGTTTGCGGCTTCGGCGCGGGCGAACCGGATTTCGATACGCCGGAGCACATCAAAACCGCGGCGATTGCAGCGTTGCAGGCCGGCTTTACTAAGTATACGCCGAGCGCCGGCATTCCCGAGTTGCGCCAGGCGATCGCGGAAAAATTAGCGGCGGATAACGGACTAACCTACCGCGCCGGTCAGGTGATCGTGAGCAACGGCGCCAAACATTCCTGTTACAACGCAATTCTGGCGACGTGTCAGCCGGGCGACGAAGTGATCATTCCGGCGCCGTATTGGGTCAGTTATCCCGACATGGTAAGGCTCGTCGGAGCGGAGCCGGTGATCGTGCCGACGATGGAGCGCAACAATTGGAAAATGCGCGCGGAAGATTTTGAAAACGCGATGACGCCGCGGACAAAAATGTTGATCATGAACAGTCCGTGCAATCCGACCGGTTCGGTTTACACGCAAGAAGAGCTGGAGGCGATTGTTGAAGTCGCCAGGGGAGAAGACATTTACATTTTGTCCGACGAAATTTACGAGAAACTTGTTTACGACGACGCCAAGCACGTCAGCATCGCGTCGCTTTCGAAAGAAGCTTACGATCTGACCATCACCGTCAACGGGTTCAGCAAATCGTATGCGATGACGGGATGGCGACTCGGTTATCTGGCGGCGCCAGAGGCGGTGGCGAAGGCGGTCGATTCAATTCAAAGCCACACGACTGCGAATCCGTCCTCCTTCTCGCAACGAGGCGCGCTCGCGGCGTTGAAAGGCGATCAGCAATCAGTCGCCGACATGCGCGAAGAATTCGACATGCGGCGTAATTACATGCTCGATCGTCTTTCGAAAATTCCAAACGTGACCGCAGTGAAGCCGCAGGGCGCGTTCTATGTTTTGGTGAACGTCAGTCAACTCGGACTGACTTCGCAAAACTTTGCGGATCGATTGCTCAGCAAATCAAACGTGGCCGTCGTGCCCGGCGCAGCATTCGGCGACGACCGAACTATTCGACTGAGCTACGCCACCAGCATCGACATCATCAAAAAGGGTCTCGACCGGTTTCAGGATTTCTGCCGAACGCTCTGATTGTCATCCCGAGCGAACGCGAGGGATCTCAGCCACAGAGCGAACGTCACACCAAGTAATCAGTGTGATCCTTCACCTTTTGGGAGATTCCTCGCTCCGCTCGGAATGACAGAGTAAAGAAATCTGCAATGGCTGGTCACCTCGCGCTCATTCTTCACGCCCACTTACCGTTCCTTCGGCATCCGGAACATGAACATTTTCTGGAAGAAGACTGGCTGTTCGAGGCGATCACCGAAACTTACATCCCGCTCCTGCAAATGATGCGACGGTTGGTGAACGACGACGTTCCGTTCAAGCTCACGATGTCTCTCACGCCCACGCTGTGCGCGATGTTGCAAGACGATCTCTTACGCGAACGCTACGTCCGGCATGTCGATCTCTTGATCGATCTCGCGGCGCGTGAGCGAAGACGAAATCGCAACGAGTCAGAACTGGCAGAGTTGGCGCAGTTTTATTTCGAATTGTTTTCAGCAAGCCGGCGTTTCTTCGTTAACGAATGGAACGGCGATTTGCTCGCTGCGTTTGTACAATTGCGCGACGTGGGCGCCCTGGAAATCATCGCCTGCGCGGCGACCCATGGTTTGCTGCCGCTGATTCACCAGCAATCGCGCGAAGCCGCCCGCGCGCAGGTTCTCATCGGTCGGGACGTTTATATCGATGTCTTTCATACCGAGCCAACCGGTTTTTGGCTGCCCGAATGCGCCTACGCGCCCGGACTCGACACGATTTTGCAGGAAGCGAATGTCCGCTGGTTTGTTCTTGACGCGCACGGATTGTTGTTTGGAACTCCTGCACCGCAACGCGCGATTTATGCGCCGTGTTACACGCCGGCCGGTCCGGCTGCGTTCGCGCGCGATCGCGATTCCAGCCGCCAGGTTTGGAGTGCGGAGGAAGGTTATCCGGGCGATCCGGCGTATCGCGAATTTTACCGCGATGTCGGATTCGATCTTCCACTCGAGCATTTGGGGCCGATCGCGTGCGGCGTGCGAAAATTTTCCGGTGTGAAATATCACCGCATCACTGGACGCAAATCGGAGAAGCAACTTTACGATCGGGCTGAGGCTGAAAAAGCTGCTGACGCGCATGCCGCGCATTTTCTGGAACAACGGTGCGCGCAATTTCGGCAGCTCGCCGCCCTCAATGTCGATCCAACCATCGTTGTGCCATTCGACGCGGAACTGTTTGGACATTGGTGGTTTGAAGGGCCGCGCTTTCTCGAGTCGTTCATCCGTAAGGCAGCGTTCGATCAAAAAGATTTTTGCCTAACGACTCCAAGCGAATATCTGGAGACCGATCCCACCCAACAAACGATCGAGCCGGCTGCATCAAGTTGGGGCGACAAAGGCCATCTCGAAGTCTGGATCGACAAAAACAATTCGTGGATCTACCCGCACTTGCACGCAGCGGCGGCACGGATGAGCAAACTTGCGCAAGACTTTTCCGTTGTAGGGCAGCCGCTCCGGTTGCCAGAGAAGAAATCGCCAGGCAGAGCGCCCAGCCTACAAGATCGCATTCTCAAACAACTCGCGCGCGAGCTTTTGCTGGCGCAGTCGAGCGATTGGGCGTTTCTAATGAGAACCGGAACCGCGCGCGAATACGCGACCAAGCGCACGATCGATCACCTCACCCGCTTCAATCAATTGCACGACCAGCTTGCCGCCGGACAACTGGATGAGACATTCCTGGCCGATTGCGAATGGCGCGACAATCTTTTCCCGAACATCAATTGGCGTTATTACTGTGGCGGCGGTCCATGACCGTCGCTGAAATCGGACGACGTTCACAGAGCGTCGCTACAATGAGAAAGAAAATTAACCTCGCGATTCTAACCAGCCTAGCGGCGATCTGCTTCGCCGCCGGTCAAGAATCGCCATCGTCGACTCCGGCGGGTTCTCCAACCCCAGAGCAAACACCGTTGCCATCACCCTCAGCATCCGCGGTAAGAACTGTTCAGCTCCGGTTCGTTCCGCCGCCGATGGAAGGAACAATCAGTCTCGGGATTTTTGATTCCAACGACAAACTCGTCCGCGTTCTGCACCGCGAGGCGAAGATCGACAACTTCACGATCGACGAAAACGCGCTCCGCACGACCTGGGACGGCAAAAACGATGCAGGCGAAGATTTGCCACCCGGTAAATACCGCGCGCGCGGTTACTTGGTCGCGCACCTGAAAGTGGACGACGCCGGAAAAGTAGATTCACCGCCGAGTAGCGCATCGGACCACACTTCCGTGAAGTTGGTCCCGAACCCGCTCGTGAGCGATACGCGATCGGTTGTTGATGTGAGCGTCGGATTCGACAGCAAAGGAAGTTTCCTGGAAACGATGGATGGATTGCCGTTGGCGACCATCAGCGAAGGGACCAATCTGGTTCGGGTTGTGATTGGAAAAGATGGCGAGAAAGCGGCCGATGTTTGGCAAGACAATGGGTCCTCAATCGAGCAGTTTCGCGTATCGAACATCGACAAGATGATGGCGTTTGATTGCGGGTTTTTTGAGCTGAAGTAACGCCTCTGGTCAGAATCGGAAATCTTTGTTTAGTTAGGCGTCATGGCTTCCAAGCCTGAATTTCAACACACGCTGATGAAAGCGGCCGGTTTCAGTGGGACCTCGCTACACACCGGCGAGAAAGTTTCGCTGAGGTTGCATCCGGCGCCCGCTGATCACGGAATCAAATTCAAGCGCAAGGATTTGCCAGACGAGCCGACAATTGATGCAAAGATCGACAATCTCAAAATGGTCGAGCGGGCGACAACGATCGGCGAAGGATCGATGCGCGTGCATACGGTCGAGCACGTGCTGGCGGCGCTGTCGGCGATGGGCGTGGATAACGCGATCGTCGAAATGGACGCGAACGAACCGCCGATCGGCGATGGCAGCGCAAAAGCGTATGTCGATGTAATCAAACGCGCTGGCGTATCGGCGCAGGAGGCGCCGCGGAAATTTTTTCATGTCCGCGAACCGATGCACATCGAAACGAAAACAGGCGCAATGCTCATCCTGTTGCCCGACGACAATGCATTCCGGGTCTCATGCACGCAAGCCGGGCCGAACAACCGTTTCACGCAATTTTTGTCGACCGATATCGTGCCGGAACTTTTTGAGCGCGAGATCGCGCCGGCGCGGACGTTTGTTTACTACGAAGACGTCGAGCCGCTGATCGAGAAAAATCTGATCAAGGGCGGCAGCCTCGAGAACGCGGTCGTCGTGCGCGGCGACGCAGTCCTAAGCAAAGAGCCACTGCGTTTCCAGGACGAATTCGTTAGGCATAAGATTCTCGATATTGTCGGCGACCTTGCGCTCGTCGGTTGCCGAATTCGCGGCCATCTCATTGCGGTGAAACCCGGGCACGCGGCCAATGCAGAATTAGCTCGCGCCATCGCCAAGGAGCAATCGCGTCGCAACGCGCTTGCGCTGCCGCGCGTGGTGCCGAAAGGCGACGGTGGGCTCGACAGCGAAGAGATCATGCAAATTTTGCCGCATCGTTATCCTTTTTTGATGGTCGATCGAATCATCAGCTTCGATGAAAGCGGAACAAAATGCGTCGGCATGAAATCGGTGACAATCAACGAACCGTTTTTTCAGGGACATTTCCCCGGTCATCCGGTGATGCCCGGCGTGATGCAGGTGGAAGCGATGGCGCAGGTCGCAAGCTTGTTGCTATTCAAGCTGGCAAGAACGAGCAGCCGCATCGGTTATTTCATGAGCGCAGACGACGTGAAGTTTCGCAAACCGGTGATGCCAGGCGACACGATGTTCATCCACGCCGAGCTGACGAAGGCGCGCGGCGAACGGTTGGCGAAAGCCAAGTGCCATTGCGTAGTGAACGACGCGGTCGTTTCCGAAGGCGAATTGATGTTCACGTTTCTCGATAGATGAGCGACGTGCAAATTCATCCGACGGCGATTGTCGATCCTGGCGCGGAAATCGGTTCAGGAACGATCGTCGGCCCGTACTGCGTGATCGGCGCAAATGTCGTGATCGGCGCAAATTGCTGGCTGCAACATCATGTTACGCTGCAGGGACCGATGCGAGCCGGTGCGAAGAATAAATTTTACGCCTACTGCTCGATCGGTCAGCAAACACAGGATCTGAAATACGCGGGCGAGCCGACGTATCTGGAAATCAGCGACGAAAATACGTTTCGCGAGTTCGTCACCGTGAATCGGAGCACCACGAGCGACGGCAAGACCCGAGTGGGGAGTCGCGGAAATTTTCTGGCCTACAGCCACATCGGCCACGATTGCGCGGTTGGAAACGAGGTGGTCTTTTCCAACAACGGAACACTCGCGGGGCATGTGCAGGTTGGAGACAACGCGGTCATGGGCGGCCTGACCGCGGTCCATCAATTTTGCCGTATCGGTCGTTTCGCCATCACCGGCGGTTGCTCGAAGATCGTCCAGGACATTCCCCCGTTCATGATCGCGGACGGGAATCCGGCGGAAATTCGCGGCGTTAATCTCGTTGGTTTGGAACGGAAAAATTTTTCAGCCGAAAACGTCAAATGGATCAAAGAGGCGTTTCGCCTGATCTACCGCTCTAAATATAATACCGCCCAAGCGCTGGAGGCGGTCCGGAAGGAACTGCCGCAGAGCGAAGAGGTCCGCGAGATTGTTGCGTTCATCGAAAAAACCGAACGCGGGATAATTCACTAGGCGCTCTTTGTCATCCTGAGCTTAAGCGAAGGATCTCACCCACTGAGCGAACGTCACGCTAAGGAAACAGTGTGATCCATCAGCTTTTGAAAGATTCCCTCGGTCTGCTTGGAATGACCCAAAGCGAACCGAGGGGAATTCTTTATTAGGCAGATAACCGATCAGCGGGAACCTGGCGTCGGTCTCGGTGTCGGCGTTGTTGATATCCCACGCAATTCCTGTTCGAGGTTTCTTAGTAACGGAGTCGCCGGAGCATCACTCGCTACTCGCAGCGTGCTCGGGCGAATCGAGGGCTGCCTTGTTGTAAACGACAATGGTCGATGCGGCGAGCGGTTGCTTAGCGCGAAGATCGATCGCGAGCATGAGCACGATCTCGAGAACGAGGGATGATCGACACCGCCTCATCGAGAAATTGAGCTTTCGGAGTTGAAAGTTGGGTGGCGAGTGTTTGAAATCTGCAAGAGCGCCGCACTCTCAACTCTCAACCCTCAACTCTCAACCTCTGCATGCCTGCCGTCCTCAATCTGCTTCGAATCAAAAACCTCGCGCTCGTGGAACAACTCGAGTGGCAGATTGCGCCTGGGTTCACCGCCATCACGGGTGAGACCGGCGCAGGCAAATCGATCATCATCGGCGCGCTCCAGCTTTTACTTGGCGAACGCGCGGACAAATCGCTCATCCGCACTGGCGCCGACACTTGCACAGCGGAAGCGATTTTCACCGGCAAAGAATTACAGAAGCTGAACCCGCAGCTGATTGAGGCCGGCGTCGAACCGTCCATCGATGATCTTATTATCAAGCGAACACTTTCCGCCGCGGGCAACAATCGTCAGTTCATTAACGGCTCGCCCACGACCTTGTCGATCTTGAAAAGCATCGGTGACGCATTGGTCGATCTTCACGGCCCGCACGATCACCAGTCGCTGCTGTCGGCGGACAAGCAGCTCGACCTACTCGACTCGTTCGCGCGAGCCGAAGAGCAGGTCGAGGAATACCGAAAGCATTTCAGACAATTACAGACGCTGACGGCCGAACACACAGCGCTCAACACGGCTGAAACCGCGCGCGAACAGGAGCTCGATCTCCTTCGTCATCAAATCACTGAAATTGATTCGGCCAACCTCGTCGCCGACGAAGAAGACGAAATCGAGAAGCGCTACAAATTGAGCAGCAACAGCAAGCGCTTGATTGAATTGGCCAGCGCCGCGGCGAACAAACTTTCCGAGGCGGACGAATCGGTCCTCTCGCAGCTCGCAGAGACGCAGCGTTTGTTGCGCGAGTTGGAAAAGATCGACATCTCGACCGCAGAACTTTCTTCCGAACATGCGGCGGCGGCCGTGCAGCTGTCCGAAATTGCACGATCACTCTCCGATTACGCTGAAAAGCTCGATCTCGACCCGGAGCAACTCGCTGCGCTCGAGCAGCGCGTTTCCCTTTTCGAAACATTAAAACGGAAATACGGCGGCTCGATTGCGGAAGTGATTGAGTTCGGTCGACGCGCAGCCGAACGAATGCAGAAAATCGAAGGGCGTGACGCGGAACTGGAGCGGCTTACGAAGGAAATCGAAAAAGTTCGCGGCCAAATGAATCGCGCGGGTGACGCGCTGCGCAAACTGCGCGCGAAAGCGGCCCCGAAACTTTCCGAAACGATTCGTAAGAATCTTGCCGATCTTGGATTCCGGCAATCAGAATTCGAAGCAAAACTTGGCGCACTGGACGAACCGCGCGCGAGCGGTTTCGATTCGGTCGAGCTGCTTTTCTCGCCGAATCCCGGCGAACCGTTAAAACCGTTGCGCGTGATCGCTTCGAGCGGCGAAATTTCGCGGCTCATGCTCGCGATCAAATCCGCGCTCGCTGCTCATGACGCGATTCCTCTTCTCGTGTTCGACGAGATCGATACGAACGTCGGCGGCGAGATCGCGCATGCAGTCGGGGCAAAGATGCAAACGCTCGGACGAGAGCATCAGCTGATTTGTATCACCCACCTCGCGCCAGTCGCGGCAGCTGCTTCATCGCATTTTGTCGTGACCAAAGACGTTGTTCGCGGCCGTACGTTTTCGAATTTACAGGAAGTCGCAGGCAAAGCGCGCCGCGAAGAAATCGCGCGCATGCTCGGAGGCAAAAGCGAGTCCGCGCTCCAACTCGCTGCCAGTTTGTTGAAAGAAAAGTAGCGCTTTACGTCTTTACCGGGCCGAGTGGCAGAACAACTTTGCCATACAGTTCGTTCAGCACCTGCGTGAGGCCGGTGTAAATCGCGGAGAAGCCGCAGAAAATTCCTTCGTAACCGGTGAAATGTTTGAAACCGGGACTCGCGTTCGTGAAATCGCCAAACGCGAGCAGAAAAAATAAAATCGCGAGCGTGGCGAAGACGATCTGCAACGCACGATTGAGCCGCAGCGCCCCGATAAACATCACGAGGGTAAATAATCCCCACATTGCGAGATACGCCGCGATCGCGATGTCGTTCGACGCTGCGCCCCAACCGAGTTTTGTCAGGACGATCATGGTGACGAACGAGAGCCAGAAAAGTCCGTAGGAAACAAAAGCAGTGGTGGCAAACGTGTTGCCTTTTCGCCATTCCATCATCCCGGCGATAATTTGCGCAATACCGCCGTAACAAATGCCCATCGCCAGAATCATCGCGTTGAGCTCGTAAAAGCCGGCATTGTGCAGATTGAGCAGCACCGTAGTCATGCCGAAACCGAGGAGCCCCAGCGGAGCGGGATTGCCAGTAATGTCGCGGGATTCGTTCATGGCATCAGTCTGTCGAAGACAAGATCGACAATGCAATCACAAAGCGGGCTGTAGCCACGTGCCTATGGCACGTCTAAGACTGGACGTTGCCCAGCGACGTGGCTACAACAGCATGCGTGCTGAATTACATCTGGCTCGCCCTAGTATTGCTCGCGGTCGCCATCGGCGGCTGGAACGATCGGCTCAAGGATGTGACCGGCGGCGCGCTCGATGGCGCAAAAACAGCGGTGACGATCGCGTTGGGATTGATCGGGATCATGGCATTGTGGCTGGGATTGATGCGTTTGGCCGAACGCGCCGGGCTTGTGCAACGGATCGCGTACGGATTGCGACCGTTGATGCAGCGATTGTTTCCGGAAGTTCCGCCGGACCATCCCGCGATGGGTTCGATGCTGATGAACATGGCGGCGAACATGCTCGGGCTCGGTAACGCTGCAACGCCGCTCGGATTGCGCGCGATGCGCGATTTGGAATCGTTAAACCCGCGACCGGGCGTCGCTTCGAACGCGATGTGCACTTTTCTGGCGATCAACACCAGTTCGGTCCAACTTATTCCGGCAACAGCGATAGCGATTCTGGCCGCAGCCGGGTCGGCGCGGCCAACGGTGATCGTCGGCACGGCATTTTTCGCGACACTTTGCGCGGCGACTGTGGCGGTGCTTTCGGCGAAATTCTTCGAGCGATTGTCGTTCTTCCGCCTAGTGACCAGCGAAGGACCGAAGAAGAAAAAAGAACCCGCGCCGCGACCGGCGTATTCGAAATCGCAGTCCGCCGATAAATTTGCGTTCGATGATGAATCGCTTGGCCAACCGCCGCTTTCACGTCCGGCGCCGTGGGGATTGATCGCGCTCGTGCTGCTCACGGTCTTTTTTGTGATGCTTTTTCTGCGCATGGTGATGCCGGATCTGTTTCGACTACCGATGCCAACTGACGCAACGTTGCAGAATCCTTTCGCGAGAATGGTTAACGCGTTGTCGATCCTGGCAATTCCGTTTCTGCTCAGCTTTTTCCCGGTCTACGCCGCCGCGCGCGGGATCAAGGTTTACGACGAATTCGTGGAAGGCGCGAAAGAAGCGTTCAACGTCATCTTGCGAATCATCCCGTTCCTGGTGACGATGCTGGTAGCGATTGGAATGTTCAAAGGCGCGGGCGGAATCGATCTATTGACGAAACTGCTTAGCCCAATCCTGACTCCGTTGCATTTTCCAACTGATCTCGTGCCGCTGGCTTTGATGCGGCCCTTGAGCGGAAGCGCCACGCTGGCGCTTTTGACCGACGTCGTGCACCGGCTCGGCCCGGACAATATTATCAGTCTGATGGCGGCGACGATTTATGGGAGCACTGAGACGACTTTCTATGTCGCGGCTGTTTATTTCGGATCGGTCGGGATCAAGCAGACGCGTCACGCAATTCCAGCCGGATTGCTGGCTGATCTGACGGGAGTCATTGCGTCGGTGGTAATTTGCCGCGCGGTGTTGTAAAGGCATCTGCCGCCACCGACAATGCCAGTCCGGATCGGACCGGCAGCTACAACAACGACAACTACTTAGATCGACATTTACAACGTCGAAATCATTTTTCCCTACCATTGCGCGCGCGAACTCTTTATCGTCCAATGTTTTCAAGATGATCCGGCGCGATTACTTGGTTATCGGGAGCGGCATCGGCGGCGCGTGCGCGTGCGAAGGCGTTCGCAAGCACGACAAGCGCGGCACGATTACGATTGTCGGCGCGGAGATCATGCCGCCGTACAATCGCTGGTTGCTGTCAAAAGATTTTCTGCGCGAAAAAACGCCGCCGTTCAAAAAACTCGCGCATTACGATCAGCGCTGGTTCGTTTCGCACAAAATCGAAACCCGCTTCGCCACCATCGTAAAGCAATTCAATATCGAGCGGCGTTTGGCCGTGCTCGGGAACGGCGAAAGCATTGAATTCAACAAAGCATGTTTGGCGATGGGGAGCCGCCCGGTGCGACCGCCAGTCGCCGGTGTGAATCTCGGGAACGTAATTTATCTGCGCTCGGTGCGTGATGCACTCGCGTTGCGTGAAATGGCGGACGTGGAAAAAACCGTAATGGTAATCGGCGGTGGCCTACTCGCGTGCGAAACCGCCGCGAGTCTGCGAATGATGAAATTGAAAGTGAGCATGATGCATCGCAATGCTTATCTCCTAAATCGTTACCTTGATTCCCAAACAGGGCCATGGCTGACCGATTATTATGCGAAGCACGGCGTCACCATGCTGGTTGGCGAAAGCCTGAACGGTTTCGAAGGCAAGACGGTTCTGCGAAATATCCAGACGAAAAGTGGGAACCGCGTCCCGGCTGGATTGGCCGTGGTCGCTTGCGGCGCCGAACCCAACCTTGATCTTGTACGCAACACGCCGCTCTCAGGGCCACATGGTTCGCCGGTGACGGATTATCTCGAAACAGAAGAAAAAGGAATTTTTGCTGTCGGCGATCTCGCATTTTATCCGGACCGGATCATGGGCGGCGTCCGCCGGCAAACGCATTGGGAGAACGCGCGCGCGCAGGGCCTTGTCGCGGGCGCAAACATGACCGCGAAAAAACGAATTCGTTACGAACAAATCCCCTATTTCTGGACCGAAATGTTCGATCTGCGGCTGCACTTTCTCGGAGATTTCAGCTTGCAGCCGACTCGGGTCGATCTGCGCGGCACCTACGCGAAGAAAAAGTTTCTGGCGCGCTATTATCAAGGCGACAAGCTGCGCGGGATCCTGCTTTGCAATCAGACCGATCGCGAAGTGGAATTGGCCAAGAAAGAATTGCGGCACGCCCTGGGAAAATAGCGCGCGCTCCCTGTCTCAATCGAATCCCGCAGGAATGTCCAACTGGGTGTTGCCGACCCGAACAAGTTTCCAGTCCCACGGCTTGCGAGAAACGTGACGCCATTGCAGTTCAAATGGCGTCGTTAGTGAATTAACGCGCTCCTTCAGAACTGCGACCAACTCCGCGTCATCGCTGTCGATTGCAATTCTTCCACGCCAGAGACCGACTCCATTATCGATGCTGCAGTTCGCATCGATGACGTGCAGACGAAGATGACGGCCGTAGCCAAACACCAAACGCATTCGTTCGAGAACAAGTGCGCGATCGTTGCCCCATTGATCGGCATATTCCGCCCCAAGCAAGTCGGCAACGCCGGCCCAGTTTTTTTGCTCGATTTTGTAAAAAAGACTCTCGGTGTGCCGGTCGATTTGGCGCCGCGGTTGCCACAGCCAGACGCAATACAAACCGATCGTAAGAGTCGCGCCCAGTCCCACAAACAATCCGGTCCGAAAATCAACGCGCATGAGTCACTTTAGCGCTCGTTGTGATGTTCTGCCATTGTCCGCGGGTCAGGTAAAATCGCGCGTAAACATTGTGGAAAAAAATAATTGCGATTGACGCACAACATCTCCTTCACTGCTTTAAATTTGTACTGATACGGAATCCCAGGCACAGGACCGATCACGCTCTGCTCTTTACCCCACGATGACGTTATATCGGCGACAGCTTCGTTGCGTCGCTGCAACCGATCGGTCAATACGCCGGTGATTATCAAGAGCGGAATCAACAGGATGAGAACGAGCGGACCGACACCGAGCAACTTGATGATGGTGCTGTGCCGCTTTCCAAAGGAGGGCTGCGATTTCGGTAGCGGCGGCGGAGCTGCGAGCGGGGGCTTCAGGCATAAATCGAAGGTTAATTAGAATACGGAGTCCAAGCGAAAATCTTTCAACTACGAGAAAATACTTTCGCCTAGCCGAGATCGTTGAATCCAAAGCCGACGCTGAGCGCATCTCATGAGCGGAGGAACATTTCATGATCCAAGATTTCAAGTTCGCTTTCCGTCAACTTCTCAAGTCGCCAGGATTCACTGCGGTAGCGGTGCTCACGCTCGCGTTGGCGATCGGTGTTAACTCCGCTATTTTCGCGTTGATCAACGGCGTCGTCCTTCATCCGGTAGTGCCGGAACGGCCCAACGAAGTCGTGAACGTTTTCAGCGCGCGCCAGAACGCCAGCCACGATTACCGCCAGTTTTCTTACAACGAATATCGCGAGCTGCGTGAGAACGGCGGGGACGTGTTTGCTGATGTTGCCGCACTCGAGTTTGCCGTCGCCGGCATCGGGCGCGATCACGAGATGCGGCGGAGCTTCGCGTTCCTGACCTCGGAGAATTATTTCTCGCTAATGGGAGCCAAGCCGTATCGCGGCCGGTTTTACTCCGGCGAGGAATGTAAGCCGAACGCAAACATTGCCGTCGTAGTCACAAGTTACGGATTCTGGAAACGAATGGGCAGCCGCGCCGATTTTGTCGGTAGCACACTTCAGATCAACGGCCAGCCCTACACCGTGATCGGCATTGCCGCCGATGGATTTAGCGGCGCGAACGCGTTGATCGCGCCAGATATCTGGGCGCCGATCGGCGTTCGTTCGCAGCTCGGCTCCGCCTTTGGCGACTCCGAGACGATGCACGACTTGATGAATCCAAAAAATTACGCATTCAATCTCACCGGCCGCATGCGTCCCGGTTTAACCATCGACATGGCAAAGTCGCGCCTGCCGGTATTGGCGCAGCGACTGACCGCGATCCAACCGGCGGACAGCGAAGCCGCGCGCGAACTTCAGATTCAAACGCCGTCGCGATTTAGTTTGAGCACGCAGCCGGAAGACGATGGTCCGATCACGTTGATTGCGACATTGCTCACCGCCATGGCGGGCGCGGTTTTGCTCATCGCCTGTTTGAATCTGGCCAACATGTTGCTCGCGCGCGCAACCTCGCGATCGAAGGAGATCGCCGTCCGGCTCGCCGTCGGCGCATCGCGATGGCGCATCGTGAGGCAATTGCTCTGCGAAGGTTTCTTGCTTGCTCTTTGCGGCGGCGCGATCGGCCTCGTGCTGGGCGCCTGGTGCAACGATCTTCTGCTTCAGCAGCTCCGCAGTCTGCTCGCTTCAATCAATTTTTCGTTCGTCGTAAAATTACGCCCCGACGCGGTGGTGCTCTCAGTCACATTTCTGTTTTGCTTGGTTGCGACCATGCTCTTCAGTCTTGGCCCGGCGTTAAAATCGACCAAGGCCGATCTGGTTAACGATCTTAAGCAACAAGTCGGCGAACCGGCTCGCGTTGGGCGCTTCAATCGTTTTTTCGCGCCGCGACACATTTCGGTCATGGCGCAAATTGCCCTTTCGTTAATGTTGCTCTTCGCCGCCGGATTATTTTTTCGGGGCGCGCTCAAAGCGACCGGGCTCAATCCCGGCTTTGTCGCGACTGGTGATTTGATCAGCGAGTTCGATTTTACCCTGGTTAAAAAAGAGCCAGCCGAATCGCGCCGGTTGATGTTTGCGATGGCGGAACGCGCCCGCGAACTGCCCGGCGTCACCGCGTCCGCCGTGGGAACGATGTTGCCTTACGCCGATTTCACTAACACGCGGCGGATTCTTCGGACGAAAGACACGATGCCTAACGACCCGAAAGCGCCGGACCCAAGTGTCAACTCGCTCTACACCGCCGTCACAACGGGTTACTTCGATGCGCTCGGCGTGAAACTGCTTCGCGGCCGCGATTTCACTCAGGGCGAGTGCGAAAGCAAGGATTCGCGCCGCGTCGCCATCATTGATGAAGAGATGGCGAAAAAACTTTTCCCGAACGAGGACGCGATCGGTCAGCATGTTCGCTATACTCAGCCGCCGAAGGACGGCGCGCCTAACGATCTCGAAATCATCGGGATCGTGAGCAAACATCGACACGACATTCAGAACGACTCGATTGTCTGCCGGTTGTTTGTCCCGCTGGTGCAAGGTTACAACGGCCAAACGTATCTTCACGTCCGCCTCAACACCCGAGATCGACATGTGGTGGTCGCGATCATGCCGACGCTCCGGCAGGCCCTGCGCGAGATTGATCCCGATCTCCCTCTGTTGCAGATGACGCCTTATGTCGATTTGATGGAGAAATCCCCGAACCTTTGGATTGTTAAACTGGGCGCGATGCTCTTCGGCGCGTTTGGTTGCATCGCGTTGTTGCTCGCGGTCGTCGGCGTCTATGGCGTGAAAGCTTATGCAGTCGCTTGTCGCACACGGGAAATCGGCATTCGAATGGCGCTCGGCGCACATCGCAAAGACGTTTTCGCGTTGATCATGCGCCAGGGGGCGATGCAAACCGCACTCGCCGTCAGCGTCGGGCTTTTGCTTTCGTTAGCCGCGGGCCGGGTGCTCTCCCAAATTCTCTACGGCGTAAGTCCGACCGATCCGTTTGCGTTGATCACTTCAAGTCTCATGCTCGCCGCTGCCGCGTTGCTCGCCTGTTTTCTTCCCGCGCGCCGCGCAACGTATGTGAATCCGATTACTGCGCTGCGCACGGAATAAGTCTCTGCCGCCAGAGACAATGCCAGTCCGGCTCGGACCGGCAGCTACAACTTGCGAAGGAGGTGGCTGGGGGCGGAATCGAACCGCCGACACGTGGATTTTCAGTCCACTGCTCTGCCAACTGAGCTACCCAGCCGCGAGGATGCTCACTTAAGCAGAAAACGCCCAACGCTCAACGTCCAACATCCAATGTCGAATTCAGAATTTTCGCGGCAATTTCACGGCTCGCCGCAACAATTTCAAATAATGATCTCGCGAAATTTCGACCGCGCCGAATTGTTCCAAATGCGGTGTCGTCCATTGCGTGTCGAGGAGCGCGAATTTGAGCGCGCGCAAACGTTCGACCAAAGCGACCAGGGCGATCTTCGAGGCGTCCGTTACGCGATGAAACATCGATTCGCCAAAGAACGCGCCGCCGATGGCGACGCCGTAAAGTCCGCCGGCGAGTTTATTTTTGCTCCACGCTTCGACCGAATGCGCGTGGCCGAGCTCGTGCAACCGCTCGTAGCTTTCGATGATCTCGCGATTGATCCAGGTGTCCTTGCGTTTCGCGCACGCCCGAATCACGTCGCCAAAGCGATGGTCGATCTTGATCTCGAAAACTTTTTTCCGGGCGACGCGTCGCAGCGCGTGCGGGACATGAAAATTCTCCAGCGGAATGATCGCGCGCGGGTCCGGCGAAAACCAAGCGATCGAATCGTCCTCCATCGCCATCGGAAAAATGCCAAGCCGATAGCCTTGCAGCAAAAGCTCCGAGTCGATCATCTGAAGCAGAATGCTAGACAGGATTTACCGGATGGACAGGATTTACCGGAATCGGGCCTCTGCTCCTTTGCTTTGCAAATCCTGTTAATCCTGTCCATTTGCTTTTGATAAGTTCATTCCTAAAATGAGCGGATGAGGCCCTTGTTGATCCTGCTCGCAGTCGCGTGCGCGACACTCGTGGGCGGTTGCGCCGATCCCCTCGAACAACGAAGCGGTCAAGAAGTGGGATCTCAGCTTGAGCGCGGCGTTTCTGGTCAGGGACAAATCGTCCCCGAACGACGAGAGCCCGGCGATCCAGCCGGCGAACACAGCGTCCCGCAAACTCATCCATAGCGAATGTGAAGACTTCCGCGCCCGCGAAACATTCAAAGATCCTTATCCTCGATTTCGGCTCGCAATATACCCAGGTCATCGCCCGCCGGGTGCGGGAGCTCCAGGTCTATTCCGAAGTTGTTCCGTTCAATCTTCCGGCGGCTGAGATCAAAAAACTCAACCCGAATGGAATCATTCTCTCCGGCGGCCCCGCCAGCGTTTACGACAAAGGCGCGCCACAAATTGATCCGGAAATCTTTTCGTTAGGCATTCCGGTCCTTGGAATTTGCTACGGACTAATGCAGATGGCGCATCATCTCGGCGGTCAGGTCGTCTTCACCGGCCGGCGCGAGTATGGCGCGGGAATGTTGCACATCACCAACGGCTCGCAGTTATTCGATGGACTCGGCAATCAACTCGATGTCTGGAACAGTCACGGCGATGAAGTGACGGCGTTGCCGAAGGGTTTTCTCGCCGCCGGCCGGACGGAGAGTTCCGATTTTGCCGCAGTCGAAGATCGACAACGTAAACTTTACGGATTGCAATTTCATCCCGAAGTCGCGCACACGCCGCGGGGCAAAGAGATCCTGCAAAATTTTGTCTATCAGATCTGCCACTGCGCGATGGATTGGACGATGGGCTCGTTCATCGAAGAAGCGTGCGAGCGCGTGCGTCGTCAGGTCGGCGACGAAAAAGTTGTTCTCGGCTTAAGTGGCGGTGTCGATTCATCGGTCACGGCCGCCTTGCTTCACAAAGCGATCGAAGATCAGCTCACCTGTATTTTCGTGAACAACGGCCTTTTGCGTGCGCGCGAAGAAGAAATTGTTCAACGCGTGTTCGGAGAAAATTTTCATGTGCGTTTGAAATATGTCGACGCCACTAAGCGTTTCCTGACCGCGCTCAGAGGCGTGACCGATCCGGAGCAGAAAAGAAAAATTATAGGTAACGAGTTCATTGCCGTGTTTCAACGCGCGACCGAAGAGTTGCTGGCGGAAGATCGACAAAGCAACGCGCGCAAATTCACCGCAGCGAGTCCGTCCCGTGGCGGACACGGTCACTACAAATTTCTCGCGCAAGGAACGCTTTACCCGGACGTGATTGAGAGCGTCTCAATCGGCGGCAATCCGGCGGCCGTGATCAAGAGTCATCACAACGTCGGCGGCTTGCCCGAAAAAATGCATTTCGAATTGGTGGAACCGGTGCGGCAACTGTTCAAGGATGAAGTCCGCCAGGTCGGACTGCAGCTCGGTTTGCCGAAAGAAATTGTTTATCGGCAACCGTTCCCCGGCCCCGGACTCGCCGTGCGCATCCTCGGCGAAGTTACGCCCGAGCGATTGTCGATCTTGCGCGAAGCGGACACGATCGTGCAGAGCGAAATGAAAGCGAGCGATTGGTATTATCGCGTCTGGCAATCGTTTGCCGTGCTCTTGCCGGTGCGCTCGGTCGGCGTGATGGGCGATCAGCGCACTTACGAAAACACGATTGTCCTTCGCATTGTCGAAAGTCAGGACGGCATGACCGCTGATTGGGTCCGTCTGCCGTACGAGCTGCTCGCCCGGATTTCGTCGCGCATCAGCAACGAAGTCAAAGGCGTCAACCGCGTCTGCTTCGATATCTCAAGTAAACCGCCGAGCACGATCGAGTGGGAGTAACTCGATTTCGGATTGCGAATTGCGGACTTTTAATTGCTAATCGGCGACGATGAACGCCGAGCAGGGTCGACTCCAGGAAAATGAATCGCCGGAGAAGCCGTGGCATTTTTGGGGACCGTACGTGGCCGAGCGCGCGTGGGGAACAGTGCGCGAGGATTACAGCGCTAACGGCGACGCGTGGAATTATTTTCCGCACGATCACGCGCGGTCACGCGCCTATCGCTGGAACGAGGATGGCATCGGCGGCATTTCAGATCACAAAGGCCGGCTTTGTCTCGCGTTCGCGTTTTGGAACGAGCGCGATCCGTTTCTAAAGGAACGAATTTTCGGCGTAAGCGGGCCGGAAGGTAATCACGGCGAGGACGTGAAGGAACTTTATTGGTACATCGACAACACGCCTTCGCACAGTTTTATGCGGATGATTTATCGCTATCCGCAATCGCGTTTTCCCTACGAAGAACTGGTGGCACAGAGCGGCGCGCGCTCGAAAATGGAAGGCGAATTTGAAATTTGGAACACCAACGTGCTCGCGGAGAACCGCTACTTCGACATCGAGATCGAGTACGCCAAAGCAGATGCAGACGACATCTTGATCCGCGCGAGTGCAAAAAACTGTAGCCCTGAGCTGGCGCCGCTGCATTTGCTGCCGACAATTTGGTTTCGTAACACCTGGAGCTGGGACCGGGCCCAACCAAAACCGACGCTCCGCAAAACCGCCCACCACGGACACGCGGCTGTGATCAAGGCGAGTCATCCCGCGCTCGGGGACTACGATTTGTTTTGCGACTCGCCCGATGATCTCTTCTTCACCGAAAACGAAAGCAATTTGGAGCGACTCTGGGGCGTTCCTAATGCAACGCCGTTTGTGAAAGATTCAATCAACGACCGTGTCGTCGGCGGCAAGATCGACATCGTCAATTCGGCGGAATTTGGAACGAAAGCGGCCGCCCATTACAAATTCAACATTCCGCCGAATGAAACGATTTCGATTCGGTTGCGGTTATCGCGAAGAGGTAGCACTTCACCCTCGCCCGCCGACTCCGTCGTCTCCCTCTCCCTGAGGGAGAGGGTTGGGGTGAGCGCGACAGATCCGTTCGCGGACTTCGATGAGATTTTTCGGAAACGACGCGCGGAAGCGGACGAGTTCTACGGTGAGCTCGCGCCGTCGTCGTTAACCGACGAGCAGCGCGCAATTCAGCGGCAGGCTTTTGCCGGGCTACTTTGGAGCAAACAATTTTATCATTACATCGTTGAAGAGTGGCTCGACGGAGACCCGGGACAGCCACCGCCGCCTGAGGAACGTGAGCACGGCCGAAATTCCGGCTGGCGTCATCTCTACAACGAGCGCGTCATGTCGATGCCGGACAAATGGGAATTTCCCTGGTACGCGTCGTGGGACCTGGCGTTTCACTGTCTCCCGCTTGCGCTCGTCGATGTTCAATTCGCCAAGACACAGCTCGATCTCATCGTGCGCGAATGGTATCAGCACCCGAACGGCAAGATTCCGGCCTACGAATGGAATTTCGACGACGTTAATCCCCCCGTGTTGGCGTGGGCGGCGTGGCGTGTTTACCAAATCGAGCGCAAACAGACCGGAAAAGGCGACCGCGCATTTCTGGAAACGATTTTCCACAAAATGCTGATCGCGTTCACCTGGTGGGTGAACAGCAAAGACTCCGAGGGCAAAAATATTTTTCAAGGCGGCTTTCTTGGTCTCGACAACATTGGCGTGTTCGATCGCAACGCGGAGTTTCCCGACGGCACCCATCTCGAGCAAAGCGACGGCACCAGCTGGATGGGAATGTTTTGTCTGAATTTGATGCGAATCGCGATCGAGCTCGCGAGCGAAAATCACGTTTACGAAAATATCGCGACAAAATTTTTCGAGCATTTCCTGAGCATTGCCGCCGCGATGAACAAACTCTGCGGCAAAGGCCTCGGTTTGTGGGACGAGCAGGACGAATTCTACTACGACGTTCTCCACACGCCGGGCGGACGAAATCTTCCGTTGCGCGTTCGCTCGCTGGTCGGTTTGATGCCGTTGCTCGCTGTTGAAACGGTTCAATGGCAACTGATCGAAGCGCTGCCGGGATTCAAATCGCGCCTGGAGTGGTATCTGCAATATCGACCAGATCTGGCGTCGTTGGTTTCGCGCTGGCAGGAACCCGGCATGAAAGAATTGCGCTTGGTTGCCCTCACCCGCGGGCATCGGATGAAATGTTTGCTCCGACGCATGCTCGATCCGGAAGAATTTCTGAGCGATTACGGCATTCGTTCGCTCAGCAAATTTCACCAGGCTCATCCCTACTCGATCACTGTTCGGGGCGAAGAAAAAATCGTTAGTTACGAACCTGCCGAATCGCAGACCGGCATCTTTGGCGGCAACTCAAACTGGCGCGGTCCGGTCTGGTTCCCGATCAATTACCTCTTAATTGAATCGCTCCAGCAATTTCATCATTACTATGGCGACGATTTCAAAGTGGAATGCCCGACCGGCTCCGGTCAGTTCATGCATCTCAAAGAAGTCGCGAACGAACTTTCCAATCGTCTGATCAAAATTTGGCTGCGCGATGAGAAAGGCGAATGCGCATTCGCGCGCGCCTCAGGAAAATCTGTAGGGGAAGCTGTCAGCTTCCCTGGGATTTCTGTAGGGGACGCTGTTAGCGTCCCGGGGAAGCCAACGGCTTCCCCTACAGTCAGAACGCAATCGCGTTATTTGTTCCACGAATATTTTCACGGGGATATCGGCGCCGGGCTCGGCGCGTCGCATCAAACCGGCTGGACCGGTCTCGTGGCTAAACTCATTCAGCAACAAGGTGAGTTCGGCACGATTGTGAAAGAATTTTAGCGGCTACAACGCGCACCGACTTACTCGCTTTGTCGCGGTCGCCGCATGATGTGGATGGCGAGGATCCGGCTTTGATGACGCGCGAGCAGATAATCAATGAAATCACCGATGATCGAGTTCGGTTTGTTCCCGAGCTTCGTCACCACGCGGCAAATCAGCGTGTTACTCCGGCCGTGCCATTCCAGATTGATCGCCCCGTGAAGATCTCGCGCGCTATGAATTTTCGCCCAACCATGCGGGCGACCCGGTTGCTTGGACCAGGCTTTGATAAAGCCAAACTTTTTCTCCAACTGCGGATCTCGCGTGATCTGGCTGCGCAATGATCCGCGCCCGGTCGCGATCACTTGAATCACGGTCTGCATCGCTCGCTCACGCTAAGCAAATCGGCTTAACTTCTGAATTTTCAAATGAAAATTCGTTAGGCGTTTTCAAACGACTGAAACATGACATAAACATCGACATACCCTTTTTCGGGATGTCGAAACGCGCCCGGTAACGTGCCGATGATTTTCATTCCGAGACTTTGCCAAAGTTTGACCGCCGATTCGTTGGTCGATACGACGAAATTGAATTGCATCGCGTGAAATCCGAGCCGGCGCGCTTCGTTCAAGCAATGCTCACCCATCGCGCGACCGATTCCCTGATTGCGCGCAGCCTTCGGCACTATAAACGCGGCATTCGCGACGTGTGCGCCATTTCCGGGTTGATTCGGGTGCAGCGTGTAACTCCCAACGATCTTGCCGCTGTGAAAACTTGACGGCTTTAAGCCGTCAAGTTCTGCAACGTAAGTGTGTGCGGCAGGTTGAAACCAATAGGCGAGCGCATCCTTGCGAGAAATGTTCGGGTCGAGCGGATACGTGTCGCCTGAGGCGACCACTTCATGAAAAATTTTCCAGATCGCATCGCGATCTGCGTTTGTTGCTGGACGAACCTTCACATCATCGACTCAGGGCGAGCCACGCAGCGAGAGCGGCGAGCTTCTGCTCGGCGCGCCATGGTCCTTCAACAGACTGTCCAAGATTTTGGATCACACGTCGAACTTCGCCAATCGATTTCCTTAGCCGAGCCGCTGCTTCCTCGTAGGCATCGCGCTCGGTGAGAACCACCGAGCGGACCCGTTTTGCACGCAAAGCATCGACAAGCGTTGTCGGGAATAATTGTCCCTCGAGCGCGTGGGCGCGAATGTGCGGATTTGCAATCGACGCCGGATCAATCCGGCTACCGACCACGAGCCCTGCACCGCGAACCTTGAGGTTTTTCGCGCGACAATCGGCGAGAACTTTCATAACCGATTGTTTTGTAATGCGGCGGACAATTCGCAACCGGGCTCTCAACCTCCCGGCATTTGTCTCCAATTTACCCATCGCGGCATGGTAAGGCTGTCGTGTTGCAGGAATTTTTGGGTCGCACAAATCGATCGCAAAACTGTGGCAGACGCGCGGCGAACGAGGCGAGCCACTCAGCAGAACCGCGGCCGCCCAGCCAGACTTCACCCGAAAACCAAGCGCCGCCTGATCTATTTGTGATTTCAATCGGCCGTGCGTCGGATTCGGTCAATCCTTCAAGAACCAAATGTCAGGCTTGTCGTTCACACCGGCTTGCTGCATTCGTTGGCGCAAATCATCCGACGCCGCGAACTGTTTCGCTTTGTTCAGATCGCTCGCGGAAAAAAGGAGAACGACTTCGCTGGGATTGTCGATGTTGCGCAAAAGACGTTCCTCTTTCAGGCCGGCATCCGCCCGCACAGAACCGTGCGCGTCATAAACCGGTTTCCACTTGGCGAAGTCAGCAACTTTGTGGCGAATGAGTATGTAATTCATAACTCAATCTCTTTGCGACTGATTCTGAGCGAGTCAATGCCTTTTGACGTACTGCACTGCTTTTTCGTGTTTCTTGGCGGCGGCTTTGGTTTTGAACGTGCCGAGGTTCCGGCGTTTTCCTGTCTTCGGATTTTTCTTTCGCGAATACAAACAGTAACCGGATTTCAGTTTCCGGATCATGCCGATTTCGTTTGGCGCGGCAGGAGAATGCCGACTTTGCCTTCGCGCATTTCCATTTCAAAGATTTTCAGGTCCACTTTTGCCGGGCCGTTGGTGACTTTTCCGGTGCGCACGTCGAAACAGGAGTTGTGCCACGGGCATTGGACGTTGAATCCGTCGAAGCTGCCTTCGGAAAGCGGACCGAAGCGGTGGGAGCAGAATTCCTGAAAGGCAAAAAGTTGATTGTCGATC
>WNGK01000595.1_pt1 | contig 39412 bp, 32 predicted proteins | sample 5400601 | NCBI WGS metagenome assembly WNGK01 (sample SAMN13153376, study PRJNA577476) | soil metagenome | isolation source: 60 cm soil or saprolite under Garry oak tree replicate 1 | place: USA:California | collected 2016-06-15 | reverse complement strand
CCATGTATCTCTGCTTCAGAATCAGGAGAGAGGCGATGAATACTTGTAAGGTGTATACTTCGACCAGCCAGGCATCTACATTTCCCAGTACAATCGGGAGGTTCAACACATACCAAAGAACACCATAAGGAAGATACCCGCCTTTGATAGCTGGCTGAATTTGAGGGTCAATGCTGATGCTCATTCTATGGCGACTCTTTGGAGAGCTCAGAACGGTGAGATAGAGAGGATGAATACGCTTGCAACGTCAATCATCTTGGCAAAGACCTCTTAAGACTTGCTGGGCTCCAACACTTTGCTCTATGTGTGGGAGCCATTACCATGCTTGTTCCAGGGAAAACGAAGAGCTGGATTGTCCATTTCGACCGCAAAAGGAATTGGTCACAACGAAGTGATCACGCGAGCCAAGAGGTCGTCAGTCATACAGTTGAGCATGCCATCTAAGAAACTCAAGTGAGCCTTGAACCTAGGCGTACCGTGGCGTAGGAACAGGGGCGTCTTGAGAATCATCCATGCTTTGGATTCGAGTGGTAGAACCTTCCAGGCGTTATGACCATCTTCCCAGTGGAGGCTTAGGGGTCCAGGAAAACCCCTGTCTTCGGCGTGGTGCACCACGACGCAGTTCAGCGCCCTGATCCACTTGAACCCGTTTCGCATTACGTGCCTGCGGAGATGCTAGTCCTCGAACCTCATGAGCGGAGGAGGGTTCCACTCGCTGGTAGCTTTTCGTCTTAGCAGTGTCCAGCGTCTCGTAACTCTCTCTTGAACGATTCACGTGGAAACCTGGTATCTGGGGATTTGACTCAACTGCACCGATTCCAGGTCCCATCCGGCCGAGAAGAATCTTGACATGTTCGGGGCCGAACTCTATGTCGTCACCAACGAAAAGGACGAGGTCGGTGTCTGCTCTTTGCAGTAGCCGCCTCATCGCCTCGGATAGTGCTTGGGGAGTCTTATCCACAATCCAATGACAGACATAATCCATACTTTTCGGTTCGAAGCCTCTTCTCGAGGGGGTCAGAAAGTCCAGCTCCAGGATTGGGTTCAACCCGAAGGCATGGTCACGCAGCATGGCCTTCTTTCCTGGCCATCAGGACAAAGTTGTACGAGAGAAATAGAGGCACTGGAATGCGGAAAAGAAATGTTTTCACCCAACCGAACGGTATGAAACGGAACAAGCGATTGCCTGGAACGAGCCCAGTGAAGATACCCTTCGACTCTACCAATTCTAGCCCTAACTTTCTAAGAGTCCCGATAACATCCTCAGGTGCATAGATCGCCTTGTGCTCGGGGTTTCCCCCAATTGCGCTAACGAGAATCCCGTTGGGCGTCGATAAGACCATCGCCCCCCTCGGCTTTAGGACTCGAGCCCACTCCTTTAGTGCCTTCCTTGGATGGTAGAGATGCTCTAGCACTTCACCTGCGAAAACGAGGTCGAACGCGTCATTCAGGAATGGTAGGCTCTCGGCTGTTGCGAGAACTGTGACGGCCCTTCCCTCCCTAATGTCGATGCCCACCGCGTTGTTGATTCCTACCTGCCAAAGAATGCCATTCCCGCTGCCGATATCTAGAGGGTTGGAGAACCTTCCACTGGAGAGCATCTCGTTCAAGGAGATGAAAATAGCCGTAGAAATTCCTCGGTTCGGCCATGGCGGCTCACCTTGAGTCCACGGTCAGTACCATTAGCTCGGTCTCGGTTGGGAATCGAAAGTGGCTCAAATGCGTGAAGACAGGCGAACAGATTACCGTTGGACGCCCACAGTTTTCCCTGCTTTGAGCTTCTCCGCTTTCCCAATCGCTTCCTGGAATTGTCTCCTTTCCTCGGGAGTCATCTCGTACTCTTTATCGAGCAATTTTGCAAGAGCTTTCGCAGTAAGCATCCATAAAGGGATGAACACTTCCTCCTCCTTCCCTGGAACGGCTTTGTACGAGTATGGGTTTTGTTCCGTCCCAACTGATGCGTCTGCAGCATAGGCCCCCGTCTTCTTGTAGTGAAGATAACCACCGTAGATGCAGATGGGAATCAAAACCCCCGCCCCCCATCCGACAAAGTTCAAGAGATGGGGGAACGCGAATTGGAAGAAATCGCCCAACGACCCGTGGGAATCAATTACAGGCTTGATGCCAAGCGAGTAGACCACGATGACCGTGCTGATGAACCCTAAGGGAAAGGAAACGTAAAGAGAGTATCCTTGTCGAAAGTAGAACCATGCCCTGAAAAGCAATCTGTTTAGATTCAATCGACCCACAGGTCCAAGTGCGTAGGCGCGCTGTTTAACCCTTCATAACATTGACCTGAAAGCTCTCCCGAAATCGCTAATAATCCTGTGCCCGAACCAGACAAATATCAAATTCCAGGTCGTTAGAGTCCAGTTAAATGTCTTCCAATGGACAAGCAAAAGGCAATTGTTTGAAGAGATTCGGACACTCGCTGACCCTTCTCTCGGCAGATTTCGACCCCAATCATCTCGAAGAATTCTTCGGATATGAGGGACTCTTCAGAGAGGTAGAACTCAAGAAATACCCTGCGGACCCAAGGCAAAAAGTCGGACGTTACCAAGATATCATTCGGCATATCAGGGCCCAAGAGAAGATTATCTCCAACGACGCTGGCTACGACCTCATATTCTCAACCCAGGACCCAGGTTACATTCCTGACCTTCCGAAGCCAGTTATTCAATGGGGATACTTCCCAACCCCTCTGCCAAAAGGGCCATACGGATGGCCCCTCCGAGAGCATTACGCTCGGAAAATCCGGCGAATAGGCCTCGTTCTCGCGATAAGCCACTATTCACAGACTCACTTGGACCGAGCCTGGAAAATGCCTAGCAAAGTAATCTACCCTGCGTGCAATATGGTGCAAGGCCTGAGGGATAAGGAAGACCTCGTGGTAACGGCGGCGAGAGGCGTTCCCGAAAAGCGTCTCGAATTGTTCTGGGAAGTAGCGCAAACGTGCCCTAGTTACCAATTCGTTCTTCTCTTGACCCAAGACCCCCGTTTCCTAGAGTACTCTCGCAATCTTCAGAAAATAATCCCGGACAATGGCCGTGTCGTAATCAACCCAGAAAAAGGGCTTTATCAGAAAACTCTTGCCAGGGCTAAGTTCTACCTGCACCTAATGCAGGGAGAACATTTCGGAATAACGATTGTCGAAGCCATGTCCGCCGGGTGCGTGCCGATAGTTCATGACAGCGGTGGACCTAAGGAGATAGTCGGGGACTCCGGGTTTCTGTGGCGACAGATAGATGACATCCCGACTTTGCTATTGACGGCCGATCGCTTTAGGCAATCTCTATCGGAAAGCGCGGCAAAGCGTGCAAGAGTCTTCAGCAGAGAAAGATTCGATAAAGCGCTCGGCGAAGTGCTCGAAGAAACAACCTAACTATCTCCATGGCTCGCCCAAGATAAAGCAGAGGTAGCAAACTCTTTTTGCTCTCTCGGACCTATGGCTAGGTTTCCCCAAGTTTCATGCCAGACCCGAGTTGATCAACAATGCTTTGTTCAGCTACGAAATAGAGAAGGGGAGCCAGTAAGGGCTTGGTGTGATAGCCGTATTCGGCAAGAAGGGTAGGAATCCTCTCGATGTCTCGTTCCAAGTGAACTTCCATTAGGAGAATGGGGTTCATTTTCAACGTCTCGTCGGCACCTCTCAAAACCTCCCATTCATGGCCCTGCGTATCAATCTTGATGATGTCAGGCCTAGTCTTAAGGAAGCTATCGAGTTTCGTGCATGGGACTGATATTGTCTCCTGTCTTGAATCAAAACCCATGTAAGAATCAAGCACGGATCCCGCACTCGGAGCATGATAGGTTTTGAGAGGAATCTGGCCATTAAAATCGGAGATTGCCAAGTTGTAAAGTTGAAGATTGGCCGCATCGTTCAACTGTTTATTCCGAGATAAGGTCTTGAATGCTTCTGGATGAGGTTCGATTGCTATGACCGACTCATAATACCTGGCGGCTCTTACTGCCCATCGCCCGATATGTGCCCCGATATCGACAAAGCATTTTCCTGGTTTGAGAATGAGGCGCTTGAGAACGGGCTCCGGAGCGTTCCACGCAACCCACGAATCTGAGACCCCCCATTGGCTCCATCGAAAACCATCATTTTTGTACTAACCTCTGAGCCTTGGGAGAACCTTTCGACGAACAATTGCATTGATGTTCAAGGAAGGTCAATAGCCGTTCTACGGCCGATTTTCAAACTCCATCCCGGTATCAGCTTTGCGGGTTGCACTATCGCGACAATGGAGGGGAATCCTAGTCTTTGAAGCCAAGCGTCCTTTCTTTTTTGCGCGCGCGCCACCAAGGAGACTGATTTGCTTCTTTCACGGCCTGTTCATAAATTCGTCTAAACTACTACAGTCTGGAATCGCATCCTTGAACGCTTCATACTTTAGGTTGACTGGAACTCCAGAGGTATTTTGGGCACGGTCTTGGAGTTTCCAATCGACAACCATCCTCTCGGCAGGCATAGGATGGCTAAGAAATGGACAGGACTCCAAGGAGAAAAGCTAAGATGCCGTGACCGCTCAAAGAAATTGCGTCGGCCCTGAATGACAACGTTAGAGCATGCCAACAATGCCATCACTGCCGTTTGCATCAGCAAAAATGCCGAGGCCTGGAGCATTCCCGAAATCCCCTTTTACAGTTACACGGATGGGTGGAAACCCTTCGGCCGCGAGATGGGCAAAGAACGCGTAGCGTACCTTGCTGAAAGGAGGAATAAAGCCACATCAAACGCTCTGTCCACCTATCCAGCCACACAGCATATTTTGATGGTGGACAGCTACTACTTGCAACAAACCAAAGAGATCCTCAAGCTTGTTCAAGAATACGGGAAGCTGACCCTCTCGCAAGGACCTCCCGGGCTGATACTTGGAGCAAGTACTTGGATACATGATAAGACCCGGGTACTGCCAAAACTGCGATTCTTTGATCTATGGACTACTCCCGAAGGACGATTTATCACTCCGGATTACGCGAGCAATCATGGTGGGCTGGTCCCTGTACGAGCAGTGGGAGCTTGCTATGTCTATCCCCGTAGCGTCTGGGAAAAAGTAGGATACGGAGTTGTCGATGACCTTCATGGCTGCGAGCACAACTGGTTGTGCGAACGGAGCGGGCTGCCGGTCACTCTTAGTCTAAACGAAATGCTTTGGAGGGAGCCCGTCGTCTACTCGTGGCCAAAGAGGGTCAGAATGAGCCTGCATATGAGCCGCTTCATAGGAATCCGGAGAACAGCCAATAGCCTGGGGGTCTAAGGAATCAACTATAGAATCGTCAGTTTGGGCCGAGATTACAAGGGGAAGATTACCAGCTTCGCGGAGGCTCGCAACTATTTCCTCTCCAAGTACGAGTGGGTGTTGTTCATTGATAATGACGAGGAGGCTTCCGACATGCTGCTCAACTGCTTGGACAAGCTCGAACCGAGGTATCCTTACTACTGGATAAGGCGGCTTAACCTGTGGAATGGAAGGTACCGGGCCCTCTGGAATCCCGAATACTCAGCCCGGCTCGTCTCAAACAAGGTCAAGTACGTGGGCGACATACACGAGAGAATAGTCCCCAAGGACCCCCACGGCATCATCGACTTTCCAATAATCCACAACCACATAGGCCCCTCCAGCTATCGCAACTACTGGTACCAGAACCTTCCAGTATACCGGGTCTGGCTGGGTGTGAAGAAGATGATGGAGGTCGTGAGGGATAGGTAGTATCGGGGGGTTAGCATGCTTGTCCGAAGGTTCCGCCGACGAAGGCCAAGTCAGCTATGTTGATTATTCCATCCCCGTTAAGGTCCGCGTTCGCGTTGTAATTGGCGTCCCCTGTTCTACTCCCGAAGGATCCTCCGACCAGCGTTAGGTCGACGATGTTTATTATGCAATCATGGTTCACATCGGAGGGCAGGTCTGTAAACGTCAGAGCTGAGGGCCCATTAACGCTCTGGTTTCCTGAAGGGTTCTCCGCCTGGACCCGGAACACGTAGTGGGCTAGTGGGTTCAACCCGTTCACATCATACCGGGTATGCGAGCCTGCAAGAGTAGTCAATAGGGTCCCATTCATGTATACCTCGTAGGACGTTACTTGAACACTATCGTCAGCCGGGGTCCAGTCCAAGCTCAGGCTCCTCGGGCCAACGTTGATGGTGCTCAGCGAGCTTCCATTGGGAAACACTGGCGCAGGATCATTCCCCACCGTTACGGTCGTACTGGTGGTTGCCACACTGCCACTATCATCGGTCACGGTGAGAGTAACCGAGAAAGTGCCGTTAGCGGCGAATGAGTGTTGAGCCGTGGCACCACTGGCGGAGGCGCCATCTCCGAAGTTCCAAGCATAGGCCACCACTGTTCCGTCAGGGTCGGAACTCGAGCTAGCATCGTAACTTACCGTCTGACCTGTCAGTGGGTTGCTGGGGGAATAGGAGAAGCTGGGGGCCGGGGGGGTGTCGAGAACAGCCTCGACCTTACTGGAAACGGAAGCCAGGCCGTTGTTGTCGGTCACAGCCAGAACCACAGTATAGTTTCCTGATTTAGAATAGGAATGGCTTACCGTGACCCCTGAGCCGGGTGCGGAACCATCGCCGAAGTCCCAGCCATAACCCACAATCGTCCCGTCAGGGTCAAAGCTTCCGGTCGCGTTGAAGCTTATGCTAGTCAAGGTTAGGCTAGGGGATGGTGTTAGTACGAAGGATGCCACCGGGGGCCTGTCACGGATTGTCACGGTGGAACTGGCCACTCCGGTGCTGTCACTGTCATCGGTTACGGTAAGTGTCACAGTGTACGTTCCCGCAGTCGAGTAGGCGTGGCTAATGATTCCACCAGTTCCAAGGTTCCCATCCCCAAAGCTCCACGAATAGAGGGTTACAGTGCCGTCAGGGTCAATACTCGACGTAGCGTTGAAACTGACAGCAACACCTGTCAGCGCTGTGGGAGAAGACTCGGTGAAATTGGCCACAGGAGGTCGGTCAGTAATGGTCTTGGTGGAAACAGTGCTCTTCGTGGTCAGTCCGGCATCATCCGTGGCGTTCACATACACCTGGTACGCGCCAGCTCGTGAGTAAGCATGACTATCGCTCGTCGCACTGCCAGCTAGGCTGTGAATAGTACCGTCGCCCCGAGACAGGGCAAGGGCCGAGACATTACCATCAGGGTCAGCCGCAGTAATAGTCAAAGTGATCGTGGTTCCGGTCGGGACAGTCGTTGCGGATTCGGTGAAACTGACGGTTGGCGGGGAATCGCCAATCGTGTTGGTCGCGGAGGCGCTCTTCGATGTCAAATTAGCACTGTCTGTGGCGTTAACGTATACGGCGTAGGAGCCAGCGACATCATACGAGTGGCTGTCACTAGCTGCAGTTCCCGCCAGGCTGTCCACCGTTCCATCACCCCAAGATACTCTGATGGAGGTTACAGCACCATCAGCGTCGGATGCTGAAATCGTCATCGTAATCGGCGTACCTGTGAGTGCTGTCGCGGTGGATTCTGTGAAACTGATGGCTGGTGGCCGGTCAGTTATCGTCTTTGCAGCAGCACCACTCTTGGTAGTTAGGCCTGCATTATCGGTCGCGTTGACGTAAACACTGTAGGACCCTGCGAGGGAATAGGAGTGGTTGTCGGAAGTAGCTGTCCCAGCTAGGTCGTCGACTATTCCGTCCCCCCAGACCACCTTGAGACTCGTTACAGTACCATCCGGGTCGGAAGAAGTGATGGTGAGAGTGATGGATGTTCCGGTTGGAACCGTAGTAGCTGACTCTGTGAAACTGACAGTAGGAGGCCTATCAGCAATCGTCTTGGTTGCCACCGCGCTCTTGGTTGTGGACCCTGAATTGTCAGTAGCGTTAACGTAGACCTGGTATGTTCCAGCGACCGAGTAGGAGTGACTGTCGCCGGTAGCAGAGCCTGCTAAGTTGTTGATGGTTCCGTCTCCCCAGGCAACTTTGAGGCTGCTAACGGTTCCGTCAGGGTCAGCAGCGGTAATTGTCAGGGTAATCGCAGTGCCGGTGGGTGCCGTTGTTGCTGATTCTGAGAAGCTTACAGTGGGTGGTCTGTCGGTGATCGTCTTTGTCGCAACCGAGCTCTTCGTTGTGGAGCCAGAATTGTCTGTAGCGTTGACGTAAGCCTGGTATGTGCCCGCAACCGGATAGGCGTGACTGTCAGATGTGGCCGACTCTGCTAGCGTGTCTACAGTGCCATCACCCCAGGATACTTTGAGGCTGCTAACGGCCCCATCAGGGTCTGCGGCTGTAATGGTGAGAGTAATCGAGGTACCTGTGGAAACGGTCGTTGCCGACTCGGTGAAGCTGACGGTAGGCGGCCTATCAGTAATCGTCTTGGTTGCCACCGCGCTCTTGGCCGTGGAATCAGAGTTGTCAGTAGCGTTAACGTAGACATGGTAACTGCCCGCCACCGAATAGGCGTGACTATCGCTAGTAGCCGAACCGGCGAGGCTGTCAATCGTTCCATCTCCCCAGACAACTTTGAGATTGCTAACAGTACCGTCGGGGTCAGCAGCAGTAATCGTCAGGCTGATGGAAGTGCCCGTCGGGGCGGTAGTGGCAGACTCTGTGAAGCTGACAGTCGGGGGTCGGTCAGTTATGGTCTTGGTTGCGGTAGAGCTCTTCGTTGTGAGGTTAGCATTGTCGGTCGCGTTCACATACACGGTGTAAGACCCGGCCAGAGCATACGAATGACTGTCACTCGTGGCCGCCCCTGCTAGACTGTCGACCGTTCCATCTCCCCAGACCACCTTCAAACTGGTCACAGTACCATCTAGATCAGCCGCGGAAATGGTCAAAGTGATGGCCGTGCTGGTTGGAACGGTGGTGGCTGACTCGGTGAAGCTGACGGTCGGGCCCACATCGGTCACCGTCACGGCTACAGTAACCGTATGGGATAGCGATCCGCTAGTACCCTGTACGGTTACGGTGTACGTTCCGGGTTTCGTGGAGCTCACATTCAACGTCGACGTTGCAGTTCCACCGCTGGTCAGGGTGACATTGACCGTGCTCAAAGACCCGGCCAGACCCGATGGAGAGACGGTTGTGGAGAAGGTCACTGTGCCTGCGAAACTGTAGAGGCTCGTCAGAGTGACGGTAGAAGTGTCAGAAGGTCCAGACTGAACTGTTATGCTTGTGGGATTGGCGGAGATGCTGAAGTTGGGCGGGTTGAACGGGCTCAACCTAGCAAACTTAACCTTAGCAGGCGCCGAGGTTCCGTCCACATACAAGAAGTCCAGAGTCGGGCTGGGACCCGTAGCCCTCATGTTCAACCCCTGATTATCAGTGGCAGAATCGAGCATCGTGATGGTCGAGTTCCATGAGCCTCCAACGGGATGTCTGATGTATCCTAGTGTTCCGCTTCCACCGTCAGTGTTCACATTCATGAGCACAATATAGTAGTCGCCAGTAGTGATGTGAACCGATATGGTACCCCAGTCCCGTTCCGTTATCGCCAGGGAAGGAGTGTCCAGGTGCGTCTTCACGTCCAACGAGCTCAGCGTGAAGACTCCAAAGCTCTGGGTTCCAGTAATCCCGTACGAGACAACAAGAGTGGATGCGACTGGGTCCCAGGTGAATGCAACAGGATCCTCCAGGCCCGACGAAGAATTCGATTCATAGGTTAGGTTTTGAGCCCCCCAGGACCATCCGGACCCATTCCAGGTAGCCTTGTCGTAGGCTATTGTTGATGGGGGCCCTGAGAGTCTGTTGGCCAAAAGGTAGATGTTGTTGTTGTCCGGCCTCTCGAAAAGGTTCGGGATGAACCAGGTAATGCCGGAAGCATCCACCAGCACGAGGTCAGGCAGGCTGGAAGAGCCTGCAATATTGGTCCAGCCGGTGGCCGGGTCCCAGCGGAGAGACTTGACCATGGTCCGGGTAGTGTTCTGCCAGGCCCAGGCCAAGAGAATATCACCATTCTGGAGGAGAACAGCTGCGGGATATCTTCCAAGCCCCGAAGAGTCGAGCGTTGTAGGGGTTCCGAAGGTGAACCCGGTGATATTGTTCGAAGCGCCCCGCTGTATCGTCACTGGAATGTCAGTAATCATGCCGGACCCGGAACCACCCCCTGCTAAGACGCGAAGCGAAGTCAAAGACACGAGAACCGGGGCTGGCCAGGCATAGGCCGACGTGGGTGTCGGCGACTTCACCGTAGTGGACCAGCCGGTCAACATAGGGTTAGAGTTGGCGTAGGCCAGGCCGATCCGGCCCGAACTGTCAACGTAGACCGCGATCATTTTTCCCGCAGAGTCCTGGATCAGTTTCTGGCCCCCGGACGTGGCGAGTGACGAGGGTCCCGCTGCAGCATCGGATGCTAGAAGAGAAGAAACCCCTGTCACTGTGACTTTGGCTGAGTGAGAGATGGACCCGTTAGTCCCGGTAACGGTTACGGTGTAATTGCCCGGGGTTGACGATGAAAGAGTAAGGGTTGAGCTGGCAGACCCACCCGAAGACAGGGCAACGCTAACAGGGTTCAGAGAAGCTGCCGCTCCGGAAGGGAAGGCCGCGGCTGAGAGGGATAGGGTGCCCGAGAAGCCGCTAATGCTGGCCAGCTGGATAGTTGATGTTGCCGAGGAGGGGGACTGAATCGAGAGGCTCGAAGGACTGCTGGAAATACTGAAATCAGGTGTAGAAACCACATTCACCGTGACCGTGGTGGTGTGGGATAACGCGCCGCTGATCCCGGTCACAGTGACAGTATAACTTCCCAGGGTCGACGAGAAAACTGTGAGAGTCGACGACCCTGAACCACCTGAGGTTAGAGTCACACTAGTAGGGCTCAGGGACGCTGTCAGTCCAGACGGCGAGACTGAGGGGGAGAGCGAAACCGTACCCGAGAAGCTGTTAAGGCTGGCGAGATTGATCGTGGAATTCCCCGACGAGCCTGTTTGAATCGTCAGGCTCGAAGGACTACTAGAGACGCTGAAGTCAGCTGTCCCGCCTCCAACCACAACCGTCTTGGACGCAACACCGACAGCCCCGTTCGAGTCAGTAACTGACAGGTGCACATTGTAGCTGCCCGTGGGGTAGCTGTGGGTCGCCGGGTTACCTGTTCCCGTCGTGCCATCGCCAAAATCCCAGGTGAAAGTGTACGAGCCCGTCCCCCCCGAGGCTGAACCGGTAAACGTTACTGTTTGACCCGTTCCCGGCGAGGAGGGACTGGAGCTGACGCTGACTGTTAACGGGGCCTGGTGTAGCCTCCATCCTGTGAATGGATGAAGCTCCCATCCAGAGAAGGAATGGTCCTGAGCGGTGCTACTGGCCGCGTCCCAGTAGACGAAACCCTGGAAGTCAATGAGCGAAACCCCTTCAGTGGTCCCGCTGGAAAAGGCGGGTGGGTCACAGGTCGTCCCAGGTCCACAATACCCCGCGGCCTGCCAGTCATGGTCCATCTCCATGTGGATCCTGCCATAGCAAGTCGGGTCACTCGCCGATGTACAAGAAGTCCCATAATTGGGAACAAGAGCCGGGTCGAACGCGTTGAAGGTGAAATCGTTGAAAGTCCCCCCGCCGTACGAACTCCCTCCGTTGGTAGCATCATAACTGGTGGCGGGGTCCTCTGAACTTGTGCTCGGCCTTTTGAGACCATGAATCTCCACGTAGACGGATATGGGCAATCCATGATTGTTAGTGATGATACAGGAGGGGCCCGGAGAATGCCAGCCTGCCGGTGTCGGCCCGGGAGTCAACCAGCGCTTAGCTACACCTCCACTGACCGTAGTGGTTATTCCGGGGCTGAACGGGCTATTAGTGAAAGATGCGCTGCCCGTCATATTATCAGTAATATCAGAAACTCTCACTATTGTGGGCGTGCATTTGACCTTAGGGTTGAGGGAGCCGACAAAGACTGAATTCTGAAAAGAACTCGTACCCCCCAGCGAATCCGTAACGGTCACTGTCACGGTGAAAGTTTGAAGGCTGATGAAAATGTGCTTGACAATGGCGCCCGATGCCGCTCCTCCATCGCCGAAATTCCAGCTGAAAGTATAGGGGGAAGTACCACCGCTCGCGCTGCCCGTAAACGTGACAACCTGGCCCACCCGAGGGTTCGAAGGTGAAAAGGAGAAGGAGGAAGTCAAAGTGGCCGCGGGTATTGGACGAAGAGCCACGAGTCTCCCTGAGGGCCCGGGAACCGCCTCTAGGAGAATTACTAGAAAGAGAAATACTGTTAGAGCCTTCAGCGATACGGAGCCAGTCCTGAACACGTGACTGTCAGGCCTTCTCCTTTCTCAACATCCTATCTTGCAGACGGGCGATTGGGAGCTTGAAACGCAGATGTTCACCTTTAATTTTAGGGCCTAGGTTGATTTCAGTCATGCGCAGTTAACAGTTTCGCATGCTCCTCTCACATGGGGTATAAATGGATAGAACACAATGCCTTATGATATCACTTTCAGGCACGGCTTAGCGACGATTATGCACGATACATGTCATCCCGCAAAGCCAATGCTCACACTAGTACCTGTCTGAGAGGTAACAAACGCTACCTCGACAATCGGTGAAACCGGAGATCGCTCTTACCGTTTGATGGTTGAGTCGAGGAAGTCGATAATGGAATCGGCGATATACTCCCTCTCCTCGGGGCCGACACCGTTATGGTTTCCGAAGAAGAAGGACCTCCTCATTATCACCCCGGAATTCTTCAGCTCCCCTGAGACCCGGTGGGGCGTATGCTTCAACACCGGCTGTTCTGCAATATTCCCGGCCATGATCGGCCTCGTCTCTATCCCCTTCTTCTCAAGATGGGAAACCAAATTCTCTCGCTGGAAAGAAGCGTCAGGCTTCACGGTCAATGGATATCCAAAATAGACATGCTTCGTACCCTCCTCCTCCCTAGGAAGAATCAACACGTCACCATACCCTTTCAGCCTCTTATTCCAATAGGCCGCGTTCCGGCGCCTCATGGAGATGAAACGGTCCAGTTTTCGAATCTGGTGAATCCCAAAGGCTCCCTGAATCTCAGTTGGCCGCAAATTATACCCTGACGTAACAAAAAGAAACCTAGGGTCAATACCCGGGTTCTCCTCAGCATGCTTCTTCGAGTCCTTCAAGTCCCGGACCCAGCCAAAAGCACGCATAGCCTTCAGGTACTCGTACAATTCCTCATCATCCGTCACGACCATTCCGCCTTCGATGGTGGAGATATGGTGGGACATGTAGAAGCTGAAGGTCCCCATGTCACCGAAGCTCCCAACCTTCCTCCCCCCGAACTCTGCCCCCGTCGACTCGCAAGCATCCTCCACGACAAACAGGTCCCGGTCCTCGGCCACCTTCTCAACCCGGTCAATCCTGCACGCGCCCCCTAACAGATGCACAGGCATTATCGCCCTCGTCTTGGGGCCCACAGCCTTCTCAACCTCCTCAGGTAGAACATTGAAGGTTTCAAGGTCAACATCCACCAAGACCGGAACACAGCCCACGTTCTGAATCGGGTAGACCGTCGTCACCCAGGTCACAGCGGGCGTTATGACCTCACTACCAGGCTCAATTCTCCCGTGAAGAATAGGGTTGGTAAGAACAGAAAGGGCGAGGAGGTTCGCTGAAGAACCAGAGTTCACCATAACGGCGAACTTAGACCCCAGATATTCAGCGAACAATTCCTCAAAACGCCTCACCTTCTTGCCCATGGACACCCAGGTCGAGAGAAGAGAGTCCAACGCCTCCTCCACCTCCTCCGAACCATAAGTCGGAACAGTCAGGGGAATCCGGGTCTTACCCGGAACAAACTCTCTCCTCTGATTCAGCTCGAAATGTTTTCGAATCGCGGGAGAGAGCTTGGCCAGAACCGGGCTCTTCCGGGGCAAGCTAGGCCTTCCCGCTCTTCAACTGCGACCTGTACCAGCCGATCGCTTTCCTGACACCGTCCTCAAACCTGACCCTCGGCTGCCAGCCCAACTCCTTACGAGCCTTGGAATAGTCGCCCACACTCCGGGGAATATCCACACGTCTCGCCCCCGGGTTCCATTGAACATGGGGCCTGGTACGGTTAATCTCAGTAACGGTGTCAACAATTTGTTTCACGGACCTTTCCTTACCGCTGCCAAAGTGGTAGATTCCAGAAGCCGCCCCCCGCTCCGCCAGCAGACAATAGCCCCTAACGATATCGTCCACGTAGCAGAAATCCCTGGTTGGCGCGGGGTTTCCCATCTCCAACTTTTGCCTCCTCAAGAGCCGAAGAATAATCGACGGTATCAGAAACTCGGGCTTCTGTCGCGGCCCGAAATGGTTGAAGGCTCTGGATATGCTAATGTCCATCTCGTACATCTCCGCAAAGGACAATGCTAGGCTTTCTCCCGAAAGCTTGCTGGCCGAGTAGATGTCAATCGGCCTTGCTGGCGCCTCCTCAGTTATCGGAAAACGGTCCTGCTTACCGTAAACATGGCAGGTGCTCACATAAACAACCTTCTTCACCCTTCTCTCCCGAGCCGCCATCAGAAAATTCAGCGTCCCAAGAGCGTTAGTTGCGAAAGTGTTGAACACCTTCGCCCTAGTCTCGGGAATCACAGTAATCGCGGCAAGGTGGAACGCCACGTCCGCACCCTTCAACGCCTCCAAGAGACTCTGGTAGTCTTGAACATCGCCCAGCACCGGCTTGGCCCTGGGACCCTTCACCGGAATATTCTGGGCTGACCTGGCGAAACATCGAACTTCCGAGCCCATATTGTAAAGGTACTCGCAGAGGTGTCCGCCCGCAAAACCTGTGGAACCTGTCACTAGGACAGTTTTTCCCTTCCAAAACGAAGGGTCAGGGTCACCGCGCGTAACTGAGCACCGTCCGCTGAGCGAATTCTAACGCACAAATAAGAGTTGGCTGAAGACCCGCCCGCCTGCTGACCATCGAATCTTAGGGCAGCTTTCTCATAGAAAGCGCTTTCGAGAGCGGATTTCGCTTCTCTGACACGCAGACCCTAAATTGAAAATTGAAGGGAGAGCCTGCTTGGAAATCCTTCCACCGGGAAACAGGGCTCAATCAGTAGCCTTGAATTAGTGGAATCCCATTAGGGCCCGAGTGTCGCGTGGGCTACCTGTTGTATGCTAGCCACGAATAACCCTGCCTCGTAAGACCTCAGAAAGAGAGAAACATCGAGGCTGTTGGAAGGACTCCAACCCTGGCTCGACCATACTGACCGAACGTCGAGGGAAACAGAGTTCCAACCCGAGTACTCCATCGGAACTGTTACAGTCGTATTCTCTGCGTAGCTAGTGACAGTTGCTTCAGTGGCCCCTGCAGAGAAGACAAAGTATAGAACATGAGTTCCGTCAGTGGCCCTTGCACCTAATTCCTCCCTGCCATTGACAACACTCGGGGAAGGCTGGTAGATGAGAAGGTTCATGTCCGTCTCGTTGAACAAGAGCCTTTGGGAAAGTGCGACCTCACCAAAAGTCTGTTGGTCTATGGTCGAGTTGAGCCTTAACTGGACGCCGCTCGAACTGTTCATGTCCACCATGCTAATCCCCCCTTCGGTCCTGTCAAGGTTGAAGAGTGAAAGCTTCCAAGAGAACGGCACCTGTCTACCTGCCCCCACGTCAAGGGTCCACCATGTGAACCGGGGGTTAGCCACCGGAGGCCTGGCCACGCTTGACACGTAGGACGGAGACTGGCCCACGAGCTGTCCTGAGCCCGAGTCGTAGACAGCCACATGAAACGTTGATCCGCGCGGTATCCCCGCAAGCGCATCCGTGGCTGTGAGAACATATGATGCCCTCGAAGCCGGGCGCAGGATGCGGCTCTGGTTTGCCCTCCATAAATCCCAGAGAAAGAACCACTTCACAAAGAAACTAGGCGATACGGAATCCGGCCCGGAGTTTGTAATCGTAACGGCAAGCCTTGTCGCCACTCCCAGGCTGTCAGGGTCACCCATTTGGTCGACTCTCACGTCCACCTTGGGCCTTGACACCTGCACCGCATAGGCCCCCGAGGCGCCTACTAGAGCCGTAGTGAAAACGAGTCCGAGCAGAACAGCGGGCCCCACTCTTCTCCGAAGGCTGCCCAAAGGGCTCCAGCCCGGCTGACTCCAGAACTTGTTGACAACTGCTCGGAGTTGCCTCAAGCTCAACTGGGGGTTCCCGAACTTGAACCATTCAAAGAAGAATGGGAAAGCCCAGTAGACAATGTAGTTGGGGAGCGACCGGGGGTAGAAAAAGAGGACAAGGGCGGGCATAGCCCAGATGAACCGATTAAGCCGGTTAAAACTGAGGGCAAGAGCAACCAGGCAGGAAACAACGATGATTACTGTGAGAACGCTGAAGAACACGGGTGAGATGAGAAACCCAACGTCCGGTAGAATCTCAGAAAGACCGATCCCTCCCGGAATCAGCGGGGTCTTGCTCGGAAGGTAAGGCCCTATCGTACCAGCCCACCAGGAAGAGGGTGAGGCGATAATGAAGGGAACGTTCGGAACTAGGAACCCAGCGGCCATTAGCCCAGAGCCCTTCACAAGACCCCGGAGCTTAGAACCGTCCTCCTCGTTCCACAACCGAATAAGAAGGAATGGAGCAGCAACAAAGGCTATCTGCTTCGTGGCTGCCGCCAAGCCCAGAGACACCAGGCTGAGGCCCTTGTTACGGTACCAAAAGACGGCAGTCAACAATACGAAGAATGCCCAGATGCTATCCGTCCAGCTATAGCCGATGGCCAGGGGAAACCCGAAGGCAAACGGTGCCAGGCTCAGGGCCTTCAGACGGGAGGGGACAAGGCTGAAGATGGCTAGAACAGAGACTACGTGAAAGACCATTACGCCATCCCGAAGATCGTGAAGCCCGGCCAGATACATTGGGATCAATGAGAGAAAATTCAGGGCAGGGTAGTTGAGATGGAACTCGAAGGAGCCATCGACCCTAGGGGTGTAGAAGGAGGGGGGAAACCCCAGCTGGTCCAAAAGTGATTTTATCGAGTACGAGTAAGGGTTCTGCAATTGTAGAACCTTAACGATCCCCATGTACGTTCCCACGATACTGTCGGTCACATACGTCACATTCAACATGCGGGTGTAGAAGAAATAGAATGAGAAGAGGGCGCAGAGATGCCCCAGTAGAGCGAGAAGGTTGGCCCGGGACAAAGTCAGCCCTTTGTTGAGGGAAAGCGCTAGGATCAGCGTTGCAAGACTGGTGAGAAGTACGGAGGCGATGATGAGAGGGGTTGCCGCCAATGCCATCCAAGCGGCCACCAGCAATAGGAATACCACAGAAGACACAACCCCGGCCCAGGCCGGCCGGCCAGCAACGACACTAGAAGAGTGGCTGTCCAGTCCGAGGCGCATTCGAGTCCAGCGGCCCAGAGCGGAGAGTTTTGGCGCACTCAGTGAGAATTTTAGCAAGGCCTATGTTCCCGTCCGGACTATCCGCGCGGTGCTGGTCGTCTCCCTCGCATTCCATGAACTCTTAAGAGTTATGCGGCCAACCAGGCTTCATTTAACTTCCCCGTCTCCCCTCCTGTGCCTCGCCGTAGCACGAGGATGCAGGGGCTTGGGTGACTTTCAAGCTCTTGAAAAGCAAGGGTCTGACTCCCAATTGTTCAAGGTTTCGGGTTACCGGGCAAAGTTTGTCTCAGGTCTCGCGGGGGGCAAGGGTGAGCGTCCAATTCGAAACCCCAGCAGAATATTTCGAGTTCTACATTGTTTCGTCTTTCATCACTAACATTATAACAACGGCTCCTTCAAGCCGGTTCCAGTGAGCCAAGAGCATCGGAAGTTTTCGGTTTGGAGCATGGATTAGGTTTCTCGGGAGCGGAAAAACGATCTCCTTTCCCCAGCAGAGTTACGCCTAGTCTAAGACAGGGTAGCTCTTGGAAGGTTTGAATTCGGGCCAACAGGCGAGACAGGTGAGCGAATTGCTTCAGCGAAACCCAACCCCAATTAGTCCTCACGTTCCGAATCCTAGTAACGGAGCTCTCCGCACATCCTTGGGCGAGACTGAAAATATGATTGGAGAATGGCTAGGAGACTTCGGGATACAAGGTGACAACTTTTACCCACAGAGCAGCGAGCCCAATTATCCTAGTCAGCCCTCCCTTGCGGTAATAATACCCTCACTCGACGAGGCCAACACGATATTACGTGTCGTCTCAAAACTCTCAATCGTCGCTCCACGAGCAAGCATCACAGTAGTAGATGGCGTATCTTCAGATGACTCGCGGGAAATGGCCCGGCGCGCGGGGGCCAAGGTTCTCACAGAACCCAAGAAGGGTTATGGACGGGCGATAAGGACAGGCATCCAGTCTGTTGAGGCTGACTTTTACGCCATGGTAGACGCTGACGATACCTACGACCTATCCGTGATGCCGAGAATGATTGAACTCGCGGCCAGTGGCAGGCTCGTTATAGGGCAACGCTATGGAAAGGGCCCAGGCCACGGAATGTCCGTTTCCCACTCGTTCGGAAACCGCGTCCTCTCCATCGTACACCGAATATTATTTGGCCAGAGAGTGAATGATACTCAGTCCGGAATGAAGGTCTTCCCAGCAAGAATCGCCAGGATGCTCAGGGAAGATGGAATGACCCTGAGCTCGGAGATTTTGGTAGTCGCTACAAAACTCCATCTTGAGGTGACTGAGGTTCCGGTGCGGTATTCTGTTCGCCATCGCAACTCAAGGTCAAAATTCAGCTTCTGGAAAGATGGAATTCCCGTCCTTATCTTCATGATATTCTCGCGGTTCAAGCGAAAGTCAGACTCGACCTGACCACTCCACCGGGCAAGATTACAACAACCCTCGAAGAACCCACGGAAGAGTAGATGGAGAGTTAGATTCATGGAAAATGACAAGGTATTGATCACCGGCGGGGCGGGGTTCATCGGCAGCAACCTTGCGGAGAAGCTGGTGATGAGCGGTCGCAAGGTCATCGCCTACGATAATCTTTCAAGCGGTAGCAGAGGAAACCTGCGAACACTTCAGAAAGACCCAAGGTTCGAGTTCGTCCAAGGCGATATCCTGGACGAAGAGCTTCTGACGAAGAGCCTCGAAGGTTGTGGCACAGCCTTTCACCTGGCCGCCAGCCGAGATGTCAGGCTGGGCACGCTGAACACAGGCGTAGACTTCAGACAGAACCTAGTAGGCACCCGTTCTCTCTTGGAGTGCATGAAGCGGACCAAGGACTGTACCAGACTGGTTTTCGCTTCTACGTCAACCGTATACGGCGAGCCCAGTCACATACCCACCCCGGAAACATTTGGGCCTCTTCAACCTCTATCTCTTTACGGTGCGTCAAAGCTGGGTTGTGAGGCCATCATCTCCGCTTACAGTCATTTGTTCGGGCTCAATTGCGTGACATGTAGACTCGCAAATGTCGTGGGCCCTAGATGCGATCACGGAATCGTCTACGATCTCATGGAAAAACTTCTGGCTGGTTCCCGCGACCTTGAGGTTCTCGGAGACGGGACCCAGCGAAAATCATACCTTTACGTAGACGATTGTATTGATGCGCTCGTTTTGTTTTGCGACTGGAGTCAGGGAGGATTAGAGACGTTCAATGTCGGGTCCTTGGACGCTGTCGAAGTCCGTGATATCGTATCGATTGTCAAAACGGTTGCTTCCCCAGGCGATGACTTGTCTGAGAGCTACATTGACCACGGCGACGGAAGAGGCTGGCCAGGGGACGTAAAGTCAATGCTGCTGGACTGCAAGAAAATTGCATCGCTGGGGTGGAGTCCGAAACGGACAAGCGCCGAGGCGGTTGAGTCTGCCGCCCGAGAGATCCTGAACAATTGGAAGTCCACCCAGTCGTCTACCGCCGTGCTCGCAAGGGCATGAAACTAGTATTCCACTTCGTACCGACCCACCCGCCTCAGGGGGATACCTAAGCGGAACAGGACTCTTCCCTGGTGAAACGGCTGTCAGGTTTTGCAAGAGCCCTTTTGGCCAATGCAAACAGGGTTATCGGCCACGGTTCCAAGTACACATTAGCAGTGTGTTCCCTTTTTGCTCTAGTCTTCGCCCTGAGATTCTACGTCGTCTATCAACAGGTAGGCCCCCCCAGTGAGGATTTGGGCGGTGATTTGATCGTCCTCCACACCTACACGCAGGCAAATGCCGTATTTCCCCACTTTAGGTATTCAGCGCCTCCACTATACTACCTGCTAATGGTCTTACCATTGACAACTTTTTTTCAACCCCTCCTCGCACAGCAGATCAACGACGCCTTCACTCCAACCCTCTTAATTTTCCCATTCTATTTTCTGGCCAAAACCGTGGTTCAGGACCGGACGGCTTCATTAATCGCCTCCTACCTATTCGCGTTTTCAGAGTCCTTCAGCGACATGATGGGATGGGGTGGGACCCTCAACCTATTTGCTCTCGTGTTTGCAATACCATCACTATACTATCTACTAGACTTCGTCAGGAATAGAAGGTCGCAGGACGGCGTTCTAGCCGCTGTGTTCCTCTCCCTGACCGTTGGGGCACACCAACTCACAGCCTTCTATACATTGTTCGTATTCTTGATAGTGATAGCTGCCATGTATCTCCCCCGTGTCGAGCTAACGAGCCTAGCGAGAGGATATGCCACCACCCTTGGGTTGGCTGCGGTTCTCAGCCTACCCTACGTTCCCACCTATATCTCCCTAACCGGTGAAAGTGTCAACATCGTGTCCCGAGCCCTGCCATCCGCTCAAACAGCCGCCACCACTCTCGCTGCCATAAATGCTAGAACAACGCTGGTTGCTGCCCTGCTACTTGCCATGGCGATTTCTGGGTGGGCGGTCCTTGCCCTCACAAAGAGGCAACGGCCCACCTTGATCCTTGTCGCCGCTTCAGCTATTGCAGCGGCATTACTAATCCCCTTCCTTAATCCGACGATAGTTGGAAGAGCCGCCTACTTCCTCCCTATCCCAATTTTCTTGCTCATAGCCGTGTTCCACAGCCGTCTTTTGCGATCGGCCAGGGGAATTGGGCGGAAGCAAAAATCCATAGCTCTCATCTTCATCTTTCTATCCATCGTCGCACTCTCGGCCGGCGACTATGACAGACTCCAGTCGGCCACCGTCAACAATCAGGTCATCGATAAGGATACTCTCCAGGCTCTTGACTGGATATCCAGCCACACTATGAGGGGTGATACGGTGTTCACAAACTACCCCACGCTCGGAGCGTGGATTGGAGGCTACAGTGAAAGGCCTTACTTGTCTCCAAAGCCACTGGGCTTCCTAGTGACCTCTCCAGACCTGACAATGACGATAGCGGCCAATAGGATAGATGTGGGAAACTACGCGCTGGACTCACAAGGGGTGACAGTAGGAGACTTCTTCCCCGCCAGCGGGCTCAATCCGGCCGCATATATGAATAATGAGAACGGAAGACAGGGCTTATTCTTCCTCAACGACTCTTACCAAGTTCTCTCTTTCACGAGGACCCCTCCTAATCAGACTGGAAGTGTGACTACCGCGGCACTCTCCTCAGCTCAGTCCAAGGCTTTCCTACAATTCGACGGACAATACCAGATCCGGATGAATTATTCCTGGCCGTTCGGGTTCGTCGAACGGACGGTTTCCCTGCTTCCGCCCAACCTCATCCACATTGGTTTAGCAATAACAGTAACCGGGGCCAATAGCACCAGTCTAGTGTCACGAGTACTGGCCTTCGACAAGGAGAACTATACGTACCCAACAACAACTTCAAACTCTGCTTCCATCAAAGCAGTCCTGGCAGACGGCGAAACCGTAACAATGTCGATGAGCTTTGCTAGCCAAACTGGAACATCCCTCATCCTTTCCATCAGCCCCAAAGCCATCGATACGAGAAGGCCCACGCTCACCGCAACCGTCTCTTCCCAATCGCCCACCGCAACCCTTGACACCTGGGTGTCCCTCGGCAACCTATCACTTGGGGGGCCAGTCTTTTTCAGCGACGCATTTGTTCTCCTCGGAACATATTTGGTTCGCTACTTGGTGTTGGACAAGAGGAACCTTCCCCAGCTTGCAAGATTCGCCGAATCAGGGAGTGAGCTTCCAGTTGTGTTCGAGAACTCGGAGGTCCGAATATTGAGATTCACCTAGTGGGCTGTCTCCTGGAAATCTCAGTCCTAATAGCAAGTACCGGAATAGTTCCAGCACCGCCTCTCTTTGGAGGAGCTATCGAGAGCCACGCGTACGTTCTTGCAAACGCAATTGCCGAGAAAGGAGCGACCGTCCACTTCGTAAGCGACACTACGCCTAAGGCCCGTTTCCATCCCAGAATTCAAATCCATAAACTGCATACCCCGGTGAGGAGATTCCCGGCTCCATTCCCAGCCTGGATACTGACTCATTCAATCGGGGGCAGCCTATCAGCCAAGGTCAGCTACCAAGTCACTCTAACCCAGAAAGTGGACGTGGCTCATTTCCACGAGGAGACTTCCGCCCTACTATACCTAGCCCTCCGACCCAAAGTTCCAGTCGTATTCACACTTCATAACCCTCCGTCCTGGGCCTCAAAAGTTCCTTCTCCAACCGAAGGATTCGTGAGAAGAACAATCTCAGTCCTAACTTCTCAACACATAATCAAAAAAGTGGACAGGTTTATCGCCCTATCTTCTTCAATTGCCACCCAGTTTTCCGAGCAGCTCGGACTCGAGAAGAACAGAGTGAAGGTGGTTCCACATCCTATCGACACCGATTTCTTTCGTCCTGACGACGAAAGAGAAAGAGAGGCCAGAGAAAAATTCCGATTATCCGGGCCTTACATCCTTTTTGTGGGAAGACTAGACCCTCGAAAGGGGGTCGGAACCCTTCTCCGCGCAATGGCAAAATCCCGACCCCAGGTGACCCTTGTCATCGTGGGCGACGGCGTCGAGAGAGAGTCTCTGGCGAAACTGACCAAAAGTCTCGGCCTAGAATCATCGACCCGGTTCCTTGGGTCAGTTCCCCTCCAAATTCTTCCAGGCCTGTATTCGGGAGCTGATTGTCTGGTACTCCCGAGTTTGTCGGAAATGTCTCCGTTGACTGTGATAGAATCGCTCTCCTCCGGCTCTCCGGTTGTGGCCAGCGACCTCGCAGTACTGAGAGATATTATCAGGAATGGCGAGAACGGGTTTCTGGTCGCACCCACAGCTGATTCCCTGGCTAAGGCCATATCAGCTGTTGTCTCTGACTCCTCCCTGAGAATGAAGTTGAAAAGGAACGCGAGGCAGGGCGCCTTGCTGACTAACTCCAAAGAAGTCGTGGCGGAGGGGCTGCTGAATATCTACAATGAGCTTGTCTGAGAAGTGAGGCGCTTTCTTGTTGTTGCCCCTAACGGTGGGGCCAGCCTTGGCCAGGGAGGCGGGTCCTACGTTGCGATGAAAATCGTTGAAGCCCTTTCCCACGTGCACAATTCGGAAGTTGTTGTCGCGTCGCTTTGGGGGGCGAGCCCGGAAACCCTCGCTAGGTCCTTCGGCCTCAACTTACCACCGTCCCGTGTCAGAAACTTCTGTCTCTTCCAAAGCAAAGGAGAACGAGAACCTTCCGTCGGGGCAATAACAACTCCATATCTCGGCGCGGTATTGATGAGTGTTGTTCGACTGCTGCAAAGGGCAGTTGAGAAGTTCGACCCTGATCTAGTAGTCTTCAACGATGACGTGCCGCGTTGGGCCAAAAATCTTCAAGGCAATGGGCGGAAGAGCCTTTTGTACTCTCACTTCCCATATGCGTGTCGTTTGAAGTACAGAAACCAAGGGTCAGAATCAAACTCCCTTCTAAGGAGGGCATCAGAAATCGCGGTAATGCCTTTTATGAAAAGATTCTTCGAGACCGACGCCACCAGTGCCGACTGGGTGGTGGCGAACTCATCCGTAACAAGACGCTACGTGGCCAGAACCTTCAACAATGACGATGTAACGATCATGTACCCGCCGGTTGACATTCCTAAGGACGACCTCCAAGAGAAATCTGAAATTGTTGTCTCTATCGGCGCCATTCAGCCCAACAAGCGATTCTTAGATGTTGTTGAGGCAGTAGATCAAGCCCGTTCGAACTGGAAGTATGTAATTCTAGGCCACCTTCGGGATGTCACGTACTACAAGAAACTAGTAAACACGGTCAAAAAACGAGGCCTCGAAAACAGAGTTCACATTATCCCGGACGCTGGGAAGAAAACCTTGTCCCAAATTCTTGCAAGGAGTAAAGCTATCGTACATGCTTCCCGTTTTGAGCCATTCGGCATCTCCGTTGTCGAAGGAATGGGAGCCGGGGCTGTTCCTGTCGTGTACAACGGTGAAGATAGCGGTCCATGGATAGACATCGTGGCTAGAGGCCGGTTCGGGTTGGGATATCGAACTAACGAAGAGCTCGCCACGCTCATTGACGAGCTGATGTTCCAAAGACACAAATGGCTTGAACTGTCTAACCGGGCTCGCGAGCGTGCGCGATTCTTCTCTACCAGAGACTTCTCGGAAAACCTGATTCGGCTTATAGGACAAAACTAGAAACCTGCTCCTCGAGCACAGAGGAGGAAAACCCATATCCTATCCGTATATGGTGAGGTTGAAAACGTTTGCAAGGTCAAATGCCCAGGGAAAGTAGTTGTCCTCTTGACCGAATATCAGGCCATCAGGGAGGCCTACCTCGGAACCTTTCGATCTTCTGATAACAGGCTGTCAAACAGGATGAAGCTCACTCTTGATTTTTTCCAGTCTCTCTCGATCGAAAAATTCCTTGCTATTGGGTTTGGTGACGGAAGTTTCGCAGGCCTCGTAATGAAAACGCCGAAGAAAGTAGAGGTCCTCGGTGTCGATATTCCTGCCAAAGCCGCGAGACTGTCGTCAGGAGAGGAGTTACGGCGGTATCCACTGATCTGAGCTGGTAGAACTTGCCCATTTGATTCATACTACGTCGGATCTGCTGGAGAGGTCATCGAGCATGCCTTTAATACTGATCACTTCCTGGATGAGGTGTACCGGGTTCTGAAAACCGGGGGTTGTCTAATACTCTCTACTCCACACCTAGCTTATCTGTACAACAGATTGGCCCTACTGATTGGCTACGAGCCGTTCAAAACAATCCGGGCCTGACATTCGGGGCCGGCATATTGTAGCTCTTCGGTTCTGTTCGTCATCCTTCGGCGCAGAACAAGCCGATCGATAAGGGCCTTGGATTAAAGGACTCCTAATTGTCATGCAGCTCGCTGGCCCAAGCCCTATGACTGCGAATGCTAGCTCTTGGTACTGTCTCGGATTGTAGGGCCTCCTAGCGTCTACTAGGTTAGGGGTTCGCATAAGTGCTAAGTAGTTCTTGGGCTCTATCTTTCGAAACTCGTCCCATTCTGTCATGAGAATGCATGTGTCAGCGCCTTTTAGAGCCTCGTCCGGAGCTCTGGCAAACTCTACGGTGTTCGCGAGGACCCTTTTCGCATTTGGCATGGCCATTGGATCATATGCTACCACTTGCGCGCCCTTTCTCTTCAGCTTCTCGATAAGGCGCAGGGAGGCCGCCTCCCGAATATCATCCGTCTCCTTCTTGAAGGACAAACCCAGAACCGCCACCCTTCTCTCTTTGAGGGACCCGATTTGCTCCTCGGCCATTCCCACAACTTGTTCGGCCTGGTCATGGTTGACCTGTTCCGTGGCTTGCAGAAGTTGGGGGTTGTAGCGGTTGTCTTGGCTGTAATGGATTAGTGCCTGGAGGTCTTTGTGGAAGCAGCTCCTCCACGTCCACTCCGCGAGTTCGCTGGCAGATGTCAGCAATTGTATTGATGAAGCTCACCTTGGTTGCCAGAAATGCGTTGCTCGCATACTTGACCATCTCGGCAGTCTGCGGCGTTGTCGTTGTGATCGGTGGCAACGTTTTCTTGTGGAATAGCCAGTATAATTTCCTTAACTCGTTCGCTGACTTAGGGTCAAACGCGCCTATCAGTATCTTGTCCGGTCGTAGAGTGTCTTTGATGGCTGAACCTTCCTCGAGAAACTCAGGGTTTGTGCAGACACCAATTTCATCGCCTACACTCTTACCGCTAGCCGCCTCAACCTTTGGTATTGCGGCTCGGGTTGTCCCCGGAACCTCAGTACTCTTGACTACGACGAGGTGATAGCCGGTTGTTGTCAGGCGCCTTGATCTTACGGTCTTCTTCAGTAGCCGATCCAGTCCTGGTTCGTGAAATGGAGCCTTTCCAGATGAAATCGCTTCAACCTTCTCCGGGTCGACATCGACGCCTACTACTTCGAAGCCCTTGGATTCAAAAGTGACAGCCGTGCAGAGTCCCACATATCCAATGCCTATGAAGGCTATCTTTTGAAAGGGATTCCTCATACTCATACTCGAACCCAGGAATAGAAATTATAAGCCATGTTTCTGTTCTCCCGATGGGGCCTTAATTGGCATCTTGATAAGAAAAGCCGTCATCACAGCGGCCGGGCTAGGAACTCGTTTGTTGTCAGTGACGAAGGCCCAGCCGAAGGAGATGCTTCCTGTTTTTGCCAAGTGCAGAGAGGCTGGAGTCTGCATGAAGCCTATTGTCCAGCTGGTTTTCGAGGATCTTTACCATGTGGGATTTCGTGAGTTTTGTTTTGTAGTTGGGCGAGGACAGAGAACAATAAGGGACCATTTCACTCCAGACCCCTCCCTTCTATCGATACTTGATGGTAGGGGAAACAATGGGTTAGCAAAGGAGCTGGAAGTATTCTATGATATGGTGGACGGTTCCCGTATTAGCTGGGTCAACCAGCCCGAGCCCCGGGGCTTCGGTGACGCGGTTATGAGGACAGAGAATTATGTCGATGGTGAGAGGTTTCTCTTGCACGCTGGCGACAACTTCTTCATTTCCAAAAACCTTGATCACTTGAAACGCTTGTTGAACTTGGCTGAGACAGTAGGAACTCACACCGTGTTCCTCGTTCAAGAAGTCCAAGACCCCAGCCGGCACGGAGTGGTTGAGGCAGCTGGCGAATCTAACGGGTTGATTCAAGTAAGGCATGTTGTAGAGAAACCCAAATCGCCCGTGTCAAACCTCGCAATAATGCCCGTGTACACGTTTCAACCCACCATCTTCGGAGCGTTGAGAGAGACCAGACAGGGGTACGGCGGCGAACTGCAACTGACGGATGGCATTGAGAAATTGATAGAGCGCGAAGTTGCGGTCTACGGACTCAACGTGAATTCTAGAGCTGTGCGGCTGGATGTCGGGTCCCCTGACTCGTACTTGGAAGCTCAGCTCCTCTCGTACAGGTACGCGTCAGAAGTTCGGCGGGGACTTGACCAAGACCGACCCCACCTTGCTCCGGTTCCGGAGACGGTGTGACACTCTTATCATCTGATTAGCTCGACAATATGCCCTTTTTTCTATCCAAAGTCTTGTCTTGTGATTAGATGCATCTGAGACCCTAGAAATATTTCGCATTAGGCCTTTTGCCACTCGTACGGGTCATTGTGCTCTAGGGAAGGTCGTCCCTAAACAGCCGTTTCTGTTTCTAATTCCTCGTTTGCGTTCAAGCGTCAATGAACGAGTCCAGTCAACATTTGAACCCCGTTTCCGAGCTGGCAACCGTATTCGCTGCGACAAGGACCAAAGTGCCGCTATCAAGGCTTATCCAAGCACGTGTGCTAAATCGTTCTCGTGACCGTAGATCGCCTTTTGAAAATGAGCATCATTCTAGGTCGCCGACCAACCAAGAGGTAGTTTTGATAGAACAGAGACAAACAGGGGTGAAAAGTAGACGAAGGGTTGCAAACCCGAACCAGGTACCATTAATATTTCGCCGTGTCCTCGCATCAAACCAGTGCCAATCGACCAATTGAAACAAACCGTTGACGCCGATACTTGAGCGCCTAGATAGCCAAATCGAGAAGCCGAAATCGACGGCCAAAATCCAAATCCTGTCAAGACTTTCATTCAGAAGAAAGGGACAGGCCAATTCTAAGGGTACCTTACCATCCCATACGGGGTGATTCTATTCTTTGTCGCGATCAGTAAGAAAAGGTCGACCGGAGAACAAAAACTGGCGTAATATCTTGGCCCCTTCTTCAAAAATCACCACTGCAAGTCGCCGAGGGGCAAGTGACAAAAATATTCACTAGGCCAGCTTCGTCGAGTATTTCAACCAAATTTGCGTAAGATTAGGCTACCTCATAGTGGTATTGTTTCTTGTACATCGAGCACTCACATGAGTTTGTTCACCCAGACGCTCGGTGCTCCCTTTGTGATTTCCAGGGGAAGGGTGTAGGTTGGCTCTTGAGGGCCGGTCTGTTTTGCCCATTTGAACATCTCTCCAAGGCCGTCTATCAACGAATGGTTTGTTCGGTATTCAAGAAGATTTGCGGCCTTCTTGGTGGTGCAATAAGCGTGCTTGACCTCTCCAAGTCTACTCGGCTCGTGCACTGGTTTCAGATCGGACCCTGTGACCTGCAAGAGGAGACGACAAGCGTCATTTATGGCTATGACCTCGTTGCTTCCCACGTTAAAGATCTGGCCTTTGGCTTTGCGTGAGGAGCCTGCCATTGCAATCGCGGGGATAACATCTTCTATGAAAGAAAACGCCCGAGTTTGTGTGCCATCTCCGTAGATTATGGGAGGCTTTCCTCGGAGGATCCTGTTCATCCATATTCCCAGAACGTTTCTGTAAGGGTCAGCCGTGTTCTGGCGGGGGCCATACACGTTGTGGGGACGGATAATAACGTGTTCGAACCCATAGTTACGGCCAAACAGCTCTAGGACGTTTTCACAGTAAGCTTTGGCCGCTCCATAGGGGTCTGCTGGTCTTAGAGGGAGTTCCTCATCGAAGGGAGCTTTCTGATCTCCGTAAACAGCCATGGATGATGTGAACACGAACCTTTCTACCCCATTGTTGACCGTTTCGACCAGAAGATTGTTCATAGGGCCAATGTTGATTTCGTTGATAGAAATAGGCGAGAACAGGGATTGACCCTCGGCCGCGTACGCTGCTAGGTGAAAGATCGTGTTGATGTCTTTTACTAATGGGGCAACTTCGTTCCTTCTCCTAAGATCTGCCTTGACGAACCTTGAGTCAGGGTTTACATTTCGCATGCTACCCCCGAGAAGATTGTCAACGCTTGTTACATCGTGTCCTGCGGCAAGGAGCTGGTCGACGAGCCAGGACCCCATGAAGCCAGCGCCGCCAGTTACTAGAACATTCTTGGTTTCCACGGCTAGTCTTCTCCGCTATCGCCGGTTTCTTCTTTATTATGTCTGGGAATCTCGATTTTTTCCGAACCCTTGTTCATAACGATCGTTCCGATTTGCTCTTTGTCAGCACACGAAGTTTGAAAGCTAAAGCCTGACAATGCCGAGTATTTTCCGAAAACCGTAGACGAACAAAGGTTGCCTTCCAATGCTTGCTGCGAATTCGATGAAAGCGGGGTTTGTGTCGACGTCGTCGCTGACCATTAGGCCGTGGCGGGACATCCTGTGGTAGGCTTTCTTGAACTCAAAGAGCATGTTCTCGTAACTGTGGTCGCTGTCATGCAGGAAGAGGTCGACCTGCCCCACTTCTTCCAGTGTTTCAGTGAGAACTGAACTAGGTTTTCCGACATGCAACTGCCAATGCATCCTCAGAGAGTCTGGAACTAGTGGGCCAACCTCTTTTTCTATTTCTGTGGAAACTAGTATTCCACGTCTGTTCATGACTATTGCCTCCAGAATTATTCGGGTCGAGAGACCGTTCGCCACTCCTGTCTCAAGGATAGTCCCTGGGCGAAATGCCCGTGTGATCAGGTAAAGCGCAAATCCCTCGTCGAAGGTCAGATTGAGCACCTTCCGTCTCGCCAACTTCATCGCTTGCGCCTGAATGTTGTTCTCAATTCTTTGGTATTCAGCTAATAGCTGCATAACAGTCAGATCCTCCATTGGGACTGCCAGTGCCACAAGTTTGTTGAGTTGGACGAAACTGTTATGGTGCTTTTTGTAAAACAGTCTCGCCTTTGCGATCTGCCTTAGTAGGGGAAAAAGCTGGAGGAGGTAGGGAGGCTCAGTCATTAGTTCTAGAGATTCTTGAAAGGCTCGCATTCGCGTCTCCTAAGATGAAGCTCCTGCGTGGCATTGGTGCAAACATTTCTTTGTGCTGCCCGGTTGCTCTTGACCTTTCGGGCAATTATTGACTTGCATCAAGTCCCCCGAACCGAGGTGTTCCCTGGGATGAGTGTCTTATGATGTGGTCATATATTGATATTATTCGCCTGGCAACAGTTCTTTCATCGAGGTCAACCGCGAGAGTAGGGGGGTAATCTTTCGGGTTGTCGAAAAACTTCACGACCTGGTGGCAAATGTCACTTGGATCGGGTTCAAAAAGATACTTTGGAGGTAGGAGCTCCGACAACCCTCCCCGTCTAGAACCGAACGCTGTCGTTCCGAGACAAACTGACTTAATCACAGACAAAGGACAAGGCTCGGGCCAAAGTGAAGGATGCATTGTCAAGTGTGAACGGGCAACTAGGTCGTGTAATTCCCTTGTTGGCATATATCCGTGGAAACAGGCCGATTCCTTGTGATTTGCAACGAATCTTTGCGCGATAGGGGCGAGGTCCCCGCTTCCGGTGATGTGGATTTCAGCATCCATTTTCTTTAGAACTAAGTCCGCTGCCTCCAAGAATACCCGAAAACCCTTGGCCGCGGATAACCTTCCGCTATATGTGATGGTCGCCCTGTCGGGCTTTTTCTTGTTCAGCTCGTTTTGAGCAAAGTTGTATCGCACGTTGTACAAGACCTCCATGGACGGTCTCAAAAATCGTGATAAGGATTTTTTTACGAAATTCGAAACAGCAATGAGAACGTTGCATCTATTGTGAAGAGACAGAAGAGAACGTCTGAGACCCAACCCAAAAATGGCTTTTGGAGCATCGACCGTTCGCAGGTAGTAGTTGAGTTCCTGGGCATAGGTCGGTGCGTCTACGAATCCGCGGATAAAAGGAAGGTCGGTTAGGCTTAGCAGTCTATAGTCATGAACATGGCCAAGGATGGGAATCCTCATCGCTTGGGCAACCATGATACTCGGAAGTATGCTCAGCAGAATGCCGCTGTGAACCAAGTCCGGTTGGAAACTTTCAGCTATTGCTCGACAATGCAAAATCGTCTTGGCAAGAGTTGTAGGGCGCGTTAGCACTCCATATAGCTCCTCTACGCTCCGGGGCTTAGGCCGGTTGATAGATAACGAACTCTCAAACGGAAGGCGTGGTGCTTCGGAGTCGCTGAATCTGCTAGAACAAAACCGCAACTCCACGTCTTTTTGATGCCCTAGCAATTTCGCCAGATTGACGATCGCTTCCTCCGCGCCTGAAAACTCCACAGTGTCGCTTATTATCAGCACTCTAATGCCTCTCACCTCGCAGACGGGCTGGAATCATGATTGTTCTGCGGGTGAATCAACGGCGGTATAAGGTGATTCTGAGATTCCTAGGTGGGGCCATCCGAAGAAATGCTGGGTGTATTTGGGGCCTGAAACTTGACCGTTTCAAAGAGACTATTAACCGTGAGACTGACGCACCGCCATTTAGAGGGGGAGAGAGTCAAGCGGAGGGCGGTTGTCACCGGAGGGCAGGCTTTATTGCAGGTCACTTGGTGGACTGTCTTATCGAAGATAGATGGGAGATCAGGGTGATTGACATCCTTAGCAGTTGTTAATGGAGAACTTGAATCCCCTGCTAGGCTAGATGTAGTAGGCCTGAAGAAGGCTTCAGAGGTCGTCCACGTTGATTGGCAGTTTGACCTTGTTTTCATCTTGCCGCAAACCCGGTTGGGCGGAGCCGCCTGTCACCTTTTGCGATTATGGTAGTTCATGCCTTCAATTCTCTGGAGGCTATGAGGAAAGCTACCGCGAAAACTCACGTTTTTCTTTCATCGTCTACAGTGTATGGCAAAGCGAATGTTATCCCAACCCCTGAAGACATTTCCCCCTGACACCGATTTCTGTTTATGAGTCTTCCAAGTTCGCGTGCGAAGCTTTCTCCGCGGGATACTTAAGGGCCCACGGTATCACGTCGTTGATTCTACGACTCGCAGATGTTGTAAGATCGCGAGCGACGCGAGGGATAACCCCAGATTTTGTCACAAAGTTGCGACGTGACCCGACACGATTGGAGGTTCTGGGAGATGGGATGCAAGATAAGAGCTACATTCATCTAGACGACTGTATTGAAGGCATTTTGGTTGCGTTGGAGGAATTCTTGGCTTCTGATTCCGAGGATCCTGTGAACGTTGGTAATGATGACGGATCCAGTGCAATGGAAATCGCGAGAGTCGTCGCGGGAGAGATGCTTCTAAAAGAAGTGTCTATCGAGCCTGGCGGGGGGAGTCGAAGGTGGTCGCAGATAGCCGGGAGATGTTAAGACCTTGCTTCAATCGACAGAGAAATTGAAGGCTTTGGGCTGGGCACCGTGTCATAGTAGTGATGAATCGAACGAATCACTACCCAGATGCCTCCTAATGCACGACTTCCGGCTGAGTGCTGTGCTGGCTTCATTCGCTGCCCGTCAACTTCATGAATGGAGAACTTTTGTCGAATCATTGTGATTGTCAATGACAATTGTCGAAGAATCCCACAGCCCTAGGAACACCCTTTCGCTGGAGCTGGGAGGAGACTCCACCTTCTCTATGGTTTCCCTAAAATACCGGGGATTATCGAGCCCCGATTGGGAACGCGTTTTTGCCCAGCCAAACGGATTTCCTTACCGCTGTGAGCATTCCTTCCGAGTATGCGTCGCCCGCAAGCCCTTGACATGGTAGGGTCGGACTTGCGAGTGTTGCACGTACGTTCTATTGGTGAAAGGCTTCTTGCAGTTCCTCGTTTCCCCATTGGAGACCTGGTGAAGAGACGAAAGGTAAGTTTGATCAGAGCCGTTCGACCATACACTTTGCTTTCCTATCAAAGGCTGTCCAAGCTCTACGAACTTGCCTCCGACTTGGAAAGAGAGAGAATTGATGGTAGCTTCGTAGAATGCGGTGTCTGGAATGGCGGCAGTGCAGGTGTAATATCCAGAGCGGCTCAACCAAATAATGAGAGGCACATTTGGCTGTTTGATTCATGGGAGGGACTGCCAGAACCAACCGAGATGGACGTTTCTTTCGCAGGCGAACAGGGTAAGGTAGGTATGGACCTCGGCTATGAAGAAAAGGTCAAACAAATCCTCTTTGAGAGGCTTAGCCTAGATGAGGAAAGAATATCAATCGTTAAAGGATGGTTTGAAAACACAATCCCGGCCTTCAAGGACAAGATCGGCCCGATCGCCCTTCTCCATCTAGACTGTGATTGGTACGAATCGGTAAGATTTTGTCTGAGACAACTATACGACAATCTTGTGCGCGGAGGTGTTGTTGTTATCGACGACTATGGACATTGGAAGGGCTGCAAAAGAGCGGTAGACGAATTCATCGAGTCTAGAAATCTCAGATTACCACTGGTCAAGATCGACTACACAGCGGTCTACTTTCGAAAATAGATAGACATACACCTTCAACGATTCCCCGAGATGACCATTTGCCCAAGCGCACTCGTTGTGTGGAAGCTAGCTCTTCTGTCCCAGTCGGAATATCCATACACTCCCTTGGTGGTACAACTGATCAAATAGCCCTGCGGCGATAATCTTGGTCGAGTTGAATCCAGGTCTCCCGTAGATCCTCGCTGGTCCGGAGTATACGTAAGTTGCCTTGGAAAAGTTCATGAACTGAAGACTCGTCGCGTTCGTCGGGTTGCTGGCGAAAAAACTCACTGTTGAGGTATAATTTCTCATGAGGGCAATGTCTGTTACAACCCCGAAAGGCAAGACGACTCGGCGACCCGCGTATACGGGTATCCATGTTCCGGCGTCAGCCCAATTGACAAAGAATGTTGCATTCGGGGAGGTTTGGGTCCTTATCCAAGAGAAAGCCTGCATATCGTCGGCCGAGATTGGTGAGTCGACCCTCGCAGCAAGGAGCAGGCTTGCATTCGATACTAGTTGAGTAGTCACCATAAGAACTCCTATCAGAATTGCCAACCCTCTGCCACGACTCATTAAACGCCGTCGGGTTAAGGACAGATAGGGCAGAAACCCGACGTGCCGATTTCCCCGAACAATCCTTCTGAACTCACTTTCCAAGAGCAGACTGGCGATGATTGAGACCGCCAGTGATGTTATGGAGAGTGTTCGATTGGAATCTATCCGATACCAGAGGGGGAAGGGGATGAGGAATAGACCGGGGGGATTGTTTTCATGCAGGAAGAACAGTACCCCTACCCATAGCGCGAGGACAACAAATATCTCCTCTTGTGTCCTAACGGATTGTCGGAGGAGGATGGTCCCTCCGAGCAGAAGGATGATTGCGGCGGCCCCGTAAACTATTATCGATCTATCAAATAGACCGACCAAGGCTTCGCCAATAGTCATCGTCCAGTTGAGCACTGGAGTCCATGCAGGGTTGGAAACGGAATATGAGGCTGCGATCGAAGCTTCCGCGGGGACTGCATGGAGTATAGGCCCTGAAGCCAAGCCTAGCCCCAAGACGGTCGGGAGCAGTGAAAATATGGCCTTGCTCCTATCCGCCTTGAACAGGAAGACCGTTGTGTTTGAGATGACGAACGCAAGGTAGTAGAAGAACGCGAAGGGGTGGAGAAGGCTCATTCCGGCCACGAGAAGAGAAACCCAGAACAAGCCGGGCTTCGACGTGATCCCGTTCTTGGCAACCAGAAATGTCCCGGCTGCGGCGACGGGTAACAGTGAGAGGCTAGACAGCTCAGCCATACCACCCCAGCTGAACCATCTCACTGTCGGTTCCAGAATCAACAGCCCGTAAACCGACATTGCCAAGAGAGAAGGGACCCTTCTCCGTGTCAACGTCCATATAAGAACGTAGAGGGTCGAGGCGGTGAGCATCCTGAACACGCTAGCGAGAACGGAAACGACGGTGGGAATGTCGAAGCCAGTGAGAGGAACAAGGAACGCTACGAGACTCGGGAAACCGGGCAAGAGGAGGTGTGTGCGCTCAATGTACCAACTGGTCGCTGCGTATGTGCCCCAATCTCCGGGAATCCCCTGTGCTTCGACGAATCGTTGAGTGATCAACGAGTAGAGCTTCGCGTCATCTCCAGGGGTGACAAACAGGCCGGGCAATGCTATCATTTGGAAGACTAGAATAAAGACGAAAAGGCCTACGAACCACCAGCTCTTAGCCCGTCGTACTTCCTTGAATCTCCAGGTTGAGGTTGGAAGTCGCAGTAGTTGTTTGCGATAGATCCAGATATTCGCACCAAGAAAAGCGAAAGGCAGTACCCACATGACAGCGGGAGTTACAAGCCCGGGCAGAAGCCCGAGCCACAGGAGAAAGAGGGGCAGGACCGCGATTCCTGTAGTGAGGGAGGTCAACCATTTCACCTCCAAGATTGTATGCGGGCCGAACTCCCAGGCGCGTAGAAGAAGAACCCGAAACGGGTTTCCCACGACGGTTGCGAGAGCGAGAAACTCGCCGGTGATTATGATCAGGTCCGCGATAGTCAACGATTCGATTCTTTGGCCTCCTGAATCATTCGCATTGCCCGCAGCTCTCTGGCCGCGACCTCTTCCCACGAAAAGTTCCGAGAGTATTCTCTTGCTTTTCGAGACAGCTCTTGCCATCGTGTGTCCGGAAGTCTGAGAAGGGCAATTGTGGTGGAGGCCGCCCGATCAGTGTCGCCGGTAGGTACCAGCGTAACGGCTGGGCATGCACCGAGGACTTCCCTCATCGGTGGTGTGTCCCAAACAAGTACAGGTAGGCCTGCGGCGAGGGCCTCGACCATAGCCAACCCAAAGCCCTCAGTGCGGCTCAGACTGATGAAGAGTCGAGTGCTGGCTTGTAGGTAACTAATTTGTTCATAGCTTGAGAATCCGTGGAAGTTGAGATGACCGCTCAGCCCCCTTGCGACAGTTTCTTCCAACAGAGCATTCCGCAGAGAGCCCTCGCCCACAACGTGCAAGTTGGCGGCCGGACAATTAGCTGAAACTCGTTGCCAAAGGTTGAGCAGTTCCAATAATCCTTTGCCCTCGTCCAAGCGACCTATGAAGAGGGCGTCCATTCCCCTAGTTCCGGATGAGCAGTCCTCTTCGAGGCTAGTTCTGACTCCATTACCAGCAACAAATATTCGGTCAGAGTTGACTAACCCGGCCAATTGATCCCGTACTACTTTGCTAACCGTGATGAAACCGTCACACTGGCGGAGAAGTCTAGATTCGGCATAAGCACCTACAGCCCTTGCTAGCGAGGCATCTATCCGAAGCCCTTCCGACCCGAGTCTTTTCACCAATTTGGCAAAAGAGACTCTCCCCGCCTTTCCGCTCTCCATGTCACCGTAGTAAACCCAGCGGAGGTGGTGTACCACAGCAACGAGGGGAATTGAGAGCCGCCGCGCGAGAATTTCGCTTGCGGCTAGGTTGAACAAGTTGTTGTTCGTTGCATACACTAGGTCAAACTGAAAGCGACGGGATGCGTCCAATCCCCGACTCAAGGAGCGGAGAATCCATGTTCCAAGCTCGCCTACCAGCCTTGGTCCCGCAAGCGGAACCTCTATGGGTGTGTACCTTGCGGGTAAAGTGGCACTTGCAAAGGGCCGAGGCTCAAGGGCGAAGGTCTCAACTCCATTGTGCCCCCATTCTTGGGTGAGTGCGCAGAATCTTTTCTCGGATCCACTGAAGAGCCAAGTGCCGGCGGGGTGGAATAGGGAGGCGAGAACCCTCACCATCGAACCTCTAGGCTGGGCACTGGCTCTTTCTCAACCGAATAAGGTTGCTTAGGCAACGTAGGCCGTCAGTCCACCTGACCTTGGATTTGCCTATCCTTCGCCGCTGGTAGCTTATGGGCACCTCCGCCACTTTCACACCACTCCTAAGTGCCTTTACCGCCACCTCCACTTCGAAAGCAAAACCGGCTTGGCCAATTCCAAACTTGTCCAGGGAAGCTCGCCTGAAAGCCTTGTACCCTGTCATTACGTCCGTTAACCGGGCCTTGTACAGGACATTTGTAGTTCCCGTTAAGACCAGATTTCCGAGCCTGTGAGAAAGGGACATCCCCTCGGTCTGCCCAAGAAAACGTGAACCGAAGACGACATCGCAGACCCCATCCTCGATGGGTCCTATTACTTTGGGAATTTCCTCAGGAGAATATTCTAGGTCAGCGTCGAGCACAACCACTATGTCCCCCCTCGCTCTCAGCATGGCTGATCTCAGAGAGGCACCCTTCCCGGTTTTCTCCTGATTGTGAAGAACCTGAAGAGATCCGCCATTGCGACGTAGCGCCTGAATGCACTCAGAGGTTTTGTCAGTACTGCCGTCGTCAATGACTATTATCTCGTAGCGTAGGTTGTTCGAGGAGAGCGCGTTCTCTGCCCTTCTTACACAGTCTTCGATGGTACCCTCCTCGTTGTGCGCAGGAACAAGCACGGACACTTGGATGGGCTCGGGGCAAACAGGAGATGGCGGGAGAGCTTGGTCGTCAAACCGTCCCACCATAACCTCCGTCAAGTCTTCAGCCTCCTTCTGCCCGCGAAAAACATTTTTCCCGATAACCTAGATCGCCGTCCCCGATGCAGGCTATTTAATCATTATAATAGCGAACGCAATGTACGCGAGCTAGATTAAGGGTTTTAGTGGATAGGGTCGTGTGGATTTTCGCCGAACCTGATTGGTGTGCAACAACAGACTGCCCAACAGGATGAAGTTCACTCCTAGTTTTCTCCAGTCTCTCTCGATCCAGAAATTCCTTGAAATAGGGACGGAAGTTCGCAAGCCCCGTAATGAAAACGCTGAAGAGAGTCGAGGTCCACGGTGCCGATGCTTCCGCCAAACCAGCGAGAATTCGTCAGAGAGGATCAAAGCCGCATGTGCCGATCTAAACTGGCGGAACTTGCCACTTAGACTCGTACTACTTCGACGTCGCATTTGCAGGGAAGGTCATCCAGCATGCCTTTGATACTGATCACTTACTTGATGAGTTGTACCGCTTCCTGAAAACCGGGGGTCATCTTATACTCACTACTCCAAATCTGGCTTCTCTGTATAACAGGTTGGCCCTATTGATTGCTACGAGCCGTTCACAAACAATCCAAGTCTGAATTTCGGAATTGGTTTCACATACGGGAGTTCGAGGCGGGACCTGGAATCGTTCCGGGGGAGACCACTTACGCGTGATGACTATGCGATCCCAGACACAGTTGCTCAAACATCACTCCTTAGTGATTGTAATGATGTATGGTGATGAGGCTGTGTTTCAAGCAAATTCGAGGCTCTTGAGATGGGTGAGGTCATTCGATGCGCTCGTCAGAAAGGTACCCCAGTTGAGCCATCGCGTGGTCGTTTTCTGCAGGAAGGCTTGAATATCGTCAACATTGGCCCCCACTCCTGGGCGCGCATCGGTGGCGGAGATGGCATTCTCCATTCCTACGGAGCCAACCACGGATTCATCACGGGTCCCGACTCCTGCACGATCGTAAACTGGCTTCCGGAGAGCTTGGTCCCTAAGTTTTGCGGGTGGTCCACTCATTCTATTCGGATTGCCCGGGTCGGCTTCTTTTCCTCTGTTTTGTGGAATCTTACCTCTAGGACCCCGTTTTTGTATGTGGCATTTGCAGTCCTGGGGTCCACGAGGTGTGGGAGTTCCATCTCCTTCAGGTACCGTCTCTTGGCTGAGTTTACGGTGATCTTCAAGGCCCGGTCCGTCGAGTCCAGTTTGATCTGGTCCTTCTCCACCCCGGGCAGTTCGGTCACCACCACTACGTCGCCACCGTCTTCCATGACGTCCACCAGAGGCTCTCTCTCCTCCTTTACCAAGGGTCCTCTGGAGCTGGGCTCCACGTTTCCGAACTCTCGGATGACCGGCTTTCCATCCGGCCCTACTGACATGGAGAAGCCGTAGACAAAGGGCTGGGGAGAATCCTCAGCCCGGGGCATCTCGAAGGCCTTCTGCATCATCTCCTCCATCATCCTGTCCATCCTGTTCATCTCCTCGAAAATGTCGAACCACCAGCCCGACCTCCGGGTATGCCTCTTCTTCGGAGCATCTTTGACGGGAGCCACTGCGAATTCCTCGGGGCTCGGCAAACTAGTATTGTTCTATTTTGGGCTTGTGCCATGAACCGCAGCATTCTCATGTTGCATCTTCAGCGGCCTCTCGTGCCTCCGTGGCTAGAGGTCTGGTCTCGGAATCGCCCAAAATGAAACAGATTCGAGGATCTGGAACCCATTAGTTTCACCCACATATCGGTCGTGAAGGAAACGTCAATGAATCAGGGGGTCAACAAAACCCGAGACGGGCAGATTCCGCGCCTTGAACCGGGGAAATCGCCCATAATCCCTGCCTCACAGAAAACGACTCCCCAAAAGGGGGGTACGTCAACAGCCTTTCAAGATGTGAGAGACAAGCTATGTTTCCTTCCTCGCTTTCAGGCCATCAAGCCTAGATCATGCGGAGGGCGAGGCTGTTGATATTTGGCCCTCTATAGCCTAGTTCGCCACCGTCTGTGAACGCTCGCCTAGTGCTCCGCTTGAACCCGCCCCTAGGCGGGTGGAGCCTGAACTTCGGCTTCAAACCGG
>WNGK01000511.1_pt1 | contig 39431 bp, 61 predicted proteins | sample 5400601 | NCBI WGS metagenome assembly WNGK01 (sample SAMN13153376, study PRJNA577476) | soil metagenome | isolation source: 60 cm soil or saprolite under Garry oak tree replicate 1 | place: USA:California | collected 2016-06-15 | reverse complement strand
CCTCGGTGCCGGCCTCGGTGCCGGCCTCGGTGCCGGCCTCAGTGCCGGCCTCCGTGCCGGCCTCAGTGACGGCCTCCGTGCCGGCCTCAGTGACGCCGGCCTCAGTGACGGTCTCGGTGCCGGCCTCAGTGACGGCCTCCGTGCCGGCCTCGGCCATACATATTGGTGGGGCCAGATGGAGTCCTATTGGCTGGCATTTTATCGTTTTGGATCGATTATAAATTGTCCTCAGAAGGGCGATCTACTTGCACGTCTCGATATCATGGAACGCATCTCTGCTTCTTGTGGATTTTGGTATCCGCGTGATGGCGTCTGCATCGTCTCCGATCGTTTTTCCAGTGTCTCATGGGATGAATCCCGCAACAACGTTGGATTGCCGTTTCGACTGCATCGCTCAGATGGTCCGGCTATTTCATTTCGCGACGGCTGGGGCCAATACTACTGGCATGGCCTACGCATTCCGCTCTCGCATCATTGGATCATTGAATCCAAAGACCGCATCAACCCCGAGACGATTGAAGGTGAATCTAACGCCGAGCTGAGACGGGTCATGCTGGAGATTTTCGGGTTCGAGAGATATCTCGAAGCTCGCGAAAGCCGCATCATCTCTCAGGACGAGCTACATGGGTTCCCACGAAGGCTCCATGAGGTGATGATCGCTGGCCAAGCTACGCGCATCATCGAGGTCGTCAACGGCTCGCTGGAGCCCGATGGGAGCCGTCGCAAATTCCATCTCGGAGCTATGCCAGGTGACACGCCGCATGATGTGATCGCCGCATCATACGGAATCTCGCCGCAGCATTATCGGGAAGCAATCAGAAGCTAGGTTAGTCTGTAAAGTGCCAAAGATAACTCACGGTCTATCGCATCATCCACATGCTGGGAGATGTGACATGAAAACGACCGACCCTGTCGACATCGTCGCCATCTACATCCGGCTTCTCCCCGAAGCGCTGGCGATGCTCCACGTCATCGGCGCGGCGATCGTTATCTGCGGGATTCTAGCGGGGGCGAGATGAGTTTTGTTATTCAGCAGGAAAGGAAAGATTGAGATGGGATCAAAGAACAACCCCGGCAAGTTCGATTGCTACGCGAACGCTCTGCCAGAAGAACCTATGTTTGTGCTACTCGCTCGCGATCCAGATTTTGCTGAACTTGTATTGGAGTGGGCCGACAAGCGGCAAAATGCGGTTCGCTGCGGCGAGAGACCAGATACCGACATTGCACTCGTGGCCGAGGCGAGGCAATGCGCACTGAACGGGGCGCTGTGGCGTAAGTAAAATCTCGGTAAGTGGCGCAAATAGTCGCGTTTACATCACATAAGGGCGAATGAGATGAGTGGCGACTTTTACGCAGGAATCGCAGTTGGAATCGGCATCAGTATCGCTCTTCTAATCGTCGTGGCGGCGATCGTAACCGCAACCGATGCCGATAGGAGAGAAGAGGAGCATGATCCGATTCGCGCGGATGAAGATCGAATCGCCACTCGGTTCAAAAGAAGAGAAAAGCCATTAGAATAATCACCCTCGCGGCGTGCGTGCTCTCAATCGTGGCGATGTGGGCCATGGGATGGGGTTTGATATGACAGAGTTGACTGAGCACGAGAAAAGCGAAATGCCTGAGATGCTTGTGCCAGGTAGATATGTGCCGGCGCATGCGGAATGTTCCGGATATCATTGGGTCAGGCGCTTTCGCGGTGGTCCAGCAATTCCTCTTTTTTGGAATGCTACATGGCATGCAAACGGCGCAGAAGGCTGGGGCCAATGGGCGCAACCCGATCGAGAGGATCAATGGCAATATTGCGGGCCGTGCCCTTCGCCAGACCAGATACAGCGCAAGGCGATGTGAGATGACAGATCAGGCAATCGCAATTAGTCCGAACAAGACCGGCGATATCATGGAGGCGGTCATCGCTCGCGGTGACCTAGCGCAGCTAAATCCGCAAGAGCGCGCCAAGTATTACACGCGAGTGTGCGAAAGCATCGGCCTCAACCCGCTTACCAAGCCATTCGAATACATTACGCTCAATGGCAAACTGACGCTGTATGCCCGCAAGGATGCGGCTGATCAATTGCGCAAAATCTACGGCGTCTCGATCATCGAGATGACGGAGTCCAGAGAAGAGGGGCTTGTGGTCGTCACAGTGAAGGCCCGCGATGCGAGCGGTCGCACTGACATGGCTAAGGGGGCTGTCAGCCTCAAAGGTTTGCAAGGCGAGGCTCTCGCTAACGCCTTCATGAAGTGTGAGACGAAGGCGAAGCGTCGCGTGACGCTGTCGATCTGCGGGCTTGGCTTTCTTGACGAGACCGAGGTTGAGACTATTTCGAATGCTCACACGCCGCGTCTACCGAAGAAAGACGCACGTGATATCTATTCGCGTTTGCAGGCTGAGGTCGACGAGGCCGCCGATATCAAGGATTGGCTGCTGAAGAATGAAGGCAGATTGCAGGTTCTTCCGGAGGACTGGGAGAACATCCTTCGGCTTCGGATACAGGAGCGCCAGCAAACACCTATGCCGGCAGAGGAAGCTCTCTGGACTGAGACTGAAGATAGCACCCCTCCTGAATGGAGCAGCGCATGGGATGCGCTCGGCCCAGTCAAGCAGGCTGGCATACTGTGCAGTGACGAATCATTCTGGAAGTTCTTCACTGAGAAGGAATTTCCGTGCGTGAGCGCATCTGATGCAGCCAAAATTGTACGCGCGTTATGCCATATCAACAGTCGATCAGAACTGGCTAACAACTCGGCATCTGCTGGAGTGTGGCGCAGGCTCGTGGAAGATTATCGCGCATGGCAACGCGAGCCATTAGTTGTTGATACCGACCTTCTCGCCAGTCCTGAAGCCGATACGAATGACGATATCCCGACCGCAGCCGAGTATTTTGCACAGTGGAACGCGATCATTCTCGGCGCGACGAATGCCGATCAGTTGGCCAAGACATGGAGCAACCAGATCGAGGAGCGCAAACGGATCTCGTGGACTGAGCAGCATGATTGGCGGGCGTTGCAGGCGCGTGTCCGCAAGGCCGTGGAATCGATGAGGGAAATGACATGACGGAACTTTTGTGTTGCCCGTTTTGCGGGGAGTCCAATGTTGGCTTTGGTCGCACCGGCCAGAAATGGCAAACCGTCTCATGCGATGAGTGCGGCGCAGAAGGTCCATGCACCGAAATTAACCGCGATTTGATCATCGCAAAATGGAACACCCGTGCCCTGCTTGCACATGTTGAGCGTCTGCCAAGCAGTGATGCCGCAGAGGGCGGGGATAAAATAATCCCCGAGCAATGTGCCAAGATCGCGCTGTCGCACATCGGCGCCGGACCTGACGGTGAAGCTTACGATGAAGCCTGCCGGGACATCGCCGAGGCCATCCGCACAACCTTTGTGAAGCCTTAAGGAGAAGGACATGGCCGACGATCTGATAGATGTCATCCGCAGTCACCTTGGCAGCGATCACGCGCGAGGCTGCGAAGGTCGGTCCTATTCATGCACATGTGGCCATGACTTTTCGACCGATACCATCATTCGAGCGGCTCACGACGAGATCGAACGCCTCAGAAAGGAAAAAACCATGGATATCCTCGACCGCGTCAAGGAAATGCCGAGCAGCCTGAACGATGCCTGCCGGACGATCGAGATGATGGCCGACGAGATCGAGCTCCTCCGCGCCCAGCTTGCGAAGGCTGAACAACAACCGGGCCTGTACGCGCAGCGCATTTTCCAGCTTGAGCAGCAGCTTGCAAACGGATCGGCCGAAGTGCAGATTCTGCGCGATGCATTGATGAACCCTCATCCAGAGCAAGAACCTGACAATGTTCGACTGCACCGAGAAAAATGTGACGCGCTGGATAAGTTATGGGAATCTCAGCGCCAGCTTGCGAGCGCCAAGAAGGTGCTGGATGAGATCGTCGCAATTGGTGACAAGATTACAGATCTCAAGAATGAGCACGGCATTCGCATGGGGAATATCGCCCACGCCGCCGCGCGTTCCATCACGAGTTGAAACTCATCGCTTATCATCTGTGATGATAAGGCCTCTGCCATGCCGCAGGTCCCTGATGTCATCCTCTGTTGCCTTGATACGCTCATCCTGCCGCGCGATAGTCGTTAGGATGCTGGTCAATTGCGAGAACGCTTCGTTCAGGATGTTCTGCCGCAGCGTTATCGCCGCCATGTCATGGCGCAGAATCCTGATGTCAGCCTTGAGCATGATGATGAAGATCGCGATGCCTACTAGGTAGGCCAAGATTTGCCCGACCTGCAGGATGCTGTTCAAGTCCATGAGCTTGCGCCTTATTTTGAGACAGAAAACGCAAACTTACCGCTTGATGATTCGCGCCACGTTCTCGAATCCGCGCTTGGCAAAATAGAACGACACCACGAGATTCGATGTGATCGATGCAAAGCCCGCCAGCGGGTCTGTCGTGCCAAGACCCAAGACCTTATCCCAGACCAACAGCTTGCCGAAATAGACCGCGACGAAGTATCCCATGAGCTTGTCAGGCTCATACCAATGTCCGATCTCGGCAATCCGGTATTGCATGATCGCATTGGTTTCAGAGACCTGCGCCGCGATCTCTCCGGCCGCCAGATCGGCCGCTATCTTGCTATCGACGTTGCCGGCCTTGAGCTTTGCCTGGTAAGCCTCGATGAGACCCTTGATGACTGGGCCACCGAGTAACGAAAGGATAGCCATCCACATTTCAATCAGGCCTTTGGTTCTGCGATCGAGCGCAGCCGGGCCGCGATCGTGAAGGCTGATACCACCATGGCGAAGTAGCCGAGATATTTCGGATCGGCATGCAGGAAGTCCGTCACCTGGTTCTTGAAGTTCGGATCGCCAAGCGTTGCCGCGATGCCGTCGAGCTGGTTGAGCAGGCCACCGATGCCAAGCAGCATGTACGACCACGCGATGGTCAGGGACTTGCCGCATATGACCCAGATTTTGGCCCAGATCGTATCCGCCTCGGCGTAGAACTTCTTGAACTGCGGCATCGCGCTCAGGACGGGGCGCAGGATCATGAAGTACGCGGCGAGTAGACCAGGCAGAATGAAAATCAGGGACCACATGGCTATGTTTTCCTTTTGAAAATGGCTGCAAGAATGCCGGCAATGAAGTCTCCGATCGATCCCTTGGAGGGGCTTGTGATAGAGGCCGTCACCGGTTTTGCGATTGGCGGCGCAGGGGCGGGCTGTTGAACAGCAACTCCGGCAAACACGACCGTCGAATCGAGCGACATCATCGCCTTGATGATCCCAGCGCAACCGAACTGTCCATCGACGACATTTGGATCGAACACGCCATCGCGGATGAACTTGCCGGAGTGATACTGATCGGTCCAAGCCCATACATAGGGCGACGGCAGGCCGCGAGAGGCGTAGCCGAGTCCATTGTAGCTCTCTAACAGAGTGAGGACCACACCTGGGCTCCAGTCCCGATTCTTCGCGGCGTGAGGGGCGCAGTTGACCAGGGCGTCATGCGCTGCCTCCTCCCATGAAGTGAACGGGCCGCGCCCGGCCGGAACATGCACTGAGACTTCGTTCCACGGATCGCCCTGAGCGAGGGATGCCCGCCAGTCTTGCGAGGATTCCCGTTGATGCACGACGGCGATGAACCACCACGGCACTCCGGTGACCAGCTCTACGGCATGGTACCGAAGCTTGGCATCTGGCGCCACGAGCCGCCTCGCTACCGCCGTAAAATCTCGGATCGGCTTGGCCGCATCCCAGCGCACCAGATTCTCAGCCTTGAGTTTTTCGAGGTCGATCATGGTCCCTCCATCGAGTTCCACGATAGCATGGAACCGGAACTCAAGGCTACTCAGTAACCTCCGTCATTTGTCGACGCATTGCGCCTTGAGGCCGCCAAATCTGGAATCCTCATCGGAGATCAGGACCGGCTGAGACATGTCATAGCGAATTCCGCCGACCTGCTTGGTGTCGACGACGACCTTTGTCTTCCATAGCTCAAGTTGCGCGATCAAGCGCGTCTGCGCATCGGCGTGAGGTAGGGGGCCGATGCAATGGAAGGCGATAGAGGCGCCTAAAAAAACGTTATAGATGATGATATCCATTAACAGCCTCCGGCTGATGTTCCGCTGTTTACGATGATGCCCGCCGCAAAGGTAGCAGCAGTATTAATACCAGGAGTGCTTCCAGGAATTGCAGTCCCACTGACGTTGGCCAATACGGCGTTATTCAAAACAGCCCACTGACGCGCGGTCCCGAAGCCCGTGCCGGCGGTTCCGAAGTTACCAGCGACGCAGATGATGGATGGGCCGCGTGCAGCGAACACCTGAGTAAGCGTCACAGAGCTAGCTGTCAAAATGCTGTTCCAATTCAGCGAGGAGCCGCCGTTGATCTCGGCAACGGTCCCGATCGTGCCGCTCACCGTCATGCCATTGTCGACATTGACGTGTCCGCCGCCGGCCGTGTTCTGGTCGGTCCGAATGCAGAAGCCGCCAGCACCCGCATCGTTGCAGGTCACGCCGGTCAGGGGCTCCAGCACTCCGGAATTATGGACCTTGAGCAGCTCGCATACGGCAGAAAAGCAGGTAGTTCCGGTGCCGGACACCGTCGCGTTCGTGATCTGAACGTTGGCGTTGTTTCCGACCAGCAGCACATACGGGTTGGCACCGGACGGCTTCCACGTAAACGCGCCGCCCTGCCCGGTGATATTCAGCGTGTTGGTGCCGACTGGCGGCGTAGCCCATATGTCCGATTCTGTGAATGTCTGCCCGGATGTCGGCCCGCACGTCGGCTGTGTCAGGGACAGGGAGTAATCCAGCGCGGCTGCGACCACATTCATGCAGTGCTGGATCGTCAGAAACGATGTTGCTCCACCCGTCGTCAGGGCGTCGCCCGTGCTATCAGAGCCGCCGGTGTCGACCGTGAAGACGACCGCAGATGTCGGGCGCCAGCGGCCGGGACAACTCGTGACATGCCACGCGCCATTGATGATGGCGACAGTAATGGATTGCAAAGGAAACAGGAGGCCGTGTGTGCCATCGTTGATCGTGCTGTTCAAACACTCCGTCGGAAAGGACACCAGCAGCTTGGATCGCGTGGTGTCGTTGTTCTCGATCGTGATCGGACTTGGCGCGGTAAAACCGGAGACCGAGGGAAGCGTGACGCTGATCAGGCCGGTCGAGCCCGTTCCCATCTGCACGATGTTTCCGCTATCCGTCGTTGCGATCGTGTGATTGATGGTGAACGCGTTGACGGCCTGCCCGCCGCAGGTCGGCGATCCCGTCGTCGTGATGGCAACGATAGATTGCAGGCCGGAGCAGGTGACCGAGAACACGCCACCAAGCACCGAGGCCGCTGCGGGAAGCAGCGCTGACGGCGTCTGCAGCTCGTATTGCGTTCCGTCATAGGTGACGAGGTATTGCTGATTGGCGATGATGTCGCCGGTCACGAGAGCAACCAACCCCGTCGCCGTCTTGCGCAGAACGCTGATCGCGCCGGAGGACGCGACGTTGAGCGTCGTTGCCCCGGAGTTGGAAAATCCGGCCGTGAAGGTGACGGTTGGATTGCCGACTAGGCTGAACACAGGCGGCGACACCGACGAGATGACCTGTGCGTTTGCCGAGCCCGTCGACGTGCCGCCGGCCGAGAAGTGCGTCGAGTTGAGCGAGATAGCTCCCTGCACGAAGGCGTCCGTTGCGACCTTGGTGGTGTTGTCGCTGAACGGATTTTGCGTCGTCGCCGTCGTTCCGTTTGGCAGGTTCAACGTTCCGCCGGAGCCAGGACACGGGAATCCCGCATCCTTGACGACCGTCACCGAGTTGAACATCGCGCAATCGCCCGGCGTAATCGGTCCGATGACCGTGACGTTCTGCGCGAGCGCGGCCGTGATGCTGGCGAGCATGAATGCGGCGGCGAGGGCGAGGCGGTTCATTGGTTCTGACCTCTAGTAATAAAACTCAAGAATAACAATAACATTGGAGCCGGCAGAAGACGCTATGGCGTTCATTCCTGCGGTCCAAGAGGGGGAATTTGGGGGGCCAAACACCACCCATTGTTGGGGCTGTATGGCGATGCCATTTCCGACAACGGCGGTCGTGCCGATCGGCATGACCCAAATAGTAACCGTTGCCGACGGGTTAAACACGAAAAGGCTGGCGCGAGTCAGATTAGCGCTGGCTACCTGCACACTTGAGTTCGAGACGTTTGGAGTAATTAGAGGTGCCGGGCTTGGGTAGGTGCTGTTAGACATCGACAAAATCCTCTAGATGCTTCCACGTGACGCGCCTTTTGATCTTGCTGACGAGCGTTTGATAAACCCCGTATCGATCTGCAATCGATTGTTGGCTGCCCTTTGCGGCGCGTATCTCTCTGACCTGATGCTCGGTTAGCTTTGCAGCGTAATGGCCTGATCCACGCGTGGCTCCTCCACGGCCTTTTTTCACCCTATCTTGGTTGTTGTCATCGTAAGTTCCTAGAAAAAGATGATCCGGGTTGCAGCAACAGGGGACATCGCAGCTGTGGCAGACACACCAAAATCCCTGAATAGGCCCGTGGCGAAGTTCATATGCGATCCTATGCGTCGATCTGCTCCTACCGTTGGCCCACATGATCCCGTAGCCATTCCTGTCGACGGGACCGAGCCATAGAAAACAACCACTGTTGGGTTCTGGGATAAGATTACGCTCCAATCTATCGCCAATAGATGCGCGAGTTCTTGTTAGTGCGAGCGCGCTCTGGCTCGGATATGTGCTGCTCATCGGCTGTTGTATTCTGTGATGAGGACGCAGCCTTGGAAACCAGCTCCACCGGCGGCGGTGGAGGCGCTACCCTCGCTCTCGCCGCCTGATCCGCCCGCACCACATCCGGTGCCTGCGGTGCCATCCACGGCAGTGCCAGCAGCGTTCACGCCGGCCGCCATCCCGCCCCATGGGCCGGCGGCACCAAACCCTGACGTGCCGTCCGCAGTCGTGATCGAGGCGCTAAAGCCGCCCTGACCTGCGCTTCCGACAATCCTCAAATCGCCGGTCCCAACAACGCCTCCCGCTCCACCGCTGCCGCCTGAGTTCGCCGCGGCGCCAGTGCCTGGGCTGCCGCCCTTGCCAACGCAGAGCGTCCCGAGCGACGTGTCGTTGCCCGCACTGCCTGAATTAGCTCCGGTCGCGCCGCCATTGGCGGCCGCCGTATTGGTGACGGCCTTTGACGCGCCGATCTGCGCCGCAGTGAGGCGTACGCGAGAATACGAGCCTGACCCACCACCGCCGCCGCTCGAGCCGCCGGTCGCAGACGCCGCCGCTCCACCACCACCCCCGCCCTGACCGACGCACTCGACGATGGCAAAGAGCAGATTGGCGTTCGGCGTATAGGTACCGTTCGAGCTCGTGGTGAACGACTGGAACGTGACGCTGATAGGCGCCGTGTTGCTGATACCGCCACCAATGCCCTGGGCCAGCGCCGAACTTGCGAGCAGCAGTGAGAGGAGACTTGCGAATATCCGCATGCGTTCAGCTTTCGTTGGCATAGGCTGGCTGGCCTGCGGTGCCGATCACCGTGACGGCGGACAGGGTCGGAATGGCCGGCGTATAGGACCCGAGGGGAGCCAGGGTGAGCGTTCCGGCGCCGCCGATCACGGCCGTTCCGCCGGTCGGATTGACGCCGATATTGGCGTTTCCGGTGTTCTGGACCGTTAGGGAATGCCGCGCCGCATTCGCCGCCATCAGCTGCTGTGACGAACCCGAGAGCGAGGTGATGGTGCGGTCGGTCGGCGTGATGCCGGCGGCGGGTGTGGCGGTCGTCGAAATCTGCCCGCTCGCATTGACGGTCACGCGGCGGAACGGAAAGGGGCCGTCCGAAATCTGGAAGGCGTTGTGCGCGGTCTCCGACAGCGTCACCTGCGCGAGGTTGATCGCGGCGGATGTGGTGGCGCCGGTCGCGGGGAGGCTGAGCGCGCCCCAGCCGATGGTGTTGATGTCGGGCCCCTGTGCGCCCGTCACCACGGACGCGACGACGGAATCGTAATTGTCCATGCACCACACGATGCGATCGCCACGGAAGTAGATGACGAACATGTGGGTGGAGCCGTCCGACACCCGCACCTGCGCGCCGGTGCCGAGAATGCCGGCCGACAGACCGACGCCGAGATCCGCAATCACGGTGCGGCCGCCGCTGGCAAAGATCACGGCCCGCAACCGGCCATCGGTGTTGATTTCCCAGCCGACGCCATTGGTCACTGGGCTCGCGAGCGTCGGGCTTCCGGGGAACGAGCCGAACCCCCAGAAGCGGTAGGTGTTGAGGATGAACGGCGCGGCCTCGAGCTGGATCTGCCCCTGCTCAATCATGAACGCCGGATTGCGCGGCAGGAACGTCGGGATTGTCTGCACCAGGCCAAAGCCGTTTGCCGTCGTCCCCGAGGTCACAGTGAGGGTGCCCGTGGTTTGCGTGACCGTACCGCCCCCCGCGGTCGACGTTGTCCACCGATTCGTGGTGTCGATCGAGGCCCCACCCTCGAAGGCATCCCAGAATACCTGATTGTAGGGCAGCTCGGTTTTCTGGTAGCCAAACGGGCTTTTCGGCTCGGTGACGGGGGGAACGAAGTTGAGGAGAGACATGGCTACCCCTTACGCCAATAGAGGATCGTTTGCGGAATGACAAACACGAGGCTGAAAGCGACGGCGGCCATCAGGCGGTCCCGCGTCGGATCGTAGGCGGTCCACAGCCAAAACACCGCGCCTGTTAGCACGGCGATCATCAGAAGCATCCTGGTCGCGCAGATCGCCGCGACCGCGCGCGCCGTCTGGACAAAGGACGGGCCGATATCTTCCTCAACGGGGCCCGAGGGCTGGGATGGCGCGAAAAGCTGGACAGGATCGCTCATTTAAAGAACCCCTCTGATTCGTCCCCGGATGCCCCGTTGATCCGGTGCTTGATGGCAGCAAGTCGCACGCCAGCGTTGATAGCACCCAACTTGTCGGCCTTTGTCGCATCCTTATTTCGCAGGATTTTTCGAATGCCGCTCTCCAGCTCCTTGAGGAACTGGTCGTCAGATCCATTCGTCTTCTCGTCTGACATCAGGTTCCCTGAATAACCTATTGGTAAACCTTAAACAACGATCATATCTGGTTTGGACCCAGAGGACTGTCTGGTAAAAACGGCGCCGCAGCTCGCATCGGCGCAGCCAAAAGATCGGCTGCAGGCCTGCTCGGCGTCGGCATTTTGGTGGCTCCGGTCTTTTCCGCCTCCGGAGACCGCCGTCGGATCATCTCAAGCAGCTGCTCAACCTGTCGGCGCGTTGATGCCCCTCCCGCCTGTTTCAGGCCGTATCCGATCAAGGGCGCGGCCGCTCCCAGAGGCCCGGCGGCGAGCGCGCCAGCACCGGCCGTCACGGCAGCCCCGAGCCCACCGCCGCCGCCGAGCAGATTGCCGCCCGTGCGCATCAAATTACCGCCCGGAGAGCCGTGGATAATGGCGTCCATCTGCGCCAATTCCTCTTCGCTAAAGCCGCGCGACTTTTTCGGGTTATTTCGGATCGACTTGATCTGTTGGCGGATCGCGTTGTCAGTATTAGCCCCGCTGTGCGCGCTTCCGGCCTGCCGTTCGGCCTTGTCAAGCGCTTCCTCGATCGTCTCCGCGCCGCGTTTTGCCGACCAGTTACCCCGCGCCTCTTTCGAGAGGTTGCCAACCCCCTCAGGCAAGGTCTCCATGAAATCGTCAAGGCCATCTATCGCACGACGGACCGCGTCTTTTTCGACAGGATCGGCGCCCGCCCTCTGGAGCAATTGCCGCACCGACTCGATATCCTGGTAAGTCGGATTCGGCAGAGCCTTCAATTCCTCCACGGCCCGGAACGTCTTTGGCGCGAGATAGTCGCGGTATCCGACCTTGGTCAAACCGTCAGACAGTGATTTTGCAAGATCGTTCACCGCTTGCGCTTCGATCGGAACGGCGGACTCCCTCGCCGCCTTGTATCCCGCATTAGATGCGCTCTCGATATCCTTGACCGTCGGAGCTGCCACGCCAGTGGCGGCCGCTGCGCCGCGCATGGCCGGGCTCAATGGGGTGGTCGCAAGCGCGGTTTCAAACGCCGGGCCGACCATCGCCTGAGAGGCCTCATGAGAGCCGGCGGGGGCGGACTGTGCAGCATCGATCAATTTGCGAGGAAGATCGGCCAAGCCGCGAACAGCGCGCTCCGGAAATGTCTGGTAGCGCTCGCCTCCGATTCCGAGGAGCTTGTCGGTAACGCTGCGATCCGGAGCTGAACCGGCGTTCGGATGCTGCTTCAGAACTTGCTCGCGAACCTGATCGTCGCTCGCGCCTTCGGGGCCGTCTAGCTTATAGGTGTTCCCGTCTGGCGCCTTGATCTGGTAGGTCGGCATTACTTTACGACCTCCGCCTTGCCCCAACCGTTATCGCCGCCGCCGCCTGAGTTTGGCGTCTGAGTCGAGCCACCGCCGCCCCCCCCCTGATCGCCGCGCATCCTTGCGCGCACTCTGTCCGGGGCCTTCTCGGCGATATCGACCTCGGTGGTGAATCCTCGAAGAGACCCCTTCACCGCAGATAGCGGCATGTTGGGATTGAGCATCTCGCGCGCGTGCTCAAGATCGGAGACCGTGCCTTTGCCGCCGCCGGAGATGACGCGTCCGTAGAGGTTGATGAGAGAGTTCATCTGTTGGACATAGAAGGCGAAATTCTCGTCGCCCTTCTCGATGTTCCATTTGTTCTCAATCTTGTTCCACGTGGCAAGGCCCTTGCCCGCGCTTTTCTCGGCGGCGGCAAGCACGTTCGGAATGGTCTGATGCGCCTCGTCCACCGCAATGGAGATTCCGCCCGCGCGCCGTCCGATCGCGCCGCCCTCTGTGATTATGCCCGATCTCTCACCTTCCCATGCATTGATTTCTTTCGATGTCGGCGCGGTGCCGTGCTCATCCGTGTATTCGTTGATGAACTGCTGACGATCCTGCGCGATGGCGGATTTTCCGACTCCCTTTTTCGCGTAGATGTCGATCAGCTGCTTGACGCCGGCCTGTTGTGACGGAGAGAGCGTTTGCACCCGCTGCTGGCCCTCGGGAGATAGCCAATAGGAGGCGCTCTGCTCGTTCTTCTGCTTCTGCTCGTCGCGCTTTTCCTGCAATTTGGCGCCCGCATCATGCGCCTTCTGCGTGAACTCCATGTTTTTCTCGTAAATCTGCGCAACCATCGTGTAGTTCTTAGCGGCCGCCGCGTCATAGGTGATCTGGTCGTGGTACTGCGCGGCGATCAGCTGAATCTGGCTCATCTGCTCGTCGATGCTCATCTTGCGGTTGTCCAGAGCGAGCTTGTATTTTTCCATCACCTGACGGTTGTTCTCCAGCGCGGTATTGTTTTTCTTTTCCCATTTTTGCGCGGCCTGCTCATAGGCCTGCAAATTGCCTTCCTGCCAGCCCTTGAGCGCGCCGCCGAATGCGGCAAGCGCGGCACCGCCGGGCATGCGCGTGAAGCGACCGGCCACTGCGCCGAGCACGGCGAACGCCGAGGCCCAGGCAAGCGAGTTTTTCTGATAGTCCTTCGCGTCGGGGGCCTGCGGCGGCTTCTGCTGCTGCCCCATCTGCGGCATGGGGGGGATATTGAGGGAGGGCTTTGGCGGCTGTCCCGCAGTCGGCGTGGGCGGCTGGCCCATCACGGAGAGCGGCGATTGCGGCGCAAGCGATCCAGCCGATGGCAAGGGCGTGCTGCGGCGCCAATCGTCAACGGCGGCTTGGTCGGGCATCCGGAACGGTTCGCCGGGATTGATCACATCGGTGTTGCTCATAGCGCGAACAAGCTCCCTGCCATCTTGGCGATCGAGCCAAAGACGTTGGTCAACGAATCAGAGTAGTTCTTGTCCTGCTGCAGCTGCGCCTGTCCGGCCTGCAGCAGCACCTGATTGGCCGCATTCTCAAATCCGAGACCCTGCCCGATCAGAGACGATCCGCCGCTGATCTCGCCAAGTCCGAGCTGGATCGTGCTCTGAATCTCAGCCTGAGCCATCGCGTTGATCTGCGTGTCAATGTTGGCGGTCTGGCTGATGAACGAGGTGTCGTTGTCCGGGTTGCGGCCCATGTTGTAGTACTGCTGCCGCGCCTGATTGGTGAGGCCGGTGCCGTACTTGCTCAGCTGTGCCTGCTGCGCGGGCGTGAGCTCGCCACGCTGCGCCATGCCGAGCGCCTCCTGGCCCTGGGTGACCAGCCCCTGCCCTTGCCCCGAGACCGTGCGGGCTTGGCCCTGCAACCACGGCACCTCGCCCTGCAGTTGCCCGAACTGGCCTGGCAACGCTCCCTCGCCCTGACGGAGGATGGCCCCAAGGCCAAGCGCCCCCACCCCGAGCGCGCCGGCCGACCCGAGATTGAAGCCTCCGGATGATGAACTACCGCCACTCGTGAACGAGTTCAGATTAAGCGGGTCGCCGCCGGTCGAACTGCCCATCGCGAGGTTGTCGAGGCTGTTGTCGGCCATGGCTAAAGCCCCGGTTTGCCGAATTGAGAGCCGATGCCGGCGGCGGGCGCGGGCGCTTGCTCGGGCGGGGTTGGTTGTGACACGCCCGCGGCACCGCCGCCGGGCGACAATGGCCCGAGAGCGAGGGGATTGTAGGCGCCTGAGGCCGGAGGACTTGCAGGAGGCTGTCCAGCCGGCGGCGACGAGGTATGATTTCCGCTCGGATCGATCTGCGGCGGGACGTTGGTGCCCAGCGCGCCGCCCTGCGGATCCATGCCCTGCAGCGGGAATGCGGGAATACCGAATTGGGCGAAGAAATCACTGCCAAACATCAGATTATCCCCAGGGCTTGCCGGATCACGGCGTGCTCTTGCCGATGATAGCCACTCCAGTCGTTGAATTCACCCTCATTGTCGAGGTTGACCGTCGAGAGGTCGGAGCCGGTGAGGCCAAGAGCACCCCGGAGCAGCTGATGCGCCTGCGCGTGCGACTGAACGATCGAGGGCCGCGCCTCGGCGGCGGTCAAAAATACCATCAGATCAAAATCCGGGATCAGGACAGCCGGTGTCGCGGTCGCCAAGGCCTGCACAAACTGCATGTGCTCGCGCGCGTGGCCAATATCGAAGGCGCCGTAGCCCGCAACGTCGCCGAAGTTCACGATGTCTGGAGAGAATTGAGGCATTCTAGCTCCATAGCGCCGTCTCAATGTATTCCAATTCAGCGTTGTTCAACGTGAAGCCTGCCAGCGTTCCGGTGATGGTCATGCCCAGATAGCGACCGGAGCCGCCGACACCGGAATGCCCGCTCGGCAATTGGAATCCCGTCGCCAGAGTGTAGGCCTTGGCCACAGTGCCATTCTCGGTGTCGAAGTTCACGGTCACGCTTCCGCTCCCGGTGGTCGTCAGCGCCGTTCCGGCGGCCAGCATCTGTTTCCGCTGCACCGCGTTGCCGTGATGGGTCAGCGCCGTCTGCGCCTTGAACGTGACGGGATTCCTCGGCTCCCCCAGAATGACCGTGATATCAGATCCTGAGCTGGCATATGTCACGGTCTTGCCGCTGGTCAGATCTGACGCGGTGACAACCGTGACCAGCGCATTGCCCTGCGACACCACGAACCACCGCTTGCCGTTGAAGACGAGCAGGATCGATCGCGTTGACGCCAGCGGGTCCTTGTAGCGGACCAGAAACGCGATGTGATGAATGCCGTTGATGTCGGCGATCGCCGCCTGGATCGGCTGGCTGAAATCGATCAGAGACTGGCCCGTCGTCGGATTGATCCGGAAGATGCCGTCGAGGTCGTCGCTGATCTTCTGCACGCTGGCGCCAAGCACCGCATAGATTCCGTTCGAGTTTGCGAACATGAAAATGCGGTTGAACGAGCCGCACGATAGCGGATAGATCGTGCCCTGATCGGACGACAAGGTCAGAACAGTGAACAGCGTGACGTTTCCGGCATTGTTGAGCGAGATGTTGCCGATCTGCTTGACCGACTGGTCGCCCATGATGAACAGGTAGTTGTTGAAATTGCGCAGAGCGGTCACGGCATGCACGAGATCATTGTCGTTGATCGAGAAAAACGCCGAGGCCCCGGCCGCGGAAAAATCGTCGAACCCTCCGGTGCCGGTGTATTGCACGATATGGCCATGTCCGAGCCATACTCGTCCGTCGAACACGGCGAGTGTCGGGCCGCCGGTGACGAATGGCCAGACATGCGCGGTTGCTGCCGCGCCGGAGCCACCACCACCTGAGAAAGCCACCGTCAGAGTATCGCTCGCGAGATATCCGGCGCCCGGATTGGTCAGGGCTATCGACGTGACGCTCGTGCCGCCGACGGTTGAGGCGGCCGTGGCGCCTGATCCTGAGCCGCCGCCCGTGAACGAGACCGCCGGTGCTGAGGTATAGCCACCGCCGCCATTGGTCACCGTGACTGATAACACGCGGCCGTCTCCGACGGTACAAATCGCGGTAGCATCATGGCCTGGGAAAACAGAGCCTCCGGAAATAGTAACCGTCGGCGCGGACGTATAACCGGAGCCAGGATTGTTGATGCCGATGATGCTGACATAGAATATTGCACCGTTGAACAATAGACCGCCGCATACAAGAGAGGCACCTGAGCCGCCGCCGCCTGTGACAGTCACGGTTGGAGACGGTGTTCCGGCGAAGTATTGACCGGGGCTGACGACGGTCACCGACTGAATACTGCGCGGGTCGATATTGGCTGTCGCCGCTGCACCGGAGCCACCACCACCACTGAACACCACGCCCGGGGCGGGGCCGTATTGCGTGCCGCCGGTGATGACGTTCACCGCGGTGACCTGCGGTGTGCCGATGGTGGCAACGGCGGTGGCGCCCATGCCGGAACCGCCGTTGATCGCGACCGCAGGCACGGAGGTGTAACCAGAGCCGCCGTTGGTCAGCGTGATGACCGGAGAGACGCCGCCCTGACGGACGAAAATCTGAATGTTGCCCAGATTGTTCCAGAGGCAATAGCCCGCAGTCGGATCGTTGATCAGAAGCTGCTGGCCCTGCCACACGGTTGCGTCCGGACTCGTAAAGGTCCCGGGCGGCGCAAATCGCGTCGATCGACTGTCCCCGATGTGCGTGACCCACCCGCTTCCGACCGAGGAAAATGACACGATCCAGTCCAGCCCACTGACGTTGGCGTAAAACTGAGAGGTGATGGTCTCGGAAATTGTGGTGATCGCGCCGAGCGGACCCGGTACCGTCGTCAGGTTGTTCGGCGCGATCGGCTGCAGATTCTCCAGCCACGACAGTTCTTTCTCATTGAGCGCCTGGCGCACGCTCGCCGTGTTCATCTTCTCGAATTGCTCGAAGACGATGAACTTGGAGGCTGCTCGCTGGGCTGATCCGGGTGGCGGCATTTAAGGAGGATCAAACCTCCCGTCAGGGTATAGCCATTTGATGCGACGCCTAGAACTCCAGGAAACTTCCACCCCCCCCCATATTGTCAGCACGAAAAAGGCTTCGACTCGATGGCCGTGTATAAGGTCGCTAGCTCTAAAAAAATGCAGCGGCCCGAATGAATTACTCCATGAATGACATTGATGATCCATTGTCTCACCTCGATACGCGCCGTTGGAACGAGCGATTGTACGGGTTTGGAATCCGCGTTCCGCCCGCGCCGATGATGATCTTCGGCACCCGCGCGGAATAGAGCTTGAAGTAGTGTTCGGCCTGCTCGAAATTCTGCAGCTTGTTGAGGCACAGCATCGCGGCCCAGTACTGCACCGCATCGGCCCACGGGTCGATGACATCGGTGTCGACATCCGTTGGATTGACCAGCGGTTGCGGCAGGGCCAGCACATCCCATTCCGAGACGTAGGGCTGATCAGGCGGCGGCTGGATCAGCACAATCCCTGACTGTTGATGAATGGTCCAGATCAGCGCGCGCTGATTGAAGGTCAGGAGCGAGCGCATGTAGGCCTGAAACAGCGTGAAGCCGCGATATTTCAGCATGTAGCGCTGATTGCCCCAGATGTACGAGATCGAGATCACGTTGAACACGCTGTTGAACGCAATCGCGGTCGCAGTCGCGCCGGTGCCCCCGCCGATATCCGTGATCGTCACGGTCGGCAACGTGCCGGGCGTATAGCCCTGCCCCCATTGCGTCATGTTGATGCCGGTGATGACGCCGGTTCCGACGCCGGGCCCGACGACGACGGCGGTCGCCTGCACTGAGCCAGCGGGACCGGCGGCGATCGTCACCACGGTGTTCGGGCTGTAGAGTGTGCCGCCCGCCGTGACGTTGCAGCCGACGATCTGAGAGTTGTTGCCGTTCGCCGAGAGCAGCGGATAGGCCTCGACGTTCGGAATCACAGAGACCGGCTTGTAGAGCGGAGAGAACGGCGCGTTCGTCGGCGGCCCGATGAAGAGCTTGCGCACGCAATGAAAATCGAGCGCAACCGCCTTGCGGGCGTTGTTGATGGCATTGGTCAGCTCGGCTTGGGTGAAATCGGCGTTGGTCTGGTCATGAACCAGAAACTGAACCTGCGTTGTGTAATCGGACAGCAGCATCCATCATTTGCCCCTCGGCTTGCGCGCGGGCAGGTCGTCGTCACCGGCCGCAATCGTCTCCTTGGGCATCTCTTTCGGCACTTCCGGATCGGCCGGGATCGGCGCGTCGATATCCGGGGCGGCAACCTCCACCATCTTGTAGACCACCGGCTTGATTTCGATCTTGTCGAACATGTCCTGCGCCAGAGACTTGCCGTTATCGCCGACCTTGAGATGCAAGATCGTGTTCCAGCCCTGACGCTTGCAGGTATGGCGGAACATCACTTCGCGATCGACGCCGTAGAAATAGCCGAAGAAGTGGTTCGCCATCTCGAGCTGGAAATTGTCGGACTTGCCGGGCCCCAGCTGAATTGGGATGCCGTCCCACCGATCGGTAAAGGGCACATCGAGGTTATTCGTCACCTTGATGTAGTGGATTCGCAGATCGGGCGCGCCGAGGTCGGGTCGTTCCATGGCTTCAATCCTTGAAGAAGCGGCCGGGCAGCATGGTGCGCTTGCGGCGGCCCTGCTCCTGCTCCCACATCGCGCCGCGCCCGCCGGTGGTCTCTCGCACGCTCGGGTTGGGCGTATGCGGCGGCCTCAGCTTCTTGCCAAGCTCGGTGTTTGTGATCTTCGGTGAGAGCCGATCCTCGCCGTAATCGCCGAGGTAGCGCTCTTCGGTCGTGTAGCGATGCGGCATGTCAGGACTCCAGAATGGTAAGATTGCCGCCGGTGCCCGACGAGATGCCGTTCCACGCCGTGGTGCATTGGAGCGTATCGATGATGAAGATATCGCCCGGCTGCAGGGTGATCGACCCTGCGCCGTTGATAATGGCGACGCCGACGCTCGATCCGACATAAGCCCCCTGCACCGTCGCGATGTTGGCCAGTGCCGGGATGATCGCGATCGAGACGCTGGTCGACACGTTGCGGAAGACCAGCGCGGATCGCGACGGATTCGAAGGCAGGACGGCACCCGAGGTCAATCCGACCGGGGTGCCCCATGCGACGGGCAGTGTTGCGCCTGTGGCGGCCATGTTCGTATCCTATGCTGCCGCTAACCAGACGGTTACGGTTGGCGATGTTCCGCCAGCCAAGGTGATGAGGTTGGCGCGAATTGCAATGACCGGAAATACAGAGCCGGTGCCGGCTATGGTGGCTGGGGCAGTGACCTGAAACAGAAAAAACCAATCTGTCCCGTTCAAGGTGCCCTCAACCACAACAGCTGCCGTATCCGGAGAGCCTGTAGTTTGAATCCACATGCTGTGCCAGAAATTCGGCACGTCGAAATGGATGGCCGTCCCCGGACCGGTTGTGGTCGCAGCGTTGAGAGACTGTCCGTGGAGGGCCATCACATCACCTCGTTTACTGCGGCCATTCGGCCCAGCAGAAGCTGGGAATGGCGACGCCAGTCTGGACAGGAGTTGAGGTCAGGGTGATGAGGCCGCCAGGGGCGATTACAATCCTGCCATCGAAGTCGACGTGTGCCGGGTTCATGGTCTCCGTTACCGTCGACAGCGTAATCAGCGGGATGTGGGTGGTAATCGCGCTGATAGTTGCCGCGGTGAACAGCTTGGCTTGGGCCACGCCGCCAGCGCCGATCGGGACTGCGATCGTGGTACCGCCAGCGGTGGTGGAGGTCGGAGTCTGCGTCGAGACTGATCCAAGAATCGTGCCAACCACGGTCGTTGCGCCGGCAGGCCATCCGATATCGAGAGACGCCAGCTCAAGGTTGACGCCGGAACCGAGCGGATTGAACAGCGTGAAGGTCGGCGCGGTGGTGGTGTTGACCGGGATGGTGACGCCGGCAATCAAGGCCGAACCGAAAAACAGGCGGTTGCGATAGGCGGCGGTGTAGAACTTTCCGTGCAGCTCGGCGACAATACCTTCCGCCGCCTTGCCCTGCAGGATGGGCTGATTCGAACCGTCAGCAGCCGACGTGTTGCTGGGCGCGCCAACTTGGCCAAAGATAACCGGCATTCTCTCTCTCCATTGTTACCCGCTGAGACGCGCGGGATCAGTTGCCGGGAACCACCGGCGGGACGAAACCGAGCTCAAAGGCCTGGTCGTTTCGAAGCACGCGCAAATCATCGCCTTGAGATTGGCTCGACATTTCGCGCTGCAAGAGGTTGGAGATCACGCGAAGCTCGATGACATCAAGCGATCCCGCGCCGGCCAAGCCGTTGCCAATCACATATTGAGTCATGAGGGTCCTCCCGTCTTTGTCGTGTCGACCTCAGCCGCCGGAGGCTCATCCGGAGCAACATCCGTAGCGGCAATGGCCGCATCGAACGCCGCAAGAAACACGTGGGCCTGCAGATCAATATCTGTCAGCCCTTCACTCGATCCCGCCTCATTGGCCGCCTTGATCGCGGCCTTGACCGCGTCGCTCCGGTGATGCGCCATTATTGAACCCGCGGTTGGAGGATGGAGGTGTCGTTGACGCCGCCGACCACGGCCGTTCCGGTGGCCTGCGTCGCGGCGATTGCGGACGCGTTGATCACGGCCACCGTCGGCACCTTCTGGAAACCGAAGCCGTTGTCCTCGATCGTGAACGAGGCGACCGCGCCGCCCGTGACCACGGCGACGCCGCGACCGGGACGCGGCACGAACACGTTGTTGTTGGAGGAGGCGGCCACGAGACCGAGCGAGGTTTCGAACAGCGGCGCGGCGCCCGCGCCATAGCCCGACCCGCCGGAGCCGAGCGTCACCGAGATCAGGGACAGCGACATGATCGCGATCGCGGTCGCGCCGACCAGGCCGCCGCCTGCGATAGTCACGGTCGGAATCGTGGTCCCGCTGTAGTTGGTGCCGCCGATCACGATGACGATTCCGGTCAGGGTGCCGGAGCCGGTCAGGGCCTGCGAGGTCAGCTGCGTGCCCGTCGCGCCGATGTTCTGGTTGCCGGGCACGGCGTTGGCCGGGAATACGAGGCCGGGCGCGGGGCTTGCCGCCGCGGCAAACGACCCGGACGGCCCGCCCGCGTAGTAGCCGAGCTGGGGGATGACATAGAATGTCGGCGAGGCCGCATAGCCGGCGCCGACATTGACCATGGTGATGGCCGAAATCGTGCCGGAGGCCGACAGCGTCGCAACCGCCGTGGCCTGCACGCCACCGGGCGGCGGCGGATCGATCACGATCAGGGGCGGCTGCACAAAGCCGGAGCCGGCCTGCGTGATGGTCGGAGCCTGAACCGAGCCGCCGACGATCGCATAGGCGGTCGCGCCGATGCCCGCGGTGGGCCCGGTCAGGACCACGGTGGTGCCCGTCGCCGTTGCGCCGATGCCGTTGGTGCCGCCGGATCCGGCTGCGGTGATCGCAGCCCCCGTCACGGTGCCCGACAGGTTGATGAGCCGGTAATTGTAGCCGTCCGAGGATATGTACTGACCATCGCCGGCCGGATCCTGATAGCCGCGCCACGTCTGGTTGATCGGGTCCCACCACTGCAACACCGTGGTCGATCCGGTCGTCACCGCCCACTCGCCGGGCTGCATGTAGTTGACGCCGCCCGAGGGCATCACGATGATGCCGCCGCCCTCGGCGACCTGAGCGGAGGGAAACGGGTATGCGCCGCCAATTCTGGGCATGGATACGACCTCAGATGTTCAGGAACGCGAGCCCATCGAACTTGCCGTGGGCCTTGCATTTCACGTCAACCAGCTCCAAAAGGCTCAGGATCGCCCCAATGTAGCCTAGCTGGTTGTTCGGCAACGTGGATTCGAACCCGGTGAACGAAAACGCGGCCCGCTCATGCAGGAAGAGCGAGAGATAGTTGGTGTTGATCAGATACAGCACGCCCTCGGGGCAGTACGGATCGGCATAGAACGGCACGCCGGCGACATCGAGCGCGCGGAACAGCGCTTCCGCCTTCTTGTCGGCGCCGAACGCGTTGCCGGGCGTGATGTTGTAGCGCTCCTGTGAAGTGAAATCCTGCGCCAGCAGTGTCCACGTTCCGAAGCCCATGATGCCGATGGTCGGCATCTCGCCCGTGGTCTTGGAGACCTGCGAGATGTACTGCAGCATCAGGTTTCGCGTCGGCGTGACGTTGCCGGCGCCGTGCACATAGGTCGATTTCCAGAACGGGTTGGCGGTGCGCGACACCCCGCCGTAGCTCACCGCGAAGCTGCCGTCGTCGATCGCGGCCGGAAGTCCGATCAGCTGCTGCTGATTGGCCACGTTGTTGAACAAGGAGGTCGCAAAGGTGTCGATCGTGACGTTGGTGGAATCGTTCATGCGCGCTTCGATCAGCGGCACCACCGAGTAATCGAGCTGGACCAGGCCTTCCATGCCGAGGAAGGGGATCGTCGAGACGAAGGCCTTGAGGTTGAATTCGGCGTTCTGAATACCGGGCTGCACGCCGGGCTGCTGGAACGAGCCGGAATAGTCGACCCACTGTCCCGACACCATCGGCGCGCCCTGCAGCGGCGCCGTGATCGGGGAGAGGCCACCGGAGGCGACCTGCGCCGAGGCGAGGAGAGCCGCGATCAGCGGCGCGGATTTCCAGAGCTGCACGTAAACGCGCGGCATGTAGGCCCGGCGAACCACCGAGGATAGTTCTGCCGCGATTGCGCCCGAAGCCGGGATAATGCCTGAGCCAAGTTGCGGCATCTACTTACCTCTTCCTCATGAATTCGGTGATCATCGATGTCGCGGTGTCGCGCGCGGCCTTGTTCGGGTCCGGCGCATACTTGGCGAACTCGGGCATTTCCCAGGTCGCGCCGTGCTCCGGAATCTCCCGGTTCGGGTTCGGATCGAGCGGCGGCTGTGTAGCGGCGTAAAGCGTCGCGCCATCGTCGTAGTCGCTGATGCCCTTGCGCTGCATCAGCTCCTGGATCTTCTTGACATCGGCCTCTTCGTACTTGCGGCCCTTCCCGTCGGGCCCGCCGGACAATAGCGCGGCGCGGCTCGCGTTCATCCGCGCCAGGATCTCGTCGTTCTGGCGCTTAAGTTCCTTCTGCTCCTGGTCGGCCTTGAAGGCCTCGAAACGATCCTCCACGGCGATGTCCGAGAAGGCCTGCTCATAGGACGAGCCCGGCTTGGCGGCCTTCACCGCCGCGGCCATCATCTTGCGCGTCTTCGGGTCGTGGCTGAGTTCGTGGAACAGGTCGGCGAGATCGGCGGCGGTCGCCAGATCGAGGCCGCGTTTGGTGCGCTGGAGCTCGGGCATGGATCAGATGGGCTTTCCGCGCTGCGCGCTCGGTCCGCCTCGCTCCAGCGTCATGCCGCCGGTCTTGTAGCGGTGGCCGGACGGGTCGGTCAGCTTCGTGCTCGACGTGAAGCCGCCGAGCTGGGTGTAGACCGGAGGATTTTTGAAGATTCCATTCTCCATGGAGCGCGTGGAGAGGTTTCCTGTTCTGACCTTAGGCCTGAGATAGTCCATTTTAGAATATCCTTCTATAGGCTCTTGGAAGTCATGCCGCGGCTCCCTCGCCGGGAGGACCGCCCATGCCGGGCGGCGGTGAGTTGTTGCTGACCAGGCCAGGCGGCGGGGCCGCACTGAGCGGCCCCTGTTTGCTGGCTTGCGCGAGCGAGACAAGGCCCGCCGGGACCATGTTGGCGCCTTCTGCCTTGCCAAAGATCGGATTGAGCGACTGGATGGCGCGCAGCAGCGCCTGCTGCTCTTTCGAGCCGGACTCGAAGGCCATCGAGGCCATCAGCAGGGCCGGAATGACGACCTTGACCTGCTGCATGGCCGCCGCCTTGTTGCCGGCGCCGCCGCCGGGCGAGAGCATCGGCGAGCCCCCCGGCCCCCCGGGACCGCCGATCGGCGATTTTGGCACCGCCGCGCCCGGGCCGCCAGCACCCGGCATGCCGCCGCCGGGCGGTTCAGGCGGGGCTGAGAGAGGGGATTGCGGATCGGGCATGGCGAACTTGATAGATCACCGTAGGTTCCCCTGTCAACTGCCTCAAGAAACACGCTTCTTGCGGATAGGCGGCGTTCTGCCTTAAATGGCGACATGTCGATTGGCATCCAACGCTCATGGATTTGCGAAAATCGCGCCTGCGCGGCGTGGTTTGATTCATACGAACCAAACCCGGAATGCCCGAAATGCAAGTGCGTGAGGGTTTCCTGGAGACCAAACGGCGGCCATATCGGCGGCGCGGCCAAATCGGCAGACACTGAGCTGCGCGCGCTCGCCGACATCTTCCGGATGGGCGACATGAACTCCGGTGAGGAGGGGCGTGCGGCCAAGAAGGTGCGTCTGCCGCAAGCCGCCCCTGGAGCGAGCCAACCCATCAATTTCGGCGGCTTCGCGGCGCAGGTCGACCCACGCTCATCCATGACGAACGAGAACCCCTCGGGCGCGCAGTGCGTCCCGACCACGAATCATTTCAACGTCAAGGCCAGCGCCGGAATCGGGCAAGCTCTCGGACCCGGTGCATTAAAGGGCCTCCCAAACATGCGCAGCAACACCGCGTTTGAGGGGTCTCACAAGGCATGATTATCCCGGACGATCCCGCGAAACTGCCGGAGTTCATCCGTTGGACCTTGGATGTCTGCCTGAAGTCGCGCAAGGATCGCAAGGACCTCTACGACCGCCGCCGCCAGTTCTGGCTCTACGGATCCGCGTCCGACCAGGACATCCTCTACAACCGCATCGAGTCGCATCTCGATCTTGTGTCCTCGTTCCTCTATTCGCAGGATCACGCGCAGTTCGCGCTCTCGGCGCCGCTCAACTCGCCGGACGAGATGGTCAAGCAGTACATGGCCGCGCAGGATTCGTTCAACGACGATTTCCGCGATGCCGGGCTGTTCGACTTCTTCGGCGACGCCATCATCGGAAGCCTCGTCTACGACTCGATGATCCTGAAAATCGGATGGTCCGACATCAACGAGGATGCGACCTGCAAGATCGTGATGCCGTGGCAGTTCGGCGTGTTCTCGGAGGAGATCACCGAGCTCGAATCCCAGCCGGCCATGGTTCACACCTATCACATCGATTATGACAATGCGTGCCAGCGCCTGGCGCGCGCCGGCCTCTCGGGCAAGATCGACAAGCTCAACGTCGTCAACACGCCGTTCGAATCACCGTTCCCGGAGATGATCACCCGTATGATCATTGCTTCGACCGGCGGGGAGAACCTCGCCGGCAATGTCACCGGCTCGCTCAATCCCTCCTACATCGCGCGGCCCTCGTATCACGCCAAGGTCGATCGCCCGCTTGTCCCCTTCCACGAGCTGACGATCTGGGATGACGAGCTAAGCGACTACCGGGTGTTCTTCATCGTCGACCCCGACACCATCATCTCGGATTCCAAGGCCACCATATCAGCGCTCAAGAACGCCAAGCAGTTCGGTGCCCAACGCGCGCAGCAGGAGCCGTTCTACAACACGTCCTGCAATCCATTCTTCCCGCGCGAGCACCCCTACACGCTGGTTCGGCCGTACGACGCGTACGAATATTTCTGGGGAAAGGCCCATATCGAATCGCTAATTCCCTTGCAGAACTGGTCGAACGAGCGGCTGGAGCAGATCCACGACATCCTCGGCCGCCAGGCCTATCCGCCGCGGGTTGGAAGCGGGTTCATGGGCCTGTCGGACGAGAAGATGGAGGCGTTCGGCGGCGAGGATACGTGGGTCATGGACCAGCTTCCGCAGGCCCAGATCAAGGAACTCTACCCCGAGATGCCGCCCGACATCTTCGCCGACTACATGTCGATCGGGAATCTCTTCATCGAAGCCTCGGGTCTTACCCAGACCATCGAGGGCAAGGGCGAGGCCGGCGTGCGCTCGCGCGGCCACGCCAAGCAGCTCGCGACCACCGGATCAGGTCGGATCAAGAAGGCCGCCATCCGGCTGGAGTCGCCGCTCGTCCGCCTCGGCAATCTCGCGTTCAAGCTCAACATGCGCAACAACGACGAGGCGATCACGCCGGACCCGAAGGAAGACGGCAAGCCGGGCGATCCCTTCTTCTACGCCAACATGCATGGCCGCTATTCGCTCAAGGTTGCCGGTCACTCGCACTCGCCGCTGTTCGCCGATGACAGCAAGGAGCTGGCGGCACTCTTGTTCAAGGCGCAGGCGATCGACCAGGAAAACCTGATCCGGCTGCTCAACCCGCCGAATCGCGACAACCTGATCCACGGTCTGCGCGCCAAGCAGAAGCGCGCCGCGCAAGCCGCGCTGAAGCGCCAGCAGATGGGAATGCCGGAGCCCGGCGCCAAGCCGAACGGCAAGGGCCGCGGCGCACCGGCCTAACCGAGGCGCAGATGCGGTACGTTCGGAAGCACCATCTGGACTAGCCACAGGATCGCGACCAGGGCGACAATCACCCACAGCAGCTGAATGACCTTCGGCGGGATCGGCAGCCCGATGACATCGGTCAAAACCCAGATCACCAGGTAGATCACGATGGCCAGAAGGCAGAGGTAAATCAGGAAGCTGACGACGGGCGCAATCATAGGCTCGGTCCTCCGCAATAGGATAAGCCGCAAGACGCCTTGCAAGTTCCAATCGCCTCGGCTAGCATCGCGCGCGTGTGACTGACAAACGGGCGTGTCGGGCGAACCCCGATTCCGACCGCCTTCCAACCAGAAGGAGACCACCATGAAGCGCAAGCATCGCCGCGGCGGACGCAAGTCCCGCCGGAAGTAACGAACAGAACGCCTCCTCCCATTCATCCTCAGCGCCCCCAGCAATGGGGGCGTTTTTATTGCGGAACGGAAATCTGCATCCGCTTGAGATACTCGGTAATCAACCGCTCGGTCGGCGGCGTGCCACCCTTCTCCTCGATCTCCACAGACTTCGCCAGCGTCAGCCCCAGATTCTTCACCCTCTGCTGAACCCACGTGTTGTAGGCCTGCCACGCCAGCGCCGCCGCCATCACGCGATCGTCCTTGCCGCGACCCTCCGCCCCGATCGAGCCGCCCTCGTTGGTGATGCGCTGCATCTCCTCGAGCAGCGGCATCGATTTCGGCACCATCCGGTGCAGTTCGATCGCGTTCTTGAACTGATTCATCGCGCGGGTCTTGAGATCGTGCGTGGTCCGCCACTGGTACAGCATCTCGCCACCGCCGGGATTGTCCAATCGCCGGTAGAAATAGTGCCGCATGTTCTTGAGGATGTTGCGGATGTGCGCGTTCTCGTCGGTCGGCCGGATCTCGGACGCCATCTTCTGCACCTTGTTCAATTCGTCGAAGACGGCTTGGCCCGGTCCGTTGATCTCCATGATCGGCATCGACCACGTTTGCCCGTAGTAGCCGCAGAGGTGGGCCATGACCCAAGCGCACTGATATGTGCTCGGCTGCGTCGAACAATATTCGGCGACCTGAACCATGCAGTCGGAATAACACCGCCAGATCGAGATAGCAGTTCGGTCCGCATCGTCGCTAGATCCGTAAGCCGGATCACAGGCGAGCACGTAGTATCCGAACTTGGAGGGGTGCTCCCAGATCCGCAGCTCGGCGCGCACGTCCTTGACTTGTCGGACCTCGGTTTCATCGAACTTCATCCCCAATTTGTAGCGGAAGGTCTGGAACGGCCGCTTCTTCGCAAACCGCATGCAGTCGGTCAACGCCTCCACCGTGAAGAACTTCGAGCCCGTCGCCTGAAACGCGTGGTCGTCGGTCCATGGATACTCCTGGTCCATCAGCGACTGGTCGCCGCCCTTCTCACTCGTCAAGTGCCAGCGGTACCACGCGATCTGCTGCAGCGACACCGAAAACCCGTACTGCTCCCGCACCTCCCGCACCCGCTTGCGCTCCAGCGGCGTCAACGAGGTCTTGATCCCCTCCGGCATGTAGTTGTCGAAGAACGGATGTTTGACCGGAAACTGGTTCCGCTCATCCCGCCACCATCCGATGAAAATCGCGCACTTGGTCGGGTCCGACTTCGCCTCGTCCCACATGTCGGAAAAAAAATTCAGCGAGTTCGCCGTCGACTCGTAAATCTGCAGCCGGTGCGGATACAGCGAACTCATCTGCGAGCGAAATTCTCCGAGATCGTCGCCATTCCCATAGAACGCCGTCTCCGTCGAATGCAGATAGTTCGCCGCGCCGCCGCGCCCCAGTCCGCCCTTCTTGGTTTCCGAGGTCCCCGCAATCAAATACCGATAGCGAGACCCGTTCTTGAGGATAAGCAGATTGCGGTTGTGCCGGACATAGTTGATCCGGAACTGCTTCGGCGTCTCAGCAAAGAACACCTCGACCGTCGCCCGAAAATCATCCCGAGCATCCTCCTTGTGCGTCATGAACACGCCGAGAAGACCCTTGTGCTCAAAGGCCCAAAACATGTCCAGCGCCAGGAAAAACGTCGAGATCCCAGCCTGCCGGTTCTTCAAGATGACAAACGTCGTCACCCCCCGCGCCAGCCCGTCCACGATGTTGTCCAGCACATACCGCTGAGAGCCCAGCAGCCGGAACGGAACCAGCCCATAATCCTTGCTCTGGACCTTCAACTTGGCCAGAAACGCCATGAACCGCTCAGTCGGAAACGGCGCGACCCCCTGGTACTCCAGCCGGAACGCGCCGCCCTCGTCCGCGGTCTCGATGTCGGTCATTTTCGCGGCCTCAGCGGAGGCTTCATCCGCTTTCTCCAGCCCGCCACAAACCCCAGCAAATCCAGAAGCTTGCCGCGTAAATCCTCCCGATCACGGTAACGCCGAACAGCCGCTTCACGCTTCAATCGCGCCAATTCAGGCTCAGAACACGGCATTCGTTTCTCGATCGTTTCCAAGAAAATCATTGCTTCCGTAGCACATCTCGATGATCAGCACGGTTTCATTTATTTTTGGGGGGTACTGCGTGTGTGGCGCCCTCCGGTCGAACTCTCGCGACCCATCGAGTTTTGCGCCGGCCGCGCGCCAGGCCGGAAATCCGTACAGAAACCGAATTATTCAACGATTTCAACGTGGTCACTACCAAACATCACAGATCGCATAACATCGATTATGGAACATTATTTACGTTAACCAACGATATCAATGGGTTAGCCTGTGTGATGTCGGCGAGAACCGTCAAGCTATGCGCCTCACGCGTGGCTAGCCAGGGTCTAAACGAGCTTTGAGGGGCCAAAACGGACCGAAATCGAGGGAAAAACGCCTCTGGAACACGAAATAGCCCATGGAGAGGCAATTGCCGTCATGCACCAAATATTACGTTACAGGTCATTGCCTCACTGAGTCTTTCCCGCGCTCTTGGGCCGATTTGGTCGCCCTTGGCGATGCGATAGAGTTGCATGCGCGAGAGGCCGGTCGCGATTGATAGGGCATTCATGGACAGCGCCCTTCGAGCGTTTCTTTCGACGACTGGCGAATGTCGAAGGGCGATCAGCCTTCGGACGATGTCGGAGTCTGAGAGCATGACGTGACCTTTCCGCGTGGCCCCTCGTGGAGGGGGCTTCCTTACTTGGGTGAAGATTTGAGGAGAGAAGAGAGGGGGTGCGCGCGGGCGTAATGCGGGACGCGCGATGAGATTGCGCTGATTTTGGTTTGGCTGTCAAATCGGAGAAATTCTTCAATGATTTCACTACTGCCATCTGCTGACAAATTATGGAACCGGATCAAATCACCTTGACATCGAAAAAACGCACTGGATAAGATATCAAGCATGCCGGCACCTCGTCATCCGCTCAAATCTCACATCCTGATGCTTGTGAAGCGTGGTGAAATATCAAGCTTGGCAGAAGCGGCTCTGATTGCCGATGTGTCGGCCCAGAGTGTGTTGAATTGGTTGCGTGAGGCGCGGGTTGATCTTCATAGGGCGAGGCTGGCCAAGCTGGCTCATCTTCGCACCCGTGCTCAGATGAGGATCGATGGGAAGGGGAGCGTGAGACCGTGTGTGCAAGAGCAACGACGGATGACACTTGAATCAGTGAGGCGCTTCAATGCAGCGAACGCAACGTCGGAACCGGATCTACAACCCGGCGGGCTTATATCATTGGCGCCGCAAGAAAAAGATGGAAGAAGCGATTGATGAGTCAAAGGCTTGGCTGCTGACTTGCCGTGAGTGCGGACACGTGGGGTCGCTTGATTGCACGTTGCGCGAGCTGCGTGCGTCACGGCTGATCTGTTCCGAATGCAGCATGCCCATCGGCCGTCGGGCCCCTTGACGCACCCCCAGTCTTACATTAGACCACGTGAGGTTCAAGTGGCGATTGGGGAGTATTCAAAATGCATGCCAGTACGCGGCACGCCGATGTGGGGCGCCTTTTACCACGCCATCAAGGACGCTAGGAAGCCTAGGAAGCGCTGATGCCGCGCCGCCCGATCAAAATTGGAATTGCCGCTGGCCACCTCATGTTCCGTATGGGTGAGGGGTCAAGCCTGTCTTGCGACTGCATCGGTGAGCCGTTCTCCTCGCAAATCGCATCCATCCAGGATGATTACGACCGCATCGTCTCCTGTCTCAGGAATGCTCGCAACATCCTGGCTGACGGAAAATACCTCTACGTTAAGGATATTGACCGATTGCTGTCTGAACTTGGGATAGCCCATGCCCCGGCGTAGGCCCATGGACGCGCTCCGCCGCCTCGGTTCCCGCATCCGGGCGAGGCGGCTGCACCTCAACCGCCCCTGCGGTATCGTGGCCAAGGGCGCCGAGATATCCATCAATCAGCTCGCGCTGTACGAGACCGGCCAGGGGCACCCGCCGGCCTTCACGCTGCATCGCATCGCGGTGATGCTGGGCACGACCTCAAGCGCGCTGCTCGGTGAGGTCGGGATGAAGCACGATGAGGAAGCTGTTGATTCGATGATGAAAATACTCAGCCACCCGATTGTGGGGACGGTTGTGCGCTACATGCAAGACATGCGGCCGGAGGATCGTCACTCGCTGCAGGTCATCGCGCAGGCATTTGCGAGCCGGACCAAGCCGTTAGATCGGGTGGAGGTGATGAGATGATGGGTTGGTTCATGGACAATCAAGAGGGCGCCGCAGGCTGTATGGAGCGGGTTCGGCTCGAACATGGCTGGCTCATCCGGAAGTGGATAGCTAACGGGAGCAGCACGGAACTTTGCATGGAGATTATCTTCGTGCCGGATCTTGGTTCTCCCGCCGCGTCTTGGCCACGTGAGGTAAGCGCCATATGAACGATATGCTTGCGCTCTCTATCGCGGTGATCGTCCTTGGCGTCGTTGTCATCATACAGGCCCTGCATTTGTGGCGGCTGGAGCGGCGGATTGAGGAGCTTGAGGCCGAGGTGCACGAACTTGATCCGGGGTGGCTACCATGACCACCGAGGTTCCACGCCACAAATTCTCGGTCGAGACCGTCGAGCGGCTGGCGATCGATTCGTACAATGCGGCGATCACGGCCGCCGTTGATCTCCTCGCCAGGACCGCTAGGCAAGCGGAGTTGGACCAGTACATGACGACGAAAAAGGCGCTGGAGACGGCCATGCGCGACATCGGGAGGCTGAAACGATGAGCGAAATTGAATTTGTTGAGCGCTTGAGCCTGCACGAAAAATTCAGGCTAATCGAAATCGCTCATGAAACCAGGGACCAGGAAATCCGGCGCGCCGCCTTGGACATCATCTTGCAATCGCTCTATCCGCCCGTTCAAGTCTCAGGCCTCAACGAAAAGATACGGGAATGAGCGAGATGGTGGAGCGGGTGGCCAAGGCCCTGTGGGAACAATATTCAGTGAGTATGCATCCATGGTCTGAGGCAAAGCCCTACGAGCGAGAGAAGCTCCATGCAGATGCTCGCGCGGCGATCGCGGTGATGCGGGAGCCGTCAGAGGCGATGCTTCTGACGGCCGCCAAACTCGGAACTCTCTCCAGTCATGGAGCTCCTTATGAGACGTGGCAAGAAATGATCGATGAGGCTCTGAGGTGAGCGGCATCACGCCGGCCGCGATGTTATCTGACTACCGCATGAACTGCGACTCGTTCATGCGGGGCCAAGCGTCCATGTTCCGGGCCATGTCGGCGACCGAGCAGCGGGAGTTGTTGTTTTACATGAACATGCATACCAGCATGACGCTGATGCAGCTGCAGGCGGCGATGATGCGCAAGCCGCCGATGAATGGGGGATGACGTGAACGACAACAAGCCGCTCAACGCGCAGCAGTACGCCGCGCTGCAGGCCAGGTTCCGGGCTGACCTGAACGCCCGGATCAGCGATATCGAGCTGCGGAAGCTGGCGCTGGACCATGCCTGTAGGCTCATGGCGTGCCCGCACGTGCTGCTGACTCCGGCGGACCTCCACGTCATGTTCCGGGAATTTCACGCGTTCCTGAGCGAGCCGCTGCGGGCTGGGCCGCCCTCCTAGCCACTAGCCTCACCTGCAGTCCCCCGCGAGCTTGAGCGCGTGCCCGATCGAGAAGCAGGGCGGGGCTTGGTCCGGCACCTTCCACTGCGAAGGAGTGCCGCTAAAAGTCGCAGCAGGGGTCTCCACATGCCCTTCCGTCGTCGTAGCGCTAGATCCGTTGATGGTGATGGTGCCCTCGCCATCCACTATCCATCCGCACAGCTCCACAGCGCGAATGACCGACCAATCGTAGATCCCAGGCTTAAGCCTGATCGTCCGGTTTGGCCAGTCGCACACCACGTCCTCGCGGGTCATGGGGCGTGCTGGCGCCATCTGCAGCACTCTGTGCTGCTGCTCGTAGATACTGTGAGCGAGTGGCAGCACCACAAAAACTGCGATGCCGAGCAGCATCACACCGAGCAACTTCCACTGCGACCGGCTGATGCTCATGCCCATCTCCTTTCCATCCATTTCCGGAGCCTCGGATATCCGGAGGCCCATGCGAATGCGCATGTGATCAGTAGCGGCGCATGGAGGCCATACCAGCCATCGTCCCTGGTCATGACAACGAGCACTGCGATCAGCAGGCAATGCGTGAATCTGTGGTTGAAATCATCGCTCATGCTCATTCCTCCTCGGTTCAGCGTTGCTTAACGTGCGGAAATACATCCTCAATGGGGAAGCGCTGGCGAAACTCCTTGAGCGCGTAGTCAGAGATGGATGCGGCCAATTTGGCGTCTCCGGATCGCCCCAGCGCGGCACAGGCCGCCCGCGCCCAGAACTCCTCATCGGTGATGCGTTTGGTCATCCTGGATATTCTTCCTTGATCAGCTTGTATCTTTCGCCATCGATCCAGATGACATCAGGGGCGAGCCGCTGCTCAGTCTCTGCCACCAATACATAGCCAACGTTTTCAGCTACAAGCGTCGCCAACCTGAATTGCTCATGACATGAGAGAGCAAAAGCAGTTTCGCACAGGTCCTCGGCTTTCGTTTCGGTCATCTGATTTTCTTTCCTCACCAGTTGCATTCTTTTCCCGCAACTCCGACGCAAACGATTCAGACCTCCTCAGAGAGATTTCTTGCTTGCCGTCGCGGGGGCCGCTTCGAAATCTCTCTACGATGGATCTAGCCTTCCTCAATAACAATTACCTTTGTACCCGGCGATCCGATGCCAAAATTCAACTGCACAATAGCCGTTTCAGGAGCATCTTCGATCTCTGAAATCTGATCTTCGGTAAGCCTGTCGCGGTAGACCTCGATCGCTTCGTGGCGCTCATGCGGTGCGATGAAAATCAATGCGTTCATGTGCTCATTCCTTCTTTGATGCTTGCCGATGAAACTGAGTTCAGATTGCGGATGCATAGCTTTGCCGGTGAAAGCAAAGCCGATGCCTGAAACTTGAGACGAGTCGCTGGAGAGGCATAGACGGATCAAGACAACCTTGGCAGGGGACGGCGGTGGCCTTCTCCGTCATTATGTCCGCTCGACGCGGGATAGCGGCCACCGATCCGTCAGCAGCGCGCCTGGCCTGCGGGTCGTAATTATCACCGGAGCCCGCTCTTTTTGAGATTCTGCCGCGGGAACCCGCAACAGCCCTGGGTAGGCTCGCGGACCTTGGCCCGATGGACGGGTTTGTCCAGGGTTTGGCAGAAAACGAGGGGGGATTGGATTTCGGACGGGGAAGTGCTAAGAGTGCACTTGAATGGTCGATTGGTCCGGTAAACCAGTCTCGATCTGCGCCGGTCAAGCTGAACACTTGGCCGGCGCCGCCATTTAGGGGACCGCGTTGGCCGCTGTCAATCCTCATCATCGGGTTCTCGCCATCGACAGCAGAAGGTCGCGGAACGGCAACGGGGTGGCCCGTGCCTCTTTTCGTTGAATATGCCGGATGCCCATGGCGGCCAACTCATGTCTTGGGCGGTCGGTACTGATCCAGCCAACAGATTTAGATTTTCCTCTAATAAGTTCCGGTAACCTTACAGGTTCATGTGCGAGCAACCACGTCGCCTTGCGGCACGGATGTCCATAATGGCCCTGCTCGACGTGTGCGATTGAAAATCCGCTTTGACGGATCCAGCAGCCCGACGCGTCAGGGCGAGGTAGATCAAACGCCTTCCATGCCAGAGAGAAAGCTGGATGCTCGATGACGCCGCCGCAAAGAATCAGAGCCCGCAATGCAGATTCAAAAATTCCGCCATCGTCGCCGATTTTATGCCCATATCTAGCTTGGTTCACCGGCGCCATCTGACACCAGCGCTGACATGGCGGATGCGCGACGATAGGATATGGCCCACGGTAGAAGCGCGCATCCCTCGCCTGATCCCAAGGATCGACGCCGTCGAGCCCGAAATAGCATCCACCCGTTTCGACGAACAGCGCTGCGACGGTGTCAATCCTCATTCGGCGGCCTACTTGGTGTTCGGGTTGAATCTCCCAACGGCAGAAGATTTTTATATTCCCCACGCTTAACCGCCTCATGTGCGTCGTGAAGAGATTTACGCGCGCCACAGCGATAGATATGAGCCTCGCGAGAGCGAGGACAGCGCCGCAAATGATCGGGCGCCTGGGCCGACCCCACAGTCGGGGCAAATAGTCCAAGTCTGGCTCATTCGGCGGCCTCCTCCGTTGAGGATATTTCATCGCGCGGCAGTATTGTGATCCGAACGCCATCACAATCAGCCCATTGCATCATAAATTCACGCACGATCGGCCGGTGATCGCCCTGGATGATGCCGTGGGTCACGAGCAGATCCATCGCCGCCTTCTCACGATTGCAAAGATCCCATGTATCGTTGCTCTCGCGCGAGCTGACCTCGATCAGAATGGAGACCGGGCCTTTGATCCGCGGCGGCTTCTGGCGCCGCAAATACCAGCCAGCTTGTGATTTCCACGCCGCATATTTCGGGCTGTCGATCCGGCCGCGACCTTTGTTAACGAACAGGTTGTTGGTAGAAGGACTCATGGGTAATTGGATAACGGTCATAGCATTATTCTTTTGTTGGACACAACGTCTCATCGCCGTCGCGGCTCCGGTGCCCGATAGGCAAGGGCGCAGTGATGCCAGCAGTACGGCTTGTCGATCTCGGCATTGAGCCCGCAGAAATATAAAGGCTCATCAACGGGGTAACCAGAAATAGGCCAACGACATTCCCCCGTTCGCAGCTCAAGCAGCGTGACGCGCCGGGGCTCGATCTCGATGACCTGCGGTGGCGCCAACTCGGCCGGAATCAGCTTCGGGCCACTCATCGGCTTGAACATGGTTCGCTCCGATCTCTCCGGTTTCGCCTGTTTTTTAAGGCCGCGCCGCTTCTTGCTCTTGTGGCCGCCGACCGGGATTTTCGATTTGAACTTCTTGCGCGATGACCTTCCGATGGTCGAGTTTCGCGTGTAGGTTGTGCCGAATGTCTTGTTGATCCGCGCCGCCACATCGGTATGTGAGATGCCCCTGGCAATCAGACGCTTGAGCATCTCATCCTGCGGCGGCGTCCATGTGTTGTTGCGATTGCGGTGGCCGTCGATAGTGAAGCCGGCATCAGTCATTTGAAACCTCAGAAAGGAATGTCGTCATCATTGGATTTGATCGGCTGACGAAATAGGTGGAAAACTCTGGAAATCTTCGACCAGAGATCGCGCCACCATTGCCGGCGGTTCTCGAGATCCATCTCTTCCTGGTAATCGGCTTGGAGCTCAAGTTGGGCATTAATTTCCTCGTTGCTCGCGTACCAACTATGTCCGCAACTACAGCGGCAGCGTCCGTCCAGAATATCGATATCATATTCCTCGTGATCACATTCGGGGCCATCGTCATATGGCGATCGGAGCTTCCATTCGTCGTACGAATCTTTCCAGCTATCGTCATTCCAGCTCATCTTGAGAACCCCGTCACCTGCTGGATTGCCGCGAGGAACTCCGCGCTCGGGTCGGCGAGGAACGCGGGCATGTCGAGAGCATCCGCAATAGCGCTCATGTCTGGCTTAAACCCGGTCTCGTGCCAATCCCCGCCGGTCTCACTATCCTCACGATAGAGCTGCGCGATCATGCCGGCGACGATGTCGTTGAATGGGGTGACCTTAGGATCATCCGCGCCAGAACTCTGAATTTGTCCGGCCATCACATCATCAGCACAGGGCGTTTGTGACGTAACGACCGGATCACCCGCGCCAGGAGCTGACGATATCAGCTCGCTCCGTCCCGGAGGTTGGGAGCCGTGACCCAGCGCGGGTGAAGGTTGAATATCTGCGCAGCGGGCGCTTACAGTCGCTCCGACAGTTTTGAGGCACGTCAATTCGTACCGCTGCGCTTCCACCTGCGACATAATCCGGCATGTCACTATCGGATCAAGTGCGGATGAACTCGGGAAGGCTTCTGACGGGCCAGTCTCGCTCTGGCTTAACGGACATGATTTTCCCGACAGTCCGTGCGCTGTGACCAGAGCGGGCGACTTAACCCCGTTATAGTCCGGGATGCTGGCGGGCAATTCTTTCATGCCGCCGTCAGAACTCGCAATAGGGACTGCGGCCGCCTCGGGGCGGGGTGTTGCCGGTACGGCGGCCGCAGTTTCCGCCTGGGAGGTGGCGGAATGGTAATCGATCCAGGGGTTTGGCAATTTAGACATAAAGGTCTGGCCTCAATTTTGCTCTGGGTATCCCAGTTTTGCGCTCGATCTGAACCGCGCGCTCAGCCGGAATACCAATTTGTTCCCATCGCGTGATCTGGCTTTTGTTGACCCCGAGCCGCCGCGCCAACTCAGCCTTCAAAATATTCTTGTCGGACAGCATCTTGGTGAGATTGATTTTCATGGCTGATAGCCGTTGCATATTTAGCAACCGGCGTCAACGTATTTTATTTTTCTTTCCCCTCTTGCGTTGTGTTGCGTAGTGTGCAACTGTTCGGCGTCAGACAGGAGCGCATATGGCCAAGTTCAAGAGAACTCCATTTCACGTCATCGCCTATCCTGGCGATCTTCTCGGCAAATTTGTACATGCTGCAGATGCCTTGCGAGTTGCGCAGATGTGGTCGGCGAGATGGCAGGCGTGGGCCGAGGTTCGCATTATCGATCGGGATGGCGCCGGCCTAATTGGCCAGTTCGATAAAGGCGAGCTTGCGCCAGAGTTCAGTTATCAGCAACACATCGTTTTTCCGCCGCGTTGCGACGGCCCACCGGCCAGCGACGATGGCGAGTTCATGGGACATCCGCTGTGACGCCACACAATCGCCGTCGCCATCTCGCGCTGTTCCGGGTCTATCCTCCAATCAAGGAGCGTGCCATGGAATATCTTATCGTAATGATCGACTACGGCCGGCGTGGACGTGAATCGATCGTTGATCCGGAGATCACGCGGGCCAACGTCATAGACCGTATCCGGCACAAGGAATATGGCCAGATCGCCTTCATTCATCATGTGCGCGGTACCGAAGTCACCGACGTGACGAACGAGCTTCTGAGCGAGGCCGGTTTCTATGACGACCCGCCGCAGAACTATGACCGGCAGGCAGCGGCATTTGATCACGCGCGGGATTCGCGTAAGCATTCTTAACCGCAGAATTCCGCTGCATAGGAGACGACGATAATGATCCACGATTTCGATAAGACCAAAGGTTGCGCGTTTCAGGGCGATGTCTCGATTGTCCCGATTCCCGACAAGATCAAGATTTCCACGGTCGACGAGATCAAGCCCATCGACGGACGCCTGATCCTGCAGGAAGGCGAGGTGAGCGGGCATCACCACGCGATCGATATGCGCCAGAAAAATTTCCAAGCACAGCCGCGTGAGACCGGTGACCCATTGCTGGCCACCCGCGATCCGAAGCTGCGCAAGGCACTCGGTGGTGCTTCGCGGAAGATTACCGCGAGCGCGCGCATGTACCGTGACCCGGCTGCGGTCCGTGCGATGGTATCGGCCGGGATCATGACCCGCACGGATCTCGCCATCGGCTGTCTCGTGGTGGAGGCACCTGTCGTCATTAATCACGAAGAGCACACCGGGATACGTCTTCAGCATGGCCGCTATTTGATCGGGCGCCAGATCGAGAGCGCGGGTGCCGAAACACGTATCGTTGCAGATTGAATTATGAATGATGCCATGGCTCTCACCGTCTCTCCTGCGTCATCGGTCTGATTTTATTCGATGAACTTTGGGCGATCAGTGAGGCCTTGGGCGAAGGGTTTGGCAGAAAAATATTGGAATCACAGGATGATGAAGAAAATTGAACGTCTAACGCCAGTACAGGCAGAACTGCTGATAAAGTTTCGCGCCGAGATGTGGGCACAGGGAACGTCTTGCATGCCGGCTGATCACGCGGCAGCTGAGCGGGCTATCACTGACGCATATGCAGTTGTCAACCTGCCTGCGCCGCTGTTTTTTTGGATGCCGTCGCCGATGACGGCGGCGATAGCTCTGCATGTCCTGACAAAGATTTCTAAATTTGCCGGCCTCAGTGACGGCCTCGGTGCCGGTCTCAGTGCCGGCCTCAATGACGGCCTCAGTGACGGCCTCGGTGCCGGCCTCAGTGCCGGCCTCCGTGCCGGCCTCAGTGACGGCCTCGGTGCCGGCCTCCGTGCCGGCCTCAGTGACGGCCTCAGTGACGGCCTCAGTGACGGCCTCAATGACGGCCTCAATGACGGCCTCAGTGACGGCCTCAGTGACGGCCTCAGTGCCGGCCTCGGTGCCGGCCTCAGTGACGGCCTCAGTGCCGGCCTCGGTGCCGGCCTCGGTGCCGGCCTCGGTGCCGGCCTCAGTGCCGGCCTCCGTGCCGGCCTCAGTGACGGCCTCCGTGCCGGCCTCAGTGACGCCGGCCTCAGTGACGGT
>WNGK01000510.1_pt1 | contig 39444 bp, 32 predicted proteins | sample 5400601 | NCBI WGS metagenome assembly WNGK01 (sample SAMN13153376, study PRJNA577476) | soil metagenome | isolation source: 60 cm soil or saprolite under Garry oak tree replicate 1 | place: USA:California | collected 2016-06-15 | reverse complement strand
TCTTGCTGCCATCCTTCAACAGGGCGTTTCTTCGCGGATCGCAGACTACAAGATGGCTGACGTGAGGCTTCAGCAGGTCATGTAACCAGGCGGCAGAAGTTCCTTCTTCAAAGGTTACCGATAAAGTTCCGCGTAGCCCATCGATGAACTCAAGAATCGTGGCCGCTTTGGTCTCCAGGATGCATTCCATGATCAGCTTACCCGAGCTGTCCATGACAGCAACTGAGATCGTTGCTTGGTGAACGTCCATGCCAATATGCTTTTCTGAGTTCATAACGGCGCTCCTTTTCGGTAAGTGGTGGTCCGAACAATCACAACCTACCGCAAAAGTGGGCGCCTTTTTATATTGCGTGGAATCAGAGCGATGATGGGGCCCAGTGTCATCAATAGAAACGAAAGCGAGGCTGGATACTTGGTGGTATTCAGAAACGCAAACAGCGCCGGCATCGGAGGCGCGCCGTTCCGTCCCTGCAGGGAGATATGCCATGGACGCGGATCTCCGTACAAGTTAAATCCTCGCAGCACCAGAAAGATTCCTACCGCCGAGAGTCCGATCGCCAGGCACAATCGCTTTCTTTGCGAAGGTTCCAAAATCAGGATCTTGCCGAAGGCATAACCTGCCGCCATAACGCCGATCCACGGAATGATCGAGTAGAGCACGATCAGGTTGGGGCCGTTGAGGCCAAACTGGATGGGCCCGGCAAAAAAGCCGACATAGAACATTTTCCAAAGACCCGAAAGCCGGTTCTGGTCGAGACCCTCCAGCAGCCCGCCCATGTGCGAATCCATCAGGTTGTGAGCCGCGATGATTGCCACGCCGATTGGGCCCACCACAGGCAATGGTAGCTTCACCAATCCAGCCATCAAGATCATGCAGCACCCAATGACCCAGATGACGCCAGCCATTTCGTAATGCATGAAATCGAAATTGAAGGTCCAGGCTACACGCAGAAATGTAAATTCAAGAAATATGAGCCAGGCACCGCGAATCAATAGATATCGTGACACGTCGCCGTGCTTCCGGCCGTAGAAGAAAATGCTTGTCCCGGCCAGGAAGATGAATGCCGGCGCACAAAAATGGGTGATCCAGCGGGTGAAAAAGAGTCCTGCCGTGGGGCCGCCGGCCGGAATCCCCGAATACACTCGTACGTGATCGATTGCCATCAGGATCATCACCGCGCCGCGGATGAGATCAACGGACCAGATCCGGGATTTCGGCGCAGCGTTGATCGCGAGCGGAGTAGGAGAGAGGGCAGCGCTCATGATTCTGCTCCGGGGAGCGGGAGCACTTCTTAGACGCGCTCTCGCAAGATGGTCACAATCTCTTCGACGCCTTTAGACAAAACGTTTTTTGGATGGCGGTTGCATGCGGATCCCCGACCGTCGGAGGCCTCGACGGTGACACGATATCACGCGCGAAGAAAATCCCGGTACGACCATATCCTCTGTGGTTGCAGCTCGTTTCCCGAAAACCAGCCCCACGAGCCGAGAAACGCCTCTCACCGCATGCTAGAATCAATACAGACTCAATGCTTCCTGACATCGAAAATCTGCTGAAACTGCAAGACACCGACAAGGAAATCCGCCGTCTGCAGGACGAGGTCGCCGAATTCCCCAAACGCGTCGCCGTTATCGAGCAGAAGCTGGCAGGCACCAAGGCGCAGCTCGAAAAGGCCCAGGCTGCCGTCAAGGCCGACGAAGCCGCCCGCCGCAAGTACGACACCGCAATCTCCGACCTCCACGGCAAAATTTCCAAGTATCGCGACCAATCTCTCGACGTCAAAACCAACGACCAGTACAAGGCGCTGCTGCACGAAATCCAGTTCGCCGAAAAAGAGATCGCCGCCAACGAAGACAAAATTCTCGAAATGATGGTTAACGCCGACGCGCGCGACAAGGAAGTCAAAGCCGCCCAAGCCGAGCTAAAAGCCGAGACCGCCGAGATCGAAAAAGAAAAGGAAGAAGCCCGCCAGCGTACCGCCGAAGACGAAAAACTTCTCGCCGAGTGGCGCGGCAAGCGCGATCAGATTCGCACCGCCGTCAACGACGACCTGCTCCGGCACTACGAGCGCGTGTCGAAGTTTCGCGGCAGCGGCATCTCCGAAGTGCGCGATCAGAAATGCATGGCCTGTCGCGTCATGCTGAGGCCCCAGACCTACAACGAAGTTCGCTCTGGCACGCAGACCATCGTGTGCGACTCCTGCCAGCGCATCCTCTACTTCAATCCCGCCGAAGAGATGGCGGATCTCAAGCCCTCGACCACCCGCGTCAAACGCCATCATCCGAAAATGGATGCTCCCCAGGCCTGGTATTACCGCGCCGAGTTCGCCGACCTTGGCGAAGTGTTTTTATGTCTGACCAACGCCCGCGGCCAAGCCAGCCGCCGTATCTACGACGTCCACACCGGACGCCTCATCGGCGACATCCTGATCCGCGAAGGCGACTATCGCCAGGCCTTCCCCGAAGACATTACCGGCGCCATCCGGCTGAACGGCAGCTGGAGCGAAGCGGAACTCGAAGCCTTCGGCAGCGAACTTCCCATGGTGGCGTTAGACTCGCTGCGCTTCGATCTCGACCACGCCCGCCACGAAGCCGCCGCGGGCTCCCACGCCAAAGCCGAAGCCCACCCAGTGCCAAGCGAACAAGCCGCCAGCTAAGCGATTCATGTGGAAGAAAGGTTATGTGGGGACAGCCGCCCTTGGCTGTCCGTCGAGCGCAGCTCGACCCTGCCAACAGCACCTGACACCCAACGTTTAAGATGTCTGCATGCCTCAAGCTCCTCCCTCGAGCCTTCCAACAGTCAAAGTCTCTCCACGCGGCGCCACTCGGCTCAAAGACGGTCACGTCTGGGTCTACCGCTCCGACATCGTTTCCGCCGATGCCGTTCCTCCCGGCTCCCTGGTCCGAGTCTCCTACCATCGCGGCAAGCCCCTCGGCACCGCCCTCTATTCCAGTTCCTCGCAAATCGCTATCCGCATGATTTCGGCCGATCCCGTTGAAGATTTCCCAGCCCTGCTGCGCCAGCGCATCGCCGATGCCATCGCCTACCGCAATCCTCTAGTCCACAACACCGAAGCCTACCGCCTCATCTTCAGCGAAGCCGATTTCTTGCCTGGCCTCATCGTCGATCGATACAACGACATCCTCTCAATCCAAATCCTCACTCAGGCCATGGACGCCGAGCCCGTTCGCGAAGTCATCCTCGCGGAACTGACCGCCCGCCTACATCCAGCCTCCATCATCGAGCGTGTCGATCCGCGCGTCCGCGAGCTCGAAACTCTACCACCTCGCACCTCCGGCCTCCTGCGAGGCGAAAAATCCGCCACCACATTCACCATGAATGCAATCCAGTTTCGTTTCGACGCCCTCGAAGGCCAGAAAACCGGAGCCTTTCTCGACCAGCGCGAAAACTACGCCGCCTCCGTCCAGTACGCCAAGGGAGAAGCCCTCGACGTTTTCTGCTATCAAGGCGGCTTCGCCCTCCATTTCGCCCCGCATTGCTCCCATGTCACCGGAGTCGACAGCTCCCGTCCCGCCCTGGAAGTCGCCGACCAGAACGCCACCCTCAACCGCCGCGACGGCCACCCCGAGATCGAATGGATCGAGGCCAACGCCTTCGACCTGCTCAAGGACTACTCCTCTTCCAATCGCCATTACGACACCATCGTCCTCGACCCGCCCGCCTTCGCCAAAAGCAAACGCGACCTCGACGCTGCTCTCCGCGGCTACAAAGAGCTCAATCTCCGCGCCCTGAAGATGCTCCGCCTCGGCGGGATCCTAGTCACTTGCTCCTGCTCCTACCATGTCAGCCAGTCGAATTTCCTCGAAATGCTCGCCTCGGCCGCCCTCGACGCCCACCGCACCCTCCGCCTGATCGAGGTCCGGGGACAGGCAAAAGACCATCCTGTCCTGTTGAATATACCGGAAACAGCCTATTTGAAATGCGTCATAGCGCATGTAAACTTATGATAATAAGGTGTATTCAAGGATTGATAATAACACGCTAAACTTTTATGCTTCTTTTGCGCTAACCCAGCGTCAAATGGAAGTGAACCGAAGCCTTTAAGACTCCGGTCTCCAATCGAGAAATCTCTGAATCACCAAAATTCTGAAGGAGGATTTAGCCATGACCGTACTTACCCGTTGGGAGCCCTTCCGTGAGCTCTCCACCCTACAGGACCGCATCAACCGCGCCTTCCGCGAGTCTTACACCGGCGCAGACCGGGACGATTCTCTGACCACCTCGAGCTTCGCCCCCGCCGTCGACGTCTACGAAGACGAGCACCAGGTCACCCTTAAGATCGAAGTGCCTGGAATCGACGAGAAAGACATCGACGTCCGCGTCGAGGGCAATACCCTCAGCGTGCACGGCGAGCGCAAAATCGAGAAGGAAGAGAAAGAAGAGAACTACCGCCGCGTGGAGCGCCAGTACGGCAGCTTCACCCGCAACTTCACTCTGCCCACCACCGTGGATTCCGAGAAAGTCACGGCAACCTACGACAAGGGCGTCCTGAAGATCGCGCTCCCCAAGAAAGCCGAAGCCAAGCCCAAGCAGATCAAAGTAAACGTTGGCAGCGAAAAGGCCCTCGAAGGCAAAGCGCCAAGCAAAGCCGCATAAGCGAACTTGGTTTATGTGGGGACAGCCGCCCTCCCGGCTGTCCGGTCGAGCGAAGCTCGACTCGCTCTTTGCGGGAGGCGGCAGAGGTGACCGCCTCCCGTTTTTGTTGTAGCGCCGGCGTCCCGCCGGCTGTCGTGGCAGTGCCCTCGCCGCCACACTTGCCATCTCAAAGAAGAAGCTGGAAACTGGAGTTCATCATGCCAATCCGTTGGGATAAATTCACCGTCAAAGCGCGGGAAGCCGTCCAGCGCGCCAGCCAGCTCGCCTCCGAGCACGGCAATCCAGAACTGCGGCCCGTCCACCTGCTGGCCGCGCTGCTCGAAGACAAAGAAGGCATCGTCCCGCCCGTTCTGGAAAAAATCGGCATCGGCCCGCAGGCCGTTTTGTCCGAGATCTACAAAGAGCTCGAAAAACTTCCCAAAGTTTCCGGAGAAGCCGCCCAGGCCACGCTCTCGAACGAAGTCAACAAGTTGCTCGAACAGGCCTTTAAAGAAGCCTCCAATTTCAAGGACGAATACGTTTCCACCGAGCACCTGCTGCTGGCCATCACGCATCTCAAGCGCGACGTCGCGCAGCAGATTCTCGCCACACACGGCGCTACCGACGACGCGATTTTGAAAGCGCTCACCGTGGTGCGCGGCTCGCAAAAAGTCACCGACCAGAATCCCGAAGCCAAATATCAGGCGCTGGAACGCTATGCCCGCGACCTGACCGAGCAGGCCCGCCGCGGCAAGCTCGATCCCGTCATCGGACGCGACGAAGAAATCCGCCGCGTCGTGCAGGTTCTGTCGCGCCGCACGAAAAATAATCCCGTCCTTATCGGAGAGCCCGGCGTGGGCAAGACCGCCATCGTCGAAGGCCTCGCCCAACGAATCATTTCCGGCGACGTGCCTGAAGCTCTGAAGAACAAGCGGGTGGTTGGACTCGATCTCGGAGCCATGCTCGCCGGCGCGAAATATCGCGGCGAGTTCGAAGACCGCCTTAAGGCGGTGCTCAAGGAAATCGAAGACTCGCAAGGCCAGATCATTCTCTTCATCGACGAGCTGCACACCTTGGTCGGCGCTGGAGCCGCCGAAGGCGCCATCGACGCCTCCAACATGCTGAAGCCCGCACTGGCCCGCGGCGAACTGCGCGCGGTGGGCGCCACCACGCTGAACGAATACCGCAAGTACATCGAAAAAGACACGGCGCTCGAGCGCCGTTTCCAGATCGTCTTCGTCGGCGAACCCAACGTCGAAGACACCATCTCGATCCTTCGCGGTTTGAAGGAGAAGTACGAAGTGCATCACGGCGTGCGCATCAAAGACTCGGCCATTGTCGCCGCGGCCACGCTCTCGCACCGTTACATCACTGACCGATTCCTGCCCGACAAAGCCATCGATCTGATCGACGAAGCCGCGTCCTCGCTGCGCATCCAGATCGATTCCTTGCCCACCGATATCGATCAACTCGATCGCAAAGCCACGCAACTCGAAATCGAAAAGCAGGCGTTGAAGAAAGAAGACGACGCCAATTCCCGCGAGCGCCTCGCGATCATCGAAAAAGAACTCGCCGAAATTCGCGAGAAATCCAACACGCTCAAGGCCAACTGGAAAAAAGAGAAAGATCTCATCGCCCGCGTTCGCGCCTTGAAAGAGCAGATCGAAAAACTGAAAGCCGAAGAGCAGGCCGAAGAGCGCAAAGGCAACTTGGAGCGCGTCGCCGAAATCCGCTACAGCCTGATTCGCCAGGCCGAAGACGAGCTGGCCAAACTCAGCAAACAAATGGAGAGCCAGGGCGGCAAGCGCATGCTCAAGGAGGAAGTCGACGAAGAAGACGTCGCACGCATCGTCTCCAAGTGGACCAGAATCCCGGTCTCGAAGATGCTGGAAGGCGAAGTGAAGAAGTTAGTCACGATGGAAGAGCGTCTGCGCCAGCGCGTGGTCGGCCAGGACGCAGCTCTGGAGCGCGTGGCCAACACCATTCGCCGCTCGCGCGCCGGACTCAGCGATCCCAAACGCCCCATCGGCTCGTTCATCTTCCTCGGCCCGACTGGGGTCGGCAAAACAGAGCTCGCACGCGCCCTCGCAGAATTTCTTTTCGACGACGAACACGCCCTGCTCCGCATCGATATGTCCGAGTACATGGAGAAGCATTCGGTCGCACGCCTGATCGGCGCGCCTCCGGGCTACGTCGGATACGAAGAAGGCGGACAGCTCACCGAGCAAGTTCGCCGCCGCCCCTATGCGGTCGTGCTCTTCGACGAAATCGAGAAAGCGCATCCTGACGTCTTCAATGTTCTCCTGCAGATGATGGACGATGGCCGCCTAACCGACGGCAAAGGCCGCGTCGTCGACTTCAAGAACACGATCCTGATCATGACCTCGAACATCGGATCGTCATTCTTACAGTCTGAAGGCCCTCGATCGGAGCAAGAGTTCGAGGAGGCGTCGAAGCAGGTTCTCAACGCTCTGCACTCGCACTTCAAACCAGAGTTTCTGAACCGCGTCGACGACATCGTCCTCTTCCGCCCGCTCGGCAAAGAGCAGCTGGTGCGGATCATCGAGCTGCGTCTGGAAGATGTTCGCCGTCTGCTCGCCGATCGCAAGATTTCGCTCGAGCTCACGGACTCTGCGAAGGAACTTCTGTTCACGCAAGGCTACGATCCGAACTTCGGCGCGCGTCCGTTGAAGCGTGCAATTCAAAAGCTCGTACAGGATCCGCTGGCGCTCAAGATCCTCGACGGCGAAGTGCTCCACGGCGATCACGTAATCGTCGACGCCGACAAGAATGCGGGGAAGATGAAGTTCGAAATCAGCCAGCGCGTCGGCGAGAAAGAACCCGCCAAAGCAAAGCGCTGATGGAAGGCGAGAGGATCATGTGGGGACAGCCGCCCTCGGCTGTCCCGCCGAGCGAAGCTCGGCGTGGCGTCATTCGAGTATTATGTTTCCTTACGCGAGGCCGCTCATGACGAAAAAATCCAACTCTGCTCTGGCAACCCTGATTCTGATTTCGCTGACTCAGTTCTCATTAGCCCAAGCTCCAATGAAGTGGAAGATCCACGATCTCAATCGCCCGCTTCCGCCCATCGTTGATCCCGGAACGGCGAGCACGCAGGAAAGTCCCGGACGCGCTCCGTCGGACGCGACGGTGCTCTTCGATGGCAAAGACCTGTCACGCTGGGTCGACAGCGATGGCAAGCCCGCGAAATGGAAGGTCGAAAATGGCTATATGGAAGTCGTGGCCAAGACCGGCAACATTTCTACTCGCGACTCCTTCGGCGATTGCCAGCTGCACGTGGAGTTCGCCGCGCCTTCACCGCCTTCGGGAGAGAGCCAGGAACGCGGCAATAGCGGCGTCTTTCTGCATGGCCTCTACGAGATTCAGGTGCTCGACTCGTACGAGAACAAGACTTACGCGGACGGCCAGGCTTCCGCGGTCTACGGACAGTATCCGCCGCAGGTGAATGCCTCGCGTCCTCCGGCGCAGTGGCAGACCTACGACATCATCTTTCATGGCCCGCGATTTACCGGAAGCAAGTTACGCAGCCCGGCGCGCGTGACCGTGCTGCACAATGGAGTGCTCGTGCAGGATAACGTTGAACTCACTGGACCAACCGCGCACGGCGAACGTCCGCCATATAAGCCCACACCTGAGAAACTCCCGCTGCAGTTGCAGGATCACGGCAATCCCGTACGCTATCGCAACCTTTGGATTCGAGAACTGCGCGAAGATTAAAACAAGCCACGGATCTCACGGATATTCGCGGATAAAACAGGCAATGGAATTTGATCCGTGCGAATCCGTGAAGATCCGTGGCTAAGTGTCTTGCCGTTTGGCGGCGAAGGCGTCGATCACCGCGGGAGCTTGAGCCAGATACCACGCTGCTGCGGCACGCAGGGCAATTTGTAATCCATACCATAGCAACGGCACACCTAACTCTGCGGCCGAAATCTTCGGCACCAGCCACGCGATGCCCAGTGTCATCACCAGCATCGCGGCCCAGCGCGCCCAATTGTGCAGGTGAAACAATCCCCAACCGGCAAGCGCCCACCCAGTCCCGATCAGCAGCGCCATATATGGTCCTGCCAATTCCAATCCGTACATGAATTGCGATCCGCTCATCAGGGAGATCGCGCCAGGCGCGATCAGCATCACCGCGGCGATCGTCCACAAATAGATTGCGGCCAGAGAGAAGAGAATCGAAAGGGCAGTAACGCCTGCTGGGCGATGCATGGGAAGAGACTAGCAAACAGCGCCACGGATCTCACGGATTTCCACGGATAGCTCTTTGAGAATTATCCGTGTTGATCCGCGAAAATCCGTGGGCAAGGAAGTCGCTGTGGCACACTGAACATATGCACCGGCTTACGCTTGGCGACTTTGAACTCAGCGTTTTTTCTGACGGGACTTATCCGCTCGACGGCGGCGCGTTTTTTGGGGTGGTGCCGAAAGTGATGTGGTCGCGCAAGGTCGCGGCCGACGACAAGAATTACGTTACCGCGGGGCTGAACTCGCTACTCATTCGTATGAAAAGTCCGCGCACCGGCAAGCAGACTGTGCTGGTCGAGACCGGGATGGGCAACAAGCTCTCGTCGCGGATGGCCAAGTTTTATGGGCAGCCGGCGCAGTTGCTCGACAGTCTGGCGGCGGGCGGCGTCGCGCCTGAAGATATCGATATCGTCATTAATTCGCACCTGCACTTCGATCATTGTGGATGGAATACCGTGCGTGACAAGAATGGCAAGTTCGTGGCGACGTTTCCACGCGCGAAATACTACGCGCCGGAGGGGGAGTGGCAGTATGCGCGGCATCCCAGTGAACGCGATGCAATCAGCTATATTTCCGAGAACTACGATCCGCTGGTCGAAAGCGGGCAGATGACGCTGCTCAAGGGCGGCGAAGAAATTGTGCCGGGGATTTCGGTGAGGACATTTCCCGGACATACGGCGAGTATGCAGGCGGTGATTATCCGCGGAAATGTTCCGAACGGCAGGGACAGGAAGGGCACGGCTTTAGCCGTGCCGTCCGGCGCAATCGACACTGGGGCTTTAGCCCCTGAGGGGACTACTGCATGCTACATCTCCGATCTGATGCCCACGACGGCGCACATTGACCTCACCTGGGGCATGGGCTTCGACCTTTATCCGTTACAAACGATCGAGAGCAAGAAGCAGTACTACGGGCAGGCGGTGCCGGAGAAGTGGCTGACGGTTTTCACGCACGATGCGAAGACGCCGTGGGCGTATGTGGAGAGGGATGAGTTGGGGAAGATGGTGGCGAAGCCAGCATAGGCGGCTTCAGCCGATTCTAGTGATCGGCGGTAGAGGCTGAAGCGCCGCAGGTTTTGAGCGCACTCGACAAATTCCAGACACTTACCTCTAGACTTCCGTCCAACGGAGCTGCCGCCAGCCACCGATTATCCGGACTTAGTGCGAGCGTGCCGTTCCCAAGTGCGGCTCGGGTGCAATACTGAGCGCCTTTCAAGTCCCAGACTGAAAAGACGTTGCCGGCGTAGGTGAATACGATTCTGCCGTCTCGATCGAATTCAGCGAAATTGGTCCATCCAGTGCCTACCTTGGCCAACTCTTCTCCCGAACTTATGCGGACCAGGCGCACCGCCTTGGGCCCTCCCACAACGGCAAGATCCTTTTGAGAAAAGGCGGCAATTCTTCTGACGTATTCGGGGCCGTTTGGAACATCGCTGACTTTGCTCCAATCCTTGGTGTTCCAGACGATCAAGTGCTTGAAATTTCCGCCGATTAGCAACGAGCCATCAAGCGAAAATCGGGCTTGCCTCGTATCCGTGAGGGTAAGGAGCAATTTACCGGATGATATTTCGTACACGGCGTCATCGTCGCCATTTGCCGTAACATCGAGCAAAGTGGTCGCTGGGTTGAACTCGAACTTCACCACGACGTTCTCTGGCCTCTTCAAGGTTCTGGATATTCTTTGGACGAGTCTTCCGGATTGAACGTCGTACAACTCGACGCCGTTACCATCGGTGGCGAGCAGGCGGCCGTCATGGCTGAGTGCGACGGCGGAGCCGCCGTCGATAGTACGCAACTTTTTCTTGCCCTCGACATCCCAGAGATCAACTCGTCCTGGCATACTTCCAATGGCGAGGATTTTGCCGTCACCGCTAAATGACAGGCTGGACACAGAAATGAGCGAGGATCCTCCGTACACGGCGAAGGAACCCTTAGTTCCACCCTTGCCATCCGATTGCATTGGAGCGAGAACAACACGACTCTTCTCGGGCTTAACTTTCTCCCCTAGCGTAAAGTCTGGATTCGGAAATGCTTTTGCATTCGGCGCTGGATTGGGCACGGCGCTTTGGAGTATGCACAGGCGAGCGAGCGCCAAGGCCAGAATGAAAGGCAGCGTCCTCATAGCGCCTCGAGTGTACCCCTAGCTCTCGCGGGCGAGGGCGCCCGCGCCACATAATCTTGATTCAAAGAATTCTTCCACGCGTGCCAGGATTTCTGGGGCGCTTTTTGACTCGTAGATCTCCTTGCGCAGGGCGGCGCCGCCGGGGACGCCGTGGGTGAACCAGCTGGCGAACTGCTTCATTTTGCCGACGGCGTCGGGGAGTTCTTCTTCGATCAGCATCTGGAAGTAGGTGCGGATCATCTGGTAGCGGTCGGCTTCGGTGGGGGAGTCGTAGAAGCGGCCTTCAGCGGCTAAAGCCTGTTTCAAATTATCGACACTTACGGCACGACTGAAGTCGTGCCCTTCCCGGGTCAGGCGGATGTCGGCTGTTGAGGTGCTATCAGCAAGAGCAGCCGAGCTTTGCTCGGCCTGACCGGGTCCGAGACCCGGTCCCACACAGGCTTTGCCCACATGGGCATTGTCCGTGCCGGCATCGCTTGCACCGGCATCCTGCATGCCCGCGCAATACTGCTCGATCTGGCGGAAGATCCAGGGGTTGGAGGGGGCGGTGCGACCGATCATTACGGCGTCGCAACCCGTCTGCGCGACCATGGCGCAGGCGTCTTCGGGACTTCGGATGTCGCCATTGCCGATGACTGGGATCTTTACGGCATCTTTGATGGCGGCGATCCATTCCCAGCGGGCCTGGCCGCTATAGCCCATTTCGCGGGTGCGGGCGTGCAGGGCTACTGCCGCCAAGCCGCAATTCTCCGCCATGCGAGCCAGTTCGACACAGACGATTTCTTCGTCGTTCCATCCGGCGCGGAATTTTACGGTGAAGGGAATTTTTACGGCGGCGCGGACGGCCTCGAAAATCTTGCCGATGGCGGGGAGATCGCGCAGCAGGCCGGAGCCTCCGTTGCACTTCACCACTTTTTTCGCGGGGCAGCCCAAATTCAAATCGACCAGGTCGAAGCCCAGGCCCTCGACCATGCGGGCGGCCTCGGCCATCACGCGGGGATCGCTGCCAAAAAGCTGCGCCGAAATCGGGTGCTCGTCTTCGTAGAAATGGAGATAGCGCTTGGCCTTCTGGTCCTTCATGCGGAGGACGCCGTCGGCCGAGGTGAACTCGGTCATGATGAGTCCGCATCCGCCGAGGTTGCGGATGAAGCGGCGGAAGACGGTGTCGGTGACTCCGGCCATGGGGGCTAGGACCGTGGCGGGGGAGATGGTGACTGTGCCGATGGCGAGAGTGGCGGGCACTGGTTTCAGGGAAACGGGCTCGCGGGCGGGGGCGCCCGCGCCACACGGGGGCAGTGGCGCTGCCTGGCGGACGAGAGTGTCCGCCCCACCCGAGTTGTCCCAGAACTTCTTCATAAGCGTTAGGACGATGCCTCAGCGGCTAAAGCCGCGACGAACTGCTGCGCTTACGGCACGACTGAAGTCGTGCCCTTCCCGTTCGCGCCTCCGCAATCGTTCGTTGCGGCTTTACGGCGCGGCTAAAAGCTGCGCCTTTCAAAACGACACCACTTCATTCTATTCGACAGACCAAAGAAAAGCCCCCGCCAGAGCGAGGGCTTTTGGATCTATCCGCGCGAGTCCGTGAAAATCCGTGGCGAAAGTTACTTCGCCGGAGCCGCGGGTGACTCTTTCTTGGCGTACTTGCGGCGGAAGCGCTCGACGCGACCGGCGGTGTCCATGAGTTTCTGCTTGCCGGTGAAGAAGGGATGGCAGGCGGAACAGATTTCTACACCGATATCGCCCTTATGGGTGGAGCGGGTCACAAATGCGTTGCCGCACGCGCAATGCACGCGCACTTCGTTATAAGCGGGATGAATGGCTGCTTTCATAGCGATCCTAACCTCGATTCGAATCATTAGATTCTAACGGAACCCGCTACGATTCAGCAATCCCAAGACCCATCCCTGGACCCCACCGCGCGTTACAAAAGAAATCCTCGCGCCACTGAAACGAAAACACCGGAAACATCACTGCCCCTACAGAGGACGAGCGAACACAGACGGCCCGGCGTTGCGGTTCGGCACACCGCCGGTAAGAGCTGAAAAGCCAGGCTCTGCCGCCCGTGTCCTCCCGCCTTCCGCGAGCCCGGAATCGTGCCACTCGGTACAAGGCGCGGGTCTTTTCGCGCCCAGCACCCCGGAGGTTTGAAATGCGCGTCGACTTCGAGTACATGCTGTTAGTGCTGCTGCTGCCCCTCATCCCCGCATTTGTGCTCTTCCGTTTCCTGCCGGCTTCCGCCAATGTCGAGGGGCCCTTTAAAGGGCTCACTATCAAACTCGGGGGTGCGTTCGCGGGTTACTTTCTGACAGTCTTGTTGTCATGGCACATCGCGAAGACCCTGCTGGAACCGATTTGGTCGGACAACTGGAACGTGGTGGCTCATATCGCGTTCGACGGCGCTCCGGCCAACCACCCTCCACCCACGCAGGCGATCGTGCTCGTTAAACCTCCGACTGCAGAAATCGAAGACTCTGGATTTCTGCAGATGTCAGTGCCGATTCCGCTGCTCCATAGCGGAGCAATCGACATTCAACGCTTGGTCGTCGCCGTGGACGGATACGAGACCGTGAATGTCCCTCTCGATCCGGATAACCTGCACCTGGGCGCCTACGGCGGTCAGGACTATAAGGTCACGTTTGACGAAGCGCATCACCAGATTCTGATTGGCAAGCCTATCCTTTTGACCAAGGTGCAGTAAATAGGCTTCCCCAGAGACCCACGGCTCTGTCATTCGATCACAACCGCAATACGACGGACCGAATCAAGAGAGGTTCCTATGAGAGCACAACGACACTTACTGATGTTGCTTTTTGGAAGTCTCATCTTCCTGGCCGGCGGTGCCTATGCCGCAAATGTACACGGCCAGGTTGTCTATATCAACAACAGCGCTCCCGCGCCCTACGTTGCCGTCCGGCTCAACACTCCCGGCAAAGGAGCCTCGGAGTTTGCGTACTCCGGTAATAACGGAAAATACTATTTGCAAAATATTCCGGCTGGATCATACCAGCTCGAAGTCTGGCGCGGAGGTAAAGTCGTGGTCACGGTCGCGGTCACGGTCCAGGAACCGGACACCGCGCTGGCTCCCACTCGCGTGCCCTAGAACCTGAATTGATACGACACTTTCACGAAAAGTTGGCGGCTGTCGTTGATGTAGCCCATCGCCGCAGGAAAGACACCGAGGCCGGGCTGGACGTTCAGGTTTTGCAGGTCGCTGTTGTAGCCGACGTAGATCGCGGTGCCAGGGTGCACGAGGTAGGTAATGAGGAAGTCGGCATTGAACTGCTTTTGGGTCGGCAGGTAGGTGTATGGTGATCCCATGCCCGGCGTCCCGGCCAGCAGCGCGTTGTATTGCAGGATCAGGCGCATTGAAAGTTTAGTCGTGAATTGCCAGTTCCATTTGCTGCGCAGGATGTGATCGTTGAAGATGCTACGTCCCGCGCCGGGAAATTGAGACTGCTCGAAAAGATACGTGCCGCTGTTGGCGCGCAGACGTTCGAACAGGTAAGTGTTCTCGACCTTCAGCGGCTTTATGGGGCGAAATATCACGGACGCCTGGGCAGTGTCTTCGCGCGCCAGGAAGGGCTGGTTATATGGGGTTGGATTGCCGAGAGTCGCGGGCGGCAGCGCCACAAAATTCACGCCCTGTCCCCAGAAATAGCTCGCACCGAGCGTGACTTTCTTGAAATAGCCGGTCTGGATGGAGGCTCCGCTGGTGTGTTCGTGATAGTCCTGATTGCCCAGGGTGGTCGGCGCACAATACAGAGAATATCCGTAGAAACAAAAATCCTGGGGACGCAGATGCTCGCGAAATTCCTCGTATGGGCGGAGGATGATGAGCGTCTGCCCGCGTCCCTGAATCGCCATGTAGGGAACGTAGTCGGTATCGAGGCGTTGGCCGGTGTGGTCGAAGTCGTAGCGGGCGGTGAGCGACGGGCCCCAATCCACGATCCAGCCCTTCTTCGGGCGAAAGCGGTAGTCGGCCTCCTGCATGGTCTCGCGAATGTCCACACGATTGATGAATCCGGGAATCGAGACGAAGCCGGGGCTGACGTCGTTATAGATTCCGTCGTAGGAAAAATGCAGGCCGTCGCGCCGCAGTTCGAGCCTGTCGGCGGGGCCGGCGTAGTAATTGTCGTGGCCGCGATTGCCGGAGCTGAAGGGATAGAGGTTGGCTTCGCAGTTCAGGCTCAGGTTGCTCGAACTAGTGACGGCCTGGCCGTCGAGCGTCCAGTTGGGATTGAATTTCAGGTGCGTGTCGACGCCGCCGATGCGGTTGAATTCTCCGGTCGCGGGACATTCCCAGTCGGTGTATAGGGCACCCACACTCGATTGGCGGAAGATGTCGCGGCTCACGCGCGCGACGGTGAAATAGGAGCGGATGCCGGAGAATTGATTGTTGTCGGGCACGGCGAGGCCGGGGCTGCGATCGTCGGCGGACATCAGGCCCACGGAGTACGGGCCATCTTTTCCGGTGAGACGGATTCCGGCCGAGGGATCGCCGATGCTGCGGGTGAAAAACAAGTCCAGCGGCGTGCGGAAAAAGTCTTCATTCTCCAGAAAGAACGGGCGCTTCTCGGGAAAATAAACGGCATAGCGCTGGTTGACCGTGATCTGTGGGTCTTCGGACTCGACCTGGCTGAAGTCCGGGTTCGCGGTCATGTCGACGACGAAGTGATCGTGGATTACGAACTTCGCGTCCATGCCGGGCTGGCCCTGGACGGTTGCCTTTTGAAAGTAGGGATTGGTGAAGTCGCGGGTATCGAGCGCGCGGAAGCCGCGCATCACGCCGTAGGGAATCAGTTCGATGCTGTGGCCGGGAGAAATTCCTTCAAGGCCGTCGAGGGTCGCGGCTTGGCCCAGGCGGCCCTCGATCTTCAATGAAATGTGAGGCCAGAACGAGTCTTCGGTTTTGCGGGTGATGCCACGATACAGAATGATTCCCCATTCCTGTTGCTTGGCCGCGGGAAAGCGCAGGCTCTTGAAGGGAATCGCCATCCATACGACGAAGCCTTTCTCGGTCACTTTGCCGCGCGAATCCCACACCGTGTCGAATGACGTGTCGAAGTGCGCGCTGGTCTCTTCCTCGCGCGAAGCTTCGGTCCAGATGGCGTCCCATTGAACGCCGAGCGGCGTGGTCTGGAAGGCGTAGGCGCGGCGGCGGTCGTGGAAGGTGTCGAGGATGATCTCGACTTGGTCGTCGTCGTAGACATCTTCGCGGCGCGACATGCGGGCGCGCACTTTCCGGGGATCGTCGAAGCAGACGAAGACTACATACAGATTTTTCTGGTCGTAGCCGAGGTAGGCGTCGGTGGGTTCGGAGACGTTCTCTCCGTCATGCGGATTGCGCTGGGTGAACCCGGTGACTTTCGCCATTTCGAGAGCGATCTCTCCCTGGGGCTGCATGCTGAGGAAATCTTCCAGCGCGGGAGGCCGCTGCAATCGCGGGATAGTGAGTGTTGGCGGCGCCAGCGCGGACTTTGGCGCAGGTTGCACATCCGGATTCTTAATCGGCGGTTCCGGCAACTGCGCTGAGGGCGAAGGATACTGCGGTAGTGGCTCAGATTTCTGGCCGGGGTCCGGCGGGTTGGAAGTCGATTGCGGGGTCCCGGCGCTTTGTAAAGATTGCAGCTGGGGAGGCAACGCTAACAATTCAGTTGCGCACAGAACGAGCACCGTCACGACCGCAAGTCTTGCGCAATGAGCCCTTTGATGCGGAACTCGAAACAGACGCAAAAGTCCCCCCGCTCCTCCCCGCCCCCTACGGGGGAATTGAGCAAGATACACCATGAGCCCGCATACAAAACAGCAAAATGATGTTTGTGAGGTTTGCCGAACGGGATACCGGTTGGTATTTTCAAGGCCGGCGCGGATTCACAGACGGCATCAGTATTGAAACAGGTAGGAAATCTTCACGAAGATCTGCCGGCCATCGTTGATGAAATGGCCGGGTGTGCGGGATAGGTTGCCGAAAGGATCCACCGTTGGAGCGCTGGGAAGGTTCTGCAGGTCGCTGTTGTAACCCACATAGAAGGCCGTCCCGGGATGAATGAAATAGGTCAGCAGGACATCGGCGTTGAATTGTTTTGCCGGCGGCAATGAACTCAGAGCGTACTGGGGGAAGGCGGCATTGTAGTTGGACAAGACTGCGTTGTATTGCCCAATCACACGCAGGGAGAGCTCGCGGGTGAATTGGTAATTCCATTTCGAGCGGATGATGTGGTTGTTGAACATGTTGGCGTTGGTATTCACGTCCCGCAGGCGAGTCATCAGGTACGTATTGTCGATGGTCAACCCCTTGAGCGGCCGCACCGTCGCGGAGAACTGGATGTCGTAGTTCGTTGCCTGGCCCCAATCCACTTGGGCGGAGAGCAAGACGGGCTTGAAGTAGCCGTAGTCGAACCAGAATCCGCGCTGGTTGTGCGCGTAGTCCTGGTTCGCAGTCAGGGTGCTGTAGTCGAACGGGCGGAGACGTTCGTGTCCGACGTTATAATAGTGAAAATTCCAAAGTCGCTCGAGCCGCTGAGCATGAAGCGCCAGTTCACGTTGGTGAACCACTCGAGGCGTGTGCCGTGATGGTCCCAGTTGTTGATCGCGAAAATGGAAGGCCCGTGCCACTGTAACGTTTTGCCCTCGCGGCGAAAACGATACATGGCAAACTGGCTCAGGCGCCGAACGTCGGGGCGCCGGAAGAATCCGGTATCGGTCTCGAACCCTTCCGCGGTGTCCTGGTACCACACGTTGTACTCCGTTTTGGTCGAGCTGCGCTCGACGTACCAGTCGAAGGTGGGCCCGTCTTTATGCGTCCCATCGTAAAACTTGGTGTGGCTATCGAGCGCTTGCACCGTGATCAGCCACTTCGCATTCGGCTTGAGCTTGGCATCGAAACCGCCAACACGATTGGAGCCGACGATGCACGGATTGTCAGTACACTGCGCTTCGCCCGGAACCGTGTGCAACTCACGATCGGTATAGATGAGGCCAACCGTCGACTCCTTCCCGATGTCGTGATTCACCCGCAAGACGCCGAAGTAGGCCTTGCGTCCTGCGAGTGGATCGTAGGGAGTCACGCTCAACCCGGGCGAACGGTCGTCGGCGAATAGCATGCCCACGGACCAGGGGCCGCTTTTCCCCGTTAGCCGCGTGCCGAACTCAGGGTCGCCAATGCGGCGCGTGAACACCAGGTTGACCGGCGTATTGAAGTAGCTGGAATTCTCGAGGAAGAACGGACGCTTCTCGGGAAAGAAAACTTCGAAACGCTGGTTGACCGTGATCTGCGGCTGGTCGGATTCCACCTGGGAAAAATCAGGATTGATCGTGGTATCGAGCACGAACGAATCTTTCAATACGATTTTCGAATCGAGACCGGGCCGTACCTCGAGATACTTGCCGCCAAAGTAGGGATTGGCGGGATCGCGGTCGTCGAGGTTACGGAAGCCGCGCCCCACGAGGTAGGGGATGAACTGCATGTTGCGTCCGCCGCTGACTTTCTCCAGGCCATCCATTTCGGCGGCCTGATCCAGAAATCCCTGCGCGTTGCTGGTGATGTGCGGGTAGAAGGAATCTTCGGTGTTGCGCTTGATGTCGCGCTCGAAAAACACTCCCCATTTCTGAATGTCTCCGGGAGGAAAGCGTAGAGACTTGAAGGGAATCTCGAACCAAGCGACATAACCGGTCCCAGTCAGCTTAGCCTCCGAGTTCCAGACCATGTCATAGGAAAGATCGGGCTGCTGGCCGTTATCGACCCAGATGCCGTCCTGCTGCACGCCCAGCGGGTTCACGTAGAAAAACAGGCCGTGGTAGTGATCATGAAACGTGTCGAGCACGAATCCGAACTGGTCATCGTCGTTGATCAGCTCGCGACGCACCAACCGCGCGCGAATCTTTCCCGGCTCAGAGTCGAAACAGACGCAGACCACGTATAGATTCTTGTCGGTGTAGCCGAGGTAGACATCGGTCTTCTGCGAGACGGGCGCGCCGTCTTTGGGGTCGCGCTGCAGGAATCCGTCTACCTTCAGCATCTTCCCGGCGAACGGAGGGGACGGCTGCATGTCGAGGAAATCGGTGAGAGTGGGACGCTGTTCGAGCCGCGGAATATTCAGCGTTGCGAACTTGGTGGCAGGGGCGGCGGCCACAATGCTGTCTTTGTCTTTTGCCTGAGCGGGCAGTGTCAGTCCACGCGCCAGCAGCAGCACGACTCCGACCCGCAACATCTTCGCCCCACACCACATGAGCCCCAAGCCATGAGATCAGGATTTTGAACCGCTGTTAGGTTTAGACGGGGAAGGACGAACAAGGTTAGGAGCGCGTTACAAACACTTCTGAGTGGCGTCGTCGTTCGATCTCGCTTGGATCTGCCGTTTCGAAGAAGAGCTCAATGGCTTCCTGCAAATTCGCGCGCGCGGTCTCGATGGTGTCGCCCTGGCTCGCGATGTCTAGCTCAGGACAAAGTCCAACGTATCCGTCGCCCTCGCGCTCAATGATCGCCATCAGTTGTTGTGTCCGTTTCATTGGGGCACCTTTGTTTCATTCTAGAACAAGGAACTCTGCCTGCGACTCGGTGTGATCTTGAAATACTCATACGCCAACTGCGTAGCCACACGGCCTCGTGGAGTGCGGTTCAGGAAGCCAGCCTGCATCAAGAAAGGTTCGTAGATTTCTTCGATGGCGTCCGGCTCTTCGGCCAGGACCGCGGCCAGAGTGTTCACGCCCACCGGACCGCCTTGATATTTCTCGATGATGGTCAGCAGCAGGCGGCGGTCCACTTCATCGAATCCATACTGATCGACTTCCAGCATTTCCAGGGCCGCCTTCGCGGTAGGCTCGTCAATCTTGCCGGCGCCGCGCACCTGGGCGTAATCGCGCACCCGGCGCAACAGGCGGTTCGCGATTCTGGGCGTGCCGCGGGAACGTCCGGCAATTTCTTTGGCGCCCGCGTCGTCCACCTCAACGCCGATAATCTCCGCCGACCGCTCCACGATCACTTGCAAATCGGCGGGGGTATAAAACTCGAGCCGCAGTACGATGCCGAAGCGCGACCGCAGCGGCGCCGAAATCAGTCCGGCGCGTGTTGTAGCGCCCACGAACGTGAACGGCTTCACTTCCAGCGTGTGAGTCCTCGCCGACGGACCCTGCCCAATAATAATGTCGAGTTTGTAATCTTCCAGCGCCGAATAGAGCAGCTCTTCCAGCACGGGCTGCAGGCGGTGGATTTCGTCGATGAACAACACCTGCTTGTCCTGCATGTTGGTGATGATCGCGGTCAGATCGCCCTTAATTTGCAGGAGCGGTGCGGCCGTGGGTTGAAAGTGCACGCCCAGTTCGTTGGCAATGATGTTGGCCAGTGTCGTTTTGCCCAGACCCGGCGGCCCATAGAGCAGAACGTGATCCATGGCCTCGCCGCGCGAGCGTGCCGCTTCGATGGCCACGGCTAGATTGTCTTTGACTTTTTTCTGCCCGATGAACTCGGCCAGCCGCTGTGGCCGCAGCTTCAGCTCAAATGAGGAATCGTCTTCAACCGGCGCGGCGGAGACCAGGCGGTCGCGGTTGGCGTCCAGGGTGGGATTGTTTTTCGCGGTAGCCACTGGTTGGGATGGTAGAACGAAATGCGAAGCCGCGCAATTGCCTCTGGCGGATTGGAATTCACAGAATCTTAACTTCGCAGTCATTGCACCGCAACAAATTCCCACTAGGGTCTCTGGTTGACCCGGCGGATTTCGGTGTCTTGGCAGGATTCAAGAAGGCCCGAGCCCGATTTCCAAGTCCAGGCAATCCTCGCCGAGGAAGTCTCAGGAGACAATCCATGAAAAGAATTACCCTAGCTCTGGGCCTGTTGGCCGCATTCACCGGTACCGTAGCGGCGCAGGAAGCCACCGTGCCCAAGGGCATCCCACATCTCGACCATGTTTTCGTCATCATGATGGAGAACCACGGTTACGGGCAGATCCTCAACAACCCGAACGCCCGGTTCATCAACAAGTACGCCAAGACCGCCAATCTCGCCTCCAACTATTTCGCCGTGGCGCATCCCAGCCTGACCAACTACCTTGAAATCGTGGGTGGTTCGAACTTCGGCGTGCAGAGCGACAACTCCCCGGACTGGCACAACGGCAGCTGCGCGACGAACCTCTCGACGGGAATAGCGAACACCGACAACCCGCCAAGCCCCGCCATTTGCCCCATCTCGGGCAGTGGGACCGATGCAGCCACCCCCGCGCTCGACTGCACCAACGAGGTCACGGGCCCCCCATGCGAGATCAACATCGACGGCAAAACATCCTACGCGCCTGCCACCAGCACACTCGGAATCACGATCGCCGACCAACTGGTTGCCGCAGGCAAGACCTGGAAGACCTACCAGGAAAATCTCCCAATGACGGGCGCTGACCTGGTCGACTATAGCGATGGAAACTTCACCAACAATACGGATTTCACGAAGATCAATCCGCAACTTAATCCGCCCCTTACCACCTCCGACATCGTGCACCTCTACGCCTCCAAGCACAACCCGTTCGCCTATTTCCAGGCTGTGCAACAGGGCACGAACCCGCTGTTGAGCTATAGTCAAATGGCAGGCTTCGACGGCGGACACGGCCTGTGGGGCGATCTCGCTACCGGCAAGGTCGCGAATTTTTCCTACATTGTGCCCAACCAGTGCAACGACCAGCACGGGCGCGGCAACGGTACCGCCTTCTGCGGCTACGATCCCACCAGCAACGGCACGCAGGCAGGTCTCAACCCCGCATTGATCATCCTGGGGGACCAGGACGTGGAGAAGATCGTCACGGCGATCCGCGAGTCTCCGGTTTGGCATCGCGGCCATGCCGCGATCGTCGTCGTGTGGGATGAGAACGACTATGCCGTCCAGCCGATCCTCAACCAGGTCGTGACTATTGTGGATACCGACTACGGTTTCCACGAGCTAACGAGCGGGCAGTTTTATACGCACTTCTCGCTGCTGCGCTCGATCGAAGGCGGATTGGGCATCCCCTGTTTGAATCATGCTTGCGACTCGAGCACAAAGGCGATGACCGATCTGTTCGACGAGCAGTAGACGCTTCGAATGTGGCGCAGAAAACGGCCGCCCTTGTGGGCGGCCGACTTTTTCTTGCCAGATCGTTCTGCCTGTCTTACCGTCCATCGTCCCGGTGAGGCGTGGTGCGATGAACCTCAGAGTGCGCGTTCGGAACAGGCTTATCGTTCGCAGAACTAAACTGGGGCCCGTCGGCTTCGGCGTCGGAGATGCCGAACTGGTTGGTTTCCATCGACTCGTTGAACGTGGTACCCACCGGCGCCGTCGCGTCGGCAAAAACGCCATGCGCTTTAGGACCAATGAAGGATGTGGTCATGAAATCTCCCACCATCTGTCCCGACGTCGTTGAGGGCAGCCAACTGGGATTCATGCCCTTCGCCAGTGTCTTCGCGGAGCCCCAGGTTGTGCCGCCGTTGGTCGAAGTGATAACGCCGACGCCCAGGCTGCAGGTGCTCCCGCAATTTGCCTTGGGAAAGAAGTTGTAGGTGAGGGCGAGATGGGCCGTGCTGCCCGTCGTTCCCCGTTGGATCGCGAAGCCCGGAGTGAAGTGATCCTCTGTGCTGGTCACCGGATCAATTGGAACGCGGGTCAGTGCCGTCCAGGTGGTGCCGTTCGTGGAGGTGCGGTGGACGATGTCGTTCGACGAACAATTGGTGCGGAAGCTGCAATCCGCCCAGGTCACATAGACTTTGCCCGCGGCATCCATCTGCGCCGCGACCAATGGCAACGCTCGCATACCCCCCGCGACTGTATGCTCGTTGATGAAAGCCACCGTCACCGGGGCCGTCCAAGTGGAGCCGCCGTCGGTGGACTTGAACGCCAGCACACTCGCCAGGAACGGATCGTCAATCGGAACGATTACGGTGCCGTTGGGCTGGACCATGGGCAGGCCGCCGTTGCCCGATGCGCTTCCCGTCGTTGTTTTCTTGACGCTCCACGTCTTGCCGCCGTCGGTGGAAGTGCTCATTTCGATGAGATCGAACAGGCTGAAATCGTCCCATTCCACGTAACAGTTGCCGTAGAACTTGCTGGTGGCAGTGTTGTCGCAGCCAATCCATGGCTTGTCGTAGTAGCCGCCCGCCTCCACGACCGACACCTTCACCGGATTGTTCCAGGTGATGCCGTCGGTCGAACTGCTGACCAGAACCGCGGCGCCGTGCACTCCTCCGCTCACTGACAGGCCGAGTGTTTCCGCCAGCCAGAGTTTGTATTTCTGGTTGTAGATCACCGACGGATCGCTGGCGCGGTCGTACGTTCCGGTGGCCTCAACCTTGGTGATCCCGGGCAGATTCCCGTGCGTCCAGGTCGTGCCGCCATTGGTAGACGTTGAAAAGCCAATGTCGGAGGAGCCGCCATCGGTGAAGCGTCCCATTTGAAATACGGAAACGATCGTGGCGCCGAATGCGTAGCTGGCGGGCTCAACCTCGGTCTCGTGCTGGCTGGAGGTGTTGGTGAAGGTGTCGGTGCTGATCTGAGTGAGGGGAATCTGGGCTGTGGCGGAGCCGGCAATCAACAGCGGCGCCAGCAGCGCGAGGGTTGCGAAGCATTTCGATGCGACGCGAATGTTTAGGGTCATAACGCTGGGCAAGGGAGTGCCCTCCGTAATGTGATTTGCAGAACGCAAAGCGTCGAAACTGAACCCCAGTCGGCCCACTAAAAAGACGGCTGAGTACCAACTGGCTTCTGGGCTATGGCAGGGTCAGAACCCAAGCAGGTCGTTGGGCGAGAACTATAGCCCCATAGCAGTGGGTGGTCAACGCGCAAGAATTCGCACACCTGTGGAAGCTGCGTCCAGGCCCGGTTTCAGACAGTACAGAAATCTCCTTGACATCATGTCAAGCGTGCTTTACATTGTGAATGTAAAGCATACTTGACTAGGAGAGAGAACTCAATGGTCGCAAATGGCAAACGCTATCTGAAAATATCCGGCAGCTCAATGGCAGCTTACGTAGCGATCGTTCCCATCTCGATGTGGCTGTTACGGGGCCACGAACGCACGCTCCTGGGATACTGCATCGCCTTCCTGCCCGTCATTCCTTCGATCTTCGCCATGCTGGGATTCATGCGAATGTTCCGCGGGCTCGACGAACTGCAGCGGCGGATCCAGCTTGAAGCTGTCGCCTTCAGCTTTCTCGCTACCTGTCTCATCACTCTCACCTGGGCATTTCAGCAGAACGCCGGCTTGCCCAGATTTGACGTAAGCTTCGTCGCCCCTCTGCTGATTCTGCTGTGGGGTCTTGGTCTGTGCGTCGCGAAGCGGAGGTATCAATGAAAAACAGCGTGCGCGATTTGCGGGCCCTGCTGAGCTGGACTCAGGCCGACCTCGCCGAAAAACTCGGCGTCTCGCGTCAGACGGTGAACGCGATCGAAACGGAGAAATACGATCCCAGCTTGCCGCTGGCATTCAAGATTGGGAAGATATTTCGGAAGCCGCTGGAGGAAATTTTCAAGGCGTAGCTTACGTGCTCATGTGGGACAGCCGCCCCCGGCTGTCCGTCGAGCGCAGCTCGACTGGAATCCTACTTCGGATACCACTCCAGCAACCGCACCTCAATCCCGGTCCCTTCCAATCCCTTTTGAAATACGCTGAGATCGGATCCACGATAGTGGTAAGGGATCACAATCTTTGGATGGAAGGCTTTGACCGCATCGGCGGCTTCTTCGGGCGGCATAGTGTATGGCAGATTCATGCACACGAAGGCGACATCGATGTTCTTCAGCGCGCGCATCTCCGGAACGCCTTCGGTGTCGCCCGAGAAGTAGAAGCGCTTGCCGCCGTAGGCGAGGACGTAGCCGTTGCCGCGTCCCTTGTCGTGAAAAAGTTTGCCGGGAGCGGGCCCGCGTTTCAGGTTGTAGGCGGGGATCGCTTCAATCGTCCAACTCTGCCGGGATTTCGTTTCTCCGTTGGCGATGGGCTTGGCGCTGGTGACGGTTTGGACGACTGTCGGAGCCGCCAGGATTTCTGTGTCCGCCTTGCTGACTTCTTTAATCGAATCGGGGTCCATGTGGTCCCCGTGAATGTCGGTAATCAGAATGAGGTCGGCCTTGGGAAGTCCCGTGAACTTCGCGGGCTTGGCCGGATCAAGATAGATCGTTTTTCCGCCCGCCTCGATCAGCGTGCTGGCGTGGTACAGAGGAGTAATCTTCACCGGGCCGGCGGATGTTGGAAAGACCTGGGTCTCAGCGGCTGCACAGGCGAGCGGAGCTGGTGCAAAAGCTAGGGCAAAAACAGAACAAGCAAGAATCAGCATCACTCTCATCATGAACCTCACCTCGATCTTAGGTTTGTCATTCTGAGCGAAGCATGATCGTCCGGAGGACGGTCGTGCGCAGTCGAAGAATCCCTGTAGGCCAACCGCGCCCTCCAGCCGTCGCAAGGCGTTCTCCCGTTGCAGCAATTCATCTTGCTCATGTTAAACCTGAAAGCCTACTTCTGTTCAACCAAGCGTCCGTCTCGAAATAAGAATGCTTTTTTCTCACCAGAGGGCAGCGTGACCGTGGTTTGAAGTACCTCTCGTCCATTCAGTCGATACTCATAGCGATAGACCTCTCCATCTGCCAGGGCTTGCTCTGTGATCCTTCCATTGGAGAACTTATTTCTTACGAGGACATTCCAGTCGCCGTCAAGAACCGCAGTGAGAAGCCACGGATCGTTGTCGTCTCCAGTCATGAGCCGCTGGTACTCGAATCGATACAGGACGTGAGACCCGTCAGTAACCGTATCGACATGTCCACCCTCACCGTAGGAATAGCTGCGAATGTGACCTGCGTCGTCCCGCGCTTCAGCAATTCGAGCGGAGGAATCGTATTTGAAAGTGATCGTGTGTCCGCTCGGCGAAATTAGCTTTTCCAGGTTTCTCACCTCGCTTCTTTTCAATTGAATGCGGTGACCTTCCGCATCCACCATCTCGGTTGGGGCGCCTTGTGCAAAATTCTTTGCGAAGTAAGCTTCAGGAAAATAGATCTTTCGGCCGTCGCGAAACGTCATGGTCCAGCCATTCCCGTTCCACGCCGTCATGGCCCCGTAGAACTCTGAGGAAGACCGATCATGCCGGAAGACTGCATCCGCGTATCCCGTGCCTTTCGAGATGCGGGACATGTAGACCTGATAACCATCCTCCAGATTCAATTCCTGATAGGTATAAGGAAATCTCGTTCCTGTAGGGCAGATGTCATAGGGGTGATTGGTACCGACGCCAAATGCGCGACTGTGAGGCTCCCACGCAAAGTACGTTCGCGTAAGGGACAAAGGCATGACGTCAGAAACGAAGAGGTCGGTCTGCAGCAATTTGAAATTCCCATTCCGAAGGTTAACGACGAATTCGTTCACGGGCGCATCATGTCTCACGGTTGGCTTCACCATTGAGATCGACGTTTTGAACCGGATCGGACTAGCTCCAGGGATCGGAGAAATCACCAACCATGGCTGAGACCCATCCCATGCTGGAGGCGAATCCGTGAACGGCAGGAGTTCCACTTTCACCGGACGAGCAGACGGTCTCCATAAGAGCAGGAACTCGGAACACCCAAACAGCCCCAGTACCAGAGCCCACTTCCACAGTGGCGGATGCCAAAACTTGTTTTTTCTTCCTGGTAAATCCACAAGACCTCGGATTTCCTCGAAAAACAAACGGCGGCGTAACAGGCCGCCGGCTCACAACTCGGTACTCGCAACTCGACGCCCGTGGCTACTCTTCCTCTACCTTCACCTCGCCCCGCTCCGCCTTGGCCTTCTCGATGATCTTTTCCTGCAGTTGTCCCGGCACGACGTCGTAATGATGCATCTCCATGTTGAAGCTGCCGCGACCCTGAGTCATCGACGTCAGTTCCACGCCGTAGGTCAGCATCTCCGACATGGGCACTTCGGCTTTCACGACCGTGTTGCCGCCCTTGTTGTCCATGCCCTGGATGCGGCCGCGGCGGCTGTTGAGGTCGCCCATGATCGATCCGGCGAAGTCGTCGGGCACGGTGATTTCGACGGCCATGATGGGCTCAAGCAGCGTAGGCTTCGCGGTCTCCATCGCCTTGCGGAACGCGATGCGGCCCGCCATCTGGAACGACATGTCGTTCGAGTCCACGTCGTGATACGAACCGTCGTAGAGGATCACCCGGAAGTCCACGACCGGAAATCCGGCAAGATGTCCGCGCGCCGCCGCGTCTTTGATTCCTTTTTCGATGGCAGGAATATAGTTCTTGGGAATCGCGCCGCCGAAAATATCGTTCACAAATTCAAACTGCCCGCCGCGCGGCAGCGGCTCCATTTTGATTTTGCAGTCCCCGTACTGCCCGTGGCCGCCAGTCTGCTTCTTGTGCCGCCCCTGCACGTCGGCTTTGCCCCGGATCGTCTCCCGGTACGGGACCTTCGGCGCCTTCAGAACCACTTCCGTGTGATAGCGCTTCTTCAGCTTCGCCACCACGACTTCAATGTGCTGCTGTCCCGTGCCCGCAATCAGAAACTCCTGCGTCTGCGGATCGCGGAAGAACCGCAGCATCGCATCTTCTTCCATCTGCCGGTGCAGCCCCGGCCCCAGCTTGTCTTCGTCCGCGCGGCTCTTGGGCTCGATGGCGAACGTAATCGCCGGCTCCGGCAGTTTCACCCGCGGATACTGAATCGGCGCCGCCTTGTCGCCCAATGTGTCCCCGGTCAGGGTGTCTTTTAGTTTCGCCACCGCGCCAATATCGCCCGCATGCAACTCTGGCACCGGGACCGCCGTCTTTCCCTGCATCGACGAAATGTGCGCAAACTTCTCCACCCCGCCGCGGCTGTAATTCTGCAGCGTGGCATCGTTCTTCAGCACGCCGGAGAAAACTTTGAAGTACGAAATCCGTCCCGCGAATGCGTCCGACACCGTCTTGAACACATACAACGACACCGGCTCTTCATCCGACTCGTGCCGCTTGGGCGCATCTCCATTTCCCGCAGCTTCTCCTTGCACCCACTCGTGCTCGGACGGCGCCGGAGTGTAATCAATGATGAAGTCCATGATCCGATCCGCCCCAATGTTCCCCAACCCTGAACTAAAGATGACCGGGAAAATCTTGTCCTCGCGAATGGCATTGTGTAGCGCCGGTATCAGATCTTCTTCGCCGAGCGTTCCAGCCTCGAAAAACTTCTCCATCAACTTGTCGTCGCCCTCGGCCACCAGTTCCACCAGCATCTCGTGCGCTTCCTGCACCTGCGCCCGCATGTTGGCGGGAATCTCAGTCTCTTTTCCCTTGCCGTTCCCACCCAATTCGTAGGTGTAGGCCTTCATGCGGACCAGATCGACCACGCCGCTTAAACTCTTCTCGCTGCCAATGGGCAACTCGATCGGGATCACGTCCCGGCCAAAGGCGTTGGTCAGCGATTCCAGCACGCGCTCGGCGTTGGCGCGATCACGATCCATGCGGTTCACGACGATGAGACGCGGCGTTTTATATTCTTCGCAGTAATTCCAGACGCGCTGAGTCACGACTTCCACTCCCGCCACGCCATCGACCACGACGATGGCCGCGTCGACTACGGGCAGCACCATTTTGGCCTCGTGGACAAACATGCTGAATCCCGGCGTGTCGAGAATATTAATTTTGGTGCTGCCCCACTCGACCACGGCGGCGCCGGTCGAAATCGACATCTTGCGGGCGATTTCTTCCTCATCGTAGTCGGTCGTCGCCGAGCCGTCGTCGACCCGCCCCAGGCGCTGCGTAGCGCCCGCCGTGTACAGCGTGGCCGACACGAGCGTAGTCTTGCCCGCGTGCCCGTGTCCGACCATCGCGACATTCCTGATGTTTGCTCCCGAGTAGACTTTCAAGTTGGGCTCCTCCGGCAGGTGTGGGAAGGAAACGGCCCGTGAAGAGTAAAAAGGACAGGAACAGGCCATCCCGACGGATTCCGTTAACCCCACCTGCCAAAACCTAGGATGCTACCACGCGGGAAGCAGAAGCCTCAACCGAAGGGGCATCGTACTGGGATTTTGACTTCCCCATCCCCCGAGGAGCCGTAGTATGATTCCGATGCATGCTAGGCAACCGCAGCAGCGAGCAGTGGATCGCGCAATACTCGAGTAGCCACCAGCATCCGATCAATCGCGTCTGCCACACATTCGGCATTCCCACCATTCTGGTTTCGGTTGCAGTCGCTATCGCCGGCCTCTTCTTTCATCGCCTGTGGATCTATGCGCTCGGGCTTTTTGTGCTCGGATGGATACTCCAGTTCATCGGCCACGCCTTTGAAGGCAAGCCTCCGGAATTCTTCAGCGACTGGCGATTCCTGTTCGTCGGCGTCCGCTGGTGGTGGGCGAAGATCAACGGCAAAGCCTGAAGACGACGCCGGGTGCCCCATTCCTCGGCTCTTTTGCGGGAAGTGGCGATTTTCGGTGACCGGCACAGAAGCCCGCTGCTTGCACACACGGGGCCTCTGTTCTATTCTGACTCCACTTGGGTTCTGATTCACGCGACAACTATGCAGCGTTTGACCGCCAGATTCCTCCTGCTGTTCGCGCTGGCCGGAACTTTTGTTCCGCTGGCGTTAGCGGCCACGACTGCTCCACCGCACGCGTGCTGCATTCGCAAGGCAGCGCATCAGTGCCATGGCGCGTCACCCGAGGCGGATCGGCGCAGCGTCCGCGGCATCGGCTGTTGCAATCACGATTGCTGCCGTGCCGTGACCACATCTCAGTGGGCGCATCCGCGGCAATCGTTGGCATCGACCATCGCACAGAATGTCGATGCCCGCATCGCCGAATCGCGTGCCGGAACCCCCGCCACGGAGCTTCTCGCATCGCAATCCACCCGCGCTCCTCCGATAGTCTCCATCGCCTGAACTTTCTCGCAACTGGTTGCACTCAGCCCGTCCTAGCCGGCATTTAGGCGCTGCACGCCGAGCTTCGCTCGGCGGAAAGCCGCGGGCGGCTGTCCCCACATGAACCCTAAAGTCCAGCAGATCATTGGAGACTTCATGCGTTCGCTTCGCATCCCGCTGTTCGCCACATGCCTGGCCCTGGCCCTCACCGCGTTCGCCTCGGTGGTCGGCTCGGTGCGCGGCGTCATTCACGATCCGCAGCATCGCCCGGTTCAGAACGCCATGGTCATGCTCAAGGCGAAGTCCTCGGACTGGTCGACCACCGCGAATTCCGACGCCAACGGCAACTTCAACTTCAACGCAGTCCCGCTCGGAGAATACGTCGTCACCGTCGTTGCCCTCGGCTTCGAGCAGACGCGGCAGGACGTCGCCGTCCTGTCGAGCGCGCAGCCTGTGCTGCATTTCGCGCTCAACGTCGCGGGAGCCAAAGAGACGATCAACGTCTCCGGCACTCCCGATTCCGCCTCCACCGATTCCTCCACGCCGACCACGGTGGTCGATCGTCTCGAGATCGCGCGCACTCCCGGCGCGGATCGTTCCAATAGCCTGGCGATGATTACGGACTTCGTGCCCGGCGCCTACATCACGCACGATCAGCTTCACATTCGCGGCGGACATCAAACCAGCTGGCTGGTCGACGGCGTCCCCGTGCCCAACACCAACATCGCTTCCAACGTCGGGCCGCAGTTCGATCCCAAGGATATCGACTACCTCGAAGTCAGCCGCGGCAGCTACGGCGCTGAACTTGGCGATCGCACCTATGGCGTCTTCAACGTCGTGCCCCGCACCGGATTCGAGCGCAACCGCCTGGCCGAACTGGTTCTGAGCGCCGGCAATTTCTACCAGACCAACGATCAGTTCAGCCTCGGTAGCCACACCGAGCGCTTCGCCTACTACGCCAGCGCGAACGGCAACCGCAGCAATCTCGGTATTGAGACGCCCGTTCCACAGGTTGTGCACGACGCCGCCAACGGATACGGCAGCTTCGGCTCGCTCATCTTCAACGTCGATCCCTCGAATCAGCTACGCCTCGTGACTTCCCTGCGCAAGGATCATTACCAGATCCCCTATGATCCGAACTTCAACGATCTCCAGAGTTCGCAGTACGACAGCAGCGGCTTGCGCGACGCCGACCGCGAGTCTGACGCAATCGTCAATTTCTCATGGGTGCACACCTTCAACTCAAAACTGCTGCTGACGGCGTCGCCGTTTTACCACTACAACAGCGCGAACTACGTGAGCGCTCCGGGTGATTACCCCACAGCCACAACCGACCGCCATTCCTCGGACTACGCTGGAGCTCAGGTAAGCTTCGCTGGCAACGTGCCCAGGAATAGTCTGCAAGTCGGCTTTTACGGATTCCACCAGAATGACAGTCAGCGCCTCGGCATCGTTTCCAACTGCGCCACGAATGGCGACCCCTACAACTCGCCGCCAGCCTGCGAGCCCGCCAACTTGTTGCCGCCATTTGCCGATCGGCAGTCTCCGTCAGGCGGCCTGGCTGCGTTGTTTCTCGACGACAAGTTCAAACCCGTTTCCTGGCTGACGGTCTCCGCCGGTGTGCGCCCCACCCACTTCTCCGGAGAGACCAGCGAAAGCGCCATCAGCCCGCGCTTCGGCGTAGCGCTTAACATCCCGCGCTTGAACTGGACCTTCCGCGCCTTCTACGGCCACTACTACCAGGCGCCTCCGCTCATCACGATCTCCGGCCCGCTGATTCAGCTGTGCCAAAGCAGCGGATGCGGATTCATTTCCCTCCCCGGTGAGCGCGACGAAGAGAGTCAGTTCGGCGTAACTATCCCTTTCCGCGGATGGATTTTCGACGCCGACACCTTCCGTACCCGAGTGCGAAACTTCTTCGATCACGACGTGATCGGAGAGTCGAATCTGTTCTTCCCCCTCACCATTGATAAGGCCCTCATCCGCGGATGGGAAGTCACTCTGCGTTCCCCGCGCCTCGCCCATCGCGCCCAGATCCATCTCGCGTATTCGAATCAGATCGCCGAAGGCGGCGGCGCGATCACGGGTGGCCTGACGAGCTTCTCGACGTTAGACTTTGGCGCGCTCGATCATGACCAGCGCAACACTCTCAACCTCGGCGGCGACCTTACGGTGCCGTGGCGCGCCTACGCGTCCACGAATATCTATTACGGCTCGGGCTTCGCGAATGCCTTTCCCGGCCAACCCTATCCGGGCAACTATCTGCCGCAGCACACGACGTTCGATCTAACTCTGGGGAAAGATTTCGGCGAACGCTTCTCCGCCTCAGTAAACGCCATGAACCTGGCCAACCGCCGCGTCGAACTCGACAACAGCGTCACCTTCGGCGGATTCCACCGGAACAATCCTCGCGAAATCTTTGTTGAGCTTCGCTACCGCTTTCACTACTGAGAGAAGAGAGTGTAGACGCGCCGCGTGCCGGGTACCCCATTTCTCGCGTCCTTTGCGAGATGGTTTCTTGGCAGCCCCAGCGGAACAGTCTCGACCGGCATGCCCCTCACCCTCGAGCCAGTTTCTCGCGCAGTATTTCCTCCACATCGCCAATCTTCTCTCCCAGCACATTCAGTTTGCGAGCCAGTCCCTGAATTTCAGCCTCGGCCCGCCGGTTGACGTCGTAATCGAGTTCGCCGCGTAAACGGTCCTTGGTGTCCTGGCGGTTCTGACTCATCATGATGATGGGCGCTTGCACCGAAGCCAGCATCGACAGGAACAGATTGAGCAAAATATACGGATACGGATCCCACGCCTTCTTGCCGAGCATGGAGTCGATGGTCATATAGACGGTGAGCGCGAAAAAGAAGGAAAGGATGAAAGTCCACGAGCCGCCAAAGCCCGCGACCATATCGGCGATGCGCTCGCCGAAGGTCGCATCCTCTTCAATCACTTCATTGGGATGACGGTTCGCACGCAGCCGCACCAGTTGCTGCGAAGCATGAAACTGCCGACCCAGCACTCGCAGCATGTCCATCCCGGCGAGCGGCTTGCGCTGCAGGAGCACGGCAATGTCTTCCTGGTCCACCTCGATGCACACCGCTTCGTCGAGGGCCACCGCCTCGGTCTGATGCGGAGTCTGTTCCAGCATCGACGCAAACCCGAAGAACTCCCCATGCGAGGGTTCGTCCACCACAACTTCCTGGTGTTCCTGGTCGACGGTCGAAACGCGCACTCGCCCCGACACCACTACATAGGCCTGTCCGCCGGAATCGCCGATCTTGTAGATCCGCTGCCGCGGCGCGTAGGTTTTCACCTGGACCTGCCCCGCCAGCACTGCGGTTTCTTCTTCATCGAGCAATGCAAAGAGCGGAACGTGTTTCAACACTTCAGGGTCGCATGCCATGGAATGCCTCGCTGTGTGAAATCTGGACCGTTGGAAAAGCTTTTACCCGCCGAGAACGCAAAGAAAAGCCGCAGAGAGCGCAGAGGAAAATCGTTGAATGTTTTCTTTGCGTCCCCTGCGGATTCTCTTTGCGGCCTTTGTCGGTTAAAGGCTCTCGTCCCATGGCCATGAGGATTTCACAAAAGGCGTATTCCGAACAACGCGCGTGGCATCACAGTCTGCCTCCGAGTTAAAGTGGATACAGCGTGAACAACCATACTCGCAATATTTTCCTGATCGCTCTCATCCTTGCTGGCGCACTGCTTTTTTCTTCGTGCCATCGTTCGAAGACGCCGGCTGCGAAACGCTATCCCTTCACCGGGCGGGTCGTCTCAGTCGATACCCAGGGCCAGTCCGCGATTATTGACGGCGACAATGTCCCCGGCATCATGGACCCGATGGCCATGTCTTACGTGGTGAAGCCGCCGGCAATATTAAGCCGACTTTCTCCAGGGGACTCGATTGCTGCCGACCTGATCATCGGACCGGAAAACGAAAATGCTTACTCTGAATCCTGGCTCGAGAACGTAAGAGTCACCGGCCACGCCGATCGTGCTCCCGCGGCTGTGGGCAATTCGCTGCATCTGCCAGCCCCCGGAGAGGATGTTCCCGACTTTTCGTTCACCAATCAAAGCGGCAGGCGCATTTCTCTTAAGCAGTATCGCGGGAATGTTCTGCTCGTCACCTTTATTTACACGCGCTGCCCGTTCCCGGATTTTTGCCCGCGCGTAAGCGGCAACTTCGCGGAGATATACAAACAACTCGGCACGACTCCGGCGCTGGCCGGCACTCGGCTCTTGAGTATCAGCTTCGACCCGGAGCACGACACGCCCAAGGTTCTCCGCGACTACGGCTTCTCCGTGGCCCATACGCGCGAGCCTGTGCTTTTTGGCCACTGGGAATTCGCCGCTCCCAGCGCTGCGGATTTGCAGAAGATTGCCGACTTCTTCGCGCTCACGATCAAACCTGAAGGCGGACCGATCACCCACAACCTCAGCACCGCCGTCATCGGCCCCGACGGCAAGATTTTGAAGTGGTATCACGGCAGCGGCTGGCAAGCCTCTGACTTAATAAAAGATGTACTCGGCGCGAGCGGCCCAACGGAAAGAGGAACTTCATGAAATACCCGCTTCTGATTCTGGCTGTGCTGGGCGTCATCGTATCTTCTCTCGCCCTTCGCGAACACTATCGCACCTACGGCGATTCTCCCTGCAGCATTAATGAGCACTGGGACTGCGGCGTCGTCAATCACAGCCCTTACGCAATGCTCAGCGGAATTCCTGTCGCGGCCGTCGGCATCGCAGGATACATTCTCATGGGCCTCCTGGCATTTCTGCGTTTCTACCGGCTGTTGCTCGTTCCCACGTTCGCCGGACTCGCCTTTTCGCTTTACCTCGCGAACATCGAAGCCAACGTGCTCGGCGTGTGGTGTATCTACTGCGTCATTTCGCTGGGGATCATCTCGCTGATGTCCTTGCTCATTCTCGGAACGGTGATAGCGCAGGTCGTCCGCAAGCCGTCGCCAGCGTAAATGTCGCGCGCCGATTTTGCGGTTGATGTCGGTAGAAAATTCGATGAACCTAAACTGCATTCGATGCATTCACTCTACGACCGCGTTGCAGGAAAAAGCGTTCGAACGCCACCCACACCGACGGCATCTTCGCTGTGGCCATGCCGTGCTCGTGCTCGATCTCCGCGTCCCGGGAGTGACGCCGTTCACCGATAGGGCGATCTTGAGGCAGAGGTTTGCCTGGTGGTCACAAAGGCTACCCACGTTCGAACTCGTGCTTCTTCTCCAATTCTTCCACCGCATGGCGCCGGGCGCTCTCGAATCGCTCCGCATGTCCCATCAGCCCTGCAGTCGCCTCCGCCCACTCGTCCTCAATCCGCAGCAACCCCTGCGCCGCCACGAGCCGCGCGGCGATCTCCACCAAGTGAGCCGGCGTCGTTTGCAGATACTGCGCCTCGGTCGGATCGCCAATCCAAACTCTGGTAGTACTCTCAGGCCCGGGTGCCCCATTTCTCGCGTCCTTTGCGAGAAGTGGGGATTCTCCCAGCTTCGTCTGCCAATAGACTTTCCTCTCGATGAAATCCGCCATCGCGTCGTCCGAGGCCTTGCCGAACACCCACTGCTGCCGCTTGAAATCGTAGTGGCGGCTGGAAAACGGTACCGGCAACAACTTCCCCGACTTCACAAACTCAATCTGGCGGCGGTCCACTTCCTTACGCAGCGCGTTGATCACCGGAGCCTCCACGTCCTTCGGCTCCATCGACGGCAGCACCTCGCGCACGGTTTGCGAGAGATTCACCGCCACCGGCGCATGCAGCCCTTCCGAACCTTCCAGCCGGATGTCCCCATGCAGCACGAAAAAATCGGCACCCGACGTCGACTGGTGAAACGGCCACTGCAGCCGGATCGTCAGCGGCAGACCCTTCAGCGTCACCCAGATTTTCTTAGCCGCAGCCGCTCCCGCTTCGTCCGCAGCCCCACGATTCTCCTGCACCTTCGTCATAAGCCCGTATCCCTTTGCTCTTGGAAATTAGTGCGATGGAAGATCAATCATTAATCCAAGATCTAAAATCTGCAATCTAAAATAGTCCTTCTACTTCCCATCCAGCGTCTCGCGCACCTTTAGCGCCAGGTCGACTCGGCCGAAAGGCTTCTGCAGCAGCTTCACTCCCGGTTCCAGCACCTTGTGCTGCACCACCATATCGTCCGTGTATCCGGTCATGTACACGATCTTCGTCTGCGGACGCTTGCTCAGAATGTTTTCCGCCAGCTGACGCCCGCTCATCCTCGGCATGATGACATCGGTCAGCAGCAGATCGATCCGCCCGGGGAAAGTGTCCGCCAGCTGAATCGCCTGCTCGGCGCTTGCCGCTTCCAGCACTTTGTATCCGTATCCCGTGAGAAAAATACGCGCCAGCTCGCGCAGATCCGGCTCATCTTCCGCGATCAGAATCGTTTCAGTCCCGCCTTCCACTTTTTCCCCCACGACCAGCTCCTGCCGTTTGCGAGCGGAACCCTCCGCCACTGGCAAATAAATACGGAATACCGTACCGCGTCCTACTTCACTTTCCACCTCGATACCGCCACCGCTCTGCTTCACAATTCCGTACACTGTCGCCAGCCCAAGACCCGTGCCCTTGCCCATGGGTTTGGTCGTAAAGAATGGCTCGAAAACGTGGGAGAGCGTTGCGCCGTCCATGCCATGTCCGGAATCGGTTACCTTCAGCACAGCGTATCGTCCTGGGATAAGGTCCAAGTCGCGCGCCAGCTCAGCGCTCGCTTCCACGTTGGAAGTTTCCATCATGAGCTTGCCGCCGTGAGGCATCGCATCGCGCGCATTGATGGCCAGGTTCATCAGGACCTGTTCCACCTGTCCGGGATCGGCCTTCACCGGCACCAGGGACGGGTGCAGGCTGGCGATCAGCTCAATATCCTCGCCAATGACCCGCGACAACATTTTTTGCACGTCGGAGACCGCGTCATTCAGATCCAAAACTTTTGGCTGCAGGACCTGTTTCCGGCTGAAGGCCAGCAGTTGCTGCGTCAGCGATGCGGCCCGGTCCGCCGCCCGGCGAATCTGCTCCAGGCCGTTGCGCGCACGCTCCTCCGCTCCAATGGTAGCCAGCAGCAACTCGCCGTGTCCCATGATGATGCTCAAAATATTATTGAAGTCATGGGCCACGCCTCCCGCCAGCCGACCGATGGCCTCCAGCTGTTGAGCGTTCCTGAGCTGTTCTTCCAGATGCATGCGCTCGGTCACGTCGCGCGTGATGCCCCACGTCCGCACCCAATGTCCGTCGACTATTATCCCGGCCATGGTGTTGCGAAAAATCTTCCTCACGCCGTTGGAATCCATCTCGCGCGACTCCTGGTCCGTCGTCCGGTAGCCAGAGCGGATGAAGTCCTCCATAAACCGCTGGGTCACCGGATCGTTGAGAACGAGCAAGTCAGAAAGCGGCTTCCCGATTAATTCCTGCGCCGAAGCTCGACCGTACATTTTTGCCAGCGCATCGTTGCATTCAGCGAAATAGCCGTTCTTCTTGCCCAATATCAGCTGTTCGGCGATCGGCAAATGGCAGGGAATCGGCGGGTCGTACTCCATGCGAAAAATTCCCTCCGAGCTTCTTTCGACAAAACTGCGGTAGCGTTCCTCGCTGTCGCGCAGAGCGTCTTCGGCTTGACGCCGCGCCTCCTCCGCCTTCAGGCGCTCTGTAATGTCTCGCTGAATGCCCCAAGTGCGCAAGAGTTTCCCGTTCTCCACAATGCCGAACATGCTGTTCAAGAACACCTTCGGGCTGCCGTTCGCGTCCAGCTCGTGGGATTCCCGCTCCAGCACCCGAAATCCATTTCGCACGTACTCGCGTGTCAGTTCGATGTTGTGGGGATCGTCCACCACCAGCAATTCCGTCAGCCGTTTCCCGAGAAACTCCGCCGGAGAATTCACTCCGTACATGTTGGCCATCGCCTGGTTGCACTCGGCCATATACGAATCGTGAAGAATGTGGTGAACCAGTTCCTCTTTCGGAAGGTCAATTGACACCGGGGCATCGAGATCTTGCCGGAAAATTCCTTCCGAGCTTTGCGCCACAAACAGGCGGTAGTTTTCTTCGCTGCGCCGCAGCGCCTCATCGGCGCGCTTCCGGTCGGTGATGTCGATCAGCATGCCGCGTGTCAGCCGTCTGTCGGTTTGCGGGTCGCGCACAATCGCCGCCTCGTCCCGAAGCCACACTTCGCGGCCATCCTGCCTGCGCATGCGGTATTCCACCTGGAACGGATGGCCTTCCGCCCAACTATCCTCCATCAGCGCAATTGGCTGGTCCTCCGGGTTCAGGTGATTCCACCAGAAGAGGGGGTCGGACAAACAATCCTCCGGGCGATAACCGAGAATCGTATTCACCTGCGGGCTGAGATAGAGAAACCTGCCGTGCGCCCCAGCCTCCGCCACATAGGAAATCGCGGGAACCTGCTCCACCAGTTGACGGTATTTTGCCTCTGCTTCCTTTAGCGCGGCCGTCGCCCGCCTGCTCTCCTCCTGCGAACGAATCGCCGTGATGCCAAAGGCCAGGTTGTTCGCCATCTCGGTGAGCAGTTCGACCTCCGACTTCTCGAAAGAATCCACCTGCTGCGAATAGATGGCGAGTACGCCGAAGGCTAAGCCCGCGACCCGCAGCGGCAAGGCGATCACGGCTGCATACCCTCGCCGGAGTGCGGCTTCATGCCAAGGCGCAAATTGCGGATCATTCGCCGTGTTCGCAATCACGCAAATCCGGTTCTCCCGGATGGCTGTGCCCGCCGGACCGCGCCCCTCCGGAGTGTCCGACCACTTGAGGGCAATCTGATCCAGATATCCACTGCCATGCCCTGCGTGGGCCATCGGCCGCATTGTTTTCTCTTCATCCTGTTGCGCGTATGCGATGCCCGCCATCCGGTATCCACCCGCCTGCACAATAATGTCGCAGATCTGCTGTACTAGTTCCTGCTCGCTGCCCGCCTGCGCCAGCGCCTGATTGCACGCACTCAGCGCGTGCAGCGCACGGTTCAGCCGCCTCAGTTCCTTGTTGATGGCGCTCTCATGGGAAAATTCGGAAGGGATTGTGGTGGAGGATTCATTCGACGCGGGGGATGAAGCTGAGGAAGATGCGGACGGGTACTGAGCCCCGGACTCCGCGTCTGGACCGGCTCCTGCGGGCTGGTTCAACTGAATCTTTTCCTGCTTCATGGAAACCTGCCAGCATCGCTGTGGCATTTTCGCTCTGGTTTCCAGCTAGTGTACAGGTTCCGGCTCCGCCTCCGTCTGAAAACTGCGCACGCCAGTTACTGTGTCCTGGGCACTGCTGTCCACCAGCCATCCCAGCAATCCCACAAGACAGAATCCAAGACCGTTCAGGATCGCGTGGGTTCTCGCCATCTGGGGGATCGTCAACGCGTCACTCCCCAGGTAGTCCGCGACTGCGTAGACTCCCGAGAGCACCATGCCCACGAAAACGGCAGCCGCCGCAACTTGCAGCAGAATCCGCGCAGTCGGGTCTTCGACTTTTCTGCCGCAAGCTCGCACCGCGACGGCCAACACTGCGACGCTTGCCGAAAACAAAATCGCTGCCGCCACCTTCATTGTTGGAGAAATCACAAATCCAGCCGCCACTACAATCGGCAACCCAGCTACCATCAGCACGACCGGCTTCACCCATCGATATTCCCA
>WNGK01004805.1_pt1 | contig 39564 bp, 39 predicted proteins | sample 5400601 | NCBI WGS metagenome assembly WNGK01 (sample SAMN13153376, study PRJNA577476) | soil metagenome | isolation source: 60 cm soil or saprolite under Garry oak tree replicate 1 | place: USA:California | collected 2016-06-15 | reverse complement strand
GGAAGCTTGCGTCGGGATGGCTTGTCGAGCAGCGCCGCGATCTTCAACGTTCGCGGCTGGTGCGCCAGCAGCAGCTTCTTGAGAACCGTGAGCGTCAGCCCTGTGTCGAGAATATCTTCCACCACGATCACGTTCTTGTCTTTCATGGACTGGTCGACGTCCTTGGTCAACTTCACTTCCCCAGTCGAGTCCCATCCGCTCTTAAGTTCCTGGGTCGGGCTGGGCCGGTTTCCGTAGCTGGAGACGCCGATGAAATCGAACGTGGAGTCCAGATCGACCTGCCGCGCGAGATCTGAAAGAAAGATAGCCGCGCCCTTGAGCACACCGACGAAAATCACCGACTGCCCGGCGAAGTCCTTCGTGATCTGCGCGCCCAGTTCGCCCACACGCTTTGCAATCTCCTGCCGCGAAATCAGCACCTTGAGTTCTGCCATGGCGTTTCATATTAAACTAGGTGGGCATATTAGAGGAAAAGCACTCGAGCGCGAGGTACAAGCTAGAAGCTAGGAGCGATACGCAGCATGAATCTGAAAGGCATCAAACTCACCTGGCTAGGCCACTCAACCCTCCGCGTTGAGACCCCAGGCGGGAAGACGATCTTCATTGATCCCTGGATCATGGGCAACCCCATGTGCCCCGACGCCGACAAGAAAGTGAGGAAGGCAGACATCCTGCTCTGCACCCACGGTCACGGAGACCACATCGGTGACGCCGTCGAAATCGTCAAGCAGCACAACCCCGTCGTGGTGGGAATTTACGAACTTTGCCTCTGGCTGGCGAAAAAAGGTGCCAAACGGATTTCTCCCATGAATAAAGGCGGAACACAAACCGTCGGCGACATCAAAGTGACCATGGTCCACGCCGATCACTCCTGTGGGATCCAGGACGGCGACGAGATCATCTACGGCGGCGAGGCCTGCGGCTACGTGGTTGAGTTTGAAAATGGCGTCAGGATTTACCACGCCGGCGATACCAACGTCTTCGGCGACATGGCCATCATCCGTGAGCTTTACGCGCCAGAGATCATCATGCTGCCCATAGGCGATCTATTCACCATGGGACCGCGCGAAGCTGCGTACGCCATCAATCTGCTGAAGCCGAAAACCGTGATCCCCATGCATTTCGGCACATTTCCGGCACTCACCGGAACTCCCAGCGCATTGCAGAAACTGGTCCCAGGCGTGGAAGTCTACGAGATGAAGCCGGGCGTCACCATCGGCGGTTAAACAAAACGATCAATTTGAAAGGGAAGCACGTGAATCAAGCTAAAAAGAAAGACTCCGTCGCAAGTTGGCGGCACTACAACTTCACTACTTCAGGACCGGTCGATGACTATCTCTATTCCATGTTGCCCAAGCGCGACGAGGTTTTGGCCGAGATGGAAGACTATGCTACCGCACACAAGATACCCATCGTGGGCCCGGCCGTGGCGCGCGTCCTGCAGCAACTGGCGATGACGATCAACGCCCGCACGGTATTCGAACTCGGCTCGGCCATTGGATATTCAACGATCTGGTGGGCTCAGGCAGTGGGCGACAAGGGGCGCGTGATTTACACCGACGGCGATTCAAAGAACGCTGAACGTGCCCGCGGCTACTTCAAACGCTCCGGAGTCTCAAACCGCATCACGCTGCACACCGGGGACGCCTTGGAATTTCTCTCGGAGCAGAAGCAGGAGTTCGACATTATCTTCAACGACGTCGACAAGGAAGACTATCCGCGCGTTCTGCGCCTTGTGGCGCCGCGTCTGCGCAAGGGCGGACTGTTCATCACCGATAATGCGCTGTGGAGCGGGCGTGTCGCCGAAAAGAATCCAACCGATGCGAGCACGAAAGCCATCCTCGAATTCAATCGCAAGCTTTACGACGCGAAAGAATTCTACACCACAATACTGCCCATCCGCGACGGCCTCGCGGTCGCACTCAAGAAATAACCTCGGGCAGCGAGACTGCTACGATGTTGGCGGTCGCGCTATTTCGCCGGCGGCTGGGCCACCTGAGGCTGGGTCACCTGAGGCTGGGTCAATTCCACGTCAATAGTAATTGTGATCTCATCTCCCACGACGCCGGGAGCCGCACTGATACCAAAATCCTGCCGGGTGATTTTGGTGGTGGCCGACGCGCCCATACGCTGTCCTTTGCCCATCGGATCCTTGATCGCCGCCGATGGCCCATCCACATCGAGCACCACTTCTTTGGTCACGCCGTGAATCGTCAGGTCCCCAGTGATCAGCAGTTTTCCGGGTCCAGCGGCTTTCGCTGCCTTGGAGTGGAAGGTAATCGTCGGATACTTCTGCGCATCGAAAAAGTGCGGACTGCGCAAGTCGTTGTCGCGGGCTTCCACTCGCGTGTCCACCGAATTCGTATCGATCGTAGCATCGAGAGAATCCTTCGACGGATCTGCCGGATCATACTGCACCGCACCGCTTACTTTGGTAAAAGCGCCCCGCACTGTGGACACCCCAAGGTGCCGCACAGAGAATTGTGCCGCAGTGTGTTTGGGATCGATGTCCCAATTGGCAGCTTGTGCCGCTGCGGTGGCGGCCAGCGCGAGCGCGGTGACGAGGGTAAAGACAAAACGGGACATGTGTACGAGTTCTCCTCCAGGTAATTGAGTTCAATGGAACCGGGTTCAACAATGCTAAATGGATTTGACCGGAATGGCCAACAGGTCATCGACGAGGCCGACTTCCTTTTGCAGGAATGGCTCCGCGTAAGTCCCTCCCCCGAGCATGCCGTAGAAGCGCGCCATGGCGTCGACGCGGGCGCGAATCTCATCGTGGGCAGGGAACAGATCCTTGCCCGCCTCCTGGTCGCTGAATTGCGACTTGTATGCCAGGATGGAAGCGAACTTCCCCTCAAACTGCTCCGCAATGTCGACGACAAACGAGGGCCGCACATCATAATAAAGCGTCGCGTAGATGATCTTGAATGGACGATGGGGCGCAAGAAAAGTAGCGCCGGCGTCTCGCCGGCTGTCCCGTGGGCGTCCCGCCCGCGGTTGACCGGAGGGCGACAAATTCTCAAAGGTTTCACTGACACTTGACGGCTGAGAGCTGAGAGCTTTCTGCGGATCAAGTTTCGCCAGCCCCGCCAGAAAGCAAGCCTCATATCCCAACACCGAAGCCGTGTAATGATCCGGATGCCGCCCCTTCCAGTAAGGCAGAATGATCACCCGCGGCCGCGTCTCCCGAATCACCGCGGCCACTTTGAGCCGGTTCTCCCAGGTATTCTCGACGCGACCGTCCGGGATATCGAGCGCTCGCCGCCAACCCACGCCAAGAATTTTTGCAGCATCGGTGGCTTCGCGCGCACGATCTTCCGCCGTGCCCCGCGTTCCCATCTCACCCTGAGTCAAGTCAAGGATGCCCGTGCGCTGCCCCCGCTGCGCGGCTTTCAGCAGCGTGCCGCCGCAGGTCTGCTCCACGTCGTCGCGGTGCGCCGCGATGGCCAGTATGTCGAGAGATTGGATGTCCAGAGATGGACTCACGGGGGGAGAAGACATGTCAGTCCAAATTCCCTTGCTCCAGCACCACGTTCTCGCGCACGATCAGCCGGTGCGCCGCCATTTCCTTGAGCGTAGGAAGCACGCGGCTCACATGCTCGTCGGTGTCGACGAAAATGATGATCACCGGCAACCTTCCTCCGGCCTCGACCAGATGCGCCGTCTCCACGCGATGCCTCCCCAGGAATCCCGCCACCGCATGGATCGCGATTGCCGCGTAGGCATTCTCCTTCCGCAGGTAGTTGAGAATCTCCATGTGCAGCGGCCGGTGGTGCCACTGGTCGGCTTCGTTCAGATAGATGGTGACTTGAACAGCCATCGCGTCCGCCATTTTACAGCACCCGCGCCAGCGCCATTCCGGCAAGGGCGCCGCCCAGGCAGAGGAGGTTGTTGCTCAGGACGTTGGTCAACATCAGGCCCCATTGGCCCTGCTCGAAATACGACATGGTCTCGAACGCGTAGCTGGAAAAAGTGGTGAACGATCCGCAGAAGCCCACGACCACCAACAGCCGCCAACGCGGATCCACCAGCACGCGCTCACTGGTCCAGATGACGAAGAAGCCCACGATGAAACTCCCAAGAATATTGATGACGAGCGTTCCGTAAGGGAAGACAGGCCCGAACTCTCTGGCTGCGAGACGGCTCAGCAAGAACCGCAGATTGGCGCCGACAATCGCGGCAAGGGATATAGCGAAAAAGTCTTTCACGAAGGATCTCCTACAAGACAAGATTCGATTCTGTAGGAGTCATCAGCCTGCAGCGCTGGTGCAAGCGCAGGCGGTTGCGGCGAACTCCATCGCCGTACCTAAATTTTTACCACATTTCTTACCCCAGAGGACATAGAGGATCACCAGGTGCGTGGGTCTGAGGTCCGAGATCCGACGCCCGCCCTTCTCACTTCTTCCGCTCCACCAGAAACCGCGCCAATTCCTTCAGCGTCTCCGCTTGTTCGCCGAAACTGTCCAGTTCCGCGAAAGCTTCGTTCACCAGCGAATCCGCCTTGCTCAGGGACGCTTCAATCCCAAACAGCGCCGGATACGTGACTTTCTCTGACGCCGTATCTTTCCCCGCAGTCTTTCCCAGCTGTTCCGACGTCTGCGTCACGTCGAGCACGTCATCGACAATCTGGAACGCCAGGCCGATCGCCAATCCGAACGCCCGCAACTTCGCCACCTGGCTATCTTTCGCTCCGGCATAGAGTCCGCCACTTACCAGGCTCGCCGTGATCAACGCGGCCGTTTTCGAGCGATGAATGTACTCCAGCATCTCCGCCGTCGGCGGGGTGCGTTCGGCTTCAAGATCGACGACCTGCCCGCCAATCATGCCGTCGATGGTTCCCGTGTCATGAGCGATCTCCTCAATAATCCGCACGCACGCCTCGGCCGGACACTTCAGTCGCGCCAAGACTTCGTAAGCCTGTGTCTGCAGTGCGTCTCCCGCCAAAATCGCGAGAGCCTCGCCGAACGCTTTGTGACAAGTGGGACGCCCCCGCCGCAGATCGTCATTGTCGAGCGCGGGCAAGTCGTCATGAATCAGTGAATAGGTGTGCAGCATCTCCAGCGCAGCGCCAAGTTCTTCGATACCCGCCGGCAGTGAACCCGCCACCATGCGGCCGGCCTCGATGCAGAGCACCGGCCGCAGCCGCTTGCCCCCGGCGAACACACTGTGGCGCATCGCCTTGTGTATCGACTCCGGATGCTGCGTCTCCAGCGGAATCAGGCGGTCGAGTGCGGCGTCAGTCAACTGCTGCCCGTGTTCGAGAGTCTCCTCGAGCATGAAGCAGTGAGTATAACAAGGCGGCGAATGTGGGAAATGGCCGCCGGGATGTCACGAAAAAACAAGGACGCCCATCGGGCGTCCTTAGCACAAATTAATCCACTCAAGTCTGATCTACGCCGCGGCGCTCCGCGAAAGCGACACGTTTCGCAGAACCGAAGTCAACACGTTCCCCACATCATCCGCCGGACAAACATCGCTGGCGCCGGCCGCCAGCGCGGCCATCCACATTTCTTCGTCAGGAACGCGGTGGGTGCAGACGATGGGCAGTGCAGGAAAGTCGCGGTGCAGACTCTCTACATCAGTCAGCAGCCAGTGCTCGAGGTTCAGAACCACGGCTTCCGGATGAGTACGGACTAGGTCGTCCCGCAATTCTTCGCAGGAACGAGTTACATGCACTAAGAAATGAGAGCGGAGTCCACCGGCCAGGGACCTGGCCACTCTAGGATTGTTTTCGAGAACAACTACACTTTGAGCCATATTTTCCCCGATTTTCAACCGTCGTCAACGGCGCACGTCAACGTTGGACTAAGGCTGCAGGGTGGCTGGGAAAACCACGACTCCACAGACATCTAAGCTCTCGAATCGCCATCGGAAATCCGCACGCCTTACCGTCGCGCAGTCGACTTTTCCGTCAGCGGTTCGAAGGGTTCCGCTTGAAGCTTCCCGTTCTTTTTCAGCAAAATCTCTACTTTTCCTTCCGCCTGCTCCAGTTCCTTACGGCAGGCTGAAGAAAGCTGCATACCTTCTTCAAAGAGTGTCAGAGACTTCTCCAGAGGCACTTCGCCCTTTTCCAGCTCCTGAACAATTTTTTCCAGTCGCTGTAGACACTCTTCAAACTTAGGCAACGGGGTTTTCGCTCCATCTCTTATTGTAATGCAAGTACGTGGAAGAAGGGTCCAGTCTTTTTAGTCGGAAGTACCGAAAAAATGCGCCTCATCGTCCCGCTGCGGGAAACCGTTGAACCGGATTCTTCGCGAAGCCCTAGGCCGTAGCCACGGACCCTTGGTCTCCTCCCAAGGCTTCCAACACATCCACCGCCGAGCTATACCGCCCCTGCGGCGCGCTGATCTGCGCTCCTTGCGCCATCTGCCGGGCGGCAATCAGCATCTCTCGCGCAATGGCGACGCCCTCTGCCCTGGCTAATTCCGGAGTCTGCGCCCGCGCCATCCGCTCCAGAATCGCGTCAGGCACGGAGACCCTCAGCTCGTTCTTCATAAACTCGGCGTTGCGCACGCTCACCAGGGGCCAGATTCCCGCAATCACCGGGATACGGCAATGCTCGATCCTCTTGAGAAAGTTCTCCAGCAGGCGCAGATCGAACACCGGTTGAGTCACCGCATACTCCGCCCCGGCCTCGACTTTGTACTCGAACCGGCGAATCTCTTCATCCAAGTCCGTCAGCCCCGGGTTCGCGCCCACGCCAATCACAAAGCCCGTGCCGGTCCCAATCGGATTTCCGCCCAGATCGAGCCCCCGGTTCAGGTTGTGTACGATGTTGACCAGACCAATAGCATCCACATCAAACACCGCGGTCGCGTCTGGATAATTCCCCATCTTCGGCGGATCGCCGGTGATGCAGATCAAGTTCCGGATTCCCACCGCGGCCGCTCCCAGCAGATCGCTCTGAATGCACAGCACATTCCGGTCGCGGCATGTGTAGTGCAGAATCGCGTCAATGCCGACTTCGCGCTGAATCAGCAGCGACAGCGCCTGGTTGCTCATGCGCGCCGACGCCCGCGGGCTGTCCGGAATGTTGACCGCATCCACGCCCACCGACTTCAGAAACCGCGCCCCCTCGACCTCCTTGCGAATGTCGATCCCTTTCGGGGGGACGATCTCGACCATGGTGGCAAACTCGCCGCGCGCCAGCCTTGCGCCCAGCAGCGACCGGTTCTCCAGAGGCACGGCCGGAACCGCCAAAGGAGCGGACGTGCTGCCCACTACGTGGGCGGACGCCGTCTTTCCCCGCGCCTCGCCCACCCGCAGAGCCGACTTCATCACCCGGATGTGCTCAGGCGTCGTTCCGCAACACCCGCCCACCAGTCGCACTCCAGTAGCCACGAATTTCCGCGCGTAACTGGCCATATATTCCGGCGAGCACAAATAAATATTCCTGCCATCCACCGACCGCGGAATTCCTGCGTTCGGCTGCGCCGCCAGGGGAAGGGAAGTCGCCGCCCGCACTTTCTCCATCGCGTCCAACATGGCCACCGGACCGACGCTGCAGTTGCAGCCAATCACGTCCGCTCCCCATTCCTCGAGTTTGGAAACAAACGTCTGCGGGTCGGAGCCGTCAAGGCAGTTGCCGTCTTCGTCAATGGTGACCTGCGCCACCAGCGGAACCTTGGCGCTGACATCCCTCACCGCAAGCATGGCCTGATGAATCTCTTCCAGGTATCCGAAAGTCTCGAGGATCACCAGGTCGACGCCGCCTTCTATCAGCGCCTCAATCTGCTGCCGGAAAGCTTCGCGAGCCTCCTCGAACGACGTTTTCCCCAGCGGTTCGATTCTCGTCCCCAGCGGGCCAACCGATCCCGCCACCCACACATCGAAGCTTTTGGCGGCTTCCCGGGCCAGCCGAGCGCCGGCCAGATTGATGTCGCGAACCTTGTCCGCCAAACTATGCCGTCCCAGTCGGAAAGAGTTAGCACCGAAAGTATTGGTTTCAATAATCTCAGCTCCGGCCTGCAGATAGTCGTGGTGAATCCCGCGAATCATGTCAGGCTGAGAAAGGTTCAGTTCGTCATACGACCGGTTGATGAAAATACCTTTGGCGTAGAGCAGCGTCCCCATGGCGCCGTCGCACAGCACAGGGGATTGTTTGATCCGGGTAAGAAAGTCAGCCGCCATATAGTTTCTGAGAATACAGGATGAACGCCGGTTCGTGCATCTCGAAGACGATGCGGAGGGAGGCAGGGGAAGTTAAAGTCTCTCGGCTCGATCCCGGGAGTCCGCATAAGGTGCGGCACCCGGTCTGTTATAATCCACCATTTCGTAATTGAATCGCAATTAAATCTCCCTTTTTCATGTCGTTAGGAGCCTGCCGTTTGAAGAAGCGCATCCTCGTTCTTGGGGTCCTATTGGGGACCGGACTGAATCTAGTCTCCTGTGGCGGATACAGTTCCAACCGATACAAGCCACCGAGCGGCCTGTACAAACGCGTTCTGGCATCGCAAGGAGTCACCTCGACCTTTTCTTTCGGCAGCCTGGTGATAATCAACGGCCAGAACGATACTCTGCCGCGGGTTTCTCCCCTGAGCGCAGGCAGTTCCCCGGGTCTGATGGCAATCACCCCGACCCGGAACATAGCGGCAGCCTTCGATGCCGGCAGTAACAACGTCTATGCCATCGACACCGTCAGGGAAACTGGCATCGGAAATGTACGCCTTCCGGGGCCTACCTCAAGCATGGTATTTCCGACCGCCACTGGCATCGGATATGCCGCAGTTCCCACCGCGACCGTCAACGGTTTTTCTTTCCTGGGCGCCATTGACGTGATGAATTTCGCCACTGGCGTGCTCACCACGATCGCGGTCAGCAATGCTCAAACGGTCGTCGCCGATTCGACCGGCACCCAGCTCTTCGTCTTCAGCAACGACTCCAACTCTGTAACCGTGCTCTCTCCTGGCGTTGCGGTGCCACCCGTCGACACGAGTTGTGTCACCAATCCTCCGAACCCGGTTTGCACCGTCGTCCCAGGCTTTGACCACCCCGTAAACGCCATCATCAACGGAACCACCGCCTATATTTTGAACTGCGGTCCGCAGTGCGGCGGGCTCACGGCCAGCGTGATGGTCTTCGACCTGCCAAGCCTTACCATCACCAGCACGATCCCGGTCGACGCCGCTACTTGGGGGCTGCTCAACGGATCGACCCTTTACGTCGCCGGCACTCCCACTGCTAACAACGATTGCAGCGGCCAGATGTGGGGCACACCTCCGCAGCCGACGGCCGCGACCGTTTGCGGCCGCCTCGACATCGTCGACCTGGGCTCAGGAACCGTTACCGGCAGGATCGCCATCACCGACGGCTACCATGACCGCATCGATATGAGCGCAAACGGCCAGATCTTCATCGGATCGCGCGACTGCACCAACATCGGCAATGTCAACAATCCGAGCGGGGAAGTCCGCGGCTGTCTTTCCATCTACAAGACCACCGATAATTCCGTGATCATCCCTCCGGACAACGGCGACGTAAACGGCCTGCAGGGTTTTAGCAGCCGCAACGTCGAGTACGTAGCCGAAGGCGGTAGCCTGCGGGTCTACGACACCACCAAAGACATTCTCCTGATCAACGATTTCGTGCCTCAGGGCAATATCAACATCGTGGGCTATGTGGGCGACATAAAGGCCATCGATTTCTTCTAGCGGCGTTTTGGAAAAACTCTGATTTTGGTAGGAAATGCAAACTAGCGATGCGACCGAGAGTCGCGCCGCTGTCTCGGCTGCGGTCTAGAGAGCCGACATTAGTTATGGAATCACTTTCGCTTATTGACAGATAAGCGTCCTGATTGCAAACGTCACCGTTATTTGCAGACGAGACTCACAGATGGGAAAGCGTGTCCGCGAATGGTGCTGGAGTTACTGATCGCCGCCGGGGTGGAGGTTGCATTCAGGCAGGTTGCCAGCCCCTGGGTCGGAGCTTGATTGCTGATGGTGGTATTCACCGGGTCAGAGGTCGACCATACGCCAACAAAGTCCGGCATTAACGGGCAGTTGCCCTGCACAGTGGATGAGAGCGAAAACTGTACCTCATTTCCGGGTGCAGTGGCGTTGTGGTCCGCCGTCACGCTCGGCGGAGTGATACTGGTAGTGATCGTGCACGTGTCGCCGGAAGTGCCGCCACAGGCGGCCATCGACGCACACCCGAACATCATAAAGAACCTCCAAGGTCCTTTACGCATTCTAAGAACCTCCGCTCCATGCAAGTGTAGCCTACACATCTTCGAGGTCCAGGCCGATAAGGTTCGGCCCCAATGAGGTCCCGCCCGGATCGCCGCCTACCTGATCGGCTCCAACACCAGCCGGTGCGCCTTGGCACCTTCCACGGCTTTCGCGCTGAAGGGCAAAGTAAACGTAGTTCCCTCGTACCACGCCTTCCACTGATCCATGTAATAAGGGCTCATGAAATTTCCGCCTTGCCCGGTCACGATGTTCAGCGTCGACTGATCCAAATCCGCGAGGTTTGCGGTGAAACGCTCTGACGGCCCATGACTCCGCGTCACCGCTTTCACCGTGTATCCGCTTCCCGACTGCTCCTGCACCCCAGGCCCCGACCACTGCCGGATGACAGGAATCTTCCCCAGGATCGGATGCTGAATCTCCACCGCGTTGAACGCGCCCCATCGCCACGACGCTAGATCCTTGGGCGCCTGCGGATGATTGACCGCAGCCTCGACCGCGGCCGTCAGCAGTTCGTCGTAATTCGGATATTGGTCGGGCAGCCACCGCTTCGGCCGATGGAGCAGGATGTTCTCCATCCACACCGACCTCTGCAACCACGAATAGGTCTTCCAGTCGATGACGTTCTTCTTAGTTTCTTTGAAGAGCTCGGAGTCGGCATCCTTGCGAGACTCCAGGGGAGCCATTCCCAATTTTGGTTCGAGGAGCAGGCGGCGCAGCTCGCCGATTGCATTTTCCGCAACGGTGGGTGCTGCCGAAGTGGCCAGCATGCGGCCATCCCAGCTGCGCAGCAGGTCGGCGGCCTGCTTGGCTCGCGCGGAGGGCTTTGCGGCGTGATCCACCGCGTAAACGAAGCGCTCCGCCGCAAATAGGATTGGTTCCGACTGAACATCGGTTTGCAGCGCGAGCATGTCCGCCGCTGATAACTGCCGTCCCGACTCCAGCACGTGGTAAATGCGCGCCGTGCGCCAGGGAGCTTCCCATTCCATGCTGATCGAATTGGGATAATTATCCGGCGTGATTCGGCCATTGGCCGTCCCGATGATTCCCGACGGCGGGTTGTAGATGCTGGGCAGCTTCTCAAACGGAATGTGGGAAGCCCACTCATGCGCGTTGTCGGCGCCGCTCGCAGGAAGACTGCCGTCTCCCGCCGCGCGAATCGGAACTTTGCCCGTCGTCTGATACCCGATGTTCCCGTCGACATCGGCATAAACCACGTTTTGCCCCGGTGCGTCCAACTGCGAAAACGCACGCCGGAACTCGTCCCAGTTCTGCCCGGCAGCGTAACCCCTGCAACGTCCAGTGTGCCGGAATGCAGGTGCGCCTCGTACCAAAGATTGGGCATCTGGTGGCCGAGGTGCATATCATTCGACAGTAGCGGCTTGCCCGTGACCGTGTGCGCCCCGGAAACGACCCAGTCATTCGATCCATTCACCGGCGGGCCTTCGACTGGCAATGCGTCGATTGGTAAAGCCTCGATCGGCTCAACTCTTTTGTGCGTGACCGAGTTGTCGGGAGAATCGTCATCGTCCTCATCGTCCGAATTACCCATGCTATTGTCCGGTTCGTTCAGATCCTCGCGCATAACCGTCGGCGGACGGTCATGCCACGAGCGGTTCACATACAAGTCTGCAGTCAATTCCGGCCCCAGCTTCGTAAGAATCTTTTCCCGCGCCAGCGCGTCAAAAAAATAGTGATAGTTGAGATCCTTGACCATCGAGTTCGCGATCACCACCGAGTCTTCCGCCAACCACGGCTTCGGCGCGTAACGCAGGATGCGAAACTCAATCGGCAGCCGGTCGCTGTGTGTCCCGATGTAGGCATTCACCCCGCTCGCGAAGGCCTCAAAGAAAGCCCGATCGCGCGGGCCGGCCATCTCGAGCGCCTTCCTCGCCGCCGCCCGAAGGCCCAGAATCCTCTGTTCTCGATCTAGTTTCAGAGTGTCCTCGCCCAGAATCTCTGAGAGTTCGCCACTGCCAAAACGGCGCATCACGTCCATCTGCCACAGCCGGTCCTGCGCCGTGACATAACCCTGCGAAAAGAAAAGATCTCCGAGACTGGCCGCTTCAATCGTGGGAACGCCATGACTGTCGCGCGTCACCGTGACAGGCGCCGAGAGTCCACCAACCCGCAACTGTCCGTCGAGTTGCGGCAGAGCCGAGTGCACGACGTAGTAGGCATACACCGCCACGCCCGCCATGATCACGAGGACGGCCACAAACAGCCACAGCAGAATCCGGGAAGTGCGAGAAGTGAATGTCCGGCGCGACTTGGGTGGGCTGATCTCTGCCTGTGTGCTCATGAGGAATCTCTGATTGTATTCCACGCCACCGCCGTGTGTGCGACAGAACTGAATTTGGTAGTGGTAGAGTTTGAAGTTAGAGACTCTCTGGTTTCGATGGCGTCATCCTGACCGGAGCCGTTCTTCAGGAGGAGGGAAGGATCTCCCGTGCAGAGCACGATTGCGGTCGTGCCGAGTTCAGCGCGAGCTCTCTCGCCCGGCATCCACGCTCGTTGCTCCCGCGCTCCGCTGAAAATGAATTTCATTTTCAAGATGCCGGATGTTATCCTCACTGGGTCATCCTGACGACGTTATCCTGACTCCGTTCCACCCGCCATGCTGCAGAAGCGCATTGATGATCAACCCACCATCTCCCGCCAGATGGTCCGCGAAGCCCAGGAAATCCTTCACAAGCACCTGAAGGGCGTCGGCCTGAAGCAGACCGCGCAGCGCGATGTCATTCTGCACACCTTCCTCGAAACCCGGGACCATCTCTCCACTGACGAACTCCACCGCCTGGTACAAAAAAAGGATGCCCGCATCGGCTACACGACGGTCTACCGCACGCTGAAACTGCTGGCGGAGTGCGGCCTGGCCAGCGAAGTCGCCTTCCACGACGGTATCGCTCGCTACGAGCACCAGTACAACCGCCGCAGCCATCACCACATGGTGTGCACGGATTGCGGCAGTTCAGTCGAGTTCTTTTCCCAGGAAGTCGGCCAGCTCGAGCAGGAGATCGGCCACAAATATCACTACCTGACCACCCGCCACACGTTTCAGATCTATGGGGTCTGCGAAGACTGCCGCAAGAAGAACCACACGCCGCGCCCACTCTGAGCGTCCGTGTGCCTCGGCGTCAATGCCCGATTTGCTGCCCACCCCGCGTTTTGATATGGTCGCGACAATGGATCAGACGAACGTCCCCCTGACCGCTTGCCCGCACTGCGCTGCCCAGATGCCCGAGACGGGCGTCTTCTGCCCCGGTTGCGGCCGCTCCTTGCAGACGGTAACGCGGGCCCAAGGCAGGGTCGGAGTCTTTCCCGAAGCCATCGCGGGAGCGCTAGCCTACCTTACCTTCATCCCCGCAGTCGTCTTTCTGGTGCTCGAGCCGTATAACAAGAATCGCTTTGTGCGCTTCCATTCCGTCCAGTGCCTCCTACTGTGGGCGGCGGCAATTGTGCTCGGCATCGCGCTCAAACTCGCCAGCGTCGTTCTCTTCATCATCCCCGTCCTCGGACCGCTGCTTGTATTGCTGGTCTCGATGGTGGTCGCGCTCGCCTCATTCGTGATCTGGCTGGTTCTGGTGGTCAAAGCTTTCCAGGGCGAGATGTTCAAACTGCCCATGCTCGGCGATCTGGCCGAGCAATACACCAGTTCGGTCTAGCCGCGCGGAAACACCATGTGGGGACAGCCGCCCTCGGCTATCCGGTCGAGCGAAGCTCGATCCGGTTTGTTAGGCCGGGACTACCAGAATGAGACACCCGCCCGCGCTTAACATAAAGATTGTTTTTCGCTCGTTTCTCTGATACTTTGCCGCCGACGCTGTTCGCGGCCGGACCTGTGTCACTAATCCCCGGTCGGCCCGCACGCGGCGGCGAGGAGGATATTCTCATGGCTTTTTGCAGCACGTGCGGCGCACAGATCGCGGATGGCACCACCACTTGTGCAGTGTGTGCGGGCAGAGTTGCAACCGCTCCCGCTGTGCCACAGGCGAGCGCAAGCGTCGGAGGAATGACGGACAATGTCGCCGGAATGCTGGCTTACATCACCATCATCCCATCGATCATCTTCCTGGTCATGGAACCCTACAACAAAAACCGGTTCGTCCGCTTTCACTCGTTCCAAAGCATCTTTTTTGTTGTAGGTTTGATCGTCTGCTGGATTGCCTTCACGATCCTCTCCATGGTGCTGGCATTCATCCCGATTCTGGGACACCTCGTCATCTTGCTCCTTTGGTTCGTCCTCGCCGTGGGTTCGTTCGTTCTCTGGATCATCATGCTCATGAAGGCGAATCAGGGTCAGATGTACAAACTGCCGGTGATCGGCGACATGGCCGAAAAGCAGGCGAACGCGATCTAAAATCGCCCCGGCGTTCTGGCCTCGCTCAAACTCGAGTGTGTCTCAGTTCCCGCAAGCACCCATGTGGGGACAGCCGCCCCGGGCTGTCCGGTCGAGCGCAGCTCGATCCGGTTTGTTAGCTGGGACTACGAGACTGAGACACAACCACCAATCCCCCGCCCTTGACTTTCTTCCTGTAAGCTGTCAATCCTAATTAGCTTTTACCCGCGTCCCAATCCCGCGCCCGCAGCGTGGTTTTTCGGCCGGCGGGAATCTGTTGGCCGATTGGGGAATTCATTTGCGAGTACGGGTCTTCTATCACGACAAATGCTTTGACGGAGCTTCCTCCGCCGCGTTATTTTCCCGCTTCTATCGCGAGCGCATCCGGGGCGACGCCGACTTCGTCTTCACTGGCCTGGTTCATCGCGCCGGAGCGCTGTTCGACGAAAATCAATTCGACGGCGACGAGAACGCCATCGTCGACTTCAAATACTCCAGCTCGCCCAAGATTACGTGGTGGTTCGACCATCACGAGAGCGCATTTCTCTCGCCCGCCGACGCCGAGCACTTCGAGCAGGATCAGAGCAACCGCAAATTCTACGATCCTGATTTCAAATCCTGCACCAGCTTCATCGCCATGATCGCACAGCAGCGCTTCGGCTTCGATCCCGCGCCCATGGCCGATCTCGTGCATTGGACCGACATCATCGACGGTGCCCTCTACCCCGACGCCAAGACCGCCGTCGAAATGCAAGCGCCCGCCATGAAACTCACCATGGTCATCGAATCCGCGCCCGATCACGGCTTCGTCCCCAACCTGATTCCGCTGCTCGCTTCGAAATCGTTAGCGGAGGTTCTCGAAGAACGCTTCGTCGCTCCGCTGCTTCCTCCATTACTAAGACGTCACGAGCTCTCCATCGGGATTCTCAAACAGCGCACCGAGTGCAAAGACGCCACCATCTTCTTCGACGTCAGCGATCACGACCTCGAAGGCTACAACAAGTTCATTCCCTATTACCTGCACCCGGAGTCGGTCTATAGCGTCGGCCTGAGCAAGAGCAGTTTCCGCGTGAAGGTTTCCGTGGGATCGAATCCTTGGGCGCCGCAGCCGCCAGAAGTGAACCTCGCCCGCATCTGCGAGCGTTACGGCGGCGGCGGCCACGCCCGCGTAGGCGCGATCTCCTTCAACGTGAACCAGCACGGCGCCGCGATCAAGGCCTCGCAGGAAATCGTCGCCGAACTCCGCGCCGCCATCCGCCAGAAGAAAAAATAAAAATGAAATGTGGGGACGGGCCTGTGTGGGGACGGTCGCCTTCGCCCGTCCCGCCAAGCGCAGCGAGGCGAGCGCTACCACGACTCAAGCCATGTGAGGTTCAACGCTGGTTCTCGTCGGGAGATCCTCTCCAGTTACGTAATAGAAGAAGATATCCGGACCTGAACTCCGGCGGCTGTCGTGGCTGCCTGCCTTGAAGGGGTGTCCCGCCACCACCTCCGAGAGCGAAGCGCGAGCAGGGAAGTCCTGTAAAGACGCTCCCACCCGTGATACTCTGCCTTGAGTCATCGCCAGCCATACATGCGCCAGCCCGGTACCAAGCCAGATCCCCACCGCCGCCAACGGCGAGTGCTCCAGCTGGTCGCCATGTTCGAATTCTTCAAAGGCATTTTTGTAGTCCTGATGGGATTCTCCGCCCTCGCGCTCGTACATAAAGATGTCTGGCTATACGCAGAGAGTCTCCTCGCCCTCCTCCACATCAATACCGATCGACGTTCCGCCCAGCTCTTCCTCGATTTCGCTGACAGCGTAACCGATGCGCGACTCTGGGCGGCCGCCCGCATAGCCTTTGCCTACGCCGCCCTGCGCTTCACCGAAGCCTATGGCCTGTGGAAGGCACGCACCTGGGCCGAGTGGGTGGCCCTGGTTTCCGGCGCTCTGTTGCTGCCCCTGGAGATCCGCGAACTCATGCGTGGTTTGAGCGTCTTGCGTGGCGCGTTGTTGGTCGGCAATCTGGCCGTCGTGATCTACATGCTCTATGTCATCCGCGACAACCGCCGTGAACGGCAACACACCGCTGCCATGGACGCCGCAGGCTAAGAGGGTTTTGAAACAGGTCCGCTCTAGTGGACTAGAACCTCGAAGGCTGCAGCCGCGAAGCGGCGGCATTCCATAGTCCCGGACGCTAAGGGTCTGTGGTGAGAACTCGGATTAAAGGACGAAATAGTGAAATGAAATCTCAGAGAGTTTCGCCCAGAGGGGCGTCTGACAATAGCCCGGCGCTTCAAGCGCCGGGTCGGGTTGGACCAGTTGGAACAGCGTCCCGGAGGAGTCTGTGTCGTAGCTTGATTGCGCCTGAAAAAAGTGGAAGATACACTCGCTTACAGCCGCGAAGCGGCGAAAGTATGCAGCCCACGGCGTAAGCCGTGGGTTAGCAACGTGGGAAGGGAGCAAGCCCCGCAGGGGCGGAAGAAAATAGCCCGGCGTTACGCCGGGTTCAATGCCAAAACGACTGGAACGCGTCCCGCCAGGGACGCCTGAACCTCCGCTGTCGTCGAGGCAAAAAAAATCGACTGGAAGGTTTAAAACAGGCCGCAAACGTGACATCGAATTTTCTTGCTTCGGGGGCTTATAATAGTCCCTGTATGCGTCGCCTGATGCCCATCGCGGCATTCGCTTTTATCCTGACGCTACCCCTGTGGGCCCAGCACGGCGGAGGTCACGCCGGCGGCGGACATGGCGGCTTCGCCGGGCACGCAGGTTTTAGCGCAGGCCACAGCGGAGGCTTCAGCGGCGGTCACATGGGTGGCGGCCGGGTCTCCGGCGGAATGCACTCCGGTGCGACGCGCGGCTTCACGCATACTCCGTCTTTCTCCCAACGCCGCTTCTCAAATCGCCCCTTCCTGCATGACAGACTCCGCAGTCGCCGCATTCGCAGCTTCGGATTCCGCAACAACTGCTTCGGCTTCCGCTGTCGTGGCTTTGGCTATCCTTGGGGATACGGCTTTTACGATCCCTACTGGTGGTGGGATTCCGGCTCTTCCTACGACGACGACTACGAACGTGATCGCGCCCTCGCCAACGAGATGAACCAGCAAAGTCTCGAACAGCAACGAATGCTGCGCCAGGAAGAATCCGACGGCGATCAGGATCTTTATTCCCGTAATTCTCGCAGCTCAGAGCCCGCATCCAGCGAATCACAGCAGGGAACCGCGATCCTGCCGCCGACCGTGCTGGTCTTCCGCGATCAGCACAAACAGGAAATCGGTAACTACGCCATCGTCGGCCAGACGCTGTGGAACTTCTCTCCCCAGCGTACCCAAAAGATTCCGCTGTCCGACCTCGACCTGCCTGCGACCACGAAAGCCAACGATGATCGCGGCCTGACATTCCGCGTTCCAGCCGGCGGCGAAGCCGAATAGTCCTTTCATCTCAAACCTTCGTCACACCCGCTCACCGCACCCTTTCGCCTTTCGCTGCATCCAACCGTCATTCAGCCCAACATTATTCCTTTTTCGCCACAGAGCTAGTACATTGAAATCAAGCATTTAGGTCATGTCCGACGGATGTGGGGAACCTGCAGAAACACGGGTCGAATCCCGGAATAAGTCTGTCCGAATGTTAAAATAAAGAATACCCAATATGCCTCTAAAAACACTTTTTCTAAATCCTCCTTCCTTTGAAAACTTCGACGGAGGCGCCGGCTCCCGTTGGCCCGCCACCCGCGAAATAGAAAGTTACTGGTATCCGGTTTGGCTGGCTTATCCGGCTGGGATGCTGGAAGGGGCGCGGTTGCTGGATGCGCCGCCGCATCACGTTTCGGGCGCGGAGACCATCGAGATCGCCAAGGAGTACGAGTTCCTTGTGCTGTTTACTTCGACGCCGGGATTCCCCGGCGACATTCTTCTGTCGCGGGCGATCAAGCAGGCGAATCCGAAGATCAAGATTGCCTTTGTCGGGCCGCACGTGAGCGTGCTGCCGGAAAAATCTTTGCGCGATTGCCCGGAGATCGATTTTATTTGCCGCAAGGAATTTGATTACGCCATCGTCGATTATGCCAAGGGCAAGCCCCTGGCCGATATTCCCGGCGTTTCGTTCCTGAAAGACGGCACAGTCGTGCACAATCCAGACGCTCCCCAGATTCAGGATCTCGACGCCCTGCCGCACGTCACCGAAGTTTACAAGCGCGACCTCGATGTCACCAAGTACAACGTGCCGTTCCTGCTGAACCCGTACGTCTCGCTCTACACCACGCGCGGCTGCCCGGCGCAGTGTACGTTCTGTCTGTGGCCCCAGACGCTGAGCGGACATCCGTGGCGCAAGCGCTCCTCGGACGACGTGGCCGCGGAAATGGCGAAGGCCAAACAGCTGTGGCCGGAAGTGAAGGAATTTTTCTTCGACGACGACACTTTCAACATCCAGAAAGCGCGCACCATCGAACTCTGCACCAAGCTGAAATCGTCGGCTATGAATCTGGCGACCAGCAGATTCTTAAAAATATCAAGAAAGGCGCGACCGTCGAACGCGCCCGCCAGTTCACTAAAGACTGCCACAAGCTCGGCCTGGTCGTCCACGGCGACTTCATCATGGGCCTGCCGGGCGAGACGCACGAGACCATCAACAATACCATCGCGTTCGCCAAGGAACTCGACGTCGAAACCATTCAGGTTTCGGTGGCGCATGCCTATCCCGGCACCGAGCTGTACGACTATGCGGTGAAGAACGGCTTCATGGTCGGCGACAACAAGATGGTCGACGAAGGCGGACACCAGTTGGCGCACATCCAATATCCCGGCCTGCCTGCCGATGACATCCTCTCGGCCGTCCATCGCTTCTACGACGAATATTATTTCCGTCCGAAGGCGGTCTACCGCATCTTGAGAAAAGCCGTGTTTGACGGCCATGAGCGCAAGCGAATCTACAAGGAAGCGAAAACGTTCCTGAAGCTGCGGCACGCGCGCAACAAGCTGGTAAAGAAGCATCACGCCGATGCGGCCGCCGCGGCTGAGCCCGTCAAAGCCTGAGGATGGATGTTAGTAGTCAGCTTTTCGTCCTGGGCGAGCGTCTGTGCGGCGCTGGAGTTGATTCCGGAACCGTTTTGTGGAAGGGGCCCGGCTTTGGTGGGAAGGGCCCGGCTTTAGCCGGGCCGTTACGGCCGCATAATTGACTGGGCTTTAGCCCCTGAGGTGGAAGCGTTGCCTTCGTGGTCGAATCGATCCCTGACCCGCACCGTGCGCGGCCACCGCGCCACCCTTTCGAGTTTCCAGTGACCTTTCGCAAGTATCTGGTGCTGGCTGGAGTGACCGTCTTTGCAGCGGCGGGAGACTCCATGCTCTCGCACGGGATGAAGCAGGCCGGCAGCATTTCCCTCCATCACTTGCAAGGCGTGATTCTCGCGGTGCTCAATCCGTGGGTCGCTGTCGGCATCGTTCTTCTGCTCGCCTTTTTCGCCTCGTACATGAACGCCCTCTCCTGGGCCGACCTCACCTACGTGTTGCCCGCCACTTCGCTGGGATACGTTCTGCTGGCGCTGGTGGCGAAGTTCGCACTGCAGGAAGAAGTCAGCCCGCTGCGCTGGCTGGGAATCGCACTGATCTCCGGCGGTGTCGGATTCGTTGCGGGAGGCCCAGCGCTCACTGCGCAGCATTCCGAATCCCCACTTCTCGCAAAAGACGCGAGAAATGGGGCACCCACGGAAGAGGTGGTTTCCGGCGGAGTGCAGCCATGAAGGCCGCATATACCTGGAGCGGGATTCTGGTCATCGTCTTCGCGTCCGTCGTAGGAGACATTCTTCTGGCGCGCGCCATGAAGCAAGTCGGCGACGTACACGCCCTCTGGAGCCGGGCCGGAATGTGGGCCATAGTCACCCGCATCCTAGGCAACCCAAATTTCTTTCTGGGCGTGACCGCGATGGCGGTGGCGTTCTTCAGCCTGTTGTTCGCGCTCTCCTGGGGAGACGTCAGCCTGGTCGCCCCCGCCGCCGCGTCGCTGACCTTCATCGGCAACGCCTTCGCCGCGAAAATCTTCCTGCACGAAAAAGTCGACCGCCGGAGATGGATCGCGGCCGTACTCGTAGCGGCCGGGGTGGCGCTCCTCGCGGGGTGAGTGAGGGGCAGACACTCCTGTCCGCCGATTTTGACTCTTGCTGTGAGCGCCTCACAGGGTTCCACCGATACACCAAACTAGGAAATTGCAGCGCCGACACGCAGTTGTGTTCCAACGCAAGCAGCCCTCCCCCCGTCGCAAAAAAGTCCAGCTAGCTAGGTACGCTACCGTGCCGAACCTGAGCGGGGCTAGGTGCTAGCTTATTTCTCTACGATTTGCGCTCTATGGGAACAGAAAAAAAGATATCTGCCTCCGGCGCCAAGAAAAGGTCAACCAAACCCAAACGTGATGGTTTCAATGTTCGGGACTATCCAAGCATGATGTCGCTGTACGAAAAAGAAAGCCTCGCCGCCGAAGCTCAACTCAAAGCCGAGCGCGAGAAGAAAAGAGCTAAGAAACCCCGCCAATCCTAGCAACACGCTGTTAGGACACTGCCCTTCACCGTCGCGCCCGCTTTTCCACAGCCGTGCACAGAAAGAATTCCAATTCCTGTGACGAACAACCTTTACTGAGAAAACGGGAAAGAGCAGACTCGCCCTATGCGCGCGAGCTCACTTAAGAATTTCTCAACCACTGATCGCTTTAGCGGCTCTAAGTCCGACGCTAAGTCCTTAGTGCGGAATATTTTAGACGTAAGTCCTTGCGGCTCAATATTTTGCCCAGACTCGACCAACCTCGCGCCCGCAAGTTCTTAGCAATGAACATTTTAGGGAAGAAGGCGAAAAAAATATTGAGGGATATATAGGTCACGGATAGCGACCCGGAGACCAATTTTGTTCGGGGGTAAACGGCACGCGGAATCGGAAACTAGTTCTTGCGCGGCGACGCCGGTAGGTGCATACTGGCGCGCGGTAAGGGGTGCTCCTATGCATAGAATCGCATTGCTCACTATGATCGCCCTGTTGAGCGTCAGCGCGGGTCATTCGACTGCGCCGGCTGCGGATTGGGCGATCAACGCCACGGCAATTGAGGCGTGCAGCTGTCCACACTTCTGCATGTGCTATTTCAACGCACATCCTGCAGCTCATCACGAAAACGGCAAGACGGAACACTTTTGCAAGTTCAACAACGCGTACAAAGTAAACAAGGGACATTACGGCTCGACCGATCTCGCGGGCGCCAAGTTCTGGATCAGCGGCGACCTGGGCGGCGATTTCGCGCAGGGCCAGATGGACTGGGCTGTGGTGACCTTCGATAAAGCCACAACCGCCGATCAACGGCAAGGGCTCGGAGATATCGTCGGGCACGTATTTCCCGTGAAGTGGAACTCATTGAAGACTGCTGAAGGGGATATCGACACCTGGACGTTTGACAAGGATCAGGCGCATGCGACGCTTAACGGCGGCAAGACGGCGGAGGTCAGGCTGAAACGCTTTCAAGGGATGACGGACGAACCGGCCGTGCTGAAGAACGTCAAGTATTGGGGCACGCCGCGCAATGATGGTTTCGTAATGATGCCCAATGAACTTGAAGCATACAAAGAGGGTCCCAAGGCCTATGAGTTCAAGGGAACGAACGGATTCATGCTGACGTTCGACATGACTTCGAAAGACGTTCCTGCCGCGAAGGGCTCGTCGATGAGTTACTGATCGACTTTGTAGTTTCCGGGATGCGCCAGAATTCTCTGGCGCATTTTTTATTTTTGGGGCTTCGCAGAAATTTACAAGGATTTGCCTAACATGTACTTCGCGCCTCGCAACCGGCGGCACCTTCAGGAGCAGATCGTGACCGACTCGACGAAGAAAACGCTCGACGAGATCGACTTCCGTCGCGATAAAGAATCCCTGGTCTTTCAGCAGAGGCATGCGATCCCTTATCAAGCGGCGGGACGGCTGCGCTGTCTTACCCATTTTTCTCGTGCTTTGGGAAGAGTAGGGTGTTCTTTTTCTGACGCGCTCAAGTGAACAGGCGCATGAATCCGCTTGCGGGAAGGTCAGGGGAAAGGAAGCGCGAGTCTTTGAATCCCGCGGCGCGGGCCAGGGCTTCGGCGGAGAGGTATCCGCTGCGGACGGCGCTTTCCATAGTGGCGGGCCATCCGGTCGCGGTCCAGTCTCCGGCGAGAAAGACGCGCGGCCACGCCGTTGCTGCCGCGGGACGGTGGGCGTCGATGCCGGGGCGAGGGGAATAGGTGGCGTTCACTTCCTTGATCACGGTGGACTTTACGAGATTCGCGGCGCGCGCGGCAGGAAAGAATTCGCGGACTTCGGCGAGTACGAGTTCGACGATTTCGGGGAGCGATCTGGCAATCAGAGTTTTGGAGGAGCTGACGACGAGTTCGATGTAGCTGCCGGACGGCCCGTCGCTGCGGCGAATCTGCTGCAGGCGGGATTTGTGGAACATCCACTGAATGGTGCGATCGAGAAGGACGGCGTGATCGAGGTCGGAAATCTGGCGGTCGAACCAGAGGTGAATGCCGGTGATGGGCGAGTTCTCGAAGTGGCGGAGGTGTTCTCGCAGGGGTGCGCTCTGGGGCGCGTCGGGCAGGATACGGTCGAGGGCGTCGAAGGGCAGGGCGACGACGAAGTAGTCGAAGGCGGCTTTGGAATCTGATTCGTCTTCTTTTTGCTCGCGCAGATTCACCCGTACATGGGAGGAGCCTGCCACGAAAGATTCCACGGGACGGCGGAAGTGCAGCATGCCACCGCGGGCGCGGATGTAGTCGCCAGCTTTGTTGTACAGGTCGGTGAGGGGGACGGTTGGGACTCCCATGTGGCGCGCGGCGGGAGACTTCATCGACTCACGCACGACTTGCGCGGCCGCAGAAATGGAAATCAGGTCCAGTTCCTCGCTGAGAGCGCTGACCAGGATGGGGCGCCAGAAGCGGTCGACCGCGTGTCTGGTTTGGCCGTGTTGGTCGAGCCACTGCTGGAAGGATTGTCCGGTGTCGCGTTGCGCCCGAAGCGTGAGCGGCACCAGCGCGCGCGCGATGGCGAACTTGTCGGCGGGGCTCAGGAACGAAAATCCCAGAAACGAGGGTGCGGTGTGCAGCGGCGCCGGGAGCGGGGAAGACTTCATCACCGAAGTGCGTCCGCCGGGTTCGATGAACGTCATCTCGTCGTACCAGCGGATTTGGCCGGCGACGCCGATGCGTTGATAGAACTCGATCAGGTTCGTGCAGACGCGGAAGAGCACGTGCTGGCAATTGTCGACCACTTCGCCGGTGCCGGGATGTTCCCACGACGAGGCTCGGCCGCCGAGGAAGGGACGCTTCTCAAAGAGCGTGACGCGGAATCCCGCGTCGGATAGGGCGCAGGCGGCGGCGAGTCCAGCAAGGCCGCCTCCGGCAATCGCGACTGTAGGTTGGGATTGAGTTGGTGGCATGCGATCAGAGTTGTTATAAGGAAGCGAGCCAAACGCGCGATTGTTGCGTCGCAGAGAACGCGATGCGTCGCGCGGCTCGCCCAGATCCTTCGGCGCCAAACGCAGGCGCATCAGGATGACAAAGACTTTGGAGCACTCGCCAGTTCATAAGAGGCGCTTGAAGAAACCTTTCCCGAGGATGCGCAACTTTTCCCAGGTGCTCAGGGCGATTTTGGTGGTGAAGACGTCGTATTGTTTTTCGGCGATTCTTTCGAGCAGGCGGCGATAGATCGTGACCAAGACCCACAACCCGGGCTGGCTGTCTTCGGAGATGTAGGGGATCAGCTCTTCGCCGGAGGCGTAGAAGTCGCGAGCGCGGTCGGCCTCGAGTGCCAGCAAGGGGCGGAAGCGCGCAGGGTCCGGCGTGGCGAGCAGTTCGGCGGCGGAGAGATCGAACTTCGCCAGGTCTTCTTCGGGAAGATAGATCCGGCCCATGGCCGCGTCTTCTTTCACGTCGCGAACGATGTTGGTGAGTTGGAACGCCAGGCCGCAACGCTCGGCGAGGGACTCGGCTGCGGGATCGCGGTATCCGAAGACGTGGATGCAGACCAGACCAACGACCGATGCGACGCGATAACAATAGAGGCGGAGGTCTTCGAAGGTCTTGTACTGAATGGTGAGGCCGGGGGCGCTGGTGGTTTGCGCGGAGGCTTCGGCCTCTTCGACGTCCATCGCGGTGCCGAGGGCGAGCTCGTCGAGCAATCCAGCGGGAATCGAGAAGCGGCGCTGCGCATCGGTGAGGGCGAGCAGGATGGCGTCGTCGGTGGGTTCGCCTTGCTGGGCGCGGTGCAGCGCGCCGAGCCAGGTATCGAGTTTCTGACGGCGGTCGGGCAGGCTGAGTGTAGGGTCGTCGGCGATGTCGTCGCAGCGGCGCATGAAGGCGTAGACGGCGCAGAGCGCTTCGCGCTTGCGGCGCGGCAGGACGAGGAAAGCATAGTAGAAGTTTTTCGCTGCCGTGCGGGTGATTCCCTTGCAGACCGAATACGCCATGACGAGCTGCGGCGGAGCGGGAGTCCACGGGATGGGAACTTGCTGCGTGCCCGCACTCATACTTGGCTAACCCCAAAACTGTCGCCACCGAAAAGTTTGCCGATCGCGGCGCGGGCGACCAGAGCCAGTTTGCGGGACTTCGAGATAGCAGGACGGTTTCCGAGAACGGCGTAGCCTTGCTTCTCAATCGCATTCAGGATTTCCTGGCCGCCGCGGCTGAAGAGATCGAGATCGATGGCCAGTTCGCGATCGACTTTTCCAATCAGCGGCAGGCCTTGGCGAAACCAGTCGCGGGCGCGCTCAACTTCAAACTTCATCATGGCGCAGAAGGCCGAGGTGTTCTGCTTGCGGGCGATGTCTTCTTCGGTGACGTTGAAGCGACGCAGGTCTTCGAGCGGGAGATAGATGCGGCCTTTGCCGTAGTCGGTGGTGACGTCCTGCCAGAAGTTCGCGAGCTGTAATGCCGTGCAGGTGAAATCGGAAAGCTGCTGGCGCTCGGGATCGCGGTATCCGCAAAGGTAGAGGACTAGATGGCCGACCGGGTTTGCGGAGTAGCGGCAATAGGCCAGGACGTCGTTGAAAGTCTCGAAGCGGGTGACGGCTTGATCCTGGCGGAAGGCGCGAAGCAGGTCGGAGAACTCGTGTTTGGGAATGTCGAACTGGCGCACGGTTTCGGCTAGGGCAACGAACACGGGATGTTTCGGAGCGCCTTCGTAGCAGGCATCGAGGTCATGTTCCCATTGATCTAAAAGTTCGAGGGAGGCGGCGGAGTCGCCGACTTCGTCGCCTAAGTCGTCGGAGATGCGGCAATAGGCGTAGACGTTGAAGAAGTGCGGACGCAGACGGCGGGGAAGGAACCAGCTGGCTACGGAGAAGTTTTCGTAGTGTGTGTGGGCGAGGCGGGCGCAGTATTCGCGGGCTTCGGGGAGCGTCGGTGCGGCGGAAGGGATGGCGTAGTGGGCGGGCAGGCGGGACCAGTCGAGGGCGGCGGTTGGGGAGGGCGCGTTTTGGGTGGCGAGTTGGATCACGGTTTCGGTGCTACCAAGACAAAGAGATCGTCGTTGCGTATACGAAGCTAATGTCGTCGTTCTCTTTTGCCCCTACGGGGCTTGCTGATTTCGTCGCTCGGCCACCCACGGCTTGCGCCGTGGGCTGTCTTCTTTTGCCGCTTCGCGGCTGAACCATTCGTCGAGGGCATCGTGAGAATTCCCTTTTGTGCTCGCGGCGGCTCCGTCGTTGCAGGGATCCTTCGACTGCGTAACTGGTTCGCGTTCGCGAACCAGTTACTTCGCTCAGGATGGCAATATCTTTATCTCTTTAAGGATCATCTCTTTAAGGATCGGGGCGCGACTGAAGTTGTGCGCTTCCCAACCGGCTCACCCAACCAGTGCATCCATCCAGCACACGTTCAGTGGCCGGGGATGATTGCGGTTTTGATGTCGCCGCCGCGGTTCAGCATGTGACGCAGAACCTGCTGCAGGCGCGACAGCGGCGCCTCCCCGGTAATGTAGTCGGTGGGACGAATCTTCTTGGCCGCGATCAATCCGAAGGCCCGGCGAACCGTTTCCGGCGTGTGGTGGAACGTGGCTTTCAGAGTGATTTCGGAATAGTGCAGGCGATTGGTTTCGAGTTGCACTTTTGTTCCACTGGCGCAGCCGCCGAAGAAGTTCACGGTGCCGCCTTTGCGGACCATGTCGACGGCCCACTCCCACGCTTCCGGCTTGCCGACGGCTTCGATGACCACGTCGCAACCGCGCTTCTGGGGAGAAAGCGCGCGGACGGCTTCGACTACATTCGGCACTTTGGTGGTCTGAATGATCTCGTGCGCGCCCATCTGCTTGGCGGCTTCGACCTGTCCGTCACGCTTGACCACGGAAACCACGTTGCAGCCGATGGCGCGGGCGACCTGAACGAACATGAGGCCGATGGGTCCACCGCCGAGAATTGCCACAGTGTCGCCGATCTCCACCCCGGTTTCATGGAGACCGCGGAGAACGCAGGCCAGCGGTTCCGTCATCGCCGCATCTTCAAAGGTCACGTTGGGCGGGATGATCAGCATGTTGGCTTCGACGATGCGCTTCGGGACCCGAATGTATTCTGCGTAGGCGCCATTATTGAAGAGGAGATCTTCGCAGAGATTTTCCTGATGCTTGGAGCAGTAGAAGCACATCTGGCAAGGAGCGGAGTTCAGGGCTACGACGCGCATGCCCTTCTTGAAACCATTGACCCCGGCGCCGACTTCCTCAATTACGCCGGCCAATTCGTGGCCGAACAGGGCGGGAGGAACGATCATGCGGGCATGGTAGCCACGCTGGTACACCTTAAGATCGGTGCCGCAGGTCAAGGCGACTTGTACTTTGACCAGAACCTCGCCGTCTCCCACGCGAGGGATGGGTACTTTTTCGATCTTGAGGTCTTCCTTGCCGTACAGGACGGCGGCGGTCATTTTTCCGTTCACGGCTTCCTTCCAGTTGCTGCTTACGTCAGGGGCCAAAGCCCCGGTTACATCGCGTTCCTTATCGGCACGACTGAAGTCATGCCCTTTCCAAACCCACGGGACGACTCAAAGTCGTGCCCTTCCACAAAAACAAACTACCGGGCCCAAATGCTGCCGGGCTGAATCATGATCTTCATTGACGAAGGCTGCGGATGGGCCGCCAGATCCAGGGCTTGCGGGCTCTGAGGGAGCGGGAAGCGATGGCTGACCAGCCGTTCCAGATCCATCTCACGGTTCATGACAAAACGCACCGAGTCCTCCTGCAAATCAACCGATGCACTATAGGACCCCACCAGGGTTTTCTCATCGACACAGATCGCGGCAGGATCGATCACGGCCTCTCCGTGCTGCGTCTGGGCAAACAGCAAAACCCGTCCACCGGGACGGGCCGCATCCATCGCGGTGCGAATCAAGGAGTTGCCGCCTACCGCGAGAATTACCGCGTCAGCGCCACGCCCCTCGGTCAATTCGCGGACGCGCTCAACTACGTTTGTCCGCGAAGCATCAATTGTAAGGTCTAGTCCGAAACTTGATCCTATTCTAAGCCTCTCAGGATACAAATCGGAAGTAATTACGCTGGCCCCGGCTCTCCGGGCCAACACACTCAATATGATGCCGATGGGGCCTTGCCCGATGGCCAGCACGGTTTCGCCGCGGCGCAGGTGCAAAGCCGCGATGCCCTTCATGCAAGTGTTGACCGGTTCGACGAAGCAGGCCTGTTCGAAGGAGACGCCGTCGGGGATGCGGACGGTGCCGTGCTCGACGATCCAGTCCATGACGCGGACGTATTCGGCGAAGCCGCCGCCGGAGGGTTCGAATCCGGCAGTGCAGCCGACTTTTTTGTAAGTGGAGCACTGGGCAAAGGTCTTGTTCTGGCAGTAGAAACATTGGCGGCAAGGGATATGGTGGAAGACCATAAGCCGGTCGCCGGGGCGATAGTCCCGCACGCCCTCGCCGACTGCGGCGACTACGCCGGAGGTTTCGTGTCCGAAGATGCGCGGGGCGGAGTGGGAGCCGGTAGAAATCTTCTTGAGGTCGGTGCCGCAGACGCCGCAGGAGTGGACGCGGATGAGTAGCTCGCCGGGGGAGATCTTGGGTACGGGAACGGTCTCGAGTCGGACGTCGTTTACGCCGCGGTAGACCGCGGCTTGCATGGTCGCGGGGATTGAATCTTGACGATTTTCGACCGCGAACTGTCCGGCAATACCCATGGGTCCATTTTAGATGATGTTGGGGGTAGGTTCGTTTCAAATCAAGGGGATGGCGTTGTCGAGGGTAATGCCTGGCAGGGTTTGTGCGGTGGCGTACAGTTGAGCGTGAGTATGGGTCTGCGCGGGCGCGACGCCCCCGCTACAGCCGGCGAGACGCCGGCGCTACTTTGCGCCTGCGCCGCGCTTGGCTGGCGCGGGACTGCTAGTTGCTTTCGTGTTATGCTGCGCAAAACTTTGAGTTTCCAGGACATCACGTGCTGATTGAAATGCGATTGGAGAATTATGCGGTGATCGACAACCTGGTGGTGGAGTTCGGGCAGGGGTTGAACCTGCTGACGGGCGAGACCGGAGCGGGGAAGTCGATCCTGGTAGATGCGCTGGCGTTGCTGCTGGGCGCCAAGGCCTCGAGCGACGTGATTCGCGCGGGGACTGAGCGCGCCGTGGTGTCCGCGGTGTTTGAGGCTGATGGAGTGGCGGAGAAGCCGCTTGCGGGAATTCTGGAAGGGAACGGGTTGGACGAGTCGGACGACGGGTCGTTGATTCTGCGGCGCGAAATTGCGGCGGGAGGCAAGGGGCGCGTGTTCGTGAACAATCAGCCGGCAACCGTGGCTGTGCTGCGGCTGCTGGCGCCGCATCTGGCGACGATCCATGCACAGAACGAATCCATGCTGTCGTTTGACGGGCGGGCACGGATGGGACTGCTGGACGCATTTGCGGGCAGTCAACTGGAGGCGGTGGAGACGGGGTTCGCGGCGTGGAACGAGATTCGCGCGCGCATCTCGGAACTGGAGCAGGGAGAGCAGGATCGGCTGCGGCTGGTCGATCTGTGGATTTTCCAGAAGCGTGAGATTGAGGATGGGCGCTTACAGAGTGGTGAGGACGAGAGCTTGGAGACGGAAAAGCGCGTCCTCGCTAACGCGGAGAAAATCTACAACGCGGCCATGAATGCGTTCGATCTGCTCTATGAGGGGAACGGCTCGACGGCGTCGTCGCTGCGGGCGGCGCAGAAGCAGGTCGAGGAGTTGGTCCGGTACGAACCGAAGTTTCAGGAGGCCCTGGCCGCGTTGGAGACGGCGCGCATCTCGGTGGAGGATGTGGGTGCGACCGTGCGCGACTATGCGGGAGGGATTCATGCTTCGCCGGAACATCTGGCGAAGGTGGAGGACCGACTGGCACTGCTCGACCGGCTGAAGCGCAAGTATGGACCGACGTTGGAGGAAGTGATCCAGTTCGGGGCGGACGTGTCGCGGAAATTGTCGGAGGTCGAGAACAAGGACGAGATTCTGCGGGGGTTGCGGAGTGAATTGGCGAAGGCGGATTCGGAATATCTGCGCGCGGCGCGGACGCTGTCGAAGAAACGGGCGGACGCGGCGCGGCGGCTGGAAAAGCTGGTGGAGGCGGAGATCAATGATTTGGCGATGAAGTCGTCCTTCCGGATCGAGATGACGAGTTCGGAGGAAGAAGGGAACTGGACGGTTGCGGGAATCGACCAGGTCGTGTATATGATTTCGACGAATCCTGGCGAACCATTGCGGCAGCTTGAACATATTGCCTCGGGCGGAGAGCTATCGCGGGTGATGTTGGCGCTGAAGGCTAGCGTCGAGGCGGGAGCGGATCCCACACTTCGCAAAAAACGCGAAGGGTGGGGTACCCAGGACTTGGGTGGCGCGAAAATCCCCACCCTTCGACAAGCTCAGGGCGGGCTTTCTCGCAAAGTGCGCGAGAAATGGGGCACCCAGAGGACTCTGGTGTTCGACGAGATTGACACTGGGATTGGGGGGCGGGCGGCGGAGGCGGTGGGCAAGAAGCTGAAGTCGCTGGCGCGGTCGAATCAGGTGTTGTGCGTGACGCATCTGCCGCAGATCGCGACTTTTGGAGATCATCACTACGTGATCGAGAAGAAGGAATTCGGGGGGCGGTCGCGTACCAGCATTCGCGCGGTGACTGGCGAGGAGCGCACAGAGGAAGTAGCGCGCATGCTGAGCGGGGCGAAGCTCACAGAGACGTCGCGCAAGCATGCCGAGCAGATGATCAAGGCTAACGGCTGAGGACTTGGCTGCCTTCGGGTCGGCTCTCAGCCAGGGTAGTGCTGGAGGCATCGGCCACTTTGATTGTGAAGTTGACGGTGATCTTGGCCTTGGATTCGACGGGCTTACCATTCTGCAGGATCGGTTTGAAGCGCCATTCGCGCACCGCTTGCTGGGCCGCCGAGGCGAGGATGGCTGGACCGCTCAGCACATGAAGATTCTGGATGACGCCGTCGGCGCCGATGATGGCCTGTAATACTACCGATCCCTGCACGTTCATGTGTTGCGCCAGCAGCGGATAGGACGCTCGCGGCCGAACGGCTTCGATGGACATCGGCTCGTGCTCGGCCGCGTTGGTAGCCGCGGCGATGGTCGATGTGGACTGCGCGGGTGCGGCCGCCTCCGGATGCATGGTCTCAGCCTTGGCTGGATTGCTGCCGGGATGAATCGTGCTGTGGGTGTCGCCGGCCACCACCTCAACGTCCAGAGGAGGCAGGACGGTACGGGTGGTCGCTATGGCGGGCGCGCCAGCGGGTTTCGGCTGGGTAGAAGTCTTGGCGGCGGGACTGTGCCGCGTTGCGTGAACCCGGGCGGACTGCGCTTGGTTGGCCGTAGCCGGAACCGTTGCCGTCTTCGACGCGACTGCAGGCTCGGTCGCATCCGAATCCAAGGTGGATTCGTCGGAGCCGAACCAGAATTGCTGGTCTTTCAATACAACCGCGGCGAGCGCAACCAGCAGCAGAACCAATGCGAGCAGCAGGCGGCGGGGTTGCGGGTTCTCAAAGACCATTCGCGTCTGAGAGTTGCCTACCGTCGCTCTTGGCCTTAGTTCTAACATTGTTCTCTGAGTGTTCCCGTGACATTAATATATTGAATCAGGTTGCATGCGATCACAATGGCACGGGGCGGGGGGAATGGGGGCACGAGAGGGCCATGCCGGAAACGGTTGGATGGGTCGGCGGCACCATTCGCGGTTGTTCCGCGAATGACACGTACCGCAGGTTAAAGAACTGAGGAAACACGACGGGCAGGAACCTGGGGGTTGAGGCAGAGTGTCATGAACTCGAGAGCTGCGGTCGCCACGGAAGAACTGGCTCGGGAGCCCCAATCAGTTCGGCTGTCATATTTCCCCATTCGCTGCTAATCCCAGCTGTTTCTGTGGCTTACGTTGACCATCCAGGCACTTTCCAGTAGTTTATTAGTATCGCCACAATGGGAATCGTGTACCCTAAAGAGACTGATTTTGGCGGCAGAATTGCATAGGTCCTTCGGCGCTAAAGGCAGGCGCCTCAGGATGACATTACGAGATCGAATTGGGAATAGCGGGGTTCAATGGCTGGAATTCTAATGAAGACTGACGGAAAGACTTTACTGCTGCTCAAACCGAGGGGGTTCTGCGCGGGGGTGGTGCGGGCGATTGATGTGGTCCGCATTGCTCTGGAGGCGTTTGGGCCGCCGATTTATGTGCGCAAGGAGATCGTCCACAACAGCTTTGTGGTCGAGGAACTGCGCGGCAAGGGCGCGATTTTTGTTGATAGCGAGGACGAAGTGCCCAACGGGGAGCGCATTATTTACAGCGCGCACGGAGTATCTCCGGAGGTGCGCGAACACAGCGCGCGGCGCGGGCTGCGCGTGATTGATGCGACTTGTCCGCTGGTGACGAAGGTCCATGTGGAAGCCGTGAAGTTCGCCAAGGAAGGGTATTCGCTCATCCTGATTGGGCATAAGGATCACGATGAGGTGATTGGGACGCTGGGCGAGGCGCCTTTGGTGACGCAGGTGGTGGGATCGCCGGAGCAAGTCAAGAATCTCAGCGTGCCGGACCCGGACCACGTGGCGTATCTGACGCAGACGACCCTGAGCCTGGACGAGACGAAAGACATTATCGCGGCGTTGAAGAAGAAATTTCCAAACATCAAGGGGCCGGCGGCGCAGGATATCTGCTATGCGACGGAAAACCGGCAGGTCGCGGTGAAGCAGGTGGCTTCCGAGGCGGATTTGCTGCTCGTGGTGGGATCGGAGAACAGTTCGAACTCCAATCGACTGGTGGAAGTGGCGCGCAACCTGGGCACGAATGCGCATCTCATCGATAGCTGCAACGACATTGAACCCGAATGGTTGAAGGGCGTGAAGACGATTGCGCTTACGGCTGGCGCGTCAGCGCCGGAGTGCCTAGTAGAAGAGACCATTGATTTCCTGCGCAACAAGGGATTCGGCAACATGGAGGAGCTCGAAGTGATGCCGGAGAATGTGCGCTTCGGGCTGCCGCCGGAGATCGTGGAGGCGATTGCGGCCGCTCCGGCGACGGCGACCGCGGATTAAATCTTCCGTTCTTACGCCGCGTCGCAGGTGTGGGCGAGACGCCCCCACGACAGCCGCCGAGACGGCGGCGCTACGTTTTGACCGGATTGATGGAGTGACAACCTGATGGACAACAACTCCCCCGACTCCAATATAGGTTCCGTATCCTTAGGTTCGAACCCACAGCTTCGCTTCGGAAAAATTGAGGAATTGGGCAGCCGCGTCGGTGCGGCGGTCGCGGCCGGCTGCTTGGGACGGGCAATCAGGAGCGGTTCCAGAAGGCGGCGAACTGGATTCTGCGGCATCAGAATGAGGACGGCGGGTGGAGTATCTACGCCGCGGGACCGTCGAATATCAGCGCTTCGGTGAAGGCGTACTTCGGGTTGAAGCTGGCGGGGTATACGGCGGATCATTCGGCGCTGCAGCGCGCCCGCGAGAAAATTCTGGAGATGGGCGGTGTCACCGAAGTCAATACATTTACCAAGATCTATCTGTGTTTCTTCGGGCAGTATGACTACGACGCGGTTCCGGCGATTCCTCCGGAGATCGTGCTGTTCCCGAACTGGTTTTGGTTCAATATTTACGAGATTTCTTCGTGGTCGCGCGCTATTCTGGTGCCGCTGTCGATCTGCTACGCCAAGAAACCGTTCAAAAAGATTCCGCGCGAGATGGGCGTGGAAGAATTATTTGTGGGTGGGATGCAGAAGTCGCGCATGCACCTGCATTGGGCCAAGAAACTGGTGTCGTGGCGGAATTTCTTTCTGGTGCTGGATCGCATGACGCACTGGTTTGAGCGGGTGCACGTGCGTCCGCTGCGGTCGATTGCCTTGAAGAGCGCAGAACGGTGGATGCTGGCGCGCTTCGAAATGAGCGATGGGTTGGGCGCGATTTATCCATCGATGATGAACGCGATCATTGCGCTGCGCTGCCTGGGATATTCGCTGGACGATCCGCAGGTGATTCGCGCGCTGGATGAATTTGAGAAGTTGGGGATCGAAGAAGAAGACACGTTCCGCATGCAGCCTTGCATGTCGCCGGTATGGGACACGGCATACGCGATGTTCGCGCTGGGCGAAGCGGGAGTTCCGGCGAATGATCCGCGGATGGTGAAGTGTGCAGACTGGATTTTGCAGAAGCAGGTCCGCAATGTGGGCGATTGGAAAGTGAAAAACAAGCACGGACAGCCGGGCGGGTGGTACTTCGAGTTTAACAACGAGTTTTATCCGGATGTAGATGATAGCGCAATGGTTTGCCTGGGACTGAGTCGAGTGGAGCATCCCAATGGACGCTACCAGCGGGAATCGGTGCAGCGCGCTATTGACTGGATCCTTTCGATGCAGTGCAAGAACGGCGGCTGGGCGTCGTTCGACAAAGACAACGACAAGATGGTGTTCGAGCATATTCCGTTCGCCGATCACAACGCCATGCTCGATCCGGCGACCGTGGATATTACGGGGCGCATCCTCGAGATGCTGGCGACTTACGGTTATGACAAGAATCATCCGGCGGTGCAGCGGGCGATCACCTTCATTAAAAACGAACAGGAGCCGGATGGGAGCTGGTTCGGACGCTGGGGCGTGAATTACATTTACGGCACGGCACTGGTGCTGCGCGGGCTGGAAGCGATCGGCATGGACCTGCATGAGCCCTGCATTCAACAGGGTGCGGAGTGGCTGCGGATGGTGCAGAACGCCGATGGCGGTTGGGGCGAGACGGTGGGGTCATACGACGATCCGAACTTGCGCGGGGTGGGTGAGAGCACTCCGTCGCAAACCGCGTGGGCGATTCTGGGATTGCTCGCGGCCAATGACACGCGCAGCGACTCGGTGGCGCGTGGCATCGCCTACTTGCTGCGCACGCAGAGAACTGACGGCTCGTGGGATGAGCCGTTCTTTACAGGCACTGGATTTCCGCGGGTGTTCTATTTGATGTACCACCTCTATCGGGATTATTTCCCGCTGCTCGCGCTGACGACATACGCGAAAATCATGGAAAAGGGCAGTCAGCTCGCGTAGGGGCGGACGCATTCGTCCGCCCTGCGAGGCGAAGCGAGCGGCCCCGGACGAATGCGTCCGGGGCTACGTGTTTTGTTGTAGCTACATGACGTTGACAAGTTGGGGCGAGTGCTGAATGCTTGCTTTCGTTACTGGCGCTACCGGATTTCTGGGATCGCACGTTGCCCGCGTTCTTGCCGATCACGGCGCAGATCTGCGGCTGCTGGTGCGCGCCACGAGCAATCTGCGTAACCTGGAATCGCTCAAGGCTGAGACTGCGATCGGGGATCTGCGCGATGCCGCGTCTCTCGAAAAAGCCATGGCCGGTTGCGACACCGTTTTTCACGTGGCGGCTGATTACCGGCTGTGGGTGCGCGATCCGGCGGAGATGTACCGGTCCAACGTTGGAGGGACTCGGGCGATTCTGGAAGCGGCGCGGAAGAATGGCGTGCGGCGGGTGGTGTATACGTCGAGCGTGGCGACTATGGGGTTCACCAGCAACGGACATCCTGCGGACGAGGATTCTCCGGTTTCGCTGGGCGACATGATCGGTCATTACAAGCGGTCGAAATTCATGGCGGAGCAGATTGCGCTCGAAGCCGGACGCAGTGGAATGCATGTGGTGACGGTGAATCCGACGACGCCGGTGGGTGAGCAGGATGTGAAACCGACGCCAACCGGGCGCATCGTCGTTGATTTTCTAAAGCGCAAATTTCCCGCGTATGTGGAAACCGGATTGAACCTTGTGGATGCAACGGTATGCGCGCTGGGGCACGTGGCAGCTTTGCAAAAAGGAAAGTCGGGCGAGCGCTATATTCTGGGCGGGGAAAATCTTACGCTGAAGCAGATTCTGGATAAGCTAGGAAAGATTACGGGACTGCCGTCGCCGAAGGTGAAGTTGCCTTATGTGTTCGCCTTTGCCGCAGGCGTGGTGGATGAAGCGATCACGGGGCGCATGTTGCATCGCGAGCCTCGTGCCACGGTCGACACCGTGCGCATGGGCAAGAAGAAAATGTTTGCCAGTTCCGACAGGGCGGAGAGGGAACTGGGCTGGAAGATCGTTCCGGTTGATGCGGCACTGCGGCGGGCGGTGGAGTGGTTTCAGGGCAACGGATATGTCTAGAGTCGCCATCGTGGCAGCGCTGGAGCGGGAAGTGCGTCCTCTGGTGAAGGAGTGGCGGGTCAGCGAGAAGGAATATGCAGGCCGGAATTTTCGCTTCTTTGAGAATGGCGACATCGTGCTGGTTTGCGGAGGGATTGGGGCGGAGGCGGCGCGACGAGCGGCCGAGGCGGTGATCGCCATCTATACGCCGAAGGTTATCTATTCGGCGGGTTTTGCCGGGGCGCTCGGGCCTGCGCTTAAGGTAGCGGATATCGTGCAACCACAGCGCGTGGTTAATGCAAGCGACGGCAGCAGCGTTCATCTGGATCGCGGTGAAGGCGTGCTGGTGAGTTTCGGATCGGTCGCGAATCCGGCGCAGAAAGCGAAGCTGCGAGATTCGTTTGGGGCGCAGGCGGTCGACATGGAGGCGGCCGCGGTCGCGCGCGCTGCCGAGGCGCGAGGAGTACCGTTCGCGGTGGTGAAGGTAGTTTCTGACGAATTCGGTTTCAGTTTCCCGTCGATGGAACAGTTTGTCGATCCCAATGGACAGTTTCTAGAGATGCGATTTGCTTGGTTCTCTGCTCTGCGGCCGTGGCTGTGGCCACAAGTTGTGCGGCTGGCGCGTAACAGCAATCGAGCATCGCGGACCCTCTGCGATTGGCTACGAAAAATGACTGCGGAGGCGGATACAGCCGGTTCCGGAGTTCGCGTTATGGAGGAGGTCAATCGTCGATGAATCACGTTGTGCTTTCTGCTCTCGCGTGTGTGATGATCGGCGCGCCGTTGCTCGGCCAGAGCAGTCCTCCGACGATTTATGCTGAGAGCTTCCGGCGTGGGCCGACGCAGGTGACCGAAGATACTTTCGACGTTAAGCTCACACCGCAGAATGCGTCCTACCAGCAGAGCATCAAGGATTCTCAGGGCAAGGATCGATACGTGCTGACGGTTACGCCGCAGATGCCGGGAGGCGACGACAAGATCACGTCCTGGGCCGTAACGCTGAAGGATTTGCGACACGGCATTTACGGAAACCTTTTAATGGCGGAACAGGAACCTTCTGACGAAGCAAAGAATAATCTGGGCTGGCTCAACCCCAACCAATTTAGTTCGGTGCCGGTTCGCGTCAGGCGGATCATGAAGGTCGAAGCATTTTACGTGGTGATGCAGGTGAAGGATCTGCACTTCACGCCGCTGGATTCTCCCTATCTGGATTCGATGGCGGTGCAGTTCACGCTCGCCAATAACGACCCGAGGGCGAGCCACTGAGTTGCATGCATCGATTGCACGCGTCCATGCAAATATTTCATTGGCGGATCGGGTACATGCGGAAAAGTGTGCGGCTTGAATCATCTATAATCAACGAGGCATTCTCCTAAAAACGCGATGCATGTCTTCCCCTTGCTAGCTCTATTCGTCGGCGGCGAAATCGTCGACATGATTTCCAACAGTGGCGCAGTGGCCAAGCTGGTCTTGCTTGGGCTGCTGGCGTTCAGCCTGATTTCCTGGGCGATCATCCTGACCAAATGGAGCCTGCTGCGGCGGGCGCGGGCGCAGAGCGGACGCTTCGTGCGCGCGTTTCGCAAAGCGCAGCGGTTGCAGGATATCGCCGCCGTGGCCGAGCAATTCAGGCCCAGCCCGCTGGTCGGCGTGTTCGAAGGTGGATATGACGAGTACAAGCGGCAGATCATGACCTCGGGCACGATTCGGAATCTGTTGTCCATCCAGCGCGGGATGCAAATTGGGGCATCGGAAGGAATCACGCGGCTCGAACGGAATGTGCCGTGGCTTGCGATTACGGCTGCAGTGACGCCGTTTGTCGGGCTGTTTGGCACGGTGTGGGGCATCATCGATGCCTTTCATGGGTTGGGGACGGCGGGCGCGGCGACGTTGCGGGCCGTGGCTCCGGGCATTTCTGAGGCTTTGATTACGACGGCTGCTGGATTGGCGGCTGCGATTCCCGCTGTGATCGCTTATAACCTGATTGGCGCGTCGATTCGCGAGCTGGCGGCGCGCAGCGACGACTTTGCCCTGGAAGTGCTCAATGCGGTGGAGCACAGTCAGGCGCAGGCTCCGGCCCAGGTTCCGGCGGATATGAGGCGCTGATGGCGTTCACTACTTCCAACGGGCGCACGCAGACCGCGCTGGCCGACATCAACGTCACTCCGCTGGTGGACGTGGTGTTGGTGCTGCTGATTATTTTCATGGTGACGGCGCCAGTGCTGCAGTCGGGAATCGACGTCAGCGTGCCGAAAACGCGGACGGTGAAGGAAATTACCGAAGAGCGGCTGGTGATTACCATTAATAAAGACCAGCGCGTTTTCTTAGGCAATGACGCCATCAACATCAATGAGATCGCAAGCAAGTTGCGGCAGAAGATTCGGGACCCGCGGAATCAGTTTATTTTCGTGCGCGCGGATGAAAATGTTCCCTTCGGCGCATTCGCCACGGTGATGGATGCGGTGAAGCACGCGGGAATTACGAACGTCAGCATCGTGACGCAACCTCTCGAGCAAAATGGCAGCAAACGCTGAGATTTATTTCGAGCATGACCGATTGGGCCGCGCGCTGGCGTGGTCGGCGGGGCTGCATGTGGGAATCACGGCGGCGTTGCTGATCTACTCGGCGTTCGTGTCTCGTGGCAGCGGCGATACGTGGGGCGCAGGCGGAGGCGGAGAAGCGATTGGGGCTACGCTGGTGAGCACCGTTCCGCTGCCGGCGAATCCGGCGCAGACGCAGAATGTGCTGGCGAATGAATCGAAGGGGATTACCCAGTCGCAGCCGAAGATCGAAGAGAAGCAGCCCGATGCGATTGAGATTCAGGGCAAGAACGCCAAGATAAAACCGAAGAAGAAGCAGGAGACGGCGTCCAAGGCAAAACCGCAGGCCGCGCCGGAGGAAGAGAGCAATCAGGTTGCGTTTGGGGAAGGCGGGCCGGTCAGCGGTCCTTACGGAACATTCAGCGCGGCCGGCGCCAAGGGTGGATTTGGAATCACCGGAGGGGGCGGAGATTTCGGGACCAAGTATGCCTATTACGTCCATGTGATTCAGCAGAAGGTGTCGGAGAATTGGTTGAAGTATGAGGTTGACAACCGGATCACGACTGCGCAACGGGTGTATATCGCCTTCGACATATCGCGCGACGGGCATCCCTCGAACGTGCAGGTGGAGCAGTCTAGCGGAGTGCCTTCCCTGGATATTTCAGCGGTGCGCGCATTACAGCGCATCGACACGTTCGGTCCGCTACCGCAGGAGTATTCAGGGAACAAGATTTCGGTGGAGTACTGGTTTGATTACAAGAAGTGAACCATTAAGGTAAACAGGACGCACTACCGATTGACTTTGTGGCTCCGGATGGAGGCACAATGCGAAAGAGTAGTGCGGTGCGACGTGGCAAAAGGGAAGGAACCTTGCAAAGCCATACATATCGGGATACGATATTGTCTTACGTAGTATATTTCA
>WNGK01001308.1_pt1 | contig 39593 bp, 33 predicted proteins | sample 5400601 | NCBI WGS metagenome assembly WNGK01 (sample SAMN13153376, study PRJNA577476) | soil metagenome | isolation source: 60 cm soil or saprolite under Garry oak tree replicate 1 | place: USA:California | collected 2016-06-15 | reverse complement strand
CAGCTACTTCGATCTTCGCAACCTGCCGAGCTTAATTCCGATACCGCCCAATTCGCTGCCGATGCAGCCGATACCCATTCAGAAACAGAATCAAAACGCGCACGCGTTCGATCCAAACTATGTGACGCCCTATATCCAGAACCTGACGCTCTCAGTGACGCGCGAGATTTCGCGGAACCTCACGCTGGATGTCCGGTATGTCGGAACCCGCGGTCTGAAGCTGACCGGATTCTTCGATCTCAACTCACCCGACGTGTTTTACAATCCAACGCTGTTCGATGCTCTCCAGCGAACAAGAAGAGGTGAAGACGTACCGCTCTTCGACCAGATGTTTTTAGGATTGAGCCTCGTTCCCGGAACGCCGGCCGTAAACGGCACCACGCAGCGAGGCTCACAGCAACTGCGGCTGAGCACGACTTTCAGAGATGCTCTTGCCAACGGAGACTTTGTGACCGTGGCCAACAGTCTCAACACCTACTACAATATCGGATCCGGCCCAACCGGCACAGTTGTAGGCGCTCCCGGTGAACGCGGCACAGTGCTGCGCAGGGCGAATAAAGGATTCAACATCGCAGGAGGAACGACAATAGCTGGTGGACCCATCGTACCCGCTGGCTTATTTCCGGAAAACTGGATAGCTGCGAATCCGCAGTTTAATCAGGCGAACTACTGGACGAATTCGGGCAAATCGAACTACCACTCCCTTCAGGTGCAGGGCACGTTGCGGCCGACCGAAGGCCTGAGTTTGCAAGGAACCTATATGTGGTCGCGGGCTTTGGAACTTCCAGGCGTGGGATCAAGTCTAGCCAGTGGCCTGCAAACTGCGCCATCGTGGACCGATCCCACGGACAGAGATAAGGACTATGCGCTCAGCGCAAACCACGTCACGCATGATTTCCGGTCTTATGGCACATTTGCATTACCCATCGGGCCGAATAAACTGCTCCTCGGCAAAAGTTCGGGATGGGTTGCCGGGCTCGTCGAAGGTTGGCAGACAAGTTTCATTCTGAACTTGAGCACAGGAAACGCGGCGAGTGTAACTTCCACTTATCTTAATGGTGCGATCTTGACTGCCGGGGCAGCGACCGTGGAGCCCACCGGACTATATGGCAATTCCGCTCCGGACATCGTCGGACCGTTTCCGATAAAGGATTTCGGAAAAGTTCAGTGGAATGGCGATTATGGCAGCTATTTCGGTTCGCACTTTGCGAGAGTCAGCGATCCGCAATGCGGGCAGGTCGCCGGCAATCTGAAGCAGTATTGCACACTGCAGGCAGTGACAGATGCGAACACCGGCCAGCTTCTTCTCCAAAATCCTCAGCCCGGAAAAAGAGGCACGCTTGGCCGGCAAACCATGGAGCTACCCGGAATCTGGGCATTCGACGCGGCGATGAGCAAGAGCGTCCGCATCTCGGAAAACAAGAGTATTCTCGTGCGCATGGACGCCACGAACGTGTTGAATCATCCGAATGTGGGTAACTGCCCCACCACGACGGGACCTCAGTGCACTCCAGTACTGAACAATCAACGGCACGAACCCGTTTGGATTCATCCAAACCAAAGGGGATCAGACTCGACAGTTCAAAGGAACAGTGCGGTTCAATTTTTGACGGAAAACGCGGGTTACTTGCCACCGAACAGCGGACGATAGTCGCGATTGTTTTCGCAGATGATTCGTCGATTTGATTCAAGCTCATCATTACCGGAAAGTGCCAGTGCCTAGCGGCTTGACCGCAGAAGCCTGCACTTCTGCAGCGGCCGGTCTGCCAATTGTCCAAGAATTGCTGACCGTGGCATTCTCAGAAGATTTCCGGTAGCGAAAACACCAGAACACCCTGATTGCGCATGTCGGAGATAATCACTTCCTTATTTTTCGGATTCAAGACCACACCGAAGGGCTTTTTGAGCTTGGTCCGATCATTTGCTGGAATCTTCCACTTTGGCGGGACGTCACCGTTATCGTCGTAGCTCCAGACTCCTAAGAAGGCGCCGTCCGGCTCCATGTTATCGATGATTCCTGGCATAGCCCCTACAATCAGCTTGCGCTGCGGATAGAGTTGCATCTGGTTAATCCGAATAATTCCCGATTTCGGCCCGCGGATGACGCCACGCGGTTTCACGTTGCCACTGTCCGTCCGATTGAACACGAGAATTGCGCCCTTCTCCAGGCTCTCGCTGTCCTCTAGCGTAATTGGTTCGTCAGATCCGAAATTGCTATTTAACCCGATGACCAGGATATCGTTGATCGGATCCACAGCGATCCCGTACGGGCGCTTCAACTGGGTATCCGGACCTCTAATGACACGGATGGGCGCGACGTCACCATTGGCTTCGCGCGGGTAAACCGTCACAGTGTTGCCGGTATACGTGAAAATCTCGTTGTGAATCGGGTCTACGTCTAACCGGCTGCCGATCGCTCCGGTCTTGGGACCCTGGATGATTCGAATGGGGCCTTCCTGTCCATCGGCTGCTCCGCGGAACGTCAGGATTGCCTGAGCGTAGGGAACGGGTACAACAATTTCATCATGCACGGCGTCGTAGCGGACGTCATGCATTGTTCGAGACAGTTTGCTGGCTTGACCATATAGTGCTCGAACTGGGGCTTGTCCTCCGTTCGCCAACCTGGCGAATATCGCAATCTGCGGATGAGCCACTCAGTTGGGCACGAGAATCTGTTCGCGTTTGGTGTCGTAGCCGACGGCTCCAGGATTCCCGATCATGAGACCCACGGCGCCAGCGGGCCCTCCTCGAATTGTTCGAGCCGGAGCGACATCCCCATTGGCTGCCACTGGGAAAACCGTTATCGAAGGTGTTCCCATATTCGCCACATACAGTTCTCCCAATTTCGCGTCCAGCGCGATTCCCGGCGGACTTTTGATCCCGGTTTTGGGACCCTTGATGACTCGGATCGGGGCCGCATCGCCCTCATCGCTCGCGCGAAATACCACGATGGAATTGTCGGCATCATTGGCAACGAACAGTTCCTGGCGTTCTTCGTGAAAGGCCATGTGTGCAGGCCAATTCATCAATGTCTTCGGTCCTTCAATGATACGTACAGGTTTGATATTCCCTGAACCTTCCATCGGATAAACCGTAATCGAGGGCGGATCAAACTTTCCATATCGTCCTGAGCCGGCTTCCCCCCTCAAGTTGGCATTGCCAAAATTGCTCACGAAGATGAGCTTGTTTTTAAAATCCAGTGCAATTCCGTGCGGGTCCTCCAGGTGTGTGTCATTGCCCTGAATCGTCCGCAGGGGTTTTTCTCCCCCGGAAGCTTGTTTACGATAAACCACGATCTTGTTGTCGCTCTGGATGGTCATGTAGAGGAGCTGCTTCTCCTCGTCCGCCGCCATTTGGAAAGGGTGACCGGGAATATTCAGCGCCCGGTTCGGCGCCACATTTCCGCGAGCATCTGTAGAAAAAATCGGCATCCAGTTCTGTGTGTCCCCGTTGAGGGCATAGATCTCTTTCGTCTTGGGGTCGATATAGACTCCGCATATCATCTCGGCCTTGGTGTTTGTTCCCGAAATGATCCGCTTGGGTTCTGTGAGACGAGCTCGGGGAGGAGTACTTTCTCGACGGTCGTACTCCATGATTCGAAACATATTTTCGTCCGAGACCACAAGCATGTTGCTGTCGGAATCGACGGCCACGGCGCTAAAGCTAGGATTGGGATCTTTGATGAAACGCAGCGGGGGCCGCTCGATGACCACGGGTTTTCTATCCACTTGGCCCTGCGCGAGAATTGCTTGAGCCAGCCAGACGGTGAAACCCAATAACAACAACTGAAACGGCCAAACTGTTTTATAACGAGAAATTTTACCCATTACTGAGCCTCCTTATGATCACCGGTTCCCGGCAACGCTGGAGTCCGGAACGAGCATCCGCTTCACAAAACGAGAGTATCGTTCAAAAGATTTCGGGCACCGAAAACGTCAACACGCCATTCAGGCGCATATTGGAAATGATGACCTCTTTATTCTTCGGGTGCAAGACAACTCCGAATGGTTTCTTGAGTGTCGTTTTGGGCCGATCGGGATCTTCCATTTCGGAGGAAACCAAAATTGAACATTCGAATCTGCAGGTCTGTCGCGGGGCACTTCTTGAAGAGATCAAATTTCGTCCAGTCCTTCCTAAAGATCAACTACGTCGCACCCACTGACCTCCCTTGGTTAAGAATCGCCGGGAGAGTCAACCGCCGAAATATCGCGTCCGCTTCGGCCGGCGACAATTTCGATCTCTCATCGAGCCACCAAGTGATGACGGACATCAGAGCGCCAACGACAAACTGAATGACAGCATTTCTAGGAAGTTCTGAGGAGCGCTCGTTTGGCGAAAGCGTTTTCAAATCATTTCGCACCAGGTCCGCGAGCAGCGCCCGCAACTCGCTCATAACAACCGTGCCGCTTTGCCGGCCCACGATTGCGTGATAGACATTCCGGTGGGAATGCACGTGCTCAAACAGAGCAAGACTGAATCCGAAGCCCCTCTCTCGAAAACTCCCCTTCTGCGCAAGCGCGGCACGCTGATGTGCGACCAAATGCTTGCTCAAATTCTTCAAACCGCTGATCAGTAGATCCTGTTTGCCGACGTAGTGAGTATAAAACGTCGATCTCCCCACATTTGCTCGGTCGATGATGTCCTGAACGCTGATGACTTCGTAGCCTTTCTCGATCATCAGTGAGATCAGGGCCTGATGCAGCACGTCTCGGGTCCGTTGTACGCGACGATCCACACGGTCCTCCAAGTTTTTCTCTGGACAAATCGACGCCGAATGTCCAGTAACGAACATTTCGGCATTGATGGTCATAGTTCGATTGTAGGCCATCGCGTACGTTACTGAACATGATGTTCATTACGTTCACGAATCGGATTTGAATCCCACGAAAGGAGCGGAATATGAAAACCGTTACCCCATCCGACAGCGATGACCACAAGCAATCGTCAACCAAGCGACACTGGAAGATTGGCGGATCAACTCCACCGCGGGCTGTGACATGGCTCACATGGCCGATCTTGTTCACCTTCAATATCGGCCTTGCCATGCGCGCGATCATGCAGCATGGGAATTATTCGAGCGTGCTAACGACGCTTTTGATCACGGATGTCGTCGTTCTCGTGACGCTGGAGTCTTTGTTTCCCGTTCAACGCCAGTGGAAGATGACATGGCGATCTATCCGTCGTGATCTCAAATACATCGTGGCCGGGGGCGCAACCTTTGCCGTCATCGACGGCGTCTTCGGTTTGGCGTCGATTCGACTCAATACAGGTCACGTCGGACCCATTACTAATTGGCCACTGTATCTCTCTGTACCAGTGGCCCTGCTGGTTGTCGAGTTTCTCAACTACTGGCAACACCGATGGAGTCATGAATTGAGCGGTAGCCTTGGGAGTTTCCTGTGGCGGAGCCATGCAGCGCATCATCTCCCCGAGCAAGTGTACGTTTTAATGCACCCGGCGTCTCATCCGATTAACGGATTCGTCGTCCGAGGCTTAGTGACCCTGCTGCCCCTGTACTATCTCGGGGCAAGTCCAGAAACGGTGCTTTTGTTCAGCACCATCGTCACTTTTCAAGCGTTGATTTCGCACTGCAATGTGGACATACGCGCCGGATGGTTCAACTATGTCTTTGTTGGGACGGAGCTACATCGCTTTCACCACAGTGCGAGTCTTTCCGAGTCGAAGAACTACGCTGTCACGCTGTCGTTCCTCGACATCATATTTGGCACTTTCTATTACCGGCCGGGGAGCTTGCCAGAGAGGCTCGGGGTAGTCGATCCGAGTGCCTATCCCAACTCCAACGAGTTCTGGCAGGTCATGAGGCTTCCGTTCGAGGGGGAGCTTGAGCAGGGGTTCAGCATTGCTCCTGTTGCCGATTTGCGGTGAGGTACGACGCGCTTCACGGGTTCCGTGGGCGCGTTGACATCGGGCTTGCGGGTGTTTCTGAAATGGCGTACTTAGGGTTAAGCGATGCCGCTCGCAGCGGCAACAGCAGCATCTTCATTTAGTGAACAACCAGATCCAACTGCTGCCCGCCGGTCGTGCGGAAGAGAACCGTTCCCGATGAGGTCTGATCCGTCACATTGTTGAGTATGATGAACTCCGTCGTGTAACCGCCGGCATCCACGAAATGAGGGAAGATGACTGGGGCAGACGATCCCTGAGTGAGTTCGTCGACGGGTGGCACGGTCGAGATCAGAAAGTCGGACCGTTCGTTGATACGGCCGCGCAAACCTGCGAGAGAAAGCGTGTTGGACGAACTTATCCGAAGAATCCCTTGGAAATCGCTTGATAAAGACGGAAAGATCTCATTGGCGAATTTCGCAACCTTGCCGCCAACAGGAATCGTTAATGAACTGGTCAGGCCTGTAGAAGTCCCATCCAGCCGGAACACTTCAAGGCGGACAGTGGCCGCCGTCGGGTCCGCATTTGCAATGGCCAACCCGCTCTGAATAGATCCAACCGAACCCAGAACGCCAGAATTTTGGATGTATGTTCGAAATTGGGTTCCGCGGGTCCCGGTGATCGCCGCTTCGGAAACCCTAACGCCACCAGAAGTGAATGAAAAAATGCCCAGGGGTATCGGTGTTCGATCCCCTGTTGTGGGGGTGATACGGACGGATCCTGTCTGTACTGTTGGTCCGGCATTGGGTAACAGGAATTTGAGGGTTCTTCTTCCCGGAATGGAATAATCCACGCTGGTCGCCGTCACGGTCCCGACTGGTACCGTTACCGGGTTCCCGAGGCCATCCATAAACGCCAACGTACCCGTTACTGGAGCATCCACCGTATTGACAAGAACCAGTTCCGTTCTCCAACCCCCACCCACCGCAAAGTGAGGCAGATAAGCCGGCAGAATAGACGCTGGAACAGATGGGTCGATAACCGGCAGGGTCGATACCAGAAACTCACCACGTTCGTTTGTGAAGCCGCGCAGGACTGTGACTCCGATAGGAGCGCTGGCCGTAAATGTGAGCGTTCCTTCAAGCGGCCGGAGGGCGAATGGCGGCTCATTCAAGAACTTGGCAATTTGGCTGTTGGCGGAAATGGTGACCGACCCGGTAACAAAGCTCCGGACATTACTCGAATCGGTGACGACGTAGTCGACGGTAACGTCCTCATTGTTGGGATTCGCGATGGCGATCCCCGTATTCACCGGACCGCTCATCTCAACGTAGTGCAAGCCGGTGGTTATCAGACGAGAGATGGAAACCCCTGTTTCGGACACGAGCGTCCCGTTCTGTCTCAACCCAAAAATCGCCACTCCGTCCGGAGCTAAACTTGCCGCATCCGGCTGAATGAGCGCGTATCCGACGGTTAGCGCCGAGTCACCGCCAGCGCTCTGGAATGACACTCCTCCTTTGTCCTTAATTGAGAAGGTCTTCGACCCCTTGGATCCATGACAGAAATTCCGCGGGGAAGCGCTATTGCGTGGCAGAGGAGTAACGCGTGAAAAATCGGAAGAATTGCTGTCGTTGTCCGTGCACCCTCCGCTTTTTCGCACGTACGCTACAAGGTCCAAATCGCCTAGCGGCCTCAGTGCGCGTGATTCGTAACATGACGTACTTCCGTACCCTACAAGGTCCAGAACTTTTGTGTCTGACGAGCAACCGGTATCCAGCGCGGCGGTATCGCTCACCAGCGCGACCTTCCCGGCCTGGAGTGGAAGCGTGAGACTAATTGTGCGATCGGCCTGCGGAAGGCTGACATTGCCGCCGGTGGCGTCCGCATAAATCAGATAATACTGCCCCGGCCCAATGCTGCCGGAAAGCGGGAAAACCTGCTGCCAGGTGTTGGAGTTCTCCTGCGAATACTGGAGCGTGATCCCCGGGAGAGCGACAGCCGTGGTTCCCCTATTGAACAACTCGATATATTGGTAGCGTAGTTTCAACTCGCTTTGCCCGGTTCCAAGATACAGTTGGCTGATGACCAGGTTTGAAGACGTCGCCCCCGCCGGACTCGGCGAAACCGCGGCGAGCAGGCTCAGGAGCACGAGCAGTCGAATCGAAATTTTCATTTTGCACTCCTTGCAGTCCCTACAAGCGAAGCACAGTATATCGATAGTCGGCGAGTTTGCAAGAATTTGATTCCCCCTATCTGCGATGTATTCGGGAGAGATCGCATTGGCAGCAGACGGCAGCGTGCCGGGAACGTGCGATCCTGCTATGACGAACTGAACATCTGGAAAATGTGGCGCGATTTCACTCAGCCGAAAATCCGCTGCCTCCACGTTTCGAGCATGTCGAAAATTGCCGAGGAACAGAACTTCAACGGGCCGGTCACAACCCGGTCAGCCAGCCTGCCAGGCCTGCACAACCGTGCATAATGCCCCTACTGCGCGACATTACTGGACAATCGCCTCCGGTTTGTGAGATAGGCTAAGTTCAATCCACCTGACTGAGGACGGTTACTCATGGCGCGCAGACCACTGATCGGTTTTGTGTTGGTGCTGTTGCTTGCAGGCTCGGCGGAAGCTCAATCGCGGCTGAACTTCCCGAGGGTGCTTCCGTTACAGGAACTAAGGACGACTGGTTTTGGCTTGGTGAACACCGCGTCTTCGCCGGTCGTGGCCAACTTCACCTTTTATGGTATCGATGGTCAGATTGCAGGTTCGTCAAGTCTGAGTGTTCAGGCGGGAGGTCAAGTCGCCAAACTGGGTTCCGAGATTTTCACTTCTGCCAATGCGAGTGGCTGGGTCCAAGTGACGAGCTCCAGCTCCGAACTACAAGGTTTCGAGCTGGTTGGTGATTTTGCGACCGTTTCTGAGGGAACCGGCCCTGCTGCGGAATCTACGCAACTCGCTGTGATCGATTTTTCGCGCGAAGACGTGATTCATATTGTGAACACGGCCTCCCAGGCCGGAACCGTCCAGATCACTCTTCACGACGCTAATGGTGGAACACTCGACACACGCTCGGTAGCGCTGGCGCGGTTTCAACCGTTCTCGCTTCGTTTGGGTGATGCCAATGACGACGATAACATCGACCTCGTGACGCTCAGCGCCGATGTCCAGATCAGCGCGTCCATCACTTCCAAGTTGTCCGGCGGGCGGGATATTGCCGTGACGAATGCTGTTCCGATACTGGGTGCTCCTTCGGATCTCTTGTTCCCCTTCGCACCAATCGGACCTCAGGGAAGTTCGAATTGGACGACCTTCATCGGTGTTTCAAACCTCGCGGCGGCATCGCAAACAGTATCGATCGCTTTCACGCCAGATGGCGGTGCGCCCGTAACGATCCAGCGAACTCTGGCTCCACGTGCCTCCCTGGGGGATTCTGTCGGCCGCCTCTTTGCGCTTTCGGCAAACGTCCTTACTGCCGGATGGATTCGGGTTTACGGCTCCGGGCCTTTGGCGGGCGTGGTGGCGTATCAAGATTCGGCGACCGGATCGTTGGCCACTGTGCCGTCGCAGTCGGTGGGCGCCAATCGTTTCTTCTTCGGCCATATTGCGAGTCTTGCACCTTGGTACACCGGTATCGCTCTCCTGAACACAAATCCGGTCGCGGCCAGTGTCGAGGTGTTTGCGATCGATTCCAGCGGGCAACTGGTGGGTTCCCCCGCGGCGTTTTCGTTAGCTGGCGGCAGTCGAAGGTCGGCTCTGTTGTCCGAACTGGTGCCCCAAGTCCTGCAACGCTCCGTTGATGGCGGTTTTGTGTTCGTTAGGACCACCAACGGTATTTCGCTGTACGGTTTTGAGCTCTTCGGCCATTCCATCTTCCCGATACTGGCGAACGTACAGGGATTTGCGCTGTCGTCCACCAGTACATTTGCACCTCCATCGGGTGGCGGCACGACCGGGCAAATAACTCTGGATCGCCTCACTTTTACCGATGGAACGAATTCCAAAGGACAGTTTCGGCCTCAGGACACCATTGTCTACGTTGCGACCGTTACAAATTCCGCTGGCGCATCCGTGTCGGCGCAAATGACGTATGACGTGAAAGATCCTCGAGGACAGGGCATGCTTACGACGTCGACCTCCCTGACGTTGCCAGTCGGCCCCAGCGACGTGCCGTTCTCCAGTTTCATTCCATCCAATGCATTGAACGGCCAGTACACGTCAACTGCCACGCTCCGCTATCAGAAACAGACAGTCACCAAGTCCGCTGTCTTTGATGTGAGCGGCGGTACGACAACGCCAAGCTTGGCACAAGAGGTTCCATTTTCGACGTCCACGCTCGATGTTTTCCGGATTGCCTTTCGGCCTGGAGAGGTTGCGCGTTTCGTGTTACCAACATCGAATTTCATGAGTCCGGTTGCCGATGCTGCGCTGAACTACCAACTCATCGGTCCCGGCGGCTTCATTGCCGGAATCGGATCGCTGAGTTATGCCGTACCGAGTGGACTTTCCAGCCGTACTATCGACGTTACTCTACCGGCTTCTGCGCCGCTCGGAATCTATGCCTTCTTGGCGAGATTGACTGCGGGAGGGACCACGTCGACCAAGGGGACCGCTATTACCATCGCTCCTACAAGCTCAACCGAGACCGCGGACATCGATACCGTTTTCGTTACGGACAGCGACGGAATTCCGAGAGCCGGATTCACACCCGGGAGTAACATCCGGCTGGTTGTCTCCCGGCTCAGTTTTTTTGGCGTAACAATACCGGCGACCATACGCTATACAGTGACCGGTCCAAACTCATCTACCGTCGCCGATCAACCGTTAGCAGTAAACCTTGCGACTGGACAGTCCCTCGGTTTCCTCCCGTTAGGCCTGAGCTCAAGTGCGGTCACTGGAACCTACACCTTTCAAGCCACTCTAACCTATCTGGACAATACCAACACGACAAAGACGTCAACACTCAGCACACAGTTCACCATAGCCAATACCCCTCCCAGTCTCCCGGCGGGCATTAGTGTACGGCGCCTTCACGTCGCAGACTACAATTTCGTCGCGCGCACGTCGTACTCTCCAGGCGAATTTATCATTCTCAACCGCACCGTCTACAGCACGTTCACCACATCTGTTGCGGGAACGGTCCGGTACCTGCTAATGCTCGGTCAAAACACGGCCTTCGATCAATCCTTTGATACGACTTTCTTTCCCGGTGTGAACACAAGCTATCTTGTTTTGTTGGGATCGGCGTCTCTTCCAGTGGGGACTTATACTTTCAACCTGACTGCCACGGCACAAGGGCAGCAGTCCATGGGTTCGACGTCGTTCTTGTTTACGGGGCCGCCTGCCCCAACTCTAAACTTTGACCTGTTTGCCGGCGATGCGAAGAGGCCAGACTGCCAGGCCTGCACAACCGTGCATAATGCTACTGCGACACTACTGGACAGGCGCCCCCGCTTCCGAGTAGAGGAAGCCACTATCGGTCCTTAGGGCTTGCGCAAAAATAACTTAGCAGAATGCCCGATCGGGATCTGACCAATGTTCAATTCCCAATGCTCAATTCCTATCCGAACAGAGGGAGGCTCTTGGCCATGATGCGAATCGGCTGAGAATTGCACATTGGGAATTGAACATTGGTCAGATCCTGGGTCTGATGCGGAGCAGCGGATACTGCCTTAGAGAAATTAACGTATAAGCCTTGAAGGTTTGGTGGTCTTATGGAATCAAAGATGTTTGATCGCTTGGTATGGCAACCGGACCGCATGCTCCTTGATGATCTAGTCTTTCGGATTGAGCACTACCGGTCCGCAGACTGGGATGGAGGCGACCATTTCCGTTTCTACAAGATCAAAGAACTGGTCGATCAATACGCAAACTTCTGCTCCCGCCGTTCCGATTTCTTCCCCCAGCGAGTGATAGAACTGGGCATATTTGACGGAGGCAGCACCGCGTTCTGGTATGAACTGTTCAGGCCACAAAAACATGTCGCACTCGACGTCCAGGATCAAACCCACACCGCCTATTTCAGCCGCTATATCGAGTCTCGGAAGTTGGACGGGCAGATCAAGACGTACTGGAAGACGGACCAAGCAGACAAAGCCCGGCTCCGAACGATTGTTGAAACAGAGTTTGATCGCGCTCTCGATCTGGTGATCGATGATGCCTCGCATTTGTACAAGCAGACCCGGGCCAGTTTCGAGGCTTTGTTCCCACCGCTAAAGTCGGGCGGTCTGTACATCATAGAAGATTGGGCCTGGGGCCACTGGCCCATGTTCTTTTCTCCGGACCACCCTCTCGCGAGCGAGGAACCACTGACACGATTAGTCGTTGAACTGATCGAAGCCACTGGGACATCGACCCAGCTTATTTCGAGTGTCGTCGTGTATCAGGGGTTCGTGGTCGTCGAACGCGGTCCACAACAAATAGAGAAAGCTGCAGACTTCAATCTCGACGATTACATCGCCCGTCGCCCGCAGCAGTGAGCTTTGCCCTCCGCGTCTCCTTTCCTTGACACTCCGAGGAAAAGGGTCAAAGTCTTGTCGGTCTTTTAGAACGAACCGGCCGAGCGCTCGCTAGTCTAGCTGAGGTCCACGAAATGAGGAATGCCGTTGAGGATCATCCGCAGCGCCAGAGCCGCGAAGGCCAGCAGGACGAATACAAAGTAGGCCGGCTGTTGCCGTGTTAGCTGGAGCGTATAGAAGCGGCCCTTCTCGGTGGTGTTGATCTCATCGAGGGCACGCACGAGGTGACTGGGGTTCCGAACGTCAAAAAATTTCCCGCCTGTGGTGCCGACTCCCTCGGCGATCTGCTGCGAAGCGCCCGGCTCCAGGGCCACTCCGATAAAATAAATACGAGTGCCTTCCTGACGCGCCTTTTCTAGTTCCTTCATAGGATCCCTGCCGTAATTGTCGTTCCCGTCGCTGAAGAGAACGATGACCTGGCCTTTGGCGCGGCGGCCGTGTTCTCTGCTGAATACAAAGAAGTCCTGGGCGGTGGCAAGACCTTCGCCGATGGCCGTGTATCCCTCGTTCACGAGGGTCTGCACGTTCACCAGCTTCAGATACGACAGCAGACTCTCGTGATCGAACGTGGCGGGCGAGACCAGATACGAGCTATTGGAAAATACCACCAGGCCAATGGCGTCACCCGGCCGGCGCTTGATGAATTCGGTTGCGCTCACTTTAACGGCTTCAATTCGCGTACCCTTCCCCAGCGATTCCTCCATGCTCTGGGAAAGGTCCAGCACGATCATGATCTGCAACCCGCCGCGCTCAATACGGTTCAGGACAAGCGGGTAGACCGGGCCAAGCAGGGCGACGAGCAGGAAACCAACCGCCGCGCCCTCCAGGATGGTGGGCATCCGCAGAATGGGGCTTGGCCCGCCGATCTCTTCCCGCAGGTGCTGCACGAGAGAATGTCCCCAATAATGCCGTCTCCAGAAGCGCACGGCCACCGCGATCAGCAGCAGCGGAACCGCTACATAAATCCACTGAAGATGCTGGAACGTCATCGCTCGGCTACCTCTTGGTGTTCAAAATTTCCCGCATATCCTGCGCCACGGCATGCGCGGCTCCCGTGTTGGACGACACGCCGTCTCGCGTGTAGCGCAATGTCTCGCAGGCCTCCAGCACCTTGGCTACTTTTTGCGTCAGGTCCGGTTCGGCGCCCAGGCGCTGCATCTCTTCCCGCATCTCGTCGGCCGTCAGTCCCATGGTGGGAGTATCCAGGTAATACCCGATGTACTCCTTCAGGTTCTGGTAGGAATGGTCGTAAAAGCTCAAACAGGCCTTCGGATCGGCGAATTCCGCAGGAACGCCGCTGACCCACCGGGCGCGCACCGCTTCCATCGCTTTGCGGCGATCCGGACCTTTGCGAGCTTTCCTTCTCTTGACGAACAGGGCCAGTTCCCAGCCCGACGCAACGACCAGAACCGCAAAGCAAACCCATGCCAGGGCGGGCAACACCCAGCGGCTGCGATCCCACGAGTTCACCGTAATGGCGTCGCGGATATCTTCGGGCTGCGGCGGCAAGGTGCTGCGGATTCCGATGACGGGCCCAGTAATCGTCAGACTTTCGGCATCCGCCTGATCCACACCGACTGTTTTCTTGTCTTTTCGGAAATAGTACAGAGTGAATTGTGGAATTTGCATGCTGGTCTGGCCGGTGACGAAATTGGCCAGGGTCAGGTCCACAAACAGTTTCCGGCCAGTGTTCTTCTGAACGACCAGATTTTTGCCGACGTCCATCACCTGGAACGGGTCCATGTTCACGGTCTCTCTGGTCAGGTTGTCCAACACGAATTCGTAATCGGAGGGGTAATCCACGATGATCAGGTAATGGAATTGGTCGCCGACCCAGACGGCCGTGTGGTCCAGACGCGTGGTAAACGTTATGTTCGAAGGGGGAGGAACGACCTCCGGCGCTTTCTGTGCCCAGGTATACCTGCTCCCCAGGGTCAGCGCGAGGCACAGCAACGCCGCTATCATCCTTCTTCGCGTCGAGTTGCCTCCGAACAATTCCGTCCATGATTGAAGGAAGCCGTTCATACTTTCTTCCGCCTTTCAAATAGCATCATCAGGGGATCCATAAACGCCTCCCCGACGTTCAAAAACAGGCATTCCATTCCGAGCGAGTAAAACAGATCCCGCAATTTCGTTTTGCGTTTCTCCACCAAAGCGTCAAAGGCGCTCCTCTGATGCGAGGAAAGGCTGAGCAACATTTCCTCGCGGCCCTCGGCCGAGCGGAAGCGGAGCAGCCCTCTTCCTAAAGGAAGGTTGCTTTCCAGTTGATCCATGAAAACGATGGGGACGACGTCGTGTTTTTGCGCCAGCACCTTGAGATCGGGCAGTTCCGCCAGTTGGGTCACGTTGGGGTCTGTAATGAAATCCGAGAGGAGAAACACGCTGGACATGCTCCGAAGCTGGCTGCGCAGGAAACGCAATGCGCGCTCCCAGTCGGTTCCCGAGTGGCTCGGCTTCAGGTTGTAAAGCTGCTCAATCACCCGCCACACATGCCCGCGGCCCTTGCGCGCCGGCTCGTAGGCTTCCACGTGATCGCTGAACGCCAGGAATCCGAAGTTGCAATTATCGCTGACTGCAGAAAAGCCGAGCGTGGCGCCCACCTGCATGACACGCAGTTTCTTCGAGTGTTTCGCCGTCGAGAAATGCATCGAACGCGAAACATCCACCACCAGAAACACGGAAACTTCCCGTTCCTCAAAATGGCGCTTGAGATAGATTTCCTGCATTCGCGCCGAAACGTTCCAGTCGATGCGCCGGAAATCCTCGCCAACCTGGTATTTGCGGTGGGACTCAAATTCGTAGCCGGAGCCCTTCAATGGACTGCGGCTCTGCCCGAAACGCAGGTTGCGAATGCGGCGCGCCACACTGATTTCGAGGTATCGAAGCTCTTCGGCCAACTCTGGCGCTAGCGCCATAATACCTTCTTTTTGATGGCTGCGCCCTATCGGCTTGATGTTTCGCGCTGTCGCGCTCACGCTTCGCCCGGGCTTGCATTCGCAGCCGCTCATCTAAGGAATCGGAGTATGTCTCAACACTTCGGCCAGGATCTGGTCGGATGCCACGTTTTCGACTTCGGCCCGGATGGTGCGAACGATTCTGTGATGCAGCACATCGGTTGCGATGTACTTCACATCCGATGGCAGAACGTAATCGCGCGCCCGGAAAAAAGCGACCGCACGGCACATCGCCAGCAGATGATTGTAAGAGCGGGGCGACGCGCCGTGCATGACCATCTCCTTCACCATCGGCAAAGCGTTCGAGCGGGTGTTGCGGGTGTTCTGGCCGATGGCAACGATGTAACGGCGAATCTTATCGTCCACGTACACCCGGCCGATCAGTTGCCGTATCCAGAGGACCGCTTGCGGATCGGCTACTGATTCCAGCCGCGTCTTCTCCAGGCTGGCCGAGAGCATCTGGTATTCGCTTTCCGGCGACGGATAATGCACTCGAACCATCATGCAAAAACGGTCGAGCTGCGCTTCCGGCAGCGAAAACACGCCTTCCTGCTCCACCGGGTTCTGAGTCGCCAGAACCCAGAAGGGATCGTCCAAAGCGTAGGTGGTCTCGCCGATCGTCACCTGCCGCTCTTGCATGGCCTCCAGCAACGCGCTCTGCGTCTTCTGGGAAGCGCGGTTGATTTCATCCGCCAGAATGATGTTGGCGAAGATAGGACCCTTTTCCGTACGGAACTGGCCGGTCTTGCTGTCGAAAATTCTTGTTCCCAGAATGTCGGCGGGAAGCATATCCGGGGTGAACTGAATGCGCTGGAACTTGGCGTCAATGGTATTCGCAATGGCGGAGACGAGCAGCGTTTTCGCGAGGCCGGGCACGCCTTCGAGCAAAATGTGTCCCGAGCCCACTTTCTCTTCCTGGCCCTTCTTGAATGAGTAAGGGATGCGGCCGAACAACCCGATCAGGATGCGCCGGATCAGATCGTCCTGGCCGACGATCACCTTCCGGATCTGCTCCTCGATCTGGCCGATGATTTCCCAGGCCTGCTCTTTTGTTTCCGGTCGTACCTGCAGAGGATTCCTCCCTGGCCGCGACATGCCGCGCTATAAAAAGATGCCTGCCACCAGGCATGCGAAGGCGGCCATCAGAAAATAAATATACAAGTCCTTGCGGACGGCGTTCGATTGGAAGCCGGCCACGGGCCGGCCGGTAAACAGGATTTCCTCCATCGCCTCGTCGACCTGTTTGTCACTCTCACCCCGGAAAAACCGTCCGCCGGTTTTTTCGGAGATCGCTCGCATGGTTTTCATTTCTGCTTTGCTGACCAGCCGCGTCCCTCCCTCGCGCTGGAGGTACTTCACCACCTGTCCGTTCAAGCCTCCCGCCATCACCAGCGGCACGTACGAGCCATTCGAGGTGCCCAGACCGAAGGTGTAGATTTTAATCCCCGATTTCACCACATCAGCCAGCGGCCTCTCCAGCTCGTGCGCCGTATCGTCGCCGTCGGAAAGCAGAACGAAGACGACGCGGCGCGTCTTGGCGGCTCCCGGATCGAACTTCTGTTCCGCCGCGACCAGCCGCATCGCGTTCGTCAGCGCCGATCCCACGTTGGTGCCGGGCTCCGGCGTATCCTCCTGGTTGAGATAATCGAAATAGAGCAGGATGCTTTGCGGGTCGCTGGTCATATAGGACAACACCACACTGGTCCAGTTAAATACGATCAGCCCGTAACGGTCCTGGGGCTGCTTCAGATAGATGAATCTCTGGATGATTCGCTCGGCGCGGCCCAACCGGCTGGGGTCCATGTCGCGTCCATACATGGACGGGGAAATATCCATCAAGAAAACCAAATCCGTGGGTGTCGGAACCGCCCGCAGTTCCCGGACAATCGCTCTGGGGTAAGCGAGGCCAACCGCCATCAGCGTGAGTGCGCCCACAAACAGCAAGCCTCGGAACCATGCCCTACCCGACCAGGAGATTCTCGAGATGGACTCGAGGTTGTCGATGTTGCCGAACCGGATCCGCATCCGCCGCTGGTGCCATACGCCGATTCCCCAGAGCAGGATCACAAAGGGAACGACCAGCAACAGCCAGAAGTATTCTTGCCTTGCAAATTCCATCAGAACCTATCCTGCTGAGTATCCGAGAGGAGTGATAACCGTGCGGGATTGGTAATGGCCGGTTTCATTGTTGCTGATCGGCCGGAAGGGCCTGCGGTTGCATCTCTTTGACCCTGACGTTCTCCATCAGGATTTTGATCTTTCCCGGCTGATCCTGGTTCATGAGATTCCGAATATAATTGACGTACTCAAAATTGTATTTGGCGTCCCAGTCGTTCGGGGAGAGGCGCAGGGAATCGCGCAGATTGTCCTCGGCCGCGCGCAGGGCCTCCTCCAGCAGGCGCTGGTCCTTCTTAGTCGATTCGCGGTAATTCTTGAATGCTTTGCGGAAAGCGATTTCGCCCTTCAACAGCAGGAATCTGCCATCGTTGTTACTGGTGGCGCCGGCGATTTCGGCTTCGCGGTCCATTCGTTCCTGGGCATCGTCATAGCGCCCGAGCGCATAGAGCAAGCGCGTTTGGTTCAGGATAAGGTTCCGGCGGTCTTTCACCGGAATCGCGCGCAGAGCGCCGATAGACCGCAGCCGCTGGTCGATGCTGTCGTACCGCTTCAGCGCAGCGTCCGCGTCGCCCCGGCTATACTCTTCCGCAGCCTGATCCATGTCGCGCAACAGCGAGCCATAACTTAGCCCGATGACCGTCACGATCAGCAGCACGATGGCCGCAAAAATCTTGCCGAATTGTTGGCCATATTGTTTCCGGGCCATTTGTTTGCCTGCCTATGTAAATCAAATGAGTATAGAGTCCGATATTAAACCTGCGGGGACCAGCTTAGTACTTAGTTTCATAGATGCGGTGACGTATTTTCCCTCATCCGGCCCTTCGGGCCACCTTCTCCCAGGGGGAGAAGGACCATTCGGAAGGTTGGTCCCTCTCCCTCTGGGAGAGGGTGCCGCGAAGCGGCGGGTGAGGGCGTATTAGGAAGTGGTGCACTTAGGCAGCGGAGTTGGAGTGAGTAAACCTCAACGTCTATACGGCGACAACCTGGTCGATCTCCCCCAGAAGAAGACGGAGCCGGTGGATTTTTCCATCCTCGCCATACTGTAGAAACACCGCTCCCGGCGCCGTAAATCTTCGACGATCCTCACGCAAGGAATAGGTTGCGATGATCTGGAACGCAACACCAGTTCCGCCCCAAGGCAGTGGCGTGGAGTAGACCAGCCGCCACCCTTCGAACTCCCCCGTAGGCCCCCCAGTCTGACGTTTGATAATGTAGTTAAGCCTCACCTGAGATCTCGCAATCCGATCGACCCATTTCCGGACATTCCCGCTCCCACGAAGCATAACCGGTCCAATCTGATCTTCGTCGTGTGGCGGTACCTCCGCGAGCACATCGGGAGCGAAAAGGTCCATCATGCTATTGACCACTTCCTCAACCCCCTCTTCCTTTCCGTCCACGGATAAGTGCCAGTCGTCGAGGGAATTCAGCCGCTTCATCCATTCGTCGGCCAGCTTTTGCTGTGGCGAGTCAGCCGGAGCCTGAGCTTGAAACTCAAACGTGGCCAAGAATGTGATCAAAGCCGAAATAATAATCAGTCGACGCATAGAGCCGGTTCCTTTGAAACTAAAACCTGTTTACGGTCTGATGAGGAAACCCTTACCGGTGTCCTCGCGGTGTGAGAAGTGGCAGCCGCCGCAATTTTTCTGAAGACCTGTGTACGACTCCAGCGCCGCCTTCGTATCGCTTTTGGCTGCGGCGCCAACTGCCGCGGCGGCATCACCCGCGCGTTTCGCGAAATCAACCGCATCTTTGGTTTTGAGGGGCGCCCAAAACGCCTCAGTCTCCTTGAACAGTCCTTGCAGTTTGGCAGCATCTTCAATGGCCGCAGCCGCGGAATTCGCATCCAGATTCTTCTTCAGGCTGGCGAATGTTGCTCCGACATCCTTCATTATTTGATCATAGGGCCTGTGTTGCTGCGCGAATGCCGTGGCTCCCGCAAAAACTGCCGCGATAACGATCATGACTAGAACAAACTGTCGGTTCATCTTTTCCCCCTGACTGTTTCTGTGAGCAATCCAGCCTTCGGCGAACTCACCGAAGACTGGATTCAAAAATTATCAAACCAAGGTGTCTGTCTTTCGCACTATCCAGGATTCTTCCGTTCGACAATAAAGTGGATACAGTTTTCTTATTTCGCGCAGCGGAAACCTATCGTGGTGCTACGGAGGTCCGGATCACTGAAGTTGCGGTAATTCACCGTCTTCTCTTCCCCGTGACCACCCTGGTCAAAAAAACCGGCGCCTCGAACACTTCGATATCGACCGGTCTCCGGCCCCTTTGGATTCTGTTTCGGCATGAAAGGATAGTAATTGCCGTCATACCAGTCATTGGTCCACTCCATAACGTTTCCGGTCATGTCGTAGAGACCGTAACCGTTGGGGGTAAATGATCCGACGGCCATGGCATACCTACGGCCAATGACTGCCGGCGCGGCGGTGCTGGTGATGCGTCCGGACGTCTGTGGTGCGAGCAGCCTTTCTTCGCCCCTGTCGATTTCGGCATCCCCCCATGAGTAATGATTCCGATCGAGTCCGCCTCGCGCGGCTTTCTCCCATTCCGCTTCCGTGGGAAGACGTTTGCCCGCCCACTTGCAGAAGTCGGTCGCTTCGAACCAGTTGACGTTGAAGACAGGAAACCGCTCTTCCCCATTTGGGATCTTGCCTTGAGGCCAGTGCCACGGCGGCCGAGCGCCCGTCGCCTCCACGAATCGGGCGTAGTCCGCGTTCGTTACCTCGTACTTGTCGATGTAGAAGGAATCCAAATAAATGTTATTGGCGGGTCTGTCATCCATCTTGTCCCGCGGCAAAAGGTCTGCTGAATCCAAGAACATTGAATACGCACGACCCATCCAGAACTTGCCAGCCGGGATCTGCGCCATGCCTTCCGGCACTGCGGTTTGCGCCGCGATTGGCACCGCGGCGCAAACGCAACAAAGAAGAGTGGACAGAATCCTTCTTTTCATACCCCTATGTGAACAATTCCCCGATTTCGGTCAGAGGAATAAACGCTGGACCTCCGAGGGGAGCCGTTTGCTGGTATTCATAGGCTCGTCCGGAAGGCGTGTCCACGATTTTCTTGGACCAATCGATGCCCAAAGCAGAATAGATCGTCGAAACGATGTGATCCATCATGGGTTGTTCTTTGTGATTCCAACCCACATCAAGCACTTTGTAACCGTCCGTCTTACCGATAACCCGCCCCGGCTTGACGCCTCCGCCCATAAACAAATTCGCGAAACAGGGGCCCCAATGATCGCGGCCGGCGTTGGCGTTCATCTCCGGATTGCGCCCGAATTCGTGCACCAGGCAAATCATGGTTTCGTCCAACAGTGTCTTTCCTGACTCGTGGCCGGGCATCGTGGAAAGATCTTGAACCAGGCTACTGAACGCCGCATCAAGCCTGGGGCCGCTCTCGTATATGGAAAGTATCGCGCCCTTTGGAGCTAACGCACCTCGGCCGTAGAGTTGGTCATGGTTATCGGCGGGACCGTTTCCGCCGTTGTATGTATTGGCCACCCACAGGAATCGTGCACCAGCATCGGCGGCCAGTACATTGCGCGCTAGCAGGAACGCAAGGCCGATCTTGGAAGTGCCGCGGTCCTTCGGCACACCATAACGGCGCTTCTCCTCGTCCGTCAGGGCGAGCACTTTCTTAAACCGCGCATCCATAAGAATCTTGTATGCGTATTCGTAATGAGCCTTGTAATCATTGGCCTTCCCGCCAATCCCTCCCGAGGGTGAAACCTCGGACATTCTGTTGAGCACTTGCCAGCGTTCCGCCAAAACCGAATTTGTCGCCCCGCTCTCATCCCCACCGCCGAAGCTGTCGAATACACTGGCGGTGTTGATGTCGAGTCCTGCAAAGCGGGGATGCAACATTCCGGATCCGATCTGAGGACACCGCGCGTTCCACAAATCAAAACTCATAAATGTGGGGAACGTGTCGGAACCTCGACGCTCGGATTCTAGTTCCGAAGCGATGACGCTGCCGAACGCCGGAATCTCCCTTAGAATTGCGGCGTTCAATGCACGACCCGCCTGCGTATGGTACTGGGCGGAGAAGTGTACCAGCGAATTCTCATACATCGAGCGGACCAACGTAGCTCGTGGCGCCCACTTCTCATAGTTTGGGAAGATGGTCTTGGATATAACAAAATCCGAATTGACCTTCTGAATGTCCAGGTCCTTTGCCGTGTACTTGGTTTCCTTGAAGTCCAGGCACTCCGGCGGACTCATGGCGCCACAATTTTGGATAAAAAGAACGTTGCGCGCATTCTTTCGAGGCGTCACCTTCCTGCTCTGTGCTTGAAGCTTACGCGGCCATGCGGCTTCACCAGCGAGACTGGCGCCAACACTTATACCGAAAAATTTCAGCAATTCGCGGCGGCTCAGGTTCTCGATTCCTTTTCGCATTGATTTTTCTCCTCACTGCAAATTTAATGATTCACTAAAAACTCCGCCGAGTTCAGCAGCGCCCACTGAATGTTCTCCGGGCCGGTTTTCCTGTCTTTTGCGATCACACGCTTCGCCACTTCCACTTCTTCGGTAGTAGGCCGGCGTGACAAGCTCGCCAGGAACAGTTCCTCGATCATTTCATCGTCCGATTTGCCGGACTGCAATAACTTCGCTACGCGCGTTTTTCCTTCAGCGCTTATCCGTTTGGTAACGACCGGCGAAGTCATGAACATCATCGCTTGCACCGGACTGGCTATATTTTTATCGACCGGTGGCATTGCACGCTCGGCCTGGTAATACGCCTGCATGAACGCAAAGACCGCAGGATTCTCAGGAGAATTACCGGCGTTGAGAGCGCCACCGCCGCCGCCACCGCCTCCCTTCATGCTTAAAGGACTGGACAGCTCTTTGACGTAGGAGCGCTTCTCTCCATACAGCCGCAGATCGAACGGGGCGTCGGTTGCTTGGGTCACGATATCGACAGCCTCCGGACCCGTCAAAACACGGGCGAACCGCCGCGCATAATACGGAATGTAAGCATCCTTCCATTGGCCTTCAAAGCTCGTGGAGAGTTGATAGGCGTTGGATTTCATGATGTTCTTGATTACACGATGAATGCTGAAGTTGTGCGAGCGAAAATCTTCAGCAAGCGCAGTCAACAACTCGGGATTGGCCGGCTGAATTGTCCACGGCGCCGGTGGTGGATTCTGGGGATCCAGTCGTTTCAGATCAAAGCCGTCGTATGGCTCGACCAAACCAACCACCATCAACTTGGCCCAAACGATGTTGACCGCCGCGCGCGAGAATTGGATATGGGTTGGCGCGATTCGGCCTAACGCCTTACGGGGATCCTCGCCCGGTTTCGGTTTCTCCCCGGTCAGCAGGAAAACCGGTTCGTAGGTTTTGCCATCGCGCGGGAAACGACCCTCCGCCGGAGTGTAGAAAGGTCCGTCGTTTCCAGTGTTATATCCAGGCGCCAGGTCGTCAAAGAGGCTGTTGCCGCCATAGAAAGAGCGCGCACTACCGTCGCTGTATCCGATGTTCCGCATCTTCCCAAAGAACGCCGCCTGCTGCCAGAAGTCGGTTCTCTTCATGCTGCCCAAGAACATATTGAAGCTGTCGGCGTGACCCGCGCCGTTATGACAGGAAAAGCAGTCCATGCTGAGGCCAAGGAATACTCGCCCAACGTCCGAGGTGATCTCATCAACCCAGTCCAGACGGTTCAGACCTTTGTAATCGTCGGCGTCGGTCCACAATCCACAGCGAGTCGATACGTAGCCGATCGGATCATAGAAGGTTTGTGCCGTCGGGAGACCCTTCGCATTCTTGGTGACGGGCGTAACGATGTCGTAGAACACTTCGTTATAGGGTCGGTCCACTTTGAGCCATTGCTTTGTCCAAAAGTGAAAAGAGGCTTCTCGCGTTCTGAGCAGCTCGCCGTAGTGATACGCCCACTGGTCCGTGAATGCCTCTGTGCCAATGAGAGAGTCGATAAGCTTATCGCGCTTGTTCGCGTCCTTGTCGGCCAGGAATGAACGAACCTGATCGGGCGTCGGCAAAAGACCCGTTGCATCGAGATACGCCCTTCGCAGAAACTCCTCATCACCCGCAAGCGGTGCATGTGGAATGTGGTCGCGCTCCATCCGTCCAAAGATCAATTCGTCGACAAAATTCTTTCGAGGTACTGGCGCATAAGAAGGCCCAGTGCCCGGCAGCGCCGAAGCTACTGCTTGCGTTAGCCGGCTGGCCTCTGCAGCCTTATCCTGACCCGACAACAACCGGCCATGCGCTGCTTCAAAACGATCCGGATCCAATTGCTGGCCTGCCTGCGGCTGTTGCTCTTTCGGAGGTAGCTGTGCCGTGACGATAAACGACAGACACAAGACCATCATGATCATTAAAACCAATTTCCCGGGTTTCATCCTTACTTCCTCCTCATTCTTGGGCATTTTGTCGACAAAGAAGGGACCTCTGGTGCATCCAGCTTATAGGTTTTTCCATCTTTCCTGTCAAGAATTTAATATTGACTGAGCTATATCAGTTTTTGAGCCTCCAAACCTGGCGAAACTGCTCAAAAAGCCTTCTCATTTTCATCATCAGACTCGTACGCCTGATCACCATCTCGTCCTATATTTTTTGTTGCACACCCATCTTGTTCAAGGTAATGTGGCGACTCGCTGGTCACATTCAGCTTCCGGATTGCAGGAGGAAGACGCTATGAGGCGTTGTTTGGCACCTGTATCCTGCAGTGCCTTGATTTTTGCCGGTTCGGTCCGCCAGCCCAGCTCACAACTGCACCCGCCATGTGATTGGCCAAAAGCTATATATAATTGTCGCACTCAGGAGGTGCTAATGAGAAGTAACCAGGTATTTGGGGTTAAGGTGTTCGCTCTCGTGGTCGTATTGCTCATGCTTAGTAGCGTGGTTTCTGCGCACCACAGCAGAGCGCATTACGGAACTGAAGAGGTGACGACGAAGGGGACCGTTGTGGATTACAAGTGGAGAAACCCCCACGTCTTTGTCGTATGGGACGCGAAGGATCAAAATGGGAAAACCACGCAGTGGGTAGGCGAAATGGCTTCCGTGACCTCGATGATTGCGGATGGGATGACCAAGAATTCGCTTAAGCCCGGCGATGAAATTGTTGTTCTCGCCTTCCCATCGAGGAACGCCGGTTCGACTGAAGCTCTGATTAAGAAGATTACGAAAGCGGATGGGACCGTTGTTGTGGACAACTCGCGAGTACCAAATCTCCGTCAACCATAGATCGATCTCATCTTCGGAGGCTAAAGTTAATGCGAAAAGGAAACATTGTCTTGATCCTTGCTTTAGGGGTCCTGGCTTTTTCGTCGGTCGGGTTGGCTCAGGATCGAACGTTTGGGCGGGAATCGACTCAGTCTCAGTCGCTACAAGAACTGACTCCAGGGCCAGGGTGGAAGACCTGCCCGCGATGCACGAATCCCAAGCAATTGGCGGCTGCAAACGCAGCGTATAAGGTAGAGGGCCATGCATTCAATCCGCATGACCTGTCGGGAGTATGGGGCAATAACGGCACGGAACTGGATGTGAAGAACGTTCCCCCACTCACGCCGTTGGGACAGCAGATGTTCGAAGCGACCCGGTCGGAAATTCCAACCACAAATTCGAAAGACGGCATGTTGATATGCGATCCTCTGGGCTATCCACGCTGGTTCGCATACAACTACGGAATGGAATTCGCGATGTTGCCTGACCGAGTGCTTCAGTTCTTCGAATGGGGCCATACCTGGCGCACCATCTGGACGGACGGGCGGAAACTTCCCGAGGATCCTCCACAGCAGCGTTGGTTGGGATACGCGGTAGGCCACTGGGAGGGAGACACGTTTGTTGTCGAAGGCAACGGTTATGACGACAGATCCTGGATCTCAGAAGACCGCAGGAACCGTATCCGTGGTTTTGCGCATACCGACGAAATGCGGACGGTCGAGCGCTATAAGCGAACGAGCTATGGGACCCTGGAGGCCGAGATGACGATCATCGACCCCAAGGTTTTCACCCAGCCTTGGACGACCAAGGGCAAGATCGAACTGCGCCCAAACGCCGAGCTCTGGGAATATTTCTGCGTACCCTCGGAGTCGGATGAGTATAACAAGCGGTTAATAGATGCTGCGAGGGAGTCTAAGAAGTAAGTCGCTCGACCTCAAGATGGAAATTCGGGCGCGGAGGAATACAAGAGAGTAGGGAGTTATGAAGCGCTATCTGGTAACTCTGTCCTGCGCGGTGTTGCTGTTGGCCAGTTGGATTGCAACGGAGGCGCACGCTCAAACTCGGGGAAGAACGGCGGCCCAATCCCACATTGCCGCAGCCAAGGCTGCGGCATATGAGCCGGGAAACGATCTCACGGTGTTGTACGACACGGTTTGCGAACCAGCATTGGCTGACCGCGGTCCCGTTGAGCCTAACGTCCAGGCGGCCCCAGAATCACTGGCCAATCGAAAGGTTCCGCCCCGCGCTGAATGGTACACACCGCCGACGAAGGCATTCGACAACCTATACTACATTGGCAGCACACGCCAATCGACATGGGCGGTCGCTACCTCGGAGGGACTCATCCTGATCGATTCGGGCTACGATTACACCGCCAAGGAGTTAATCACCGACGGCCTGAAAAAATTGGGTCTCGATCCGGCACAGATCAAATATGTCATCCTGAGCCACGTTCACGGCGATCGTTTTTACGGAGCCAAATATCTCCAGGATACGTACCATTCGCGCATCATCATGTCTGAAGCGGATTGGACCGCCATGGCCAAGAGCAACGATCCCAACGAGCTCAAGGCGAAGAAAGACATGGTCGCGACGGATGGTATGAAAGTGACGCTCGGTGATACCACGCTGACGCTCTACATAACGCCAGGCCACACGCCGGGAACGATCTCGACGCTGGTCCCGCTTAAGGATGGAAACCAACGGCATGTGGGCGCTGTGTGGGGCGGTATCAATCCCGACATGGGCCGTAATGGGGTCCGGTATTTCTCGAGTTTGCCCGAAACGTACAAGACCTGGAGCGCATCGGCCAAACGATTTCAGGAAATCGCGGCGAAGGCAGGCGCCGATGTCTATCTGACAATCCATCCTTTCTACGATAAGGCACAGGAAAACCTCAATCGCTTCCTGACAATCATAAGAGAATGCACGGATGCTCAATTGGCGAGGATAAGCTCGTAGTTTGTCGCAGAATGTAGTCGCGGGCTTTAGCCCGCGTTTGTACCCATCTTCATAGCTAGCCCGGACTTCTCACCAGCTTGCGACTATCCACAGCGAAGTCCCTCTGCATAGTTGCCCAAGATTCCAGTGAGAAACGCGGGCTAGAACAAATATTTCAATGCGAACTGCGTTAATGGCTAACTTGGTTAATTTGCCGGCGAGACTATATCGCCCGAATTGGGGTGTCAAGTTCGGGTTCTTAAGTCAACAGTCATTATAGTTTTAGCCCGGATTTCTCACCGGCCTGTGACTATCCACAGCCAAGTCCCTCTCCCTCTGGGAGAGGGTGCCGCGAAGCGGCGGGTGAGGGTTAACAGAGTGCATTCACGCTCTCCAAGAGGGAGAGGGACGCGCCCTCGGCATAGTTGCCCAAGATTCCGGTGAGAAATGCGGGTTGGCCGGCTGCTCGCATACCAGGGCTCTTATATTTCCCACGCTCCCGAAGCGTATGGACGTGTGCCGCCTTGGCAATGCCGGTCTGCTGGAGCGCGCTACGGAACGCTTGCTGCAGGCTGGACACCGTCACGGGCTGTGGTTCTGCTGGAAGAACATAGCCCGGCATGAGGGCGGGAAACAGCCACGTCCGACAGCGAGAACTGCCGGACTCCGTTCTTTGGAGGCCATGTCCACCAGTGCGACCATTGCGCGCAGAAGGTTTATTCCTACCACTCCTGCCGCAACCGCGGTTGTCCGAAGTGTCACCGCGACCAAACCGGACGTTGGATCGCCCAGCAACAGCAACGGTTGCCTCCCTGTTCCTATTACCTGATCACCTTCACGCTTCCGGCCGAGTTGCGTTGCTTAGCGCGATCTCATCCCAAGATCGTTTACGGCGCGATGATGAAGGCTGCAGCGGATAGTTTGCAAAAGCTTGCTCGAGATCCACGATTCCTCGGCGCACGTATCGGCGCTCTCGCGGTTCTGCACACTTGGACGCGTGCCATGCTCTATCATCCTCACGTTCACATGCTGGTCACCGCGGGAGGTCTTTCCGCCGACGGGCTGTGCTGGGTCGAACCCAAAAACCCGAAGTTTCTCGTTCCCGTTCGCACTCTATCGGTGATCTTCCGCGCTAAAATGGGCGCCGCTCTTAAAAAGGCAGGCCTTCTGGGCGGCGTCGTCTCCGATGTTTGGAACAAACCCTGGGTGGTTCATTGTCAACACGCCGGCTCGGGAGAAAGAGTCCTGCACTATCTCGGCCGTTACGTTTTCCGGATCGCTTTGACCAACAACCGTCTGGAACGTATCCAGGATGGCCGAGTGACGTTCTGCTATCGCGACAACCGGACGCAGAAGGTTCAACACTGCACCATCTCCGGCATCGACTTTCTTCAGCGCTTCCTCCAGCACGTGCTTCCCCGGGGCTGCACCAAGGTTCGCTACTACGGCATCTTCAGTCCGCACTGTCATTCCCAACTCGAGCAGGCGCGCCAGTTGCTTTTTGGGAGGGCCGAACTTCCAGCCCACGATTCGCGCGACGCCGTGTCGCCAACAACGACTCCGCCAATGTGTCCCTACTGCCGTATCGGAAAACTCATCATTGTTGAAACCCTTCAACGCATCCGCTCACCATGACCATGATCGCCTCACCCACGATCGCTCCATGTCCCGTTCTGCGTCCGTCACCTGCGAACGCCTGCCGATACGTCTGTCTTGCCCAATTTCCAACCGTTCTTCACAGCCCGCGTGCTGTCGGGATCTGGTTTCTGAACGCCCCCAAAAACACGTGTGGCCCACAAGTCACTGCCTTCTGCGCCCAACCCTGAAGATGAATCCCTGATTGAAAATCCAAATCCTGCACGTTGTCCTCGCGGATTAGTTCAATCCGAGATTTTGCCGCGGCTAAAAAACGCGCGGCAAGAATCCTTAATTCATTGCTCGATCACAAAGCAACATTGCTTGATCACAAAGCAACATTGCTCGATCAGTGAGATAGTTAATTGTTTCGCGCAGAAGTCCTTCACTATCAATCACCGGGCGGTGCCCTCGCCGGAGTTAACTTGCTTGATCGCAAAGCAACATTGCTTGATCACGAATCCACATTGCTTTTTCGTAAAGCCACATTGGTTCGTGACGAAGACGCTTTGCTCGGTCACGGTGAAGCTTATTTCCGGAACCGGCCAGCCTTGCTTCCTTCCTTCCGGAAACACTTACTTCCATCGGGCAAATACTTGCTTCCGTGCTGGATTCAATTATTTCTGAAGCGCACCAACTTGATTTCCCCACGAAGACATTCCCGCCGTCCCCGAATTTCCCCTTCGCCGCCTTTCCTTGTGCAAAGCCCTTTGCAGGGAGCCTATGGGAAGTGAACACATGCGACTTCGACACGACAGGAGATGGACCTATGTTTGAATTTGTAATGTTCGGCAGCAAGACCATACCAGCCCGGTTCCGTTCACCATAAGCCGCGGTTTTGGGGTTTTAGCGCCGGGGTGCACGAATTCACTGTCATTGTAGGGATGTCCATGTAAGACTGTGCGGGCCACAAGACTTTCACACTTCAAATCAGCACAAAGCCCTTTCTTGGTGCACCCAGTCGATCAAGACCGGTCTGAATGCAGGGAGCCATCTATGAAAAGAACTGTATTGCTGTCTCTTTTGTTGGCCGTCACATACGTCGCAACAGCCGAACTCGCCGTGGCCCAGGATCAACCCGACCAACCTCAGAAGTACACACTAAAGGAAGGAACCGACGTAGACCTGAAATTCGCCGAGGCCATCAGTTCCAAAACGGCCACGACAGACGATAGAGTGAATTTTGAACTTGATCGAGATTTGAGGGTTGGCGACACACTTGTCGCAAAACAGGGCGCAAAAGCCGTCGGAACAGTTGTTCACGCCAAGAAAGCTGGAATGATGGGTAAGGGGGGTGAGCTCAGCGTGCGGCTTGAGTACGTCGTCGTTGGCGATAACCGAGTCCGTTTGCGTGCATCGAAAGGCGCTGAAGGCGATGACAAGGTCGGAACGGCAGTCGTGCTCACCGTATTGTTCGGACCCCTTGGCCTAATCAAACACGGCAAGAACATCGATATCAAGGCCGGTAGTGCCCTGAGGGGCTATGTTGACCAAGACATCACGCTACCGGCGATCAGATGAAGCAGTGGGCGCCCGGATTTTCTCGCGTGGTGTAGCAAAGATGTCCAGACAGTGGAAGCAGCAAACGCGGCTTATCTGGTCGGTTGCGGCTTTGGCCGCGCTGTGCTTTTTGTGCTTCCTTCCTGTTCATTTTTTCCCGGGTGTAGGCGCCGGCTTTGCTGCGGGAGCCGGGGCTGCCGGCATGGCAGTTGTTTCCTGATGGAAGGCGGCCATCCATTTTCCTCCCTTGTTCGTCCAGATTGTCGATGCCCATGTCGGACTCGGGATGGGGTGCCCGTCGTAGGTGCCCTTGCCGGTCCAGCGGTACATGTGCACGACCGTCGTGTCCCCAATCCAATAAAACTGTGAGCCATCGATATTCCAACTCTGAATCTTACTTGCCAGCAGCATCTTGTCGAAATCGGGCGCGTTTACCTTGCTGATACCGCCGGGATCGATCCCGACCGCATCCGATGCAATGTTGGCATGGAACGTCTTCATGTCGCCCTTGGCGATAGCGTCGTTGATCGCCCGCTCATTCGCGATGATCTGTTTCTCGATCGCCGCGTGGCCCCCGCCCGCCTGCGCTTGCACCAGCGCCGGAACTGCCGTCATCGCCAACAGCACGGCCAGTGGGGAAACAGCCAGAATTCTTGAGTTCATTTTCATCCTTCCTGTTTTGAGAATTCGAAAGTTGATTCCAGGATACATCACTGGGCTAGTATTTCAGGATGTGGATCGAGCCGTCAGCCCGCTGAGAGCATTGAAAATACAAGTCGCAGGCGAGTAGGTATCACGCCAACTCCCGTATTGTCGGCAAACCGGACTTGTGATTTGTGCTCAGCGCAAGAGGACTCGATGAGCGTCACCGCGGCGGCTTCGGATAGTTTTTGCTGGCGCCTGTCCGTCCGTTCGTCACACGAAAGGATCCATCGGCGTTCGCGCTCAGCTTGATCCAATGACCGGTAGCCTCGTCGAGATTCGCGATCCGTTCGTCGGCGAAGTTGACTGCGTCCGGATTTTGGGAGCGGTGCAACTGCCACGTATCGACCGCGGACAAGCCATGCAGCATGGCGAACATCGCTGCGGCGCCACCCTTTGTCGCGCCGTTATTTAGAATAGCCACACGGGGTGTGAACGCAGCGAATGTGGCGGGATCCGCGGCGTCAGCGCCACCGTGATGAGCGACTAGGTATACGTCGACAGGGCCCACGAGATCGTTTGGGCAGACAAGCGCGAACAGCGGTCTTCCGGTCAGATCGCCGACATCGAGAAACCGAAATCTTCCAAAACTCAGGACAAATCCAGTAGACCTCGGATTTTCATGAATCTCCTGCGCCGCGATCTCCGATGCGCCGCACGACGCGTTGTGCAGGCCCGCACCATTCATTGCTTGGACCAACGTCTCGCCTGCGGAACTGACGACGAACGCCGCGACATCTTTAAGCGGAAGGCGATCGCCAGGTTTTGGCTGCAGATGATGCCCCTTCGCGCGCACCGGGGCATACGCATTGAACGCATCGAGCGTTCCTAACAAATCTTGTTTTGCTTCTGCCGGTACGTTCCCATGATCAATGAACGTGTCAATGGGGATCTGTTTTGCCAGATCCACGACTCCACCATCATGGTCCGCATGAAAATGCGTGATCAGTAGGAAGTCAATCCGTTTAAGGCCTGCACTCCGCGCCGCGCTGACAATCCGGCGCGGGTCGCGGCCTCGGTTGGAGGTGTCGTTGAACCCGTTTGCTGCGAATCCAGTATCGACGAGCAGCGACTGCCCCGCTGGCGTGACGATTAGAGTCGATTGCCCGCCTTCAACGTCAATGAAATAGATGTCGAGTGTCTTGGCCGCATGCGCGATTGTCGCGCACGTTGCAATGACCAAGACGATCCAAATGCTCCTGAACATGAGGTGCGAGTGTAGCGCACGCCTGGTCCAAAAGCCGACAAAACCCGCGTTCTACGATCCACCGGCTCGTAAGTCGGCACCCCCGACTTGTAACTTCGCCCCGCGGCATTCATCAGGACCTACGCGGTACGAAATCCGAATCAACCCTGCATCGTCTATGTCGCCCAGCCGAAGGTGGATAACTGCGTGAGAATTTTGTGGATCGGCTGAAAAAGGAAAATTAAAACCGCACCGGCGGATCCCGTGTCTAAAAACCTATGATCATTCCAATCCTTGTTTTGATGATGCCGCTGCAGGCACAACAACAGCAGCAGGTCGAGCAGCAATTGATCCGGCAGCAACAGCTTGAGTGGGAAGACGGTGGCCCCGTTGCCGGGGCCACCGCTCATTGGAGGTACGGACCTAATTGGGAATTTTGCTGGCAGTGCATGTCATTGTTCCGCCTGGAGCGAGCGCTGTCGGCGGGGTTGGTGTACAGATCCATATGAGGTTCGACAGGTCGCTGGTCGAGACATTCTGCGCTGTGACGTTGCCGTCGCTCGTCACCTTCAAATCGTAGGTGAGGTGCGGATTCCGTGCAATCGGGGTGGTGAGTGTGTCGGTACCCGCCACGTCGGCTCCCACGGGCGGTTTACCGGACACGTTGACCGTGTTTACGACCTTGGCGGCATCCGCTTCGGCCAGGGTCACCACATGCCCGGAGGTTGTCGTGCAAGTCATCGACGCGCTCGGAGCAAGCGATGTACCCGGGCAACTGATCCCAAGCGTAAACGAGGCGTCGGTCACGCTGACAGGGTTCAAGGTCACGTTGCCGTCGTTGGTCACCCCGAATTTGTAGAAGAGGGTGTCGCCTCTCGTGATTGTCCCAGACCCGTCCGCGTCGGTGTAGCGATCGATCGACTTCACCACTTTGATGTGCGGGTTCTGGATAACGGGTGTGGTGAGCGTGTCGCTGGCGTTTACGTTGGCGCCTACCGGCGGCTTACCGGACACGCTAACGGTGTTTACAACCTTGCCGGCATCCCCTTCGGCCAGCGCCACCACATGTCCGGAGGTTGTCGTGCAACTCATCGACGCGCTCGGCGCAAGCGATGTACCCGGGCAACTGATCCCAAGCGTAAACGAGGCGTCGGTCACGCTGACAGGATTCAAGGTCACGTTGCCGTCGTTGGTCACCACGAACTTGTAGAAGAGGGTGTCGCCTCTCGTGATTGTCCCGGACCCGTCCGCGTCGGTGTAGCGATCGATCGACTTCACCACTTTCATGTGCGGGTTCTGGATAACGGGTGTGGTGAGCGTGTCGCTGGCGTTTACGTTGGCGCCCACCGGCGGCGTACCGGACACGTTGACGGTGTTTATCACCGCGGCGGCATCCCCTTCGGCCAGGGTCACCACATGCCCGGAGGTTGTCGTGCAAGTGATCGACGCGCTCGGCGCAAGCGATGCGCCCGGGCAGCTAATCCCAAGCGCAAACGTGGCGTCGGTCACACTCACGGGGTTCAATGTCACGTTGCCGTCGTTGGTCACCACGAATTTGTACAAGAGGGTGTCGCCTCTCGTGATTGTTCCAGATCCGTCCGTGTCGGTGTAGTGATCGAGCGACTTCAATACCTTGATATGCGCGTTCTGGAGAATCGTTGTGGTGAGTGTGTCGGTAGCGTTCACGTTGGCGCCTACCGGCGGCTTGCCGGAAACATTGACGGTGTTTACGACCTTGGCGGCATCCGCTTCGGCCAGGGACACCGCATGCCCGGAGGTTGTCGTGCAAGTCATCGACGCATTTGGAGCAAGCGATGCGCCCGGGCAGCTAATCTCAAGCGCAAACGTGGCGTCGGTCACGCTCACGGGGTTCAAGGTCACGTCGCCGTCGTTGGTCACCACGAATTTGTAGAAGAGTGTGTCGCCTCTCGTGATTGTTCCTGATCCGTCGCCGTCGGTGTAGTGATCGAGCGACTTCACAACCTTGATGTGCGGGTTCTGGACAATCGTTGTGGTGAGTGTATCGGTAGCGTTGACGTTGGCGCCTACCGGCGGCTTGCCGGAAACATTGACGGTATTCCCCACCTGGGCGGCATTCGCTTCGGCCGAAGTCACCACATGCCCGGAGGTCGTCGTGCAAGTCATCGACGCATTGGGTGCGAGCGACGTGCCCGGGCAGCTAATCCCTAAAGCGAACGAAGCGTCGGTCACGCTGACGGAGTTCAAGGTCACGTTGCCGTCGTTGGTCACCACGAATTTGTAGAAGAGTGTGTCGCCTCTCGTGATTGTCCCAGACGTGTCTGTGTCGGTGTAGTGGTCGAGCGATTTCACGACTTTGATGTGCGGGTTCTGGATAACGGGCGTGGTGAGCGTGTCGGTGGCGTTTACGTTGACGCCCACCGGCGGCGTACCGGACACGTTGACGGTGTTTATCACCGCGCCGGCATCCGCTTCGGCCGGCGTCACCACATGCCCTGAGGTTGTTGTGCAAGTCATCGACACGATCGGAGCAAGCGATGCGACGCCCGGGCAACTGATCCCTAGCGGAAACAAAGCGTCGGTCACGCTGACGGGGTTCAGCGTCGCTTGGCCGTCGTTGGTCACCACGAATTTGTAGAAGAGCGTGTCGCCTCTCGTGATTGTCCCTGACCCGTCCGCGTCCGTGTAGCGATCCAGCGACTTCACGACCTTGATGTGCGGGATCTGAAGCGAGTTCTTAAACGTGCAGGTCGTCACCTTGCCGGATTGGATCGTTATGCCGCCAACGGCGCTGCCGCTCAGGCTTCCGGTCGGGCTGCCGTCCTGCAGCGTGCAGGACGCGTTGTCGAGTTGCCAGCCCGCCGGCACCGCCTCGGTCACGGACTCACTGTTCGTCCCGATCGCAAGCCCGATCGAATCCGACTGGCCGGTGCCGATGATCGTCAAAGAGCTCAACTGGCTCGGAACCGGATTCACGGTGAATTGGAACGGGGTTGTCGTGTCCGCACCGGCGTCCTTGACGACCACGAGGTAACCACCGCCCGGAGAAAGGATGCAGTCGCCCGCGGAGGAGTCGGGACCCGCCGGATAGGAGCAGACGTTGACGAGAACGGAGTTCGCAGGCAGGAAGCCTTTCCTGATGTTCACCTGCAAGGTCGAGTCGTTCGGATTGCTCGCCCCTGCCGGGAACGGGTCCGTCGCCGTGATCAGATTGCTGGTGCCGGAAGCCAGTGTCAGAAACTGACCGGCCAGGACATCTGTTGGCGTGAAGGTCAGAGCAGCAGCTTTCGGGCAGCGATCGCTCTTCGTGTTGTTGCAGGAATACGGGCGCGTTGAGAGGGCCGTCTGGTTGACGAGGTTCGGGTTTCCGCCCGGGTTGGTGATCTGGCCACAGACTGCGAAGTTGATATTACCGTCGCCGTCACTGTCGAAAAGGGCGCAGGCATCACCGGTGTTACCGCTGCCGGTCCATGCGGCAGTCTCGTCCCAACTCCAGAAGAGCTTGTAGTAATAAGGGTCACTTTCATCCCGGCCCATTTGGGTCAGATCCTTCTGTCCGGGCTGGTCGTTCGCACCCTGCTGATCTTTCACCGCAAAGAAGTTCGCAGGTATCGGAGATATCGCCAGACTGGCGGTCAGGAGGGAGTCGTGCGACGTAGCCACGATCAAAGCGCTCGCGCCCGGCTCGTCCGGAAGGAGATCCAAGTCAGCGGTGACCTGGCCGTTCTCATCGCTTAAGGCCGTTACGGGCGCGTGGCCGTGTCCGTCATTCAGCACGACGGTTACAAGCTCGTTGGGACCGAAACCAACGGCTTTGATCCGCATCCTTTCCCCATGCCCGTCGAACCGGTCTATGGTAATAGCGCCTCTTCGAACGAATCTGGCCTGTGTTCTCGGGCCGGAGGCGCCGGCGGCTTCCAGCACAAAATTCACTCCGGCCGTGTCCTGAGGGTTCAGCGACCACGTGGTCTTGAACGTTCCATCGGCATCGGTGTAAACCCACCACGGATCGTGACCCATCCCGGTCTCCATCGTGCCATTGGCATGTTCCACATGCAGCATCACAGTCTCGAATGGCGAAAAACCTTTACCTGAAATCGTGATGTATTCTCCGGCAAGGTAGCTCTCCTTGTCCGTCCGAATGGCCGGATTGGCCGCGATGCTTTCGCTCCGGCTGGGCTTCTGCCCCATCCGTGATTCGCGCCCGAGCACTCCGGCCCCTGGCACTACACACATCAATAAGGCAATCTGCAATGTAAGAATTCCCACAAAACTCGCCGGCTTCATCCATGACCTCCATGAGACGCGTTGTGTTGCCGCGAGAAGCCGGCACACAAAAAGTGTGGCCGCGGCAGCTCCGCGCTCGCCGCGCAAACGGTTGACGAAATGCTCTGTGCTCTTCAAACTTCGTGGGATGAACGGCGTTTCAGTCGGAGGGATCTTGTCTGTTTACTGCCGCCCACGTTACTGTTGGCCCACCCACAATAAAGCGAGTAAGAGCCGATGAGGAATAGTGCGGAGGTAGACCGAGAAACTACGGAGGTGTGGTGTTGCTGCACGCTAAACGTGCTTGACAATACAGCGCGGCAAGCCGCAACCAAAATCTGAGCCGCGAATTGCGCGAATGACACGAATGGGCCGCCCGCAATTACTGCAATGTGGGCACTTCTGTGTGGCCCATTCGCGTCATTCGCGCAATTCAAGGCAAAAAAAATCTTTGCAAAAATCCAAGAAACCCGCCGTTAGTAGTGCAGGGAGCTGCACCTCACACTTAATACAATCGCGCAAGATCCGAGGGCTACGGCGTGTGCACGATCACGCTCGCAGACCTCTTGCGCCGCTAAAACAAATACTATAAGGTAGCCGCGTATTTCGGATTGGCCTCTTCGCAATCTTCGCTTCCCAATTTTGGAGGACATGGTGAGTCGCCTGCGCAGACCTCTCGATGGGATACAGGTGTTGAGCTTTGAAATTCAAGTGGCCGGGCCGTACTGCACCATGATGCTGGCCGACCAGGGAGCCAACGTGATCAAAGTCGAGCGCCCGGAGGGCGGTGATACTGCTCGCGGCGGCGCGCCCAAAATTAAAAACGACAAAGGCGAAACTCAAAGTGGCTACTTCCTCCGCTTTAATCGCAACAAGCGTAGCCTGACGCTCAATCTTAAGAGCGATCGGGGCCGCCAGCTTTTTCGTGAGTTGGCTCGGAAATCGGATGTTATTGTGGAAAATTTCCGGCCCGGCTTGCTGGATGAAATGGGCCTCGGCTACAAGGCGCTCTCAGAACTTAATCCCGGCTTGATTTACGCCTGTATTTCCGGTTTTGGCAGTCTGGAAGAGTACCTGGGACCGTACAGCAAGCGGCCGGCCTACGACATCGTGGCCCAGGCCATGGGGGGGCTGATGCATACTTGCGGTCAGGCGGACGGCCCACCGACCTGGCTCGGCGTGGCTCTGGGTGACATCGTCTCCGGCATGCAGTCGGCTTACGCCATTATGCTGGCCCTGTACCAGCGAACTCAGACTGGTCGAGGGCAGTACATTGACGTTTCGATGTACGACACCATTATCGGCCTGGCCGAACGCTCGGTCACAGCCTACTCGTTGACCCGGCACACCCTTGAACGGGGTCGCGAGCCGTATATGGCGCCCTGGGGGCCGTTCCAGTGCCAGGATGGTTGGATAGGTCTAATAGTAGCCACCGAGGGCGACTGGGCGAAGTTCTGTCAGGCCATCGAGCGGCCCGATCTGGTGGGCCACGCTGGCGCCACTTCCGGCCCGGAGCGCGCGAAGAATATGTCAGCCTGGTTGGGAGACATAATTAATGAGTGGTTCCGCCGCCGCACGAAAGCCGAAGCCACCGAGAAGCTTCTGGCTGTGGGGCTAGCTATCGGCCCGGTGCAGAACGCTCAGGAGATTTTTGAATGTCCCCACGTCGCCGCCCGGCAGTTGCTGATTGACGTGCCCGACCCCATCCTCGGCTCGGTCAAGCTGGTCGGCCCCGTAGCCAGGCTGTCCAGCAATGCGGAACCGCTCACCCAACCCGCTCCCTTGTTGGGCCAACACAACGCCGAAATCTTGACCGAACTGCTGGGTTACACGGAAGAGCAAGTCCGCCAGTTGAAAGAGGAGGCCATCATTTAGGAGCATCCAGGAAGTACTATATAAGAATGCAGGAGAACCCATTGTGAACCACAAAGAAGTTGTCGTCATCAGCGCCGTCCGCAGCCCCTTTGGCAAATTCGGCGGCGCCTTGAAGGATTTTAGTCTACCCAAACTCGGCGGCCTGGTGGCGGCCGAAGCCATCCGGCGGGCCGGCATTGCCCCGGACGATGTGGAAGAGGTAGCCACCGGTGTCAACCTGCCTGGGGCCGACCGTTCTATCGCTCGCCAGCTCTTGATCGAGGCGAGTATTCCCCCGAACCGAGTGGCTTACACGGTAGACCGGGCCTGCTGTTCCTCCATGGCCGCAGTCAATATGGCTTCACGCTCCATCCGGCTGGGAGAAGTTAACGTCGCCTTGGCTGGCGGCGCGGAGAACATGAGTCGAGTACCCTACTTTCTGACCGACTTTCGCTGGGGCCATCGGCTGGGCGATGTCAACCTCAAAGACCAACTGGTCATCGCGTGTCCAATGACAGGCAAGCCGCGCGCTGTCCAGGCCGGCGAAGAAGCGGTGGAATTCGGTATAAGCCGGGAGGAACAAGACCGCTGGGCGTGGCGCAGTCACCAGAATTATTTTAAAGCCAGAGAAGCCTCGCATTTCAAAGATGAGTTAATGTCCATCGAAGTGCCGCAGGAGCGGGGCCAGCCGCTTCTCGTGGCAGACGATGAATCGCCTCGATCGGACAGCACCCTGGAAAAGCTGGCAAAATTGCCGACTATTTACGGCAGCCCGACGGTCACCGCCGGCAACGCCCCTGGTCTCAGTACCGGGGCCTCGGCTGTACTGTTAATGTCCACGGAGGAAGCAAAACGACGAAACAAGAAGGCGCTGGCAACTCTGATGGGCTGGGCCATGGCTTCCGGCCATCCGGACCGGATCGCCTCGATCCCGGCCGAGTCGGCCCGCTTAAGCTTGGACAAGGTGGGCATGACAATTGACGAGATCGACCTGATTGAGATCAACGAAGCTTTTGCCGCAGTGCCGCTCGTTTCGACGCTGATTATGGCCGGTCGCGACCGTAAGAAGGCTGAAGCCATTCAGGCCAAGACCAACGTCAACGGCGGCGCAATTGCCATGGGCCACCCAACCGGCGCGACCGGCGCGCGGCTGATCATCACCCTGATCCACGAACTGCGCCGGCGGCGGCGCGCGGCAGGCGGCACTCGGCCCTACTACGGCCTGGCCACCTTGTGTGGAGGTATTGGTGAGGCCGAGGCGGTCATCATTAAGGTGGATGGATAGGTAGAAGGCTCTGGGAGATATACGCATTTGATTTTTGCCGAAGTTAAGGGTTTTGGAGCGAATTCCCCCTGGGAAACTAATCATTACCCACAAGTCGTCCGCTGGACACGGGCGTCTGGGACGACCGGAGGGAAAGGCGAAGTCCCCTCCTTGGCAAAGGAGGGGTGGCCGCGCCATCAAGTAAATGGTCCCGTTCCTTTGGAGGCGCGGACGGGGTGGTTCGTTCAACTTCCGATAATCGGTGGCTTGAACCAACCACCCCATCTGCGCCCGCTAAGGAGGCTTCGCGACATTTTCTTAATGGGCGCAGCCACCCCTCCTTGTCCAAGGAGGGGACTTCGGCTTTCCCTTCAGTTGTTTTCAAATGCCCCCGTGTCCCGCAAAAGATGTGGGACATCACAAGCCTTTGCCAAGGAGGGGAGTTTAGATCACCCGACGCAATTAAATGCGTATACTTCCCAGGTAGAAGGCGCTGCTGTAGGGCTATCGTGAGTAAAGAAAAAACTACTGTCTCAGACGCAGATGTAACCAACAAGACGGAGTGGGCAGCCAAGATTTTAGACCCTCACTTACAGTCTGAGGCGGAGCGGCGCGCCGGCTTTGCGACGAGCTCC
>WNGK01000505.1_pt1 | contig 39608 bp, 40 predicted proteins | sample 5400601 | NCBI WGS metagenome assembly WNGK01 (sample SAMN13153376, study PRJNA577476) | soil metagenome | isolation source: 60 cm soil or saprolite under Garry oak tree replicate 1 | place: USA:California | collected 2016-06-15 | reverse complement strand
GGCATCTCGAACTTCGCGAGGTCGCGCAAACCGTCGATCACCTCGCGCTCCATCTTCGCCTTCACGTCCGCGAGCCCGACGAGCTCGGCGCGCGACGTGTAGACAAGGTTGCGCTCCCGCGCCCATTGCTCCAGCGCGTCGAAGTTGGGCACGACCAGGATGATCGGAAACTTGCGCTGGTCGCCCAGCACCACGGCGTTGGCCACGAACTTGTTGAGGCGCACGGTGTTCTCGATCGGCTGCGGCGCGACGTACTTCCCGCCCGCCGTCTTCAGCAGGTCCTTCTTGCGGTCGGTGATCTTCAGGTAACCGTCTGAGTCGAGCTCCCCGATGTCGCCGGTGTGAAACCAGCCGTCCGCGTCGATCGCCTCACGCGTGGCGTCGGGGAGATTGTAGTAGCCGCGCATGATGTTCGGCCCCTTGGCGAGTATCTCGCCGTCGGCGGCGATCTTGATCTCGACGCCAGGAATCGCTTTCCCGACCGCCCCGAGCTTGGGCCGCCCCGGCGGCGTGAGGGTCAGGACCGGCGAGGTCTCGGTGAGGCCGTAGCCCTCGATCACCGGCAGCCCGGCGCTGTAGAAAAAGCGCGCGATTTCGGGTGCGAGCGGCGCCGAGCCGGACACGAACAGCTTCACACGGCCCCCGGTGCGCGCCCGCAGCTTGGAGAATACCAGACGATCGGCGATCGCCTGCCGCAGCCGCAACACCAGCGGGACGGGGATGCCGGCCACCCGATGCGCCGTCCAGGCCTCGCCCGTGCGCTTCGCCCACTGAAAGATGCGCCGTTTGAGCCCGCTCCCCGTCGCGGCGCTCTCGAGCACGCGCGCGTACACCTTCTCGTACAGGCGGGGCACCGCCACGACGACGTTCGGATGGACCTCCTGGAGGTTCTGGGCCACCGTGTCCACCGACTCCGCGTAGTTGATCGTCACGCCGGCGTCGAAGAAGTAGTACTCCACCATCCGCTCGAGGATGTGCGACAGCGGCAGCCACGCGAGGCAACTGTCGCCCTCCCTCACTCGCAGCACCTCGAGGCAGGCACGCACGTTGGAGCAGATGTTGCCGTGCGTGAGCATCACGCCCTTGGGCTGACCCGTCGTGCCCGACGTGTAGAGCAGGGTCGCCAGGTCCGCGGGCGTGACGGCGAGCGCGTCCTCCCGGATGCGGGGGTGCCGGCCCGCGGCCGCGCGCCCGCTCGCTTCCAGCTGGGCGAGCGAGATCACCCCGTCGGCCGCGGCACCCGCGTCGAACGCGATCACGTGCCGCAGGGCGGGCAATCCGCCGCGTACGGCGCGCACCTTGGCCACCTGCGCGGCCGTGGAGCACACCACGGCCACCGCCCCGGAGTCGCGCAAGATGTACTCCGCCTGGTTGGCGGGCAGCGTGGGGTAGATCGGCACGTCGGCCGCGCGCACGCACAGGCACGCGTAATCGGCGAGCGCCCACTCGAGCCGCGTCTCGGCGAGGATCGCCACGCGGTCGCCCGGTCGGATGCCGAGCTCGACGAGACCGGCGCCGAGCGCGTTGACCCGGTCCGCCACTTCCCGGTGCGTGACCGGGCGCCATACCCCATCGGCCTTGTACGTGAACGCGGCGGGATGATGCGCGTACCGCTCCACGCCGGTGAAAAACAGCTCGGTCAGCGTCCGGGCGCTCATGGCTCGAACCGCACCGTGAATCGGACCGGGGAGCCCGGCAGCCGGGCGCTCACGCCCCGCTTGGCGCTGGCCGTCACCTCGACGCTCGCGGGCGCGGGTCCGGCGATGAGACGGAGCTTCACCGCGGCGATGCCGCGCGCGTCGGTCTTGACCGTGGTGGTCGTGACCAGGGTGCGCGCCGTATCGCTCGTCACCAACGTCACCGGTCCGGGCGTCTGGGGAGCCGTGATGGCAAACACGACAGCCCGGTCCGGAAGGGGCGTGATGGAGCCGGTGGCCCCCGACGTGTCGCCCACCTCCACGCTCAAGGAGTCGGACAGCGAGTCGGGCGGCACGGCGGAGACGTGCACCGTGTCGGCGAGCGGAGCGGCCGCGCGCAGCGTGTCCGCCACGGCAACGCCGCGGAATCGCACGACGAACGTGTCGGGCGAGCCGGGCACGGTGGTGCCTACAGCCCGCCGCGCGCTGGCGACCACGACCACGCTGTCCGGGATCGTATCGGGGGCGAGCAGGCGCACCTTCACGAAGGCGATGCCCGAGACGCTCGAGACAGCCGTCACGGTGTCCGCCAGCGCGTGCGCCGTGTCCTGCGTGACCAGCGTGACCGGGCCGGCCACCGAGGGGTGGACGAGGGTGTACACCACCGGCCGGCCGGCGAGCGGCACGATCGGATTAGCTGCCGCTGCGGTGACCGTGTCCGCGATCTCGATCGTGAGCGAGTCGGACAACGAATCCAGCGCCGTCGGTCCCGCGATGTCGACCGTGTCGACCGTCGGCTCGGCCAACACGGTGTCCGCGGCGGCGAGCGTGCGAATCGCCAGGGGGTTGGAGACGAGGCCCCCGCCCTTCGCCACGAGCCGTCCCGTCCCCCCCGTGTGGACCACGACGGTCCGCCCGGTCGTGCTGTCGAGCACGGCGATCGTGGTGTCGGGCGAGAACCAGAACACTGCGGTAGCGGCCGAGTCGCCGCGACCCGTCAGCACCCGTGCCGTGGGCTTGAGCGTGTCGTACTCCTCGAGGCTGTCGGGAGCGGTGACCTCGAGTGCGATGTCGCGCGAGAGGTCGGTGCTGACCTTGCAGGTCGCGGCCGCCGCGAGCACCAGGACGAGAACGCCAACCCTCAGGGAGCCTCCGCCGCGGCGGCCTGGGTCGGCCCCGAGGCGCCTCCCCCCAGGTCGCGCAGCGCCTGGCTGGCGTGCTCGATCCATTTTTGCGCGTCCGGCCCCTTGGGTGGGTGGGTGAGGAACGCCCGCAGGTGCTGGGTGGCGCCGTCGGGATCGCCGCGCTTGAGCAGCAGGAACGCGAGCCCGTAGTGCGCTCCCGCGAGGTCGCGGTCGAGCTCGAGCGCGCGGCGGTAGTGCCGGATCGCTTCGTCGATGCGGCGGGTCTTGGTGAACGCGATGGCCATGTTCTGGAGAATGCGCGCATCGTTGGGGTGATCGCGCAGGGCCAGCCGGTAGGACGTGAGTGCGGCCTCGAAGTCACCCTGGCGTTCGAGGGCGAGCGCCTCGTTGAGATAGTCGAGGCGCTGGGGTGCGATATCGTCGGCGCCCGAGCCGCCGAACAGGCGGCGCCAGAAACCCATGGGCCGAAAATAGCTTGCGGCCGCGTGACTTTGCAATGTAGCTTCTGCCCCCATGCCCGCCCCGCCTCGGCCGCCCCCGCCGCCCCCGCCGCCCTCGCCGCGCACCCCACCACACCGCAACGCGAGCGGCGCGGTCCGGAAGGCGTCGCACGGCGTGCTCGAGGTGGATTGGCCGTTCTTCGGGGAAATGTGCCGCGCGCTCGCCCTCAAGATCTTCCGGGAGTACGATCCCGATGTCGTGATCGGGATCGCGCGCGCGGGCGTCATTCCGGGAGCGGTGGTGGCGAGCATCCTGCAGCGCGATTTCGCGTCGATGGCCATCACGCGCACGGAGAGCGGCGGCCGTCCCGTGGTGATCGCCGGCCCGCCGCGCATCGTGGTTGCGCGCCGCGTGTTGATCGTGGACGAAACCTGCGACACCGGCGCGACCATGAAGCTGGGTCTCAACGCGGTGCGCGAGCTCAACCCCGCCGCCGTGAAGACCGCCGTCTCGTTCCGCACCGGCGAGTACCGCCCGGACTTCTACGCCCTCCAGACGGACAACTTCATCATCCTCCCCTGGGACCGCGAGGTGATCATCGACGGGGAGATCGTGATGCGGCCGGACTACGCCGTGAAGCTCAAGGACCTCGGGGGTTGATCGACCGGCTCACCGCGGCGCTGGGGCGCTCTGGCGCCGACTACACCGAAATCCGCGTCGAACGTACCTGGAGCACTGCGGTGACTTTCCGCGGCCGGCGGCTCGAGTCCGCCACCGCGAACGAGGACCAGGGCGGCTTCGTGCGCGCCCTCACGGCGGGCGGCGGCTGGGGTGTCGCCTCGTTCACGTCGCTGGATCGGCTCGAGGCCATGGTCGCCCGCGCCGTGGAGCTGTCGCGCGCCGTGCGGGTCACGCCGCCGATCCGCCTCGCGGAGGTCGCGCCCCATCGGGCGGAAGCGATCCTCGATCTCGACGGCGACCCGCGCGGCGTCCCGATCGCCGAGAAGAAACGCCTGCTCGAGGCGTACAACGGCGAGCTGCTCGCCGTCAGCGACCGCGTCGTGGATACCCTCGCGAGCTACCGCGACGAGGTGAGCGAATACTGGTACGTGAACTCCGACGGCACCGCGCTGCACGAGCTCCGACCGGAGGTGACGCTCTCGGGCACGGCGGTGGCGCGGCGCGACGGCACGATCGAGAAGGGACTCGAGTCGATCGGCTTGCGGCGCGGCTGGAACTCCGTCCAGGACAAGGCCGCCGGCTTCCGGGAGGCCGCCGAGCGCGCCGTGCAGCTGCTCGACGCGCCGATGGTCACGGGCGGCGCCTACCCCGTCATCCTCGACCCCGAGCTCGCGGGCGTGTTCATTCACGAGGCGTTCGGTCACCTCTCCGAGGCCGACTTCGTGTACGAGAATCCACAGGCGCGCGAGATGATGACGCTGGGCCGGCGCTTCGGGAAACCGGGCCTGAACGTGGGCGACAACGGCGCCGCGCCCGGCCTACGCGGCACGCTGCCGTTCGACGACGAAGGCACCCCCACGCAGGACACGCCGCTGATCAAGGAAGGCATCCTCGTGGGCCGGCTGCACTCGCGCGAGACGGCGGCCACCATGGGCGAGCGGGCCACGGGCAACGCGCGCGCCATTTCGTTCCGCCACCCCCCGATCGTCCGCATGACCAACACCTACATCGCGAACGGGCGCGGCAGCTTCGAGGACCTGATCCGCGACGTGAAACTCGGCGTATACGCCTGCGGCGCCTTCGGCGGCCAGACGCTGCTCGAAAACTTCTCCTTTACGGCGGCGTACGGCCGCATGATCCGGGACGGACACCTGGCCGAGCTCGTGAAGGACGTGGTGCTCGCCGGCAACCTGTTCCAGACGCTGGATCGGATCGACTACATCGCCGGTGACTTCCGCTGGAACCAGATGGGCGGCGGCTGCGGCAAGGGGGGACAGGCGCCCCTGCCGGTCACCGAGGGCGCGCCGCACGTGCGCATCGAAGAGGCGCTCGTCGGAGGCGACGTCCCCTCCGGCGCCGCCGCGTGATCGAGCGGCTGCTCGAGCGCGCGCGCCGCCGGGCCGACGGTGGGGCGGACGCGCTGTGGCGGCGCGTGGAGCGGACGTCGGTAGCGTTCGAATGGGGTCGTCTCAAGGCGGCCGGCGTCGCGGAAGAAGCGGGCGTGAACGTCCGCGTGCGCCACCGGGGACGGGTCGGCGTCGCGGGGACGACGGCGGTGGACGCCTCCCCCGACGATGTCCTCACCCGCGCGCTCGCCTCGGCCGAGCTGGGGGAAGAGCTCGCGCTGGCGTTCGCGGCGCCGGCCCCCGTTCCTCCCGTCACAACCTTTTTCCAGCCCGTCGCCGACGCCTCACTCGACCGCCTGATCGCGATGGGACGCTCGCTGCTCGAGCAACTCGAGCGCGAGGGGTGTCGGGTCAACATCACGATCGAGCGCGAAGCCGCCGAGACGCAGGTCGCGAACTCGGGTGGCGCCGCCGCAGCGTACCGCTCCACCGCGATCGGGGTGAGCGCCGAGCTGTGGCGCATCGCGGGCGACGACGTGCTGGCGATCGGCGACACCTACGAAGGGGCCGACCTGCCCTCCGACGACGCGCTCGCCGCCCTGGTCCGCTCGGTCAACCGGCGGCTCGAGCACGCGCTCCGGGTGGTGGCCCCGCCGGAAGGGGCGCTGCCCGTGATCTTCACGCCGCTCGGCCTCTCCGCACTGCTGCTCCCCGTCACTCAGGCGCTCTCCGGCAAGGCGGTGCTGCAGGGCATCTCGCCGCTGGCCGCCCGCGTCGGCGAGCAGGTGTTCGACAGCCGATTCTCGCTCACCGACGATGCGCTGCGCCCCGGTCGCGCCGCCTCCCGCCCCGTGGACGACGAGTGCGTGCCCTCGCGCATCACGCCCCTGGTGGACCGTGGCGTCGTGCGCGGGTTCATCTACGACCTCGAGACGGCGGCCCGCGCCCGCACCCACAGCACGGGCCACGGCCAGCGCACGATCTTCGGAAAGCCGGTGCCGGGATACACGAACATCGTGTTGGGGGACATTCGGTCGCTGGGGGATGTAGGGGCGCAGCATGCTGCGCCCCTACAATTGGGTGGCGGATTACTGGCGGAGATCCGCGACGGTCTCCTGGTCGACGAATTAATCGGCGTCGGCCAGGGCAACGTCATCGGCGGAGCATTCAGCCATCCGGTGGCGCTCGCCTACCGGGTCGAGCGCGGCGCGATCAGCGGCCGGGTGAAGGACGCCGCCGTCGCGGGGAACGCCTACGACCTGTGGAAGCGCGTGGGGGACTTCGGAAACGACGGGCGTTGGGCGGGCGCGCGCTACACGCCGTCCATCCTGCTCGACGGCGTCAGCGTCGCCCGGCGCTGACGCTACGCCGCCCGCTGCTGCGTTGCTAGCGTCCCGCGCCCAACACCTCGGCGTAGTCTCGCCCTTCGGTCATCTGAGCATATACGGCATTGAGCGTATCGGGGGAGGCCGACAGGAAGCGACACCGCCCGTCGTTGCGGGACCGGCACTCCACCTCCATCACGGCGACCGGCTCGCCCGACAGACGGCCGAGGAAGTCCGCCAGCATCCCGGACGAGAAGAAGCACATGGGCGTCTGGGCGCTGCCGGGATCGGCTTCCGCCCAATCCACGGAATCCACGACCAGGGCCGCGTTGCCCATCGGGGCGACGCTGACGGCGCCCCAGCCGATCGCCTGAAAGAACGCGGACAGCACGTCGTTCAGCCGGCCGGCGTCCAGGTCGCCGGGATGCGACACACCACCCTCCCGGGGAAGCCAGGCGCAAAACGCCTGGTAGATGCCCTCGCCCGCGGCGAAACCGACTTCTTGGAGAATCGGGACGGCGGCGTCGGCCGCGTCGCGCAGCAAGCTGCGGTGCAGTTGCTGCAGGGCGCCACGGCCGATGGTGAGGCCATCGGTCGCGGCGCTGGGGTGGACCGGGGCACTCATATGGGACGGCAACTTAGGGTTTGGCGCGGGCGCGGCGCAAGAGTTCCGCCTCGTCGATGAGCCGGACGCCGAGCGCCTTGGCCTTGTCGAGCTTCGAGCCGGCGTCGGCGCCCACCACCAGCGCCGTCGTCTTCTTCGAGACGCTGTCGGTGACGTGGCCGCCGGCCGCTTCGATCAGCTCGGCCGCCCTGGTGCGGGAGAGGGAGGGCAGGGTTCCGGTCACGACGTAGGTCTGGCCCGCCAGCGGACCCTCGCCCTCCGCCGCCGTCGGCTCCTTGAAGTTCAGTCCCAGCTTCTCCAGCCGGTCGAGCAGCCGGCGGTTCTTCGCCTCGTCGAAGAAGCCCACCACGGCGTGAGCGATCGCCTCGCCCACCCCCCGAACGCGGCCGATCTCCTCCACCGCGGCGTTGCGGAGCGCCTTCATGCTGCCGCAGTGACGCGCCAGGAGCCTCGCCACCTGGGCGCCTACGTGGCGGATCCCGAGCGCGAGGAGCAGCGTCGAGAGGGGCTGCTGTTTGGACGCCTGGATCGCATCCACGAGCTGCTGCGCGGACTTCTCGGCGAACCCTTCGAGGGTCAGGAGCTTGGCGGGGGTCAGCTCGTACAGGTCGGCCACATCCTTGATCAGCTTCGCCTCGAGCAGCGCGCGCACCCGCTCGTACCCCAGCCCGCGAATGTCCATGGCGGCGCGCGAGGCGAAATGGACGATGCTCTCGAGGATCCGCCCGGGGCACGACACATTGGAGCAGTACGCCATCACTTCGTCCGCGGGATACTCGACCTTCGAGCCGCATACGGGACAGCGATCGGGGCGTTTGAATTTGCGCTCGTGTCCCGTGCGACGCTCGCGCACGGGACCGAGCAGCTGCGGGATGACCTCCCCGGCGCGCGTGACCTCGACCCAATCGCCCTCCCGGATGTCCTTCGCCTCGATCAGGTCGAAGTTGTGGAGGGTGGCGGTCGAGACCGTGACGCCGCCGATCTCGACCGGCTCGAGCACGGCGTAAGGGTTGAGCGCCCCGGTGCGGCCCACGTTGATGCGGATCTCCTTGAGTTTGGTGACCTGCACTTCGGGCGCGAACTTGCGGGCCACCGCCCAGCGCGGCTCGCGGTCTCCCACCGTGCCGAGCTCGGCGTGCAGCCGGAGGCGATTCACTTTCACGACGACGCCGTCAGCGCCGTAGTCGAGCTCGGGCAGCAGCGCCTCGAGCTTCGCCACTTCCGCATGCGCGTGCGCCAGGTCGGGCACCAGCGTGTGGTGCGGCTCCACCGGAAAGCCCCACGCGGCCAGGCGCTCGAGCAGCGCATGCTGCGTTTCCACCGTCAGCTTCTGACCGGGCGCCTCGATGTGGAAGCAAAAGATGCGGAGTCCGCGGCTGCGCGTGATCTTGGGGTCGAGCTGGCGCAGCGATCCGGCGGCGGCGTTGCGCGGATTGGCGAAGGTGGGCTCGCCGGCCTGCTCGCGCTCTCGGTTGAGCTGGGCGAACCGGGACTTGGAGAAGTAGACCTCCCCGCGGACCTCCATCAGCTTGGGCCAGCTCTTGCCCTTGAGCTTGAGCGGGACCTCACCGATGGTCCGCAGATTGGCGGTGATGTCCTCGCCCTCGATGCCGTTGCCGCGCGTCGCTCCGACGGTGAACACGCCGTCGCCGTACCTGAGGCTCACCGCCGCGCCGTCGATCTTCACCTCGAGGGTGTAGCCCGCCGTCCGGACCTCCGGCACGAGCCGCGCGTTCCGGTCCTCCCACTCGCCGAGCTCCGCTTCGCTGAACGCGTTGGCGAGCGACAGCATGGGCACGAGGTGACGATGCTTGCGAGACTTGTCGGCCGGCTCGGCGCCCACGCGGTGGGTGGGGCTGTCGGGAGTGCGCAGGTCCGGGTGCTTGGCCTCGAGCTCCTGCAGCTCGCGGAACAACCGGTCGTACTCGGCGTCCGACAGCTCCGGCTTGTCGAGTACGTAATAAGCGTGGTTGGCGCGCTCGAGCAATCGCCGCAGCTCGGCGGCTCGTGCGGCGGGGCCCTTCACCGTCCTTTGGCTTCTTCTTGAATCACCGCCATCGCCACACCCACCAGCCGATCGAGCTCCTCGGCGCTGGCGCGCGGCAGCAGCCCTTCCGCCCACGCGCCCTCGCGCTCGCCGAACGCGGCGAGCAGGCGCCGCAGGAACGACAGCAAGGCGACCCGCTCCAGCTCCATGCGGCGCATCGCCTCGCCGGTCTCCTGCTGCCGTTGCGCCAGGCGCTCGTAGCGGTGGGCGTTGCGCAGGGCCTGTGCGGTGAGCGACGCGACCACCTGCACGAACCGGACGTCGTCGTCGGAAAACGTGGGCCCGTCGCGGAACGTGCGCAGGAAGATCGCGCCGATCGACACGCCCCGCCACGTGATGGGCACGACGGTGATGGACTTCACGCGGCGGTTGAGCAGCTCGCCCTTCACGTGCTTCAGGCTGGGATCGGTCGCCGCATCGGGAATGAACACCGTCTCGCCGCTCTGCATGGCGCGCTTCAGCTCCGGATAGCGCTCCAGGTCCACCATGTAGTTGCGGATGGTCGGGTCCTCGTACGACGCCACGAGTCGCACGGTCCTGCCGCCGCGCTCGGCGAGGAAGATGGAGCAGCGGTCGAGCCCGAACGCCTCGCCCAGCTTGCGTGCGATCGCCTGCAGGATGTCGATGAAGTGGAGCGAGGTGGAGACTTCCTTGAGGATCTCGATGACGGCGAGGAGATGCGTCCGCTCGCGCTCGAGCTCGGCCACCCGTGCCGCGAGGCGCTCAGTGTCGGCAGCCGCGGCCGCGCTGGACGAAGGCATGGCATAGTTTGCGCCCGCGGCGGAGGCCGCGTCAAGTTGCCGCGTCGCATCGCGCGCGGTAGCTTCCGGCCCCATGCGACCCCTCGCGCTCGTCGTCGTCGCCGTTACCTGGACCGCCGTCGCCCGCCCGCAGACCCGCTCGAATTCGCCGCTCCCGCCGCTCCCGCCGATCGGGACCTGGACTCCAGTCCCGGAATTGCCGGGCATGGGCCGCCCAGTCGACACGGCGGCCGTCGCGCTGCGGCGGCGCGCGCTCGCGGCGCGCATCGGCCACGGCGTCGCGCTCATCCCCGGGGCGCACGAGCGGGACCTCGAGCGCGATTACGTCCAGGACAACGATTTCCGGCAGACCAATACCTTCTTCTACCTGACGGAGCTCGAGACCCAGGATGCGTGGCTGCTGATCGTGGCGGGCGGCGAGGGCGCGACGACGGTGCTCTTCCTCCCGCCTCGCACCCCGTCGCAGGAGCGCTGGACCGGTCTCCGGCTCGGGCCCGACAGCACGGCGGCGGCGCGGCTCTCCGGCATCGGGCGCGTGCTCCCCACCGACTCGCTCGACCGGGTGCTCGCGGCGGCGCTGTTCCGCGCGGCCGGGCCCATCTACGTGCCGCTCGACGTCACCACGCGGGATGAAACGCGCCTCAAGGAGCTCGTGTTCTCAGGGCGCGACGTCCGCAACATCCGCCCGCTGGTCGACTCGATGCGGCTCGTCAAGGATGCCGACGAAATCGCCCGGATGCGCAAGGCGATCGACATCTCGGCGGCGGGACACATCGCCGCCATGCAGGCGGCGCGCCCCGGCGTGTGGGAGTACGAGATCGAAGCCGCGCTGGAGGCCGCCTTCCGCCGCAACGGCGCGGACCGCCTCGGCTATCCGTCGATCGTGGGCAGCGGCCCCAACAGCACCACGCTGCACTACGACGTCAACCGGCGCCAGACGCGTGACGGCGACCTGGTCGTCGTGGATGCGGGGGCGGAGTGGGGACAGTACACGGCCGACGTGACCCGCACCTTTCCCGTCAACGGGAGGTTCACCCCGCGCCAGAAGGCGATCTACGATCTGGTGCTGGCCACGCAACAGACGGCGTTCGATTCCACGCGTCCCGGCGCCACCGTCGCGCAACTCAACCGGATCGCGCGCGAATACATGCGCGCCCACTCGGGCACACTGTGCGGCGAGCGGTCGTGCGACGCGTACTTCATTCACGGCTTGGGGCACTGGCTCGGGATGGACGTGCACGACGTTGGGGACTACGGCACGCCCCTCAAGCCGGGGATCGTGCTCACGCTCGAGCCCGGGATCTACCTGCCGGCGGAGTCCCTCGGGGTACGGATCGAAGACAATGTGCTCGTCACGGCGACGGGCGCAGAGTGGCTCTCCGCCAAGGCGCCGAAGACCACGGCCGAGATCGAGCGCCTCATGTCTCGTCCTTCTCGCCCTTGATGTCTTCGAGGAGCTGCTTGGCTTCCTGCTTGTATTCGTGGTCCAGCACGTCGCCGATCGGAAGGGACTGGATCGCGGTGAATTGCTCGCGCGCCTTGGAGTAACGCCCCAGATCGACGTACACTTCGCCGAGGTCGAGCCGGTGAAAAATGTTGTTCGGCTTCAACGCGACGGCCTTCGCCAGGTACTTCTGCGCGTCGTCCCAGTTGCCGTTGTCGAGGAAGCCGCCTCCGAAGAGCGTTTTGGCGAAGAACTTCTCGAACCCCGACAGCCGTTTGACCTCGGCATGCCAGGCGCCGATCAGGTGACACGCGCCGTCGTGGGTCGAGTCGAGCTCGATCGCCTTCATCCCTTCATCATAGATGATCTTGGCGAAGCGCACCCGCTCCTTGCCGCCCTTGGTGCGCGACAGCCTGCCCAGGGCCTGCCCGATGGTGAAATGGCCGTCGGCTCCGTTGGGGTTCACGCGCACCGCGGCCTCGCCGAAGGCGCGCGCCGCGGTGTAGAGGCTGTCCCGCAGGTGCTTGGACGAGTCGTCTTTGCCCGTGATCTGCTTGGCGATGTCCACGAGCTCCCGGCCCGTCTTCCACAGCGCCTCGTAGTTGAGGGAGTCGAGCGCGAGGGCCGCGCGGTAGTGCCCCAGGGCCTGCTGCGGCGCGAGCGCCGCGTAGGCGCTGTCGCCCAGCGCGATGTGCTCCGCCCGCGTGGGCCGCGCCTGGCCGGCGAGCAGGGCGGGACCGGCGACATACACGAGCAGCAGCGACGTGACACCGCGCATCAGCGACTCCGGACGGGAGCGGGGCGGTAATGTTGGTGGTCCCGCTCATCGAGCGCAAGCGCGACGGCGGCGCGCTGACGCCGGAGGAATGGTCCGCCCTGGTCGCCGCCTACACCGACGGGCGCATTCCCGACTACCAAATGGCGGCGCTGCTGATGGCGGTGTTGCTGCGCGGACTCGAGCGTCACGAGCTCGCCGCCCTCACCGACGCCATGCTCGCCTCGGGCCAGCGGCTCGTGTTCGATTCGTGGGCCACGCCCCGGGTCGACAAGCACTCGACGGGCGGCGTGGGCGACAAGGTGTCGCTCGTGCTGGCGCCGCTCGTCGCCGCGTGCGGCGTCGCCGTGCCGATGATGTCGGGGCGGGGCCTCGGCCACACCGGGGGCACGCTCGACAAGCTGGAAGCGATCCCCGGCTTTCGCACCGGCCTCTCCCTCGCCGAAGTCCGGGCCCAGGTCATGAAGATCGGGTGCGCGATGATCGGCCAGACGCCCGAGATCGCCCCCGCCGACCGTCGCATCTACGCGCTGCGCGACGTGACGGGCACGGTCGAGGCCATTCCCCTCATCGCCGCGAGCATCATGTCCAAGAAACTCGCCGAGGGGCTGAACGCCCTGGTGCTGGACGTGAAACGGGGAAGCGGTGCCTTCCTCCCCGGGCTCGAGCAGAGCCTCGAGCTCGCGCGGACCATGATCGCCCTGGGCGAGGACCGCGGCTGCCCGACGGTTGCCCTGCTCACCGCCATGGATCGCCCGCTGGGCCGCGCCTGCGGCAACGCGCTCGAGACCGAGGAGGCGATCCTCGCGTTGCGGGGCGAGGGGCCCCCGGACTTGATGGAGGTGACCTACGCACTGGGCATCGAGATGCTGCTCGCCGCGCGCGTGGAAAAGACCTCCAAGAAGGCCCGGCAGCGGCTCGAGAACGCCCTCGGCTCCGGCCTCGCGGCCGAGAAGTTCGAGCGCATGATCGAGGCGCAGGGCGGCAATCCCGGCGTGGTGGAGGACGCGTCGGTGCTCCCCCAGGCGAAGGAAGTCGAGGTGTACAAGGCGCCGCGGACCGGTGTCGTCGTCCGGGTCGAGCCGAAGGTGGTGGGGCGGGCCGTCGTGGCGATGGGCGGCGGGCGCCTCAAGGTCGACGACCCGGTCGATCCCACCGTCGGCTTCGTGATCACGGTGAACCCCGGGGACAAGGTGCTCGCCGGCGAGCCGATCGCGTCGGTGTTCGCGCGCGATCCGGCAGGGATCAAGCTCGGGTTCGAAGCGCTGGGTCAGGCGATCGTGGTGGCGGACAAGCTCACGGGCAAGCCGCTGCCGCTCGTATCGCACCGCGTGACGAAGGCCGGTGTCGAAGAGCTCACACGTCCAGATTCCGCACGAACTTCGCGTTCTCCTCGATGAACTTGCGGCGTGGCTCGACTTCGTCGCCCATCAGCGTCTCGAACAGCTGCGACGCCTCGAACGCGTCTTCCATCGTGACCTGGAGCAACGTGCGACGCGCCGGATCCATCGTCGTATTGCGCAGCTGATCGGGGTTCATTTCCCCGAGTCCCTTGTAGCGCTGAATCATGAGGCTGCCGTGCACCGCCTCGCCGTTGGTCAGCCGCTTCACGTACGCGTCCCGCTCCTTTTCGTCGTACGCGTAGAACTCCTCTTTGCCCTTGGCGACGCGATAGAGCGGGGGCTGCGCGATGTAGATGTACCCCGCGTCGATCAGGAACTTCATCTCCTTGTAAAAGAACGTCAGCAGCAGCGTGCGGATGTGGGCGCCGTCCACGTCGGCGTCCGTCATGATGATGATCTTGTGGTAGCGCGCGTCGTCGACCTTGAAGTCCTCGCCCACGCCGGTGCCGATCGCCGTGATGATGGTCCGGATCTCCTCGTTGGAGAGGATCTTGTCGATGCGCGCCTTCTGCACGTTGAGGATCTTGCCGCGTAGCGGCAGGATCGCCTGGAAGCTGCGGTCCCGTCCCTGCTTGGCGGAGCCGCCGGCCGAATCGCCCTCGACGAGATACAGCTCCGTGAGGTTGGGATCGCTCACGCTGCAATCGGCGAGCTTGCCCGGGAGCAGGCCGCCCTCGAGACCACTCTTCTTGCGGACCAGCTCGCGGGCCTTGCGCGCCGCCTCGCGCGCCCGCGCCGCGCTCACCGCCTTGGCGATGATCGTGCGCGCGACGCTCGGGCTCTTGTCGAAGAAATCGCCCAGGGCGTCGTTCACGACGCTCTTCACGATCCCCTCGACTTCGGAGTTGCCGAGCTTGGTCTTGGTCTGCCCTTCGAACTGCGGATCCTTGACCTTGACGTGCAGTACCGCGGTCAGGCCTTCGCGGATGTCGTCCCCCGTGAGGGTGAACTCTTCCTTCTTGAGGATGCCGTCCTTCTTCGCCCACTCGTTGATGGTACGCGTGAGCGCGGCCCGGAAGCCGGTGAGGTGCGTGCCGCCTTCGTGCGTGTTGATGTTGTTCACGAAGGAAAGCGTGTTGTCGTTGTAGCCGTCGTCGTACTGGATCGCGCCTTCCACGACGACACCTTCTCGCGTGGTCTCGAACACGATCGGCTTGGGGTGCAGCGACTTGCGGTTGCCGAGCAGGTGCTTCACGAACTCGGCGAGCCCGCCCTTGTAGAAGAACGTCTCCTCCTTCTGCTGCCCTTTGCGCTCGTCCTTGAGCGTGATCGTAAGGGCCTTGTTCAGGAAGGCGAGCTCGCGCAGCCGGGTGGCGATGGTGGCGTAGTCGAACCGCGTCTCGGTGAAGATCTCCGTGTCGGGCTTGAACCAGACGGTTGTACCTGTGCCTTTCGCCTTGCCGGTGACCTCCAGCTTCTTTTTGGTCTCGCCCCGCTCGAACGCCATATGGTGCCGCTTGCCGTCGCGGTCGACCCACACCTCGAGCTTTTCCGACAGCGCGTTCACCACCGAGACGCCCACCCCGTGCAGGCCGCCCGACACCTTGTAGGTGCTCTTGTCGAACTTGCCGCCGGCGTGCAGCACCGTGAGCGCCACTTCGACGCCCGGCTTCTTTTCCGTCTTGTGGACGTCCACCGGAATCCCCCGGCCGTTGTCCACGACGGTGATCGAGTTGTCGGCATGGATGGTGACGTCGATCTGCGTGGAGTAGCCGGCGAGCGCCTCGTCGACCGAGTTGTCCACCACCTCGTAGACGAGATGGTGCAGCCCACGGCCCGACACCGACCCGATGTACATCGCCGGCCGGCGCCGCACGGCCTCCAGGCCCTTCAGGACCTGAATCGAGTCGGCCTGGTAGTCGCCGTTACCCTTTTCTTTTGCTTTCGAGGCTCGGGGTTTCGCCTTCGCCATAGCGCTCTATCGTGAGAGAAGCCAGCGGATCGTCTTGATCCGTCCGGCACCGCGGCCGCCATTGATCGCCGCCATGATCTGGGGGGCCTGGAGCTGCAGCTCGGTCATCCAACCGCTCGTCGCCACGCGCACGAACAGCGTGCCGTCAGGAGTCACGCTCTCGGGAGTGGTCACCGCCGCGATTTGCGGCCCCACCAGCCGGGGCCAATCGGGAATCACCTGCGCCTGCGCCACCCGTTTCACCAGCCCCGACTTGGCCAGATAGCTGTGCAGCGCCTCACCGACCGCGGTGGGCCGGCCCCGTCTGCGCTCCGCCATTGTACCCCCTACCCCCCGACGAACAGCGCCACGGGGCTTCCCGTGGCGCAGCGCGGGCGTTCCGCGAGAGCCCCAGATAAGCAGCTAAAAATACTCAGAAGTTATTGTCGTGGCAAGACTTACTCATTTTCCTCGGAACCGCGGGGGGCGCTTCTCCAGGAACGCCGTCAGCCCTTCTCGCATGTCCTCGGTGGCCGCGAGCAGCCCGAAATGATTGGCCTCGAGCAGCAGGCCCTCTTCGAGGGTCATCTCCAACCCCTGGTCCACAGCCTCCAGGGCGAGGCGCACGGCGAGGGGAGCCATCGCGAGGATACCCCGCAGCGTTTTCTCCGCCGCGGCCAAGAGCTCCGTCCCCGGCACCACTTGGTTCACGAGGCCGATGCGGTACGCCTCCCGGGCGTCGATCATGTCGCCCGTCAGAATGAGGTGGAGGGCATTCCCCTTGCCCACGAGGCGCGGCAGCCGCTGCGTGCCGCCGTACCCGGGCGCGATGCCGAGCTTCACCTCGGGCTGGCCGAACTTGGCGGTGTCGCTCGCGATCCGCAGGTGACACGCCATGGCGAGCTCGCACCCGCCCCCCAGGGCATACCCGTTCACCGCCGCGATGACTGGTTTGCCGCAGGTCTCGAAGCGACGCAGCATCGCCTGGCCACGCTGCGCCCGCGCCTTGCCGTCGAATGGGCCCTGCTTTGCGAGATCCGCGATGTCGGCGCCGGCGACGAAGGCCTTGGTGCCGGAGCCCGTGAGGATGGCCCCCCCGACGCCCGAGTCCGTCGCCACGCGCTCGGCGGCGTCGGCCAGCTCGTCCACCACCTGATCGTTCAGCGCATTGAGCTTGTCGGGGCGGTTGATGGTGATCAGCGCGATGGCGTCGCGGATCTCGAAAAGGAGGGTTTGGTAGGCCATAGGAAGGAATGGTACAACGAGAACGCGGAACGCGGAACTCGGAACGCGGAACAGACGAGCCGAACTCCGTCCACCTGTTCCGCGTTCCGCGTTCCGCCTTCCGCGTTCGCACTTACCGCACGAACAAACTCCCCGACCCGCTCTTGCCCTCGCTGGTGGCTGTGACGAGTGACGAGCCCGACCGCAGCGCGCGAACCACGACTGATTGGCCCGACGCGACTTCGATCCGGGCGACCGTCGAGTCGCTGACGCTCCAGAACACCGCACGGCCCGACAGCGGGTTGCCCTGGGCGTCGCGTAGCGTGGCAAAAAAGCCCGCGGTGTCGCCCGCGGCGACCACGATGGTGTCCGGCGAGACGGACACGGTGGCGACCGAGTCCGGTGGAGGAGGTGGCAGGGACTCCACCACGACCAGCTGGGCCGAGCCGCGCTTCCCATGGCTCCGGGCCGTGATCTCGGTGGCGCCAGGCCGCAGGGCACGCAAGATGAGCGACTGCCCGAACTCCCCCTCGATCCTCGTGACGCTCGGGTCGGCCACGCTCCACTTCACGTGCCCGTCGCTGATGAGGTTCCCTTGGGCATCGCGCAGTGTGGCAAAGAAACCAGCGCTGTCGCCCACGGGGACAGTGTCGGACGGCGGCGTGACCGTCACCGACGCCACGGGCCCGGGCTTGCCGCCCGGGGTCGAATCTGTGGACGAGTCGGCCGTCGCTCCCAGATTCGGGATCAGTCGGCGACTCGGTCCGAGTTGGTCGCTGCACGCGGCAGCGGCGATTGCCGCGGCGGCCACGCAGCAAGCGAGGATGTGTCTCATCGTGCCTCCGGTGAGAAGTGAGCGACGGCGAAGATGGATACCCATCGGACGGCGACTCACGTCACAACTCGACGCGAGCGATTGCTTGCACGCCACACACATCGCCGATACGTTGCCCATATGAGCGTTCAGGCGATCGCATGGAGTCCGAGCGGCGCGGTGCGCATCGTGGACCAGCGCGCCCTGCCCGAGGCGCGGATCGAGCGCGATCTCGAGAGCGGCGAAGCCGTAGCGGACGCGATCCGTACGCTCCAAGTCCGCGGCGCGCCGCTCATCGGCATCGCCGCCGCGATGGGTCTGGTCGCGGGTACGCGCGAGCTGCGGGGGGCGCCGCGCGAGCCCTTCCTCGCTCGCATGCACCAGCTCGCGGAGCTGCTCGGCGCCGCCCGGCCCACCGCGGTGAACCTGCGCTGGGCCCTCGACCGCATGCTGCGCGTTGCGACCGCGACGCCGGGTGGTGGGGCGGCCGTCTGGGAGCGTCTTCAGGCGGAAGCGACAGCCATCTGGGAGGAAGACCGCGCCATGTGCCGGCGCATCGGCGAGGCCGGGCTGCCGCTCGTCCCCGACGGGGCGAAGCTGCTGACCCACTGCAACGCCGGGGCGCTCGCCACGGGCGGGATCGGGACGGCGCTCGCGCCGATCTATCTCGCGCATGACGCGGGGCGCCGCGTGGAGGTGTTCGTCGACGAAACGCGCCCGGTGCTGCAGGGGGCGCGGCTCACCGCTTGGGAGCTGGTGCATGCCGGCATCCCGTGCACGGTGATCGCCGACGGTGCGGCGGGATCGCTGATGCGCCAGGCGAAGGTCGATCTCGTGATCGTCGGGGCCGACCGCATTGCCGCGAACGGCGACTTCGCGAACAAAATCGGCACCTATTCGCTCGCCGTGCTGGCGCTGCACCACGGCGTGCCGTTCTACTGCGCCGCGCCCTCCTCCACGATCGACGTCGCGCTCGCGGACGGCGCGGGCATCCCGATCGAGCAGCGCGCACCCGACGAGGTGAAGAGCGTGGCCGGCCGGCTCATCGCCCCCGCCGAGGCTACCGCGCTGAACCCCGCCTTCGACGTGACGCCGGCCCGCTACGTCACCGCCTTCATTACGGATCGTGGCGTCGAGCACCCACCGTTCCGCGACGGGGAGCGGCGGTGAGGGCTCCGCTCGTCGCGGTCGTCGGCGGCAGCACCTGCACCGGGACGGAAGCGGAGTGGGCGGCGGCCGTGGGACGCCTGGTGGCGGAGCGCGGCGCGATCCTGGTGTGCGGCGGACTCGGGGGCGTGATGGAGGCCGCCGCGCGGGGCGCGAAGCAGGCCGGAGGGCTCACGATCGGGATTCTCCCGGGGGACGACCCGGGCGCGGCGAACCCGCATATCGACGTGGCGATCGCGACCGGGATGGGCGAGATGCGCAACTCGCTGATCGTGCGGGCGGCGGGCGCGGTGATCGCGATCGGGGGCGGCTGGGGCACGCTGTCCGAGATCGCGCTGGCGCGGCGCATCGAGACGCCGGTCGTCGGGCTTCATGATAGCTTCAGACCCGCGGTGGAGATTGTGCGGGTGGAGCAGCCGGAGCAGGCGGTCCAGTGGGCGCTGGAGCAGGCGCGGCGCCGAGAGGTATAATTGCGTATGAACGCGGGTACGAAGTTCGCCATCGGGGCGGCGCTGATCGTCGGCTCGGTGGGCTATCTGATGGCCTCGGGCGTGCAGCAAACCGGGCAGTACTTCCTCACCCCGACCGAGTTGTCGCAGAAGATCGCGGTCGATCCGTCGTTTTACAACGTGGGCATGAAGGTCGGCGCGCACGTCGTGCGCGGCTCCGTCACCAAGGACGTCGCCACGCAGACGCTGAGCTTCCAGGTCACCGACGGGAGCGCGCGCTATCCCGTCGTCTTCCACGGGCTCCCCCCCGACACGTTCACGGACTCGGTCGAGGTGGTGGTCGAGGGCCGCCTGCAGCAGGACGGCGTGATCCACGCGACCAACGTGCTCGCCAAGTGCGGGTCGCGCTACGAATCGGTGCCCAAGGCCTAGATGACGGTCCTCGGCAACCTGGCGCTGTGGCTCGCCCTGCTCGTCGGGGTCTGGGGCGCGCTGGCCGGGTTCGTGGGGGGTCGCCAGGCACGGCCCGACCTCGCGCACAGCGCCCGGCGGGCGGTGTTCGCGATGTGCGGCGCGCTGCTCGTCGCCGTGTTCGCACTCGAGTGGGCGCTGTTCCAGCACGACTTCAACGTCGAGTACGTCGCCGCGTACACCAGCCGCAACCTCCCGATCTTCTATACGTGGTCGGCGCTGTACGCGGGCCAGAAGGGCAGCCTGCTCTTCTGGGCCACCGTGCTCTCGCTGTTTGGATCGCTGGCGCTGGTGCTCACGCCCCGCCGCCACCACGAGCTGCTCCCGACCGTGGCCGGCGTCGTCGCGCTGGTGGCGAGCTTTTTCATCTCGGTGATGCTGTTCGGCCACGCCAACCCGTTCCAGCGGCTGCCGTACACGCCGCTCGACGGCAGTGGTTTGAATCCGCAGCTGCAGAACCCGGGGATGGTGTTCCATCCGCCGATGCTGTACCTCGGCTACATCTCGATCACCATCCCGTTCGCGTTCGCGATCGCCGCGCTGCTCTCGAAGCGCCTCGACGCCGACTGGCTGGTCGCGATCCGCAAGTGGACGCTCCTGTCCTGGCTGTTTCTCTCGATCGGGATCTGTCTGGGCATGTGGTGGGCGTACGTGGAGCTGGGGTGGGGCGGCTACTGGGCCTGGGATCCCGTGGAAAACGCCTCGCTCCTTCCCTGGCTCACGATGACCGCGTTTCTGCATTCGGTGATGGTCCAGGAAAAGCGCGGCATGCTGAAGAAATGGAACCTGGCGCTGATCATCGGCTCGTGGCTGCTCTCGATCTTTGGCACGTTCATCACGCGCTCGGGCGTGATCTCGAGCGTGCATTCGTTCACCCAGTCGAGCGTGGGTTACTTCTTCCTCGCGTTTCTGGTCGTGGCCGCTGCGGCCAGCTTCGCGCTGTACGCGACTCGTCTCCCGTTGCTCACCGCGGAGACCCAGCTCGAGTCGATGGTGAGCCGCGAGGCGAGCTTCCTGTTCAACAACCTGCTGCTCATCGGCATCGCGTTTTCGGTGCTGTGGGGGACGCTGTTCCCGATCCTGTCGGAGCTGGTGCAGGGCACGAAGGTCACGGTCGGGCCGCCCTTCTTCAACCAAGTGAACGTGCCGCTCGGACTGGCCCTGCTCGCGCTCACCGGGATCGGTCCGCTCATCGCCTGGCGGCGCGCCTCGCTCCCCAATCTGCGGCGCCAGTTCGCGGTGCCCGCGACGGCCGGCGTGTTCACACTGCTGGTGCTGCTGGTGGGCGGCATGCGTGACCTCTACGCCGTGCTGGCGATCGCGCTCGGCGGGTTCGTCGCCGCCACGATCGTGCAGGAATTCGCCCGCGGCACCCGGGCGCGACACCGGCAGTACGGCGAGGGCTACCCGCTCGCCCTGGCGCGGCTGCTGGGGCGCAACCGGCGGCGCTACGGCGGCTACATCGTGCATACCGGCATCGTGATCCTGTTCGTCGCGTTCGCCGGCATGGCGTTCAAGACCGAGACCGAAGCCACGCTCCGCCCCGGAGAGTCGGCGTCGCTGCGGAGTCCGTACGGGCACACCTACACCTTTACGCACCTCGGCATCTCGCAGTACGACGCCCTGAACCGGCAGATCACCGCGGCCACGGTCGAGGTGCGTCGCAACGGCAAGCCGATCGGGTTCCTTACGCCCGAGAAGCGGCAGCATGTCGACGGGCTGGGTCGCCCCACGTTCCAGCCGTCCACCGAGCCGGCCATCATGAGCATGCTGCGCGAGGACCTGTACGGCGTGCTCGGCGGCACGGTCGATGGCACTGAGCAGGCGGTGTTCCGCTTCACGATCAATCCGCTGGTCTGGTGGGTGTGGTACGGCGGCATGATCGTCGCGCTGGGCGGACTGATCGTGATGTGGCCGGGGGGGTCGCCCGCCGCCCGGCGGAGCCAGGCTGGATACGCGGTGCGGCTGGTGGGAGAAAAACCGTGACCCGACGCTACGACGCTACGTTGCACGTTGATCGGCGCGACTTTTTGATGCTCGGAGCGGGGACCTTTCTTAGCGTCGTAGCGTCGTGGCGTCGTACAACGCAACAGCCCGACTCCCTCCCGGGCACGGGACCGTCAGGCCGCCTGTGGGATCCCGCCCGCGCGGGTCGTCCGCTGCCGCCCGTTACCGCCGCGGACAATGACGCCGCGATCCAGGCGATCGAGAAGCAGATTCACTGCACCTGCGGGTGCAACCTCGACGTGTACACGTGCCGGACCACGGACTTTACCTGCACCGTGAGTCCCGCCATGCACCAGCGGGTGCTCGCGCTGGCGCGGGAGGGGCGGAGCGGGCGCCAGATCCTCGATCAGTTCGTGCGCGAGCACGGTATCGCGATCCTGATGGCGCCGCCCAAGCGGGGGTTCAACCTCGCGGCATACTTCACACCGTCATTGCTGATCGTCGCCGCGGGCGTCGCCCTGACCCTGGTGCTGCGCCGCTGGGTGCGCGCCGCGGCGCCCGCGGCGGGGACCACACCGGTCGGCACCGCGGGTGCCACGCCGGAAGAGCTCGCGCGTCTGCGGCGCGAGCTGGAGCGGCTCCCCTCCTGAGCGGCCTGCTCGAGCTCGCGGCCGGGATCCTGCTCGCCGCAGGCGGGATCTACTTCGTGCTGGAGCCGATTCTTCGTCCTGGGACGGAGGGACGGGGGACGGGAGACGGGGGACGGGGGCCGGACGAGGGGGAGGACCCCGAGGACGACCTCTCTCCCCAGGCCGTCGCGCTGCGCGCGCTCAAGGAGATCGAATTCGATCGGGCGACGGGAAAACTCTCGGACACGGATTACGAGAGCTTGAAGGGCAAGTACACTGCGGAAGCCCTGGCGGCACTCCGCGCGGAGCCGGGGACGGGGGACGAGGGACGGGGGACGGCTCTTGCCCCGGCGGTCACTCGTCACTCGTCCCCCGTCCCTCGTCCCGGGTGTCCCACCCACGGTCCCCGTCCCGAATCCGATGCCCAGTTCTGCTCCGAGTGCGGCTCCCGGCTGGCGAGCGCCCCCGGCTACTGCTCGCGCTGCGGCACCTCGCTCGAGCGCGACGCGCGCTATTGTCATTCCTGTGGAGCACGCGTGGCTGCCTGAAGGTGACGTCCCGCACGCTTTAACATCCCCCGTGACGTCGCGTCTGTACCGCTCGGAGTGCCGACTGATTACGCACCTACGAGAGGAGACGCTCACCCATGCGTTACACCATCCAGTTGACCGTGGCCGCTGCCGTCGCCGGCGCGCTGGTGCTCGCCTGCGGCGAGGGCACGGCGCCCTCCTCGCAGCAGGCCCAGGTGCTTGCCGCGGAGCAGGAGCAGCTCGGAGCCATGGTCGACAGCGACTTCGGTGGCGCGGGCGCGACGGCGACCGACGCGGCCCCCAGCGGCGCCGGCCTCGCGACGGACCTCGCGGCCACGACCGCCGACACCGCGCCGACGTTCTGGGGCCGGCTGCGCGTCGTCCCCGGCGGCCCCCGCCCGGTTTATCATCGCGACGTGACGATCCAGGGCGACACGGCCCGCGTGGAGCACGACATCACCTTCGACGGACTGTTGCTGGTCGACACCAGCGCCGACGGCGTGTTCAACCCGACGTCCAAGCCGCTGGCCGACCAGATGACCCAGCACGCCGTGCTGGCAAGGGACGACTCCAGACCGCGCGGCTGGCGTGTGGTGCAGCTCTCGCCACAGGATTGGTCGGTCGTGGATGCGAGCCGCCAGACCGTGACCGTGACGGACGTGAAGGTGTACCGCAACGATACGCTGCTCGTGGAGGTCACCGACCCCACGGCGCTGTTCGACGTCACGAGCCGCGTGCCGCGGTTCCGGCTGGGGGACACGGTGAAGGTGGTCGCGGCGGTCACCAACACGACCAATTCGGGGTTCACCCCGCCGAGCTTCGTGTATCTGCATGTGCGCCATGCCTCGATCAGCGTTACCAGCTGGCGTCGCCTGAAGATGACGGACAACGGCGATGGCACCTACGAGCGCAGCTGGATCGCGCGGCGCACGGGGATCGACCGGTTCCTCGTGGACGCACTCGATGCGGCGACGCTGCTCGAGGGGACGCCGGACAATTACCGGGCGAATGAAGTGGGGATTCCGTATAGGATAGAATAGGACTCGCGAGCATAACGGACGCGAGTCGGGGGCTCCCGAAGCGACTGCGTATTTTTGTCGCGGAGGGAGCCCCCGACCGCGTCCGTGCTCTTGATTTTCACCACTCGCTTCCCTATCACTGTGCCACCTTCAATCGGGAGCCCTGGTGTGACCCGTCTCACACTGCGGATCGGGGTGGTGGTCGCGGGACTGGCCGTCGTCGGCACGGCCGTGCAGGCGCAGCGGCGGGTGCGGGGCGGCCGGGCGGTGCTGGTCGACCGGCCGGCCGTCGGGCCCCGGATAGGCTACGACTTCGACCGCGACCATGTGTTCGTAGGCGGCCAGCTGAATCTGCCGGTGGGGCGGCGCTGGACGCTGGTGCCGTCGGCGGAGTTCTACCCTGGCGCCACGAACTCGCCCTTCCGGCTGAACGCGGATCTCAAGTTCCATCCGCCGACGGTGTACGGGTTCTTTTACCTGGGCGGAGGGTTCGCGTACCTGCACTCGTCCGGGTTCAGCGACGCGGGCGCCAATCTGTTCGCGGGGTGGGAGGGGCGTCGCGCGCGGCCGTTCAAGCCGTTCCTGGAAGGGAAATTCGTGTTCGCCGACAACACCTCTTTCAACGTCGAGGCGGGGCTCAACTTTCCGCTCTAGCTAGAACTCGAACCGCTCCATGCGGCGCAGCCCCACCCACAGGGGAAGTGCCGTGGCGGCGGCGCACAGCATCGCCGCGACGGCGAACCACGAGATCATCCAGCCGTCCACCACGACCGGCTGCCCCTGGTACACCGCCCGGACGTAGGCGTACACGGCCTGCCACAACGCCACGATCACCCCGCCGAGCAGGGCGATCGTCGTCATCATGTAGACCAGCCCGCCGAACGACGTGGGGATTTGTGCCGCGTTCTCCGTCTCGAATTGCGGGTAGAGGGCGCCGAAGCCGAGCGCCAGCGCCGCGATCGCGAACGTGAGGCCGCCGATGGTCAGCATGCCGACGACCATCATGAACGGCCGGACTTGCAGCAGCACGTTGGTGAGCCCGGTGAGCAGCAGCGCGAGCACGAGCAGCGGGATCGTGCCCACCCAGTACTTGGACCAGAGCAGCGCCCGCAGCTCGAGCGGGCTCGAGCGCAACAGCCACATATGCCGGCCTTCGAGTGACACCGCGGGGAAAATGAATCGCGCGGCGATGGCGGCGAGCACGAATCCCGCCAGCCCGAGGTTCAAGAACGACACCAGCGTGACGTAGAAGAAGCCCACCTGCTCGCCGCGGTGCAGCGGCAGGGCCTTGATGTTGAACAGGTACACCACGACCAGCACCGCCAGCAGGATGAGCTGGCTCCACTGGGTCGTGTCGCGGAAAAACAGCTTGATATCCTTGAGCACGAATTCGCGCTTCGCGACCGGGAGGAAGCCGAGCAGGGTGCCGACGGTCCAGCGCCACCACGTGCCCCGGACGAAGCGCTCGGCGCCCTCCTGCGCCTTGGTGAAGCCGGGGGCGAAGAGCGCCCGGTGCAGCATCGCGCCGATCGTCACGAGCGCGGCCGCGGTGGTCCAGAGCAGCACGAGCGGCAACGGATCCACCTCGCCGCGCAGGAATGTCATGATCGCCTTCGTGGCCCACTCGCTCGGGAGGAACGGTGACGTCGGCGTGCGCAACACCGCGATGAAGTCGAGCAGGTTGCGGAATCCTTCGGGCGACGCGAGCCGCTCCGGGCGGATCACCCGCAGCAGCAGAATCAGGCCGCCGGCCGCGCCCAGCGCCACGATCGACAGCAGGTCGCGCGCACGGCGCGCCGGGAACACGTTCACGAGCACGAGGGTGAGGGCCGACCCCGCCACCGCGGGAACTAACAGCATCGGGAACAGCGCGAGCACCGCAAACGGCGCGAACAGCGGACCACCGTGGTAGATCACGCCGTACGCCGTGAGAATCGGCACGGCCATCAGCGCCACCATCCACGACGAGTGCAGCAGCGTCTCGCCGAGCTTCGCCAGGTAGATCCGCAGCCAGTCTACCGGCGCGGACACGAGCAGGTCCAGGTCCTTCGCCAGGAAAAAGCTCGACAAGGCGGTAATGACGTTGGAGAGCACCAGGATCGCGATGAACGACAACAGCACCAGGCCCAGCAGCTTGCCCGCGAGCAGCGGTCCCAGCTCCTCGACGCCGCGGAAGTAGCGCAGGATCACGTACAGCACCCAAAACACGGCCAGCCAAAACAGCGTCCCCACGGCCACCAGCAGCAGCAGCTTGCCCGAACCGCCGCGCGAGCGCTCCTCGCGGATCCGCTGGAGAGCGGTCCGCCACTTGGGCTCGAGCACCCGCCACAGCGACGGCTGGGTCACGAGGCGCCGTCGCCCCCCGCGTGGCCCAGCACCTCCGCCAGCTCGCGCACCTGGGCGCCGCCCGTGAGCTTGAGGAACAGCTCCTCCAGGCTAGCGTCGCCGGCGCGGTGCTGCCGCCGCAGATCGTCCACGGTCCCCTCGGCCACGATCTTGCCGTGCTGGATGATGGCGACGCGGTCGCACATTGCCTCGGCCACTTCGAGCGTGTGAGTACTCATGAGGACCGTGCCGCCCCGACTCGCGAACTGGCGGAAGATGTCCTTCAGCAGGCGCGCCGCCTTGGGGTCGAGCCCCACCATCGGCTCGTCCACCACGATGTACTCGGGCCGATGGATCAGCGCGCTCGAGATGATCAACTTCTGGCGCATCCCGTGGCTGTATGCCTCCACCAGCTCGTCCTTCCAGCTCGCCAGCTCGAACACCTCGAGCAGCTCGGCGACCCGCCGCTCGACGGCGTCGCCCTCCTGGCCGTACAGGGCCGCGACGAACCGCAGGAACTCGGCACCGGTGAGCTTGTCGTACACGAACGGCCGGTCCGGGATGAAGCCGAGTCGCTGTTTGGCGGCGATCGGATTGCGGTGCACGTCGTCACCGCCCAACAGGACCCGGCCGTCGGTGGGTCGCAGGATGCCGGCGATCATGCGCAGCGTGGTGGTCTTCCCCGCGCCGTTGGGCCCGAGAAATCCGTACAGCAGGCCGCGCGACACCTCCAGTGACACGTCGTCCACCGCGACGAAGCTGCCGTAGTGCTTGGTGAGGTTCTCGAGCCGGATCATAGCACCTCGAGCTTGAGACTCCCGATCAAACGCACCAGCTCGACCTGACGGGCGAGCCCGCCGATCACGAATCGCACGTGCGCCGCGTCGGCGGGGAACTGGTCGAGCGTGGGGTCCACCGCGACCCAGTCGCCGAGGTACACCTCGGGCCACGCATGATAGTAGAAACGACCGCCGCGGTAGAGCAGGCCGGCGACGGCCCGGGCGGGGAGCCCGACGGCCCGCGCCAGCGCTACGTACAGCACGGTGCGCTCGTTGCAGTCGCCACTCCGCGTCTCGAGCACGCGCACCGCTCCGGGCGCGCCCCCGACCACCCGCGCCGCGACCTGCTTGGCCACCCAATCGTGGATCAGGCGGGCGGCGTGGGCCGGGTCGTCCTCGCGACCGACGATCTGGCGGGCCTGAGCCCGGATGCGCGCGTCGTCGCTTTCGATCCACGGCTCGGGCGCGAGGAACGGCGCGAGCCCGCGCTCACGCGCCGGGAGCCGGTAGGCCGCCGTGAGCTCGGCCCCCGCCTGGCGCCGCACCACGAGCGTGTCTCCCACCAGCCCCTGCCGTCCCGTCGTGAAGTCCGGCCCCGCGGGCGCAGCCCCGGAGAGTCGGGCTCGCAAGATCGACAGCGTGTCGCGGCGGGGGAGGGGCGGCGCGTCCGCGACGAGCGCTGTGGTCGCCACCACCTCTCCGGGTCCGGGATTGGCGCTCGCCCGGACGACGCGCGCCGTGTCGCGATGCCGGAAGTTCACGTACGCCAGCTCGAACGCGGTGCGCTCCATCGAGAAGCCCGCCGCGTTTGCCGCCCGGACGATGTGTCCCTGGGCGTCGATCCAGGCCGTCGTCGGGCTGCCGCCCGATCGCTCCTCGATACGGAAGGCGCGGACCGTGTCGAAGTGCACTGCCACCCAGGCCATGGTCGTCGAATCGAAGCCTGCACTGTCCGGCACTACCAAGGTGGACTCCGCCGCGACCGTCACGTCGACGGGTCGCTGGGTGAGCAACATGGGGTCGAACACGGCGCTCGCGTAGGACTTCCCCGGCTTGAGCTCGCCACCGAACGCGAGGCGCAGCGGCAGCAGCGTAGGGAGCACCACCGGCCGGAGCAGGGGCGTGCGGGTCGTTTCGGAGTCTGTCGGCGACTCCAGGCTGACCGCGAGCACCGTGTCACCGCTCACGAGGCCACGCGCGGCGAGCCGGCCCAGGTCGCCGTCGAACTTGGCCTCCACGCCCTCGAACCGCAGGGTGCGGGAGAACGTGGCCCGGCTCATCGCCGTGGTGCGGTGCAGCGTGCCCACAGCCGGGACCTGCAGCACGAGCACATCGGTCACCCGGATGCTCGTGCCGGAGGTATCGATGGTGGACGAAGCGAACCCGACCTGACGCTCGGCGACGGCGAGGCGGTAGTACGCGGCGCCGGGCGGCACGCGCAGCGCGGCCTCCGCCAGGCGCGCGCCCGTCGGCTGGAAGACTTCGCGCTTCACGAGCCACCCGAGCGACACGATCCAGGCGCCCAGGATCACCGCGGCCAGCGTGCGCCGGCTCACGACTGGCCTGCCTCGCTGCGGCGCAGCACCGCCTCGAACGCGTCCCGCTCCGCCGCCGTCTCCACCACGAAAGAAACCTCGGAAGGGAAGGCCGCGCTGCCAAGGTGGACTTTGAGGATCGGCACCATGATCTCGGCCGCGTCCTCGACCGACAGGTTGCCGGCGCCGGTGCCGATCGGTGGCGCGGTGACCGTGCCGAACTCCCATTCCTGCACCTGCTGCAGCGCGGAGCGCCACGCGCGCGCGACCCCGTCACGCGTGATCGGCTCGGTGTCGCTGCGGATGACGGCGTGGATCACGAAGTCCGCCGGGAGGTCGCCGCCACCCGCCGTCACCACCGCCGCGCCCACCGGGAGCTCCTTCTGGAGCCGCAGGTGGCTCGAGAACTCGGCTCCGCCCACCGTCTCGAGCCGCCGCACCGCCGGGGTGGTAGGGTCGAGACGGGTGGTGGCGGGACGGACGATCGCGTCGGCGGAGCGGAACGCGAGGTCGTCCACGACCACGTGAATCACCGGGCGGCGGCCTCCCGGGAGCGGCGATACATGCGCGTCGCTTCGGCGGGCCGGTTCAGGCGATCGAATACGATGCCGAGGCGGTGCAGCGCCCGCGCGTTGCGGGGCTCGAGCTCCACCGCCCGCTCGTAGGCGGCCTGGGCGCCCATGAGGTCGTCCACGTGATTGAGCGCCTCGCCGAGGTAATACCATGCTGCCGCGCGGCCGGGATCGACCTCCGTGGCACGCCGCAGCGGCGGCAGGGCGTCGCTCCAGAGCCCGCGGCGCGACAGCAGCACACCCAGGCCGGTGAGGGCCTCACCGTGCGCCGGGTCGACCCGCAGCGCCTGCTCGTAATCGAGCTGGGCTGCGCGGTAGTGCTGGGCGGCCCCGAGCCGTGCCGCGCGCTCGACCAGTAGGGCGACGTTGTCCGGGTCGCGGGCGAGCGCATCATCCAGCGTGGGCGCCGCCAGCGCGGCATCCGGCACCGCTCCCGCCTCGCCGCCCGGCGCCGCGGACGGCGGCAGCTCGGCGCTGATCGGCGGCGGCAGGCCCGCCCGCGCGACATCGGCGGGCGAGGCGATCGTGCTCTCGTCCGTTAACGATGCCGCTTCCTCGATCAGCTCGGCCGCCACCCGGGCGCGATCGGCCGCCGATTGCCAGCGCGGCTCACGCTTGCGGATCACCCACCACCTCCTGCGTGAGCCAGGACAGATACTGATCCAGCCCGCGCTCCACCCGCAGCCCGAGCAGCTCCGGCACCGCGTACGGATGCCGTTGCCGCACGGCGCCGCACAGGGCATCCCAGCGCGATCGGTCGGTCTTCAGCAAGACGACCACCTCGGCCTCCTCCGTCATCTTCCCCTGCCAGCGGTACAGCGAGCGACCCCCGGGCAGGAGTGTTCCGCAAGCTATCAGGCGGTCGGCCAGGAGGGCTGTGACCAGGGCCCGGGCGTCGGCTTCGCTCGCGAGCGTCGTCAGCACGACGAGGGCCGTGGGGTTCATAGGGAGGGCTAACGTAGGACAGCGGGCGGGGTTAGGCAAGGCTGACGCAGTTTGGGGGAGGTTGGTGGAGGTTGGGGAGGTTAGGGGAGGTTGGAACGTCTGCGGAGCAACCTCCCCAAACCTCCTCCAACCTCCACAACCTCCCCCGTCCTCCCCGGAGAGTTGACCGGGAACCCGCTTGCCTTCTAGCCTACGAGTCTATGTCCAGCGATTCGCTGATCGTCCGTGGCGCGCGCGAGCACAACCTCAAGAACATCACGGTCGAGATCCCGCGCGACAGCCTCACGGTGATCACCGGGTTGTCCGGATCCGGCAAGTCGTCCCTCGCGTTCGACACGATTTACGCCGAGGGACAGCGCCGCTACGTCGAGTCGTTGTCCGCCTACGCCCGTCAGTTTCTCGGACTGATGGAAAAGCCCGATGTGGACGCGATCGAGGGGCTCTCCCCCGCGATCTCGATCGAGCAGAAGAGCGCCGGCCACAACCCGCGCTCGACGGTGGGCACGATCACTGAAGTGTACGATTATCTCCGCCTGTTGTGGGCCCGGCTCGGTACCCCCCACTGTCCCAAAGACGGCTCACCGATCGAGCGGCAGAACGCGTCCCAGATCACCGACCTCGTGCTCGCCTGGCCCGAGGGGACGAAGCTCGAGGTGCTGGCGCCCCTGGTGCGCGGCCGGAAAGGCGAGTTTCGCGACGTCTTCGAGGCGGCGAAGAAGCAAGGATTCGTCCGGGTGCGCGTGGATGGGGAGACGTACGACTTGAGCGACGTGCCGAAGCTCCACCGCCGCCAGAATCACGACGTCGCCGTCGTCGTGGACCGGCTGGTGGTGCGCAAGGCCGATCGCTCGCGGCTGGCCGACTCGATCGAGATCGCGCTCAAGGCGGCCGACGGGACGGTGGAGATCGTTCAGGGCTCCAAGTCCACGCTCTTCTCGGAGCGCTACGCCTGTCCCACGTGCGGGCTGTCGCTTCCCGAGCTCGAGCCGCGGCAGTTCTCGTTCAACTCGCCGTTCGGGGCGTGCCCCGACTGCTCGGGCCTGGGCACGCGCCGCGAAGTGAACCCGGACCTCGTGCTCGGCGACCCGAGCCTGTCGATCCTGGAAGGGGTCATCCTGCCCTGGGGCGAGCCCAGCGGCTACATCCGCAAGGTCATCCTGCCGAGCCTGGCCCGCGCGTTCAAGTTTGACCTCAACGCCCCGTGGAAAGACCTGCCGGCGCAGGCGAAGAAGGTCGTCCTGTCGGGCGCGCCGGGAAAGACGCTGACGTTCCAGTACGACAGCGAGCGCTGGCATGGGCAGTATGAATCGGGCTGGGACGGAGTCTTGAAACACGTCGAGCGTCGCTACCGCGAGACCGCGTCCGATAGCGTGCGGGAGCAGCTCGAGGAGTTCATGGTCGAGCAGCCGTGCCCGACCTGCCACGGCAAGCGGCTCCGTCCGGAGAGCCTGTCGGTGCTGCTGCACGGCAAGAACATCGGCGACGTGGTGGACCTGCCGGTGTCCGATGCACTGGCGTTTTTCGAGAGCATCCCGCTGCGCCGCAACGGCCGCCCCGGCCTGGACCCCGAGATCGCCCGGCCGATCCTCAAGGAAGTGAATGACCGGCTGCGGTTCCTGCGCAACGTGGGCCTGGACTACCTCACCCTCGGCCGTTCCGCGGACTCCCTTTCAGGGGGTGAGGCGCAGCGCATCCGGCTCGCGACTCAGATCGGCAGCCGGCTGGTCGGGGTCCTCTATATCCTCGACGAGCCGTCGATCGGCCTGCATCAGCGCGACAATGCGCGCCTGCTCGCGACGCTCAAGGAGCTGCGCGACATCGGAAACACGGTGCTCGTCGTGGAGCATGACGAGGAGACGATCCGCGCGGCCGACCACGTTGTGGATCTGGGACCGCGCGCCGGCCGCCACGGCGGCGAAGTGGTCGTGGAGGGCACGCTCGACGCGGTGCTGCAGCACGCCGACTCGCTCACCGGGCGCTACCTCCGGGGCGAGCTGCGGATCCCGTTGCCGCCCCGACGTCGCCTACCTGACCCCGAGCGCAAGCTCGGGGTGATCGGGGCTCGTCAGCACAACCTCCGGAACCTCACCGTGGAGTTTCCGCTTGGCCTGTTCGTGGCGGTGACGGGCGTATCGGGCTCGGGCAAGTCCACGCTCGTGACCGACATCCTGTATCGCGCACTCGCCCGCCACTTCTACCGCGCCAAGGTGATGCCCGGTGCGCACGATCGCATCGAGGGGCTCGATCACATCGACAAAGTGATCGACATCGACCAGGCCCCGATCGGCCGGACGCCGCGGTCCAACCCGGCGACCTACACCGGGCTGTTCACACCCATCCGCGAGCTGTTCACCTATCTCCCGGAGTCCAAGATCCGGGGGTACGGGCCGGGCCGGTTCTCGTTCAACGTGAAAGGCGGGCGCTGCGAGGCGTGCCAGGGCGACGGTCTGGTGAAAGTCGAGATGCACTTCCTGCCGGACGTGTACGTCCCCTGCGAGGTGTGCAAGGGGCGGCGCTACAACCGCGAGACGCTCGAGGTCCGATATAAAGGAAAGTCGATCGCGGACGTGCTGGACATGTCGGTGGCCGAGGCGCTGGACTTCTTCGAGAACCAGCCGCGCATCCGCACGAAACTCGAGCTCTTGAACGACGTAGGGTTGGGCTATATCCACCTCGGCCAGTCGGCGACGACGCTCTCCGGTGGCGAGGCGCAGCGGGTCAAGCTCGCCACCGAGCTGGCCAAGCGCGACACGGGCCGTACCCTCTACATCCTGGACGAGCCGACCACCGGCCTGCACTTCGAAGACGTGCGTCTGCTGCTTGAGGTGTTGCACCGGCTCGTGGACAAGGGGAACACCGTCGTGGTGATCGAACACAACCTGGACGTCGTGAAGACGGCCGACTGGGTGATCGACCTCGGACCCGAGGGGGGGGCCGCGGGCGGTGCCGTCGTGGCCGCGGGGGCGCCGGAGGACGTGGCCCGGGTGAGGGGCTCCTTCACCGGGCAGTTCCTCCGCAAGGTGCTGGCGGTCGGCGACTAGGTTGGTAAGTTCACAAAGGAGGAACGGTCGTATGGAGCAGCAGTGGATACCCGCAGTGGCCATGATCGCCATCGTGCTCGTCATCGGGACCACGCTCGTTCTGAGGGGGCCGATGGGGAAAGCCCTCGGGGAGTGGATCCGCGGGTGGTCCAAGACTGACCAGCAATGGCTGGCCGTCCAGGCGGCCAAGCACGGCGCCGTGCCGCAAGCGGCGGAGAGCGTGCTCGCCGAGGTTGACGAGCTCAAGCGGCGCCTGGCCGAAGTCGAAGAGCGTCTGGATTTCACCGAGCGCCTGCTGGCGCGAGAGCGAGATCCGGAGCGTCTCGCGCCGCCCCGCTGATCATGGATATCGAAGGCGTTCTCGCGATCGTCTTCCTCTTCGGTGGTGGCACGCTGGTCCTGCTGGCCATCTCGCCTATCGGCCGGGCCATCGCAGACCGTATCCGTGGTAAGGGGCAGCAGGCCGAGGTCGGCGCGGTGCGAAGCGAGCTGCTTGAGCACAAGGAGGCGCTCGAGCAGGAGCTCGAGGCAGTGCGGCGCGAGCTGGCCGAGCTCGCCGAGCGGGTGGACTTCGCCGAGCGGCTGCTCGCGAAGGGCCGCGAGGGCCAGCGGATCGGACCGGGATAATGGACGGCAAGGACCTGCTGCTCACGGTGTTCGGCCTGAGCGTGCTGTTTGCGGCCTACGGTGTGCTGCGACCGCTCGTCGGCGCGCTCGCCAAGCGGATCGCCGAGGGCCCCAAGCGCGGGGTCTCGGCCGATCAGCTGCCCCTGTTGCGCGCCGAGCTGCTGGATGAGCTGCAGCAGGTGCGCCAACAGGTGGGCGATCTCGCCGACCGGTTGGACTTCGCCGAGCGTCTGCTGGCGCAGAAGCGCGAGGGCGAGCGGCTGGCGCCGCCGCGCGGCGGATGAACCCCGAAGCAACGGCGGTTCTGATCCCCATCGTCCTGTTCGGCGGCTTTTTCAGCTGGCTGATCGTCCGGACCTTGAGCAAAGCGTACACCGCCAAGTTGCAGGCGGGAGGCGAAGCGAGCCCCGCGCTCGCGGCGAGGCAGGAGGAGTTGACGGCGGGGCTGGAGGAGCTGCGTCGCGAGGTGGCGGAACTGGCGGAGCGGGTAGATTTTGCGGAGCGATTGCTGGCCAAGGGGCGGGATGGTGAGGGTGGGAAACTGGGCCCCGGGGAAAGGCGTACGGCGTCTACGTGATGCAATTTCCACCGGGGCAGCCCGACCTCAATTACGTGATCCACCAGGTGTCGCCATTCGTCGCGATCATTCTCATGTTCGTGGGCGTGCGGTGGGTGTTGCGTTCGCCGGTCGGTGAAGCGCTGGCCGAGCGCATCGGGCAGCGGTCGCACCGGCGCTGGGGCGCGGTGGGGGAGGATCCGCAGCGGGTGGCTGCGCTGGAGGAGCAGGTGTCACAGCTCCAGGGGCAGGTCTCCGAGCTCGCCGAGCGCTTAGATTTCGCCGAACGCATGCTGGCCGAGCGGCGGGAGCGCAAGTTGGGCGCGGGACAGTGACGCCCCGCCAGCACATCGAGGGTGCTCATGGGAATCTTTGATCGTCTCTCGACGCTGATCCGGTCGAACATCAACGACCTGATCAACCGTGCCGAGGACCCGGAAAAGATGCTGAACCAGCTGATCGTCGACATGCGCACTCAGCTGGCGAAAGCGAAGCAGCAGGTGGCGGCCGCCATCGCGGACGAGAAGCGTCTGGCGGCGCAGGTGGACCAGGAGAAAAAGAGCGCCGAGGACTGGGAGCGCCGGGCGGTGCTGGCGGTGCAGGAAGGGCGCGACGACCTCGCCAAGCAGGCGTTGCTGCGGCACAACGAGCACGGGCAGGGCGCGGTGCAGCTGCACGAGACGTGGATCAAGCATCGCGAGGAGACCGAGAAGCTCAAGCTGTCGTTGCGCCAGCTGAACGACCGCATCGAAGAGGCGAAGCGCAAGAAGAACATCCTCATCGCCCGCCAGAAGCGCGCCGAAGCCCACAAGCGCATTCAGGAGACCATGTCGTCGATCGGCGACAAGAGCGTGTTCGAGACGTTCGAGCGCATGACCGAGCAGATCGAGCACGAGGAGCGCAAGCTGATCGCCGCCGCCGAAGTGAACGAGGATTTGTCGGGCGACACCCTCGTGAAGCAGTTCCAGAGTCTGGAAGTGAAGGCGGACGCCGACGAGCAGCTGCTCGACCTGAAACGCAAGCTGGGGCTGCTGCCCGCCGGCTCGTCCGGTGAATCCAAGCAACTGGGGAAAGGCGCGGCGGAGGCCGAGCTGGTCGAGGACGACGACGCGCCCCCCGAGCACCACCGCTGAACACGGAGCCGTCCGCCTCACGGTTGTCGGGCGCCACGTTCGTGGCGCTCTTCGTTGCCGCCCTGGCTATCTGGTTCGTGGTCCGGGTGGTGGAAGTGCTGCTGCTCGTCTTCATTGCCGTGCTGTGCGCCGTCTACCTCTCGGGCGTGACCGACATGCTCGAGCGGCGCTTCCGGCTGGCGCGCTGGCTGGGCCTCGCCAGCGCCGTCGTCGCGACGCTCGCGGTCGTGGTGGGCATCGGCGCCGTCATCGTGCCGCCCGTGCTCGAGCAGACCCAGTCGCTCATTTCCGGGCTGCCCCAGACGCTCACCAACATCCAGAACGTGATCGCGGCCTGGGCCCGCGAATACGCCGTGCTGCGCGACACCGTGCTGGCCAACGCCCAGTCCGGACTCGTCGCCGGCCTGATCATCGACGCGACCACCTTCCTCAAGGGCTCGATCCTGCCCTACGTCACGGCCGGGGGCAAGCTCTTCATCGAGGGCGCCAGCGTGGTGGTCATGTCGCTCTATCTGGCCGTACAGCCGCGGCTGTACCGCGACGGCATCCTGGCGCTGATCCCCCCCCGCTACCGCTCCGTCGGGGCCCGAGTCCTGGACGACGTGGGCGCCACGCTGCGCGCGTGGATCGTGGGCCAGCTCCTGGCGATGCTCGTGCTCGCGCTGCTCACCGCCATCGGCCTGTGGGCGCTGGGGGTGCCGTACTGGCTCGCGTTCGGGATCTTCACGGGGCTCGTCGCGGTCGTGCCGTTCTTCGGCACCCTCGTCTCGACGCTCTTGCCGGCCTTGTTCGTCGTGAGCACGGGCGATTGGGTCAAGGTGCTGGCGGTGATCCTGCTCGGCGTGGCGGTACACGTCGTCGAGGCGAATGTCGTCGTGCCGCGGATCATGGAGCGGCGCCTGGCCCTGCCGCCGGTCCTCACGATCGCGAGCGTGCTGACGATGGGTACGTTGATCGGCGTCGTGGGCCTGGTGGTCGCGGTGCCGGTGCTCGCGGTGACGCTGGTCGTGCTGCGACACGTGCTGCAGGCCGAGGTGTACGGCGACGCCGGGCACGCCGAGCCCGCCGTGCTGCGCGCCACGGGCGAGTTCGCGACGCCCCGGACCAAGGTGCCCGTCTGATGCCTCCGGCGAACACGCAGCGCTTCCTCATCATCGCCGACGGGCAGTTCGCGCCCATGACCTCGAAGACGGCCAACTGCTGCGTCCGCTACATACCCGAGCGGGTGGTGGGGGTGTTCGACCGCGGCCACGCCGGGAAAACGGTGAACGACGTGCTGGGCTTCGGCGGCGCGATTCCCGTGGTCGGAGATTTCGATGCGGGGCTGCGTCTCGGCGCCACCGCCGTGCTCATCGGCATCGCACCCATGGGAGGTCGCCTGCCGGCCGACTGGCGCGGCTGGCTGCGCCGCGCCATCGAGCACGGGCTCGAGATCTGGAGCGGCCTGCACACCTTCATTGGCGACGACCCCGAGCTGGGAGCGCTCGCCCGGGCGCGCGGCGTCCGGATCTTCGACGCGCGCAAGCCCCCGGCGAATCTGCCCGTCGCGGACGGGCGCGCGGCCGAGGTGGACGCGTACGTGGTGCACACCGTGGGATCCGACTGCAACGTCGGCAAGATGACGGCCCAGGTCGAGCTGCGGAACGCGCTGCTCAAACGAGGGACGAGCACGCGCTTCGTGGCCACGGGGCAGACGGGCATCTTCATCGAAGGCTGGGGGATCGCCGTGGACGCCGTGGTGGCGGACTTCATCGCCGGGGCGTCCGAATGGCTGGTGCTCGAGGCGGCCAAGGACGCCGACATCATCCTCGTGGAAGGGCAGGGCAGCCTGATTCACCCGGGGTATTCCGGAGTCACCCTGGGGCTGTTGCACGGCTGCTGCCCCGATGCGCTCATCCTGTGCCACCAGGCGACGCGCCAGTATATCGGCGATTACCATGGCCGCGAGCCGTGGGTGAAGATCCCGCCCCTGGCGGAGCTGGTGGAGATCTACGAGCGCGCCGCGGCGCCGGTGCGACCCACCAAGGTGATCGGCATCTGTCTGAACACCTACGACTTGAGCGAGGCCCAGGCGCGCGACGCCGTGGACCGCGCGGCGGAAGATACCGGCCTCCCCGCCACCGATCCGGTGCGGTTCGACGCGGCGCCGCTGGTGGAGGCGATCCTCCAGGGGGCGATGGCGGTGCAATAAGGATGGCGGCGGCGGCGATCGGATGCCGTCCGCCAGGGCCGGCGCGGCTAGGCTCGCTCCATGGCGACCTCCGCGTCCGCACCCGTGCTGGTGGTGACCGATGTGGCGGCCCGTCTCGTGCGCCGCGGGCTGCTCGCGCCGGCCGACGCGGCGCGCGGCGGCTGGCGCCGGGCGCGGCTGCTGGTGTTTCGTCGCGGCCCGGTCGTGTGCGAGCGCCCGCCCGAGGCGTGGCTGCTCGACGTGGCGCTGCACCGGCGCGCGCCGCGCGCGCGTTGACGCTCCTCGGGGGCGCTCCTACGTTTCAGCCGCACCGATGACCCTCGCGCTCTACAACACGCTCAGCCGACGCGTCGAGCCGTTCGCGCCGCTCGCGCCCCCCCGCGTCACCCTCTACACCTGCGGCCCGACGGTCTGGAATTACGCGCACATCGGTAACTTCCGCACGTTCCTGTTCGAGGATCTGCTGCGCCGCTACCTGGTCTACTCGGGATACGACGTCTTCCACATCATGAACCTCACGGACGTCGACGATCGCACGATCAAGGCCGCCGCGGCCGCGGGCAAGCGGCTGGCCGAGCACACGGCGCCGTTTGTGCAGGCGTTCTTCGAAGATCGCGACTACCTGCGGATCCTGCCCGCGCACGTGTACCCGCGCGCTACGCAGTCAGTCCCTGCGATGGTGCGCCTGGTCGAGCGACTGCTGGAGCGCGGGGTGGCGTACCAGGGGGACGACGGCTCGATCTACTTCGCCATCGCCAAGTTCCCGACCTACGGGCGGTTGTCGCGGCTCGACACGCGCGAGCTCAAGCTGGGCGCGCGGGTCGCGAGCGACGAGTACGCCAAGGACGATCCGCGCGATTTCGCGCTCTGGAAAAAGGCCGAGCCGGCGGACGAGCAGGTCGGCGCGGCGTGGGACGCCCCGTTCGGGCGGGGCCGCCCGGGGTGGCACCTCGAGTGCTCCGCGATGTCGCTCGAGCAGATCGGGAAATGCTGTCGCACCGAGACGCTCGACATTCACGCGGGCGGCGTCGACTTGATTTTCCCGCATCACGAGGACGAGATCGCACAGTCCGAAGCCGCGACCGGACAGCCGTTCGCGCGCTACTGGCTGCACGGCGAATTCTTGAACGTGCGCGGCACCAAGATGTCGAAGCGGTTCGGCAACTTTCTCACCGCGCGGGACCTGCGCGAGCAGGGCGTCGATGCCGCGGCGGTCCGGCTCCTGTTCTGGCAGACGCACTATCGCAAGGCGCTCGATTTCACGGACGAAGCGCTTGCGGGCGCGGGGGCGGGCGTCAAACGGCTGGGCGAGTTCTCCGAGCGCGTTAAACGGGAAACGGGAAACGGGAAACGGGACGGGCGGCTTGCAGAGCTGGCCGGCAAGTTCGAGACCGATTTCCGCTCGGCGCTCGACGACGACCTCAACGCGCCGCGCGCCTGCGCCGCGCTGTTCCAGCTGGTGCACGACGGCAACGCCGCGCTCGATGCCGGGGCGTCAGGGGCCGGGGGAGCGCTCGGCGTACTGGACCGAGCGATGGCCGTGCTGGACGTGCTGCCCACGGCAAGACGGCTCGACCCGGACCTCGCGCAGTGGATCGAGCAGCGCATCGCGGCGCGCGACAAAGCCCGCAAATCCAAGGACTTCAAGGAGGCCGACCGGATCCGCGCCGAGCTCACGGCCAAGGGCGTGGAGATCGAGGACACCCCATCGGGGACGACCTGGCGACTCGTCTAAGTCCTTAACGGCACGACCCTTGCACTAGCAGCCCTCCCCCTTTATGCTTCAAGTCTGGAAAGTTCAAGCATCGACCAGCTGACGTAGCTCAACTGGTAGAGCAGCTGATTTGTAATCAGCAGGTTAAGGGTTCGAGTCCCTTCGTCAGCTCACGTTGCCGAAGAGGAACAACACACTGCCCCGACCCTTTTCGAGTTCGGAGGGAACACACACCCCGCGCTTTGCGAACGCGGGGTGCGTCGTCACTGGGGCCAAGCAGGGCGCGGTGGGGTGCCCGAGTGGCCAAAGGGAGCAGACTGTAAATCTGCCGGCGACAGCCTACGAAGGTTCGAATCCTTCCCCCACCACTCGGCGCGCGGGCGTAGCTCAGTTGGTAGAGCATCAGCCTTCCAAGCTGA